>JAAUYJ010111320.1_pt1 | contig 18029 bp, 25 predicted proteins | sample 7278031 | NCBI WGS metagenome assembly JAAUYJ01 (sample SAMN14350222, study PRJNA611818) | marine sediment metagenome | isolation source: surface marine sediment (1.8m) | place: French Polynesia: Moorea | collected 2018-08 | reverse complement strand
TACCACGTAGACGCCTGGCAATGAGCAAGTTCACCATCTATCACAATCCCCGCTGTTCCAAGTCGCGCCAGACCCTGGCGCTGCTGGAAGAGAACGGCGTGACACCCGACATCGTTCTGTATTTAGAAACGCCGCCCTCGGCTGCCGAGCTCATGGGACTACTGGGCAAGTTGGGTATCGAAGCCCGGGCGCTGCTGCGCAGGGGCGAGGAAGCCTACAAGTCGGAGGGGCTCGCGGACACGGGGCTCGACGACGACGCCCTGGTGGCTGCTATGGTGGCGCACCCGAAATTGATCGAGCGCCCTATCGTGGTGTGCGGTGAGCGCGCAGTGCTGGGTCGCCCGCCCGAGAACGTTCTGGACCTGCTGTGAGCCAGCCTTACATCCTTGTTCTTTACTACAGCCGCCACGGCGCCACAGCCGACATGGCCAAGCATGTCGCGCGCGGGGTAGAGCAGGTCAGTGGTATCGAGGCCCGGGTGCGCACGGTGCCCCCGGTGTCTCCAGAGTACGAAGGTGGCGGCAGCGATATCCCCGAGGAGGGACCGTTGTACTGCGAAGCGGAAGACCTGCGGGATTGCGCCGGCCTGGTGCTGGGAAGTCCAACCCGTTTTGGCAATATGGCGGCACCGCTCAAGTATTTTCTCGACCAGGGCTCCAGCCTGTGGATGAGCGGTGCACTGATCGATAAACCCGCGGCGGTATTCACCTCCACCGCCAGCCTGCACGGTGGCCAGGAGACTACCCTGCTGAGCATGATGTTGCCGCTGCTGCACCACGGCATGGCGATTGTTGGCCTGCCCTACAGCGAGACCGGGCTGATGACCACCGAGGGCGGCGGTACCCCCTACGGCGCTTCCCACGTGGCTGGCCAGTCCGGCGAGCGCGCGGTAGACGAGACCGAACTGGCCCTGTGCCGGGCGCTAGGGGCGCGGGTGGCGCGCTGGGCCCTTGCGGCGGGAGGTGTCCGTGACTGAACGCAGCCTGCGCACCGCCAGCACCCGCTGGCTGGCCCTGGCCGGCCTGGCCTTGTTTGTCGTCGCCCTGGCCGCGGCGATTACCCGGCGGGACGCGCCGATCGGCATTTACCTGCTCTGTTTCGTGCCACTGGCGATATTTTTGCCCGGCCTGATTCGTGACCGGGTTCGTACCTATGTCTGGCTGTGCTTTGTTATTCTGTGGTACTTCATAACCGTGGTTTTATGGCTTTTCAATGAGCCTTCAGACCCGGTACTGGCCTGGGCGGCCATGTTTGGCATCGTGGTGTTCTTCAACGCCGCCATGATGTACGTGCGCTGGCGCTCGCAGGAGTTGCGCGCCCAGGCCGAGATCTCGGAGGTAGAAAGACCATGAGCGACATCGAGCGCCGAGTGGAGGACAGGCCAGGGCCGGTACGACATGTACTGGGCACCCTCTGGGCCGGTGTGACGAAAATCCGGCTGGCCATCTCCAACCTATTGTTTTTATTGATTATTTTCCTGGTATTCTGGGCCTTCCAGGACACCACCCCGGAGCCGCTGCCAGACACGGCGGCGCTGTTGCTGAACCCGGTGGGCACGGTCGTGGATCAGCGCACCTTCGTGGAACCCCTGGAGGTGCTGCTCAGCGACCAGGCGCCCCAGGAGCGCGAGGTGCTGCTGGGCGACATGATCGACGCCATCCTGCTGGCCAAGGATGACCCCAAGATCAGCGCCCTGGTGATGGAGCTGGACCAGCTGTTTGGTATCGGCACCAGCAAGACCAGTGAGGTGGCCAGCGCCATCGCCGAGTTCCGGGCCAGCGGCAAGCCGGTGATTGCCTGGAACGACAGCCTCAGCCAGTCGCAGTACCTGTTGGCGGCCGAAGCCGACGAGCTCATCATCCATCCCATGGGCAGTGTGCTGCTGGAGGGCTTCGCCAACTACCAGTGGTATTTTGCCGACGCGCTGGAGAAGTTTTCCGTCAATGTGCACGTGTTCAAGGCCGGCCAGTTCAAGTCCATTGCCGAGCCGTTCCAGCGCAACAGCATGTCGGACGGTGAAAAGGAAATCAGCCGCCGCTGGCTGGACGGGGCCTGGGCCCATTACACCGACCAGGTGGAAGCCCGCCGTGACCTGCCGGTTGGTGCCATCAATGATTATGTGAACAGCTTTGCCGACACTGTCGACAGCAACGGAGGCGACCTCGCGGCCACCGCGCTGGCCACCGGCCTGGTCGACAAGGTCATGCAGCACAGCGAGGCCAATGCCTATATCGCCGGCATCGTCGGCGCCTCTGACAGCGACGGTTTCTACGAGGCGGTGGAGTTTGAACGTTACCTGCAGCGCAAGCGTCCGCCGATTATGGGCCTGGGCGGCAAGCCCCAGGTGGCTACCATCGTTGGCCGCGGCACCATCATGGGCGGTGAGCAGCCTGCCGGTACCATCGGCTCTGCGACTCTCGGCCCGCTGATTGAGGACGCCGCTAACGACCCGCAAATCGCCGCGATTGTGCTGCGACTGGACAGCGGCGGTGGCGGCACCTTCGCCTCGGAGGTGATTCGCCAGAAAGTGCTGGAGGCGCGCCGCACCGGCAAGCCGGTGGTGGTGTCCATGGGCAGCATTGCAACTTCGGGAGCCTACTGGATCGCCTCGGCGGCCGATGAGATTCTTGCCACCCCGACCACGCTGACCGGTTCAATCGGCGTGTTCGCCGCCTTCCCGACCTTCGAAAAAGTGCTGGATCGCGCCGGCATTACCACTGACGGCGTCGGCACCACCGAAGTGGCTGGTGCCTTCCGCCCCGATCGTCCCATCCAGCCCCAGGTCAGTCGCACCATCCAGGCCTCGGTCGACCATTTCCATCGCCTGTTTGTCGACGTGGTAAGCAAGGGTCGTGAGTTGCCGGAAGTGGATGTGCGCGGCCTGGCCAATGGTGGCGTTTTCCTGGGCGGCTATGCGCAGGAGCTGGGCCTGGTGGATGCGCTGGGTGATGGCCGCGACGCGGTGGAGGCAGCGGCGCGGCTTGCCGGCCTGGAAGAGGGCGACTACGACTCAGTGCTGTTTGAGGAGGCGCCGGGCCCGCGCGAGATGTTCCTGCGCCAGCTGGCGGGCAACGCCCACCAGGCGCTGGGTAGTTTACCGACGCAGGACTGGCAGGCAGCATTGAAGAGCTGGGGCCAACCGCTGCGGGCCGGCATGTCGGTGTTGGAAAGCCTGGACGACCCGCGCGGTGTCTATGCCCACTGCCTGGTGTGTCTCGCACCTTAAACAGAGAGCACCACAAACCAGTAAGGACATTTCCATGCCCAAGGCCAGTGACCTGAAGCGCGGTAGCGTGGTCGAGATCAACGGCGAGCCCTATATCGTCATCAACATCGACGTTAAGGCGCCCTCGTCCCGCGGGGCCAACACACTTTACAAGGTGCGCTTCAACAACGCCCGCACCAAGCAGAAGCTCGATGAGACCTACAAGGGAGAAGACGTGCTGGGTGATATCGACCTGGAGCGGCGCCAGCTGCAGTATTCCTACAAGGACGGCGATGACTTCGTGTTCATGGACGAGGAAGACTACAGCCAGTACAACCTGTCTCCCGACAGCCTGGGTGAGCAGGCCCAGTTCATCACCGACGGCCTGGAAGGCATTATGGGCATGCTGGTGGAAGGCGCCCTGATCGGCATCGAGCTGCCCCAGTCGGTGGTGCTGGAAATCGTTGAGACGGCTCCTGGAATGAAAGGCGCCTCCGCCTCGGCACGCACCAAGCCCGCCACCTGTTCCACCGGCCTGGTGGTGCAGGTACCGGAGTACCTGGAGGTAGGCGAGCGCATCAAGGTAAACACCCAGGAAGTGCGGTACATGTCCCGCGCGTGAGCAAGTTCAGCCTCGCGGCACGCATGGCAAGCTTCAGGTACGCTTTCTGGGGATTCGTCGACCTGCTGCGGTCGGAACACAATGCGCGCATCCACCTGTTGGCCACCGTCCTGGTGGTCGCCCTGGCCTGGTGGCTGAAACTCGAGCGCGCTGACTGGATTGCCCTGTTGGTGGCCATCGCCCTGGTGTGGATCACCGAGGCGCTCAACACGGCGCTGGAGTATCTGGCCGACGCCGCCGTGCCGGAGCAACACCCGCTGATTGGCAAGGCCAAGGATGTGGCGGCTACCGGGGTGCTGATCGCATCCCTCGTCGCTCTGTTGATCGGCCTGCTGGTATTTGTGCCGGCGCTCTGGCCGCTGTTCCCCTAGTCCTTACAGTCGCCGTAGGGCTCCAGACTGCCGCTCATGTAATTGAACGTGGTGCCAGGCTGGGCGAACGTTCTGAGCCCGTGCCATAGAACCACGCAGTCGCCCAGCTCGAAGCTGCGTGCACTCCGATTCCGCAATTCCTCACCGGCGCGTGTGCGCAGCGTGTAGATACGAGTGCGTACTGTCTGTGGGGCGGCGACAGGGACAGGGATGCCCCTGGACCCCACGTCGACGATGCCACTGCGAATATCAGTCTTGGTATCGTCGATTTTGACGATGCGGCCTGGCGTGCCGTAGATGGTATTGGCGGCCGGGTCGACGCTGGTGGCGCAGCTTGCCAGCAGGCTGGCCATCGCCACCAGCACGGCCGCGAGGCGCAGCCTAGTCCAGCAGCTCAATGCTGTCGCCTACTGCCACCGTTCCCGGCGACTCGACCGTCGCGTAGACGCCAAGGCTGCCGCCGGCCTCCTGCACCAGGGTGCGCATGATGCCGGGATCCCTCGGCAGGTCGTCGAAGCCGTGCGTGGTCATCACGCAGCGCGGGCATTCCACGGTGACACTCAGCACTGCCTCGCCGAGCTTGACGCGGCGCCCGTGCCACGCCTGCTCCGGCAAGCCGGCTTCCGGCAGGTCGAGCAGGAAGTTGGGCCGGAAGCGGCGTACGTCGATGACAGAATCCGAGGCCGCCCGCAGCGTCTCCAGCGAGGACGTACTCAGCAACAGGATGGGAAAGGCATCGAAGTAGGTGCCGGGGGGTGATTCGAATTCGATCAGCTCCGGTGGGAACAGCGCCAGGTCCGGCAGGGGCTCGTGGGGCTCGCGGCCGAACATGTCGCGCAGCTCCTGCTCGAAGTCTTCCTGGTCCGGTGCGCCGCGGCGGTAGTGATCCAGGGCGTCGGCCGGCAGCAGCGGCCACAGCGATACGTTGTGGTCCAGCGCTGCGCTCAAGCGTTCATTGACATCGACGTCGCCGGTGCCGACCGTACTGCCGTCGGGCAGGGTGATCTCCGCAGGGCTTGAGCCGGCGGCCGCCGGCGGGTTGGAATAGGCCGCCTTGAGTTGCATCAGCCCGGGAATTTTCTTGCCGCCGCGAATACCACCGCGCACCTCGTCGCGCACCGCCCAGGCGCGATCTCCCGGCACACCGCCGAGGCCGACTTCCGTGGAGGGCAGGCACTCGCCGCCCATGCTCTTGACCGCGTAGCGCCAGACTTCGGCAACCGTACCGATGCTCATAGTGTTTTTCCTTAGTGGGTTTTGGATAGCGTATCGGAGAACAGGCTGATCAGCACCACGCCGGCGACAATCAGGCCGATGCCCGCCAGGGCGGCAAGGTCCAGTACCTGGCCGAAGGCGAAATAGCCGACCAGTGCAATCAGCACGATACCCAGGCCGCACCAGATGGCATAGGCAACACCCACAGGCATGGTCTTCAACACCAGCGCCAGGCAATAAAAGGCGATGCCGTAGCCGATCACGGCAATGGTCGAGGGCATGCTCTCACTGAAACCGTTGGAAGCATTCAGTGCGCTGGTGGCGATGACTTCAGCGATGATGGCGGCGGCAAGGTAGAGATACGTCATGGTTCCTGGCTCTTGTGGGCGAGCGTGTCGGCGTGCTGCTCCCAGTTCTTGCCATCAAACTCGGTGACGTTGATCGCGATGGGTGGCGTGTCGAGGCAGTTGACGTTGATGTCGATGCCGTCCGGGTTGGAGCGCGGTGTGTAAAACGGTTTTACCCCGCAGTGGCGGCAGAAGGTGTGCTTGGCCACCCCGGTGTTGAAGGTGTAGGTGGCGATAGCCTCTTCACCGCTGAGTAGCTTGAACTTGCTGAGCGGCAGGATCAGGTGCAGGAAGCCCGACTTGGAGCAGATCGAGCAGTTGCAGAGATCAGCCTCGATGATTTCGGGCGCCTCGATCTCGAAGCGGATTGCCTGGCAGTGACAACTTCCCTGGTACTTCATGAGTGTCCCGAATCATGACTGGTGATAACGGCGGTTAGTAGAACACAGACCGCTAGAAGCTGTCGCTCTGGGGTACGCCGTCCTTCAGCTCGTAGTAGTCACCCTTATCGTTCACGAAGGTGTGCTTGGCGAGCCTGGTACCGGTGGGGCCGTCAAACAGCCCCATGGCCACGGCAATCCAGTCATAGTCTTCCATGTTGGGCGCCCAGAACAGGGTAGAGCCGCACACCGTGCAGAAACCGCGATCGACCTTGTCAGAAGAAGCGTACCAGCCAATCAGCGATTCACCCTCCACTGTCAGCGCCGACTTGCGAACATTGACCGCGGTTAGGAAACTCCCTGATTGCTTGCGGCACTGTCGGCAGTGACAGGCTTCCGGTGCGTGCTCAAGCTCGCCTTCAACGGTGATCTTCACGCCCCCGCAGAGGCAGCTGCCGCTCAACATCATCGTAGCTCCGGGTAGGGCAGCTAACGCTGCTTGTACTGGGTGGGGCAATAGCCCCGGCTGACTTCAGGACTCCGCAACTTGCCATGCTTGGTCTTGCGCCCGCTCACACGCGCTCGCCACAGCCGGAAACTGGAAGGCTTGAGCGAACGGCGCATGAGCTTGATCACCTGGGCTTCAGAAAGACCATAGCATGACCGAATAGCCTCAAAGGGAGTTCGATCCTCCCAGGCCATTTCAATAATCCTCGATGTATCTTCGCGGTTCTGCATTTCATGGACGCTATTTCTGAGTTGCGCAGAAGTCTACCCGATCGGCTCAGCAATCAACGGTCGGCTGACGATGATATGCGAGAGCACGTCCAGCACGGATTGCACTTTACTCTCTGTCATTTTCATGCCCATTTGGTTAGGAAGGCTGCCGCATCTGTGTGCAGGACTCTGGTTGTTGCGGTTAGACGTCTTGATGTTCGGTTGGATTGCGCGCGAGGCAAACCAGCGTGCCTTCAACACTTTTTACGTAGGCAACCGTATGGCCCCAGGGTGTGACCTTGGGCTCACACAGGCTGACACAGCCGTGCTCGATCGCCGTAGCGTATGCCTTCTCGACGTCGTCCGAGAAAAATGCCAGCTCCACGTTCTTCGGAAACCCATCGGATTCGGCAGCGTAGCTGTCTCCTACCATGACCTTGCCGGTGGAATGTGGCGCTATGGCGATGGTCGTCTCCCCTGTGTCCAGTTCCCCAAAATCAAGCTCTGGGTCGTAGAACTTGGTGTCGAGTCCAAAGGCTCTCTCATAGAAGTCCAGTACAGCTTTCGCATTGTCTGGCACGTAGATAACGGTGGAAGCAAAACGGTTCATGCTCAAAGCTCCTTTGCCAGTCTACGGGGTTTCTATGCGCTTCAGCGCATACAGGTGATCCAGGTGGTCATAGTCGGGCATCATCACGTCCTTATGTGCAGCGGGCAATCCCTCAGCTCCAAAGCCTGAACGGAATCATGCTGTTTATGGCTAGCACGACCGACCATTGCAGCACGCCTGTCGCGGCCACGGCATGCAGCCATTCCCACGTTGTAGCTTGCTGCCTTCGAGCGGTGCGCCAGAGGGTAAGCAGCATTCCCACTGGCAAGAGGAGCGTTGCCAATGCCAGAGACAAGCTCGCGGCTGTTACATCGCCCAGAGCCATAAACGACTGGCTCATAAACAAGGGAACCGGCACAAACAGGAACGCAGTGGCGAGGTAAGCAGGGGCCACCGGTTGCCGGAGCACCGCCAGGCGATTGCGAAGCAGTGAAGCGCTGCCCGCCACCAGTAGCCAAACCAGTCCCGCAAGCCCCAGCAGCATGCTGCTCCAGTGCGCAGCCAGGTAAGCCGCGGGCACCTTCTGGTAACTCACGAAGCCATCGCTTAGCCGGTGCTCGCCGTGCGCTCCCCGCAGGAAGACGTGGGATTCTGTAGTGCGATCACTGGCGGAGAATAGGTGGCCTCCTGCGGGCCTGAGTCGGCGTGTTGCCCCCTGTAACGACGCCATGGCCAGCTCGTCACCCTCGGATGATATCCGGACTGCGCCAAACAGCTTGTCAACATAGGCGAACATCTGGAATCGATTGGGGCTCAGCACATACAGGCCGTACCAGTCGGAGATAGCGGGCGCTGGTTGCGCTGTCGGCGGTGATGGAGCCGGGTTGATCCCGAGCACCTCGATAAACAGCTTGTCCAGCTGCCCGTAGTTGGCAGTCTCACTGTCGGTATTGACGCTGTAGGCGAAGGCTTTCTGCTGTTCGGGAAATAGGCAGAGCATGGCCACAAAGCCGACGATATTACCGCCGTGGCAGTATCCCACCACGCCGTGCCGATCCCGGCGACCCAGGCCCAGAGCGTAGCCGGCGACCAGGCCTGCACGCGCTGACTCGGTATTCATGGGTTTGCCGCGTGAGCGCATCAGTTCTTTGCTGATGAAAACCCGGTTGTCGATGATCCCGTCGCCCATCAGGAAGTGTGCAAATCGCGCCAGGTCTGCCGTGGTAGTGGTGAACTGCCCGGCAGGCCTCAGGAAGGAAGCGCGTGCGGCGTAGCGCGAGCCATCGTCAATGTGGCCCCATGCCAGGGCTGGATCTGCGCCCACACCTTCCTGGGCGGTAAACTCAAAGGTGCTGTCGAACATGCCCAGCGGTAGCAGCAGCTCCCTGTCCAGGTAGGCCTCATAGCGCTCGCCGACCGTCGCTTCGATCAGCATGGCCAGCAAGGTGTATCCCATATTGGAGTAGGAGAAGGTTTCGCCAGGCGTTGTCCGAACCTGCAGTTGCCCGGTGGGGTCGGGGAAGGCCTCCAGCAACGGCGTCCCGGGCGTGGGGCGCTCACTGAACAGCTGCCAGAAGTGAGCGTCGTTGATACCGGCCGTATGATCGAGGAGGTGTCGAGGAGTCACCTCGGACAAACCATCTGGCCACTGGCCGACCAACAGGCGGGGTGCCTGGGCAAGCACCGGGGCATCGAGATCGATGCGCCCCTCTGTGGCCAGCCTGAGAACACCGGTAGCCAACACCGCCTTGGTCAGTGAACCGACGTGAAACCGCGTGTCCGTGGTGAAAGCGATGCCGGCACCGTTGTCCCTGAACCCCGCCATGCCGGTGCTCTGATGGCCAGGGCCGCTTACCAGCGTCCAACCGATGCCCGTGAGCTGCTCTTCAGCGAGTATCCGCTCGACACGCGCCTGTACATCGGCGTCAGACGCCTGGACAAGGATTGAATAGAAGAGCGCCGCCAGTGTGACCAGTGCACGGCGCATCAGAGTTGCCGGCGCATCAGGTAGTTCCTGAGTATGACGCCGCGGAGTTCGTTGTCTTGCTCACGTACGACGCGAAAACCATACTTCTCGAAGAACGGCCTGGCGGTGATGCTGACATGGGATTCGAGCTCCTTGAGGCCACGGCGAGACGCTCGCTGCTCAATCTCCTGCATCAGCCGGCGAGCAACACCTCTCCCTTGCCACTGGTGATGTACAAACAGGTGATCAATCAAGCCATTAGACTGCAGGTCTGAATAGCCGACGATCTGGCCAGCCACTTCCACCACAAACGGCCGGATTTCCTCCAGCTTCCTCTGCCAAACGGCCGCGTCCAGGTCAGTGGGCGCCCAGGCTTCGACCTGCTCGGTGGAATAGTCCCGCACGTTAACGTTGTGTATGGCGCCCCAGAATATCTCCCACAAGGCTGGTATCTCGTGCCGAGCGGGATCCCGCACGGTCATGTGTGAAACTTCACCGGGCATCGGTGCGGTATGCCCAATCCCGATACAGCAAGCCCATGACGTATTCATCCACCGGATCTCCCGATTTATCTACCCAGGATTCGCGCATGACGCCCTCGTGCTCAAACCCGCTGTTGAGCAGTAGTTTTACTGACGCACTATTCCTTTTGTCGACGAAGGCGCTGATGCGATTCAACTGGAGCTGCCTGAAGCCGAACTCGATAACCTGTGGCAAGAACTCACTGGTGAAGCCCTGGTTCCAGTAGTCAGGGTGAGATTCATAAGAGATCTCGGCGACGCGCTTCTCTAGGTCGCAGTCGAACAGCGCGCAGGTGCCGATCACACGACCGGTATCCTTGAGTTCCACACACCAACCGTACAGTGAGCCCTCACGCAGCCCTTCACGCGCGCCCTCAAGAAACTCACTGGCATCATCCTCGTCACGCCAGGGCGTATCGCCGGTGTGACGAACGACAGTGGGGTTGGAATAGATAGACAACAGGTCATCCAGGTCAGCATCCCGGGGTGCCCTCAGTAACAGCCTGTTTGTTTCCAGTGTGTGGAGTTTCAAGGTATCCAGTTGACGCTTCAGCAATCAATCACGCCCTATATCCAGGTAGGCGATAATATAGCCGTACTCTTTGTCACTAAGGAGCCTCCGTCGATATTGGTGCTTTGCCAGCTCTCGGGTCCACGCCTGGTCACCCGGTGGTGGCGGTATGGCCAGATCAAGGCTGAGCAACGCCTGGTCGACCACCTTATGTCCTTGCTCCTCGGCCTTCCTCGCACAGTACCCCAGAACGTACTCGACGGCATATTTATCAACACTGGGTTGCCAGGTATAGGTGGTTTCACAGGCAAACTTTCGCTCACCCTCGGGAGTAACATACTCCAGGCGGCCTGTTGTGCACGCGGTAAGGCACAAGGCTGCCGTAAGCCAGATTGCAGGTTTTACATATACCGACATGCCGCGCTTTCTCGCTTGTTCAGGCAGGGTCGTCATTGGCTGGTGAGGACGGCCAGAACCTTGCGCTCAAGTAGCCTGCGAGAATGGTCGCTACAGGAATCAGGCTCACGAAGCACACCCTAAACCACGCTGGCAGATCATCCTTCAGCTTGAACAGCATCACGTAGCCGTCTATTGAAACGCCGACCAGGCCCATACCCAGTAGTACCCACCAGGCGTCTCGCCTGGAAACGCGAGCTGCCACCAGTGATCCTACAAATACTGCAGTAAATACGGTCGATAAGGCAGCGACTTGCTGCATGGAGGAAATGGGCAAATTGCCTGGCCCGTATAGCACCCCGAGTGTCGCCCAGAGGCGGGTCACGCCAATCTGGGTGGTAAACAAGGCGGCCACACCGACGACAAACGCAAGGATTCCGAAGCCAATCCTTCTCATTGCGAGCCGCCTGGCACCGTCATTTCGGCTTGTCCTATTAGTTTGCCCATATACCTGGTGAGCCATGTGCATAAAAGCTGGCTAATCGTTTTCATATTCCATCAGCTCAACAGGTGCGCCGTTGACCTCGATAAACGCCACTCTAAGGCCCGGGCTGGGTGAGTTGGGCGGGATTATTACCCTTTTGCCCTCCAGTTCTGCCTCCAGGTCATCTACCTCAAAGGCGACGTGGGGCACTTCCTTTACCAGTGAGGGATAGGGCGCGTCATCCCAGTAGCGCTGCCACTGAATGCCGTATGGGTTGTTCGCGTGATCGGAGACGGTCATCTTGAGTTCCGGTAGCTCAATTTCACCGTCAAAGCTCGTTTTGGTGGGAATACCTATGTGGTTGAATCGCATCTTTATAACCCCGCCGCCCTGGTCGTTAGAAACTCATATTTTATGCGATCATTTCGCCGGCACTCGCTAGGTGCCTGGATTGCAATCTAACGAAGTAGTGAATACGGTGCTTTCGCATGACCACTGTACTTCGTCTCCAAAGACCTGCGGCACGAACGTGAGCTGGTAGCCGTGCTCCCTGGAACGGAGGACGTGAACAGCACCCGATCGAAATTCCGTGATGATCTGGTCGTGACTCCCAGGGCAGGTTTCATCGACTTTCCAGATGTTGGCGCGTGCGCGCAGGCCTTGCTCAATGCCGGGTCGATACTTCATGTGACAGGCGACCGCCAGGTCCAGGAACTCCCGCTCAGGTGTTTTCTCCTGTTGCTCCGGAATGAAGGTAATCACCAAACCAATTAGCAGAAGGCAAAGAGCAATGTACTGGAGCTGCCTGATCATCGCCTGCTAATGCAACTTATCCTCAGCATCGGGCTGTACCAGAGCGTCTGGCGGCGGCCCATCGCGGCGCAATATCCGGGTGGCGATGGTCAGGTTGATCGCGGGCAGTATGAGCGCTGCCTCGACGGGTGTGGCCAGCAGAGAGGAAATCACGGTTTGCTTCAGGCCGGAGCTGCCTGCCGTTGGCTCGACCTGCTTGATGGCGGTGTGGAGTGAAAGGTTCAGCAGGATAATCGGGATGGCACAGATGACCAGGAGCGCCAGCAGCCATACCCATTGAGACTGCACCTGACCGGTGCCCGCTGCGGCGCCACAGGAAAAGAACAGCAATACGAAACCGAAGTACGGTGCCAGCAGAAGATTCCGCTTTGCTCGCAACGCGTTCACCCTAGGCGACCTAACTCCTGGCATCAGCTGCAAGGAGACCAATCTGCAGTTGCTTTGTCCGTCGACTCCATGCCATGGGGTAACTCATCATCAGACAGGTTGAACTGCACATCGGTAAAATCATGGGTTGAAACGAAACTAATGGTTCCTAGTTTTTTCGATAACTTGTCGAGCTTTTTCGAATGCTTGTATAGAGCGTACAAGTCGTACTCGCTAGTTTCGACTTCTCCGTCTACTAAAGCGTTAGCCCAAAGCACCGTGCTCACCTGCCCTCCCAACTCTTATAGTTGCTTCTCGTGACCGTAGTGTAGACGCGCAGGATCAGTTCTTCCGCATGAAAGCTCAGCTGGTATATGGCGAATTTCGCCTTTCGGATTCGAACTGCTTCTTCACCAATTTCTTGGGGCCAGCGCTTCCTCAAGGTCTACATCAAAGCCATAGGTTGAGAGGACGAAACTAACGTCTTCTGCAATCTGTTCCCTGGCATCTGTCTCAAGCTCGCTACCCTCACTTTCAAGCTCTTGCTCTAGCGCATTGAACTTGCGCACTGCGCGATGAGTAATCTTGAATAGATCAGACTCTGTTGAAGGCTGAGTTTGCTCGATCTCAATGCACATAGTCCTCAAGAAAGTCTGTCCTTTCTCGATTAGATGTGTCGGATACCAGTCATCTTCGAGAAGCGGCTCAAGAAACACGTAGCGTGCAATATGCTGATTCTGTATCACGGTGCCCGGCTCAATTTTTGGCGTTTGGAGTTTCGAGATACCCAGATTGATCAGGACAACCAGTACCACAGAAACGACAGCGACAATTATAAAGTGCATAGCTATATCAACTCATGTGATGCCGAGGGCTGGGGCGACCAGCCCTACGTGAAACTGACCTGTGCGCTTCCGGCAAAGGATCTGCCTGGTCCTGTTATGTCTGCAGACCAATAACACGTGCTTGTCGGATTGACGCTAGCCAAAGCCAAGCTCACCCAGTACGGCGGCAACGAGAACTACAACAATAAAGACGCCCAGCGCCATCGCTGCAAACTGAAACGCTATAGCTCCCGCTCCCAGGGCCGCTGCGCCCCCTGCAACCCGGGCCGGTTCTTTTAGTGCTATCCCGATAACGCCCAAGATCACTGCAAGACCACCCAACGCCGCGGTGGCGATACTCGCGATATCGTCTAAATCGTAGTCAGATGCTGCTGGTTCAGCCTCCGGTACAGTCTCTCCTTTCAAAGCAGCAACAGTGGCATCGCGAATGGAAACAGCCTTTTCGGCAACCACTTGCTCTAGAGAGGGCTGGGGAGAAAACGGCCCGGCCCAGAAATGAATGAGAGCCAACATTAATGCTATAGCTCCAACCCCGATTCCGATAAAACTGAAAGTCGACTTCTCCATTCTAGACTCACCTTTTTGCCGACGACGGGTGGTGCATTTTCATATAGACACCACCTGCTTCTAGTTCTTCCAGCATCTGCGAAAGCCTCTTCTCTTTCGTTTCTTGTTTCTTTGCCTGCTCGATCCAGTGGATATAGTCATTCTGCTGATATGCAGGACGATCTCGATAATCATTCAATAGGCCGCGGCTCTCCAAGGCCTCTCTTACATAGCCAGGCATCGGATGGCGTTGTCTTTTCAGCTTTGAAAAGTCTGTGGGCATTCTAACTGGCCTGTATCACCTGACGCCGCAAGCCGGGGCGCTCTACCGGGAGCATAGCGTAAGCTTGGGTGTCCGAATGATGCGCCAGCCCCATCATGCTAGGCGTTGTGCTGAAAAAACGTATAAAACCACATGCCCAACACGGCTAGAAAATTAAGTGTGAAAACTATACCGCGAAGGCGAATATTCGCTGTAAATATTTGCACGGCGCTGTGGATTAGTCGACCAGCGATAAATACCCACGACAGCCAAAGCAATATCGGGCTTTCGCTCGTGCCTTGGAGACTTGCCAGAACACACACAGCGTAGAAAAAGAGTGGCCATTCGAACTGGTTGGACAGATTCGCGCTGATACGAGGCTCAAGCTCGGCCCAGGGATTCGATCCATCGCTATTGGCGCCGACGCCCCAAACTGCAGGTGCGCGCACCACTGTAAGAGCGAAGTACAGCAGCGTTACCAAAGCGACATGGGCGACCATCGGATAGACAAGAAGACCAAGGCTGGTGCCAGAATCTTGCACCTGAGCCACCTACTGCCGCGCGCCGGGGCGCCCGACCTGGAGTGCTGCGAAAGGTAGGGTGTCCCAGCGAAGCGCCAGCCTCGCCTTGCTAGGTGTCAGGACTTGGCTCATGGCATACAAACTCAAGGTTGTGCCCATCAGGGTCAATTACAAAAGCCGCATAATACGAAGAGTGATATTCAGGCCGCAGCCCTGGAGGTCCATTGTCTTTGGCTCCCACCGAACATGCCTGTTGATACAACCGATCGACATCTGCCCTGGTATTGAATCTGAAAGCTAGATGGGTAGCTTGAACTCTATCTGGACTTCGGACCAACGCTAGAACGGCGTAGTCGCCATCGCCGAAACCGACCGCCAGGTCTTCAAACTCTCGGTTTACTACTAAACCTTCTTCTGGGAGCAGGGCCTCAAAAAATCGCCTGCTTCTCTCAAGGTCCGAAACAAAGATGTTGAGGTGGTCTAACTGCATGACTCACAACAAATTTCTCATAGAAACAAATGCTTATAAACTGCAAAGCTCGCATAGCAGAACATACCGCGCTGGATATTTGTCCGCTACCCTTCCAAGTGGTTGCCCGTAAAGCGCCCGAAGCAGTCTCTGAGGCGAATTTGAGCAGATCGACGTCTCCTGCCCCACCGCGGGCGCCCAGCCAGGAGGTAAGTTTATCTTGCAACCAGCGTATCGCGAGTCAGTAACTGCGAAAGGCGGATAGCGGCCACCTGCAGAAAGCATGGCCGCTTCGACGAAAAGCTTATCTGCGGAACCGCTTGTCGCGCCACAGGTGGATTGTGACCTGATCTTCCTCGCCCCGATTGGTGAAATGCCACTTAAGCAAAAACTTGCGACCGTCCTCGAGATTGCCTTCAGACCTCAAAGTTATCCCCGGTATCTCTGCCGCCCCGTTGGGATACAGAGCCTCTTCATACCAATAGGCGCTGCCGCGGATTAGAGACGGAAGCGCAGTGATGTCGCCAATGAACACTTGCCCGGACTCAAAGATCGGTCGCAGCTCCTTCCACGCCACAAACCAGACTGGCAGGTTTGGAACTGCATTTCGAGTGCGGACATAGATTGGCGAAAGACCCGGTCTTGGTTGGGTATCCCAGATTTCATGGCCTTCGACCAGAAGGGGGCAGGCATATGCGCCCGGCCCATTCGGTCCTGGCGGATGAAAGAACTGGCCTAAGTCGAAGTCGGGAGGAACGCAAGCTGGATCCCGATAGAACACGATCGCCGCCCAGCGATTGTTGTTAGGGACGTCGAAATTGGGCACAAGTAGTTCGAGCCGAGCGTAAGCTGGTACACCCGGAGATTGGAGCGGGAAGTCAAACTGCTCAACCGGCTGCCAGGGAAAATCCTGTGCCTGTGCCGCGAAACCCGGCACCATACTCAAGAGAAACACCGTCGCCAGTGTTGCGGGCAGCAATCGTGCTCTGAACGGTGTATTGAATAACCTTTTGATAAAGAACATGCTTAAACTCCTCTGCACAACGAATGATTTTGCGACGCCTCACATGGTCCGAGGCATGCTTGTAGTCTGCTGGTGCTCCGATCACGACACTTCAGTCTTTCATCAGCAGAACATCAGCGCGCGCTTCAATCCGGCGAGGACCGGCCATTGAACAGTTTTCAGTTCGGAAACTTTGTGCTCGAAGGACGGCTGCAGAGGCTGCTGCGTGACGGCCAGATCGTTGCTCTAAAACCCAAGGCATACGATTTGCTTTGCGTACTCTTGTCGGAACCGGATCGGGTGTTGAGCAAGTCCGAACTGCTCGACTATCTCTGGCCCAGGCAGGACGTCGGTGAGGCCAATTTGACCCAGACCGTTTACGAGTTGCGGCAAGCGCTTGGCGAATCGGCGCGGGAAGCCAGCTGGATTGAGACAGTTCCGCGACGCGGTTACCGCTTCAAGGGGGTCGTATCGCAGGTGAAGGACAGCGGGTCGTCCTCTGCTTTGAGATCCATTGCCGTTCTGCCGTTCCGTGGACTCAAGACCCAACACGAAATGCGGGATCTGGGCCTGGGGATTACGGATGCGGTTATCCTGTCGCTGAGCTCAGCAAGTGGGTTGGTCGTACGATCTTTGAGTGCGGTGCTGCCGTATGCCGACTCCCCGCTGGATTCAGTTGCAATTGGGGAAAGACTGGACGTCGATGCCGTTCTGGAGGGAACGGTGCAGCAGCATGATGACCGGGTGCGAATGAGCGCTCGGCTGCTGTCGTGTTCCGATCAGGTGGACCTTTGGGCTGGCAAGGTGGAATCCAGCAGCAAAGACCTGTTCGCGATCCAGGACCAGATCGCGCGGCAGGCGGCCGATGCAGTGACCGAGTGCCTCAGCGATCAAGGCGGTGAACCAGGGCGTGAGCTACACGGGTCACGTTCGGAAGCTCACCCGCTCTACCTCAAGGCGCGATACTGCTGGCGACGTTGGGTACCGGAAGCACTGCGCCAGGCACTTCAGTATCTGGACGCTGGGATTGCGCTCGATCCAAGCCATGCACCGTCGCATGCCTGGCGATCCGCGGCCTTTTCAACTCTCGGAATTCTCGGAGAAGTCACTCCATCGGAGGCTGCGACACATGCGCGCAAGGCCGCCCAGCGCGCCATCGAACTGGATGGGGGTTTCTCCGAAGGACACGAGATGCTGGGTGCCGTGCAACTGTTTTATGACTGGGACCTCAGTTCGGCCGCACAGAGCTTTGACGTTGCTATCGAACTCAATCCGGCGTCGGCCAATGCCCGCCATCTGCGTGCCATTTCACTGGCCCTCGGCGGACACAGCCAGGCAGCCCTTGCCGAGATGGAGCGCGCGTTGAGAGCCGACCCGTCTTCGGTCATCGCGAACTGTGACATGGGGATGATCCATTACTGGGGTCGGTGTTTCGACGAGGCAAGGCGCTGGTTCGATGCCACCTTAGAGCAGGATCCTGGATTCGCCCATGCCCGATCGGGTCTCGCCTTCACGCTGCTCGAACTTGGCGAGACAGATGCCGCCGCGCAGGAGATCCGCCGCGCAGCGAAGGACCGGGGGCGTGTTGCGCCAGGCGAGCTGGCTTACATCCTCGGTAGAACCGGTCATACCAAAGAAGCCAGCCGCGTCCTTGCCGAGCAGTCTGCTCCCGGCGCGGATGAGCCTATCGACCCTTTTCAACAAGTTCTGGCTAACCTGGGGATGGAGAATTACGAAAAAGCCTTCGAGTGGCTGGAACAGGCCCTCGAACACCGCAGCCGGGATCTTGTGCTGCTCGGGGTGAGTCCCATCGCTGATCCCATTCGTAGTAGCCCGCGCTTCAAGGATTTCGTGCAAAGAGCCTCTTTGCCCGAAGTGACTCATGCGTGACAATGTACCGACGATCTTTCAATGCGCTG
>JAAUYJ010196262.1_pt1 | contig 18053 bp, 15 predicted proteins | sample 7278031 | NCBI WGS metagenome assembly JAAUYJ01 (sample SAMN14350222, study PRJNA611818) | marine sediment metagenome | isolation source: surface marine sediment (1.8m) | place: French Polynesia: Moorea | collected 2018-08 | reverse complement strand
CCCGTCCCCCTTGGGAATCCCCCTCCTGTCCCCCTGAGAAAGGGGGAGGCCAAAGGATGCTTCGCTTTTGAAGGAGGGGAGGCCATAGGATGCTGCGCTTTTGGTTGGATGGGGGAGGCCAAAGGATGCTTCGCTTTTGAAGGAGGGGAAGCCAGAGGATACTGCGCTTTTTGTTCAACGGGGGTTAGGGGGGATCGAAAGCGGTGTACCTCACAAAAGGTGGGAAATGCTATATTAAATAAATACAAAAATAGTAATTAGTAGCAAAACTTTCAGCATAGTCGGCCAATACATCGCCTTAAATAGAAAATTATTTTTATACTTAATACTCGGTAGATTAGGATTTAAACTCCAGAGAATAAAGTTAATAGCTACCAAGAAAATATATAAATAAACAACAAAGTAAAAATATTCTAAATAAACAACTCCTCTAGTAATTACTTGTTGTCTAACTGTAACCTGATCGAGAATAACAATAAATACAAAACCTGCACAAGCTCCCAAAACTTCCATAGTTTGTTCTTGATTAGAAACCAATAGCACTGCAAATAATAAGGTCAACACTACAATCATTGGTCCTAGTTTAGAAATAAACAGACCTAAGAAAGACCTTTGTAAAATGACAGTAAATTGAAGTTCAGGAAAATTAGTTTTTGGTACAGTATCTAGTACCCCAAAATTAGTATTGTATGTCTTAAATACATACTCGAAAAAACTATCCCTAAGATACCATTCTCCAAGTACAATATCTTGCTCTACCCCCGGTGTAGTTCGTGGATTAATTACACTATAACTATTTAAACTAGGAGCAAGAATTACCCGACGGTTTAAATCTCCATTATTAAAATCTTGATGCCAAATCCGAATTTTTATATCTTTATCATCAAAGGGATAATAGCTAAAATCAAAATTCATACGGAGAGTATAAGCAAAATACCAACCGATAACTTCTATACCATCTTTTTTTTGTCGATAATCTTCTCTTAACTCATAATCACTATCTTCGATCGCGTCAGGAAGTATCACACCACGAGATAATTCATCATGTACACCATCTTCATATACTTGCCAAATATAACCTGTGACATAAGCATCTTTGGGACTGGTAAAATCAAATGATTGAATATAAACTCCTGTAGGAACAATTAGAGGAGGTTCCTGATTTAATTCTTGACTTAATTCTATTTGCGGAGCTAATAATTGTGTTACACCTGTATCACTCAGCAAAAGGTTTCGAGTTGCTGTATAAGTTCTTGCTCTTAATACTAAGTTCCAAACGAAACCAATATTCGCCACAAATAATATTGTGATAATGAAGGATACTAACGCAATCCGTTTTACTCCTCCCTGATAAGCTCTAAATAATAAAATTGAGAGAAAAACAGCAGACCACAGATAGGCAATACTAAGACCAATTAATTTACGTCTGGTAACGGCAGAATCTGGTAAAATTTCATCTTGAATAAATACTATTCCTACTACCCATCCATTTCTATTAGTTGTCCGTAGAAATAACCAAGAATTTTGACCTGTCACCTCATCAGTTAAACTTGCTTCTACTGGTGTACCTTTAAGAGCTTGAACAACTAATTCTCTGAGCTTTTCATCTTGCTGCTCGTATGTAATATCAAAGACATTTGCTTGGGATTTAAAATATTCTTCGTTGGGATGATAAAGATAAGTTCCAGTTTGAGAAATAATAAATCCATATCCAGTTCTACCAAGGTCTAAAGACTGCATTATTTCTCGAATTGTACTCAATGAATATTCGCTATATACGATACCTTTTGCAGATTTATCTCTAGTATCTGGGTTATAAAAAGGAGTAAAGAATCCGACGACTGGATCGGTGACTGTAGAAGTGTCACTCCACAAATATGGTTCTGCCCAATTTGGTCCTTTATTTAGGGTATTACTATACCAAGCATACTTGGGTCTAGTATAGTTTTTTTGAAATTCAATTAGTTCTATTTCGTTGTCTATTCTGGCATAAAATGGCGCGTAAAACCTCACATCTGGTCTATAAGCAAAGGGTTGATAGGCAACACCAATATCTAACAGTTCTGTATTAGCTTCAATTTCTGATTTAAGCCTTTCTAATAATTGGTCATCACTTAATTTACCAGTAGTTAAGTCGTTAGCTATAGCAAGAGTTGACCGTTGAGCAAAATATAGTTTGCGGTCAATTTTTAGGGTTACTCTCGATATTTCTCGTTTAGCTTGCTGTCTTGCATCTGCAAATCTCTGTTGTTGTTCTAGTGTATATAATAATGACCCTAATATCGCAAATGTTAAACTAATTCCACCAAGAATTAATGAGGTGTAAAATGCTATTATTTGTGGTCTGCTGGCATTATTAATGGTTACTGTTTTATATAAAAAATTGTAGATTTTATGTTTGATATTTTTCTGAATATTTTTTTCTTCAACTAAATTGTTTTGGATTTTTTTGTTGATTCTCATTTTTTTTACTATATAAATAAGCCGATAAAATCAACCTGGAAATATTAAAAAATTAATCTTTGAGAATGTCCTAAAAAGTCAAAAGTTGATAACTGATTACTAACATACTCAATGCTCAGGAGTAAGTTTTTTGCTGAGAACAATCAGCTAAAAGGAAAAGAAAAAACAGTTTTGGAAATATATCGCAATCCTCCGCATATTCGTGTCAAAAATCTTACGGCTTTTTAGGCTACAGGCAACAGTCAACTGGTGAGAGTTTCAGTTTTTTTATTTACTTTTTGATTGAACACAATCTATGCACGGATTGCTGAAATACATCCTCAACCTTAATACCTGATGTTATTAAACAATTCAGTCATTATACAAGTATCAAGTTAGCAGCTCTGTGGAATACTATAATTATAATTTTTTAGTATGATTTTTAAGAAAACAATAATTGCAACTATTGCTATATAACAATCAAAATTACGAAAAGTTTTGTTAAATCAGGATGTGAGATATTTCCTATTGGTAAAAATACTATAAATTATTAATTTTGTCTAATTTTCAGGAATTTTTTAATCTTTAAATCTACAATTAGAGACAGTGCTTTACCTCTAATATTAGGTTAACTAAAAATTTAATTATAACACAACTCAAAATCAAATTACGTTAACAAATATTACAAATATGTTTGCTCAGAATATAGAACGTAGAATAATACTATTATTTTGAAAAAGTTATATTTTTAAGTATTAAATTTTAGTGAAGATTTTATTATTTGATTAGGCTTTTGTTTACTATACTAGGGTAAGAATTCTGCCATCAGCTATGAGTTATTAACGTATCCTATTTGTCAGGAGTAATTAATTTCTAAAAAGTGAAATATCAAGAAAAAAATCATCAGCTAATTTTAATCACTTCTGTACGTTGGCTCGACTATTAGCTGACCGCTGACTGCTAATAGCTATTAGCTCCGCATTCCGCAGGAAATGCTTACATACTAACAAAGATATTTTTATTTAGTAAATAATCTCTAAACTCAAATTTGATTAAGGAATAAATAATGGATTCATTACAAACATTTTGGGAAACCATTCAAGGAATAAATGTTATTGGTCTACCAGCAGAAAAACTCTTAGTTGCATTTGGGGTGCTGGTGTTAACATTTATATTTCAGGGACTTATTGTTGGAATAATTATCAAATGGATCGAGGGTCTGGCTGCCAATACTGAATCTGACTTAGACGATCAATTAATTGCTATTATCAAAGAGCCCTTAAAGTGGCTGGTTTTCGTGGGTGGAGTATGGATAATAGATAAAATTTTAGCTCCACACTTAACTGCTGAGTTAAACAAATTTTTAACTGATATTCTATCTTTAGCTATTGTTGCTTTGATTGCACTTGTGATTTACCAAGCAGCTCCCGTGTTAGGTAAAGTGCTAGAATTTCTAACTCTGCACACTGACACAGACCTTGATGATTTACTTGTTCCCTATTTACCAAGGCTATTTCGGACTGCAGCAATTGTTGTGATATTTATCAAAGGATCGGAAGTATTTTTAGGAACATCTGCGGGAGCTCTGATTGGTTTGCTTGGTGGCGCTGGTGTTGCTTTAGGTCTGTTATTTAAAGACATTATCTATGACTGGTGTTGTGCTGTAATTATCTATACCGATAGATTATATAGACCTGGTGACTGGGTTTTAGTTACTGGATTAAGTGGTTTTATCCAGATAGTAGAAATAGGTTTAAGAACAACAAAATTGTATGTATGGGAATGGGGTTCAATTGTCAAAATGCCTAATTCTCGCATGGTGGGAGGTATTGTAGACAACTGGTCTCAAGATAAAGACCCCGAAGTTGAAGAGTGGGGGTTTACAGGAACATTAAAAATTGATGGCATTACAGCAGATCAATTAGAAAGAATTGTAGCAGGTATTCGCGAAATATTTAAAACTCTTGATGGTTTTTATCCCAATTATGCTATAATGCTGCGTGGTATTGAAGGTAATTCCCGGGTGATTAAATATGTTTCATATATAACTCCTGCTCTTTACTTTTCTGCTGCCACTCAATTTCATTTGAGTGTAATGAGATTAATGGAAAAAGAAGGTATTCTTGCTCAGAATGTTTATATTATTACTGACCAAGAAACTTATACACAAAATCTTCAAATGCCAAAGAATAATTAGATAGTAAATTACTGAATAAAAATAATTACAAAAAGTTAAATGTAATTAGAATACAAATAATCAATAATTAGGGTTTGCTGAAAAGGTTATATAGATGAGGTGAGGTTTAGTAGTCAGCAATCAGGAGGAATAAGCAGACAAACGGAATTGGGAGAAAAAATTGTCCCTCAGTTTTCCGCCTTTATCTGCTAAAAATATTTATATGTTTAGCAATTAGCTGCTCAAAGCTATAACTTTTTTCCCCACTAAAAGGCTTAAGTATTGATATGTAAATGCTTTGACTTTTAACCAGCAAGCCCTAATTATAATTAGGTCCAAAATATAATTTATTATCTTAAAAGGTTAGTCCTAGATTCCCACTACAGCCATCAATAATCCCTTAAACAACTTAATGCCATCAGTATTCCCCAGCATCGGGTCTGATGCTCTTTCAGGGTGTGGCATCATTCCTAACACATTACCTTGACGGTTACAGATACCAGCAATATTATTAAAAGAGCCATTGAGATTAGCCCCTGGACTAACTTCACCATTTTCTGTGCAGTACCGAAATAAAATTTGATGATTATCTTCTAACTGTGCCAGTGTTTCTGGATCGGCATAATAACGACCCTCACCATGAGCTATTGGTAAACGAATCACTTCTTTTGCAGCATAACCAGATGTCCAAGCAGTATCAGAATTTTCTACTTTCACAGGAATTTGCTCACAGATAAAATTCAAATTTTGATTCCGTACCAAAGCTCCTGGTAACAACCTCATTTCGGTCAATATTTGGAAACCATTACAGATACCTAATACTAATTTACCCTGTTGAGCATGGGCAATAGTTGCTCCCATCACTGGAGAAAAACGAGCGATCGCTCCACATCTTAGATAGTCCCCATAACTGAAACCTCCAGGAACAACTACCACATCCACATCAGAAATATCTTCCTCTTGATGCCAAACCATGCGAGTTGGTTGACCTAATAATCCCTGAGTTACCCAGGCGACATCGCGATCGCAATTAGAACCAGGAAATACAATAATGCCAAATTTCATTTTACTGATTTTAAATTGATTTTAATTGTTGGTTGCCATCAAATCAAAGCGATAATTTTCAATCACAGGATTTGCCAATAATCCATCACATATTTGTTCTAATTCCTCCCTCGCTTTGGCTTCATCTGTTGCCTGAAGTATTAACTCGATATATTTACCAATCCTAATTTGCTCAACATTTTCATATCCCATCTGTGCCAAACCAGACTGAACAGCTGTACCAGCAGGGTCTAAAACAGATGGTCTTAGAGTAACATATATTTGTGCCTGATATTTTTTTGTCACGGTAGTACAGAATTTTAGATTTCAACTAACTATTTAGATATTATCTGTTAAGTTCCATTTAAGGTTAACAAAATTGGCCATGAAAACCAATCGTACCCGCTCTCAAGAGCGTGTTTTGAAACTATTAAAAACTCAGAAGCGATCGCTATCTGCTCAGGATATTTATTCAGAACTACGCAGATGTAAGCAACCTCTGGGACTAGCAACAGTATATCGGTCTTTAGATTCTCTGAAGCAAGAGGGAGTAGTTATTGTCCGAACTTTGGCCAATGGTGAATCTGTTTATAGTTGCTTACAGCAAGACCAACATCATCTGACTTGTGTTAAATGTGGGACTTCCATACTGATTAATGAATGTCCTGTCCATGATTTTGAGGACAAACTACAGGAATCTCACAATTTTAAGATTTTTTACCATACTTTGGAGTTTTTTGGAATGTGCGATCGCTGTACCTTTACCGAAGATATTTCTTAAATCAGGTGATAGTGAAGCAGTTGAAATTACCTAAGCTCCATACCACCTAAGTTATCAAAACTAAGTTATCAAAAAAAATTCTGAACTTTATTTAGCAGGAGTTCTAAAAATTCAAGGGTTTAAGTCCCCCACTATATTGGAAAAATTAGTGGTGCGGCTTTCATAAGGTTTTTAGTATCCCATTATACACCTTGAGGAGCTGATTGCTGATTGCTGACGGCTAAATGCTTACCTAACCATTAACTGAATTATTATCCTTTGCGACAATAGAACGCATACCTTCCAAAGTTGCAGGAATAGTACGCGGGTCCATAAACATGACTTTACTACTATCACTACTACCAATCTTCAGACCCATATCCATATAATTCTGAGCCAATAAAAATTGGAGTGCCTCCTTAGCATTAGGGTCTTCCTGGAGAACTTTAGTAATAATTTCCAGGGCTTCAGAAGTTGCCTGGGCCTTCAAGACTTGAGATTGACGTTCAGCTTGGGCCTTAAGCACAATTGCTTTCTGTTGGGCTTCGGCTTCTAATATAGTAGCTTTTTGACGAGCTTGAGCATCAAGAATTTGGGATTCAGCTTTACCTCTTGCAGAGTTAATAGCAGAATCTCTTTCTCCTTCAGAATTTAAAATTGCTGCCCGTTTTTGCCGTTCGGCACTCATCTGCAATTCCATAGAATCTTGAACTGCTTTGGACGGGCTAATATCTCGTAATTCTACTCTGGTTACTTTTACTCCCCAAGGGTCTGTAGAAATGTCTAATTCCCGTAATAATACCTCATTAATTTCAGTGCGAGCTGTAAAGGTTTGGTCTAATTCTAATTTACCCATTTCTGCACGGATTTGAGTTAGAACTAGGTTAACCATTGCAGATTGGAGATTTTCCACTTTATAGTAAGCTTTCTCCAAATCCATAATCCGCCAATAAACTACTGCATCGACACTAATTGCTACGTTATCTCTAGTAATACAAGGTTGAGGCGGAATATCTAATACTTTTTCTCTGATTGTTTCTCGATAAGAAATTCTATCAACAAATGGAGTAACAAATTTCAATCCAGCATCAAGTTTTCTGCCATTATATTTACCTAAAGTTTCTACTAAAGCTTCATTACCTTGATTAATAATTTTGACACTTCCAGCTAGTGTTGAACCACCTAAAGCTAAAAATACTAGCCAAAACAAATGTTCCATTTTTAATCTCCTAGTTTGCTATGATTTTAATTGATTTTGATTAGGGAGATAAATTGAAGAATTTAATAGGTTTTCTGGTAAAACAAATAAAGTATTACCTTCTCGTCTAACGACAATCACTTTTTCTTGAGCAGCGATAGTGCTATATTCATCATCGCATTTAGCCCGCCAAGAGTTACCTTCATAAATTACTCGACCAGGGCGACCGGGTAATATTTCTGTCAAAGTTTCTGCTTCCTCAGCATCAGCAATAGTGTGTACTTTATGGTCTGGTAGTAGACGATGGAAAGCAAAAATGGAACCTACAGAAAAAGTCATCCACAAGGCCATTTGTATACTGGTATTAGGAATTACCAGGGACACTCCAGCAACTAAAAAAGCACTTAGTCCCATCATAAATTCCACAAAGGCCGTGGGTACAAGGAACTCTAGAAAACAAAGAATTGCCCCAGCCACTAACCAAAGTATCGTTGGATTCAATAACATATATTTCAAGTCTGGATAGTGATTTGACTACTCCCCTGGCTGAATAGGGGATTCTAAGCAGATACTACGCAACAGGATAAATCTGTGTTGCTCCGTCTCTTCTTAGCTGACCAAAGATATCTTCTTTGGGGACAAGTCAAAGTGCCCCTACACAGTCGGCTTAAGTCTAAACTTAGCTTTCTGCTTACTTTTGTGATGATATTTGCAGCCCCATTACAGTCTGCATTAATCAAGCAACGTTGCTTTTCGGTAAAATAAAATACTTCAGATTAAAATCCGACTCCTCGCCTTTCATCCATCGCTTAAAAGACGATGGCTTTCATGCTCCCGTGTTCTTTAGGTAAAATTTATCGATTATTTTTCAGCAACATTGCTGTAGTTGGGTGACATCACAACCTAAAGTCATCTTTTAACAAATAGTTAGGTATTATTATTCAGTTTATTCTGAAATTTCTGAAATTAGGCTCTATCTCAATATATCTTTGTGTTTTTACTACAAAAAGTTCAGTCTGAAGGTTCTGATTTAATTGGCTAGAGGTAGAAAAGCTTTGCTTGTCATAATTTTTAAATTTATCTGAAAATTTAGAGGTTTTTGCTTTTTATGTGTTGACCAATCTGAGATGTTATATCATGTCTCATTAACAGATTATTTTTAAAGGAAATATAAAGATGAGATAGGGAACACTTAACTGGGAACAGGGAATAGGGAGGCAGAAATCAAGAAAACTATTTCTAAGTTGAAAATATATAGCAATCCTATTTTAGTTGTAAGATTTTGGTGGCAGTTAGGAGTCAGGAGTCAGGAGTCAGGATTCAGAAATTTTAAGGTTTTCAGCTCAAACTAACTATCATAAAAATTATCACATCTCATTCCTGATTGCTATAGGAATATATTTACCTCAAAACTGTTAGTAAATTTGGTGTTTGTGTCGGCAGTACAAATTAAATTATCCCTTAATCAAAAAGAATTTATTGTAGTTATAAAACGATTTTTAGTTAAAAATAGAACTATTTTACTATCATAAAAAATAAACATTATAAATTATTACCACCTAACCCTTAACCCCTAACACTTAGAAATAAACCAATGTAGCAATATGTTATGAAAATGGTATTAGACACTAGCACTTGGTTTAGCTTGACAACTAGGTTAGGTGTTAAGATTTGAATTTATATATATTTCATTTACTATTAATAACTTTTGACCCCCGCCTCCGTGGGTACAAGCTTTTAACTTTTAACTTTTGACTTAATAAATACTTCATAAATAAAAGAGTTATTGTCCCAACTATGATGACTTCTGCCCCGCCAATTTATTGCCCAAATATTAATTGTCCTGATCCTTCTAATTCCTGGGGTGATCAAGAGTGCAATGCTTGCCAAACTCGTTTAATCTATCGCTACCTATGGGCCGTAGACTCAGGGGTTGAGATTCCAGTTGGGGAGTTACTGGGCGATCGCTACTACGTTGTGGCTCCGCAAGTTTGGCTTGATACTAAGCCTGGTGAAACTCCTTTTATTTATGAGGAGTTACCAGACTATATTCTGCCTTACCTACGTCTGTACCCTCAAAGGCTCCACTTGCCAGAAGTATATGGTTTTTATCAACATGGAGAACCAACTTATCCCACAGATATTCTACTGTTGGATAATGTCCCAGTGGATTCTCAAGGCAAGTTATGTCCGGCTCTGGTAGAAGCATGGCCAACAGCACCCCCGATACGCCAAGCTCACTGGCTCTGGCAAATGATGGAATTATGGAAACCTTTGTCCGAGCAAGGTGTAGCCTTTAGTCTATTTACTAATAGTCTGCGGGTTGAAGGTTGGCGCTTACGACTATTAGATTTAGACTTGGAAACCCGCAATACTAAACTTAGAGATTTAAGAACCTTTTGGTCTAATTTAATACCTACAGCTCATACTCATATTCAGCAACCATTACAAGAAATTTGCCAAATGATTGGTGATATTGGGGCATCTGTAGAGGCGATCGCTCCTAAGTTGAATCAACTTTTATTGGAACAAGCTGCCCATCTACCATTAAGCTCAGAAATAGTCGGAGCTACTGATACGGGCCCTGTACGTCTCCATAATGAAGATAGTTGTTATCCCACTGAACAAGATTTGGTTAGTAATCAACTAGTGCCTCATTTAGCAATGATTTGTGATGGGGTAGGTGGCCATGATGGTGGAGAAGTTGCTAGTCAGTTAGCTGTACAGTCGATTAAAAAATTAGTCCAAAACTTGTTAACCGAGGTCGGACAACAGCAAGAGTTAACATCCCCAGATTTGGTTAAGAGGCAACTTGAAGAAATTATTCTGGTAGTCAATAATATGATTGCCACAGAGAATGACGAACAAGGAAGAGAGTCTCGACAACGAATGGGTACAACATTAGTAATGGGGCTACAGTTACCCCAACAGGTAAAACCTTCCCCCCAGTCAAATCCAAATAATGCCCATGAATTATATATAGCTAATGTAGGAGATAGTCGTGCCTATTGGTTAACAAAGAATGCCTATTGCTTACTAACTGTGGATGATGATGTGGCTGCGAGGGAGGTGCGTTTAGGACACAGTTTATATTCGGAGGCTTTGCAGCGTCGTGATGCAGGTGCTTTAACTCAAGCTCTTGGTACAAGGAACGGGGAGTTTATTCGTCCTAATATTCAAAGGTTCGTGATTGACGAGGAAGGTTTATTGCTATTATGCTCGGATGGTCTGAGTGATAATGGTTGGGTAGAGAATTCTTGGGCTGACTATAGTGCTAAGATTTTTGGGGGTCAACTTTCTTTAAAAGAGGCTGTGGAGTCTTTAATTTCCTTAGCTAATCAGAAAAATGGTCACGATAATACTTCAGTAGTGCTTGGCCACTATCGTCTTTCTCCAGAGCAGTTGATGACATTAAATTATCCTCAAGTCGTAACTCCTATAGTAAAACCTCTGATGCCAGAATTATCGGAGTCTTCTAGAGCGCTTCTTTATGGTAATGACGCAGAAGAATCTGAATCTGAATCTGAACCTGAAGCTAAATCTGAATCTGAACTTGAACCTGAAGCTGAGTTAAAACCTGTCAAAAATTCTCCAAAGCTAAAACCATGGATGTTTATGGTTGGTTTGTTGGTGATTTTGTCCCTGGGGGCTATTCTCGCCATATGGCAGAACCGGAAAAATTTTGAAGTTACACCTGATGATGTTCAAAAACCTTGGGAGAGTCCTCTTATACCACCAGATTCGCCAACACCTTTACAGTCTCCTGATTCTTAAGGTTTTCTGAATTAATTTCAATGGGAATTAAAATTTAGTTTATTGATATAGAAATTCTCAATGATTTGTGAAAAAAACTGTAGGGGTTTGGTTTCCAAATCCCCTTTTAACTTGGGTTTATATACCAAACCCCTATGATAAAATCTTACAAGCTATTGGACATCTCCGGAAAAGAGGGAGCCGGGAGTAGGGAGAAATAATTGATGTTTTATTTATGATAATTGATTGGATTTTTTATGATTGGAGATGTCTATTTATGATTACTATAGGAAACCTAAATTATTTGTCACAAATCAAAAAATAGATAAAAATCCTGAAACTCTTCCCCCTGTTTTATCTTCCCTTTTCCCTTTTTATAGTATATTTTTTTCACAACCACGCAGAGGAATGCTATATATACTTTCTACATTAAAACTTGGGGATTAATATTCTAGAGTAATTTCAATATTCAGCTTGTAATTACCGAATTTTTATGGATAGGAAATTTTCAGTACAAAACTCAAATATTGTCATTATTAATATGAGAAATTTGCCTAAATTCTTGATTTGATTGACTGTTCAGATTCTCCCCTCTACTTTCTACCACCTAGCTACACAAAAAATTTACCAAATACTATTCTGCATCTAGGAAAATTTGAGCTACCAAACTCCCATAACTGAAAAATTCCTCTAAAGTTGGATTAATTTCAATCCAGGGGCTAGTTTTGTGCAAAAATAAAGAAACTGTTGAGGCTGATGTAACTTGACCTAAAAGTTACATCAGCTCAAAAATTTCTATGAGAGGCTAATACAAGGTTTTAGTATATGAAAGTAGGCGACCGCGTTCGCGTTAATACCTCTGTTGTTGTTTATATTCATCCTGAACATAGAGGACAAGCATTTGACATTAAAGATTCTGAAGGAGAAGTAATTGCTATTGTCAAGCAATGGAATGGCAGACCAGTTAGTGCTAATCTGCCAATTCTCGTCCAGTTTACGAAAAAGTTTAAAGTTCATCTAAAAGAAGAGGAGTTGGAACCAATCAAATAAGATTAATGTCCATTGGACTTATGGGGCGATGTCCCCATCTTTGGGCCTATTTTTTTCAGTGATCAGTTATTCAGTTATCAGTCAGCATCTTATGGAATAGCTGTCTCTTTACAGAATAGCTTCGCTAAGACTTTTAATCTCGCTCCGCGAAAGCGAAACAGTTATCGGTATTTTTATCTCATTAATAGGGTCGGCTTTCAACCTGATTTATTTGGTAAAATCTAGGAAAAATAAAGTATTATTGGTGATTTTTTGACTTAAGTATTCTGAGGAAGAAACCCAAAATATTTAGGTCATTCTGCATTCTCTTATGTTCTTTTTGATGTTTCTCAGCTATTGTATAATACCACTGACAGTGCCGATCAAAATTTTCTCTACATTTTACTTCATCATAAAATTCTTGGGTAGTTTGATAAACTAGGAAAATTTCTGTCGTTGGTGGATTTGGTTCTGGGAAGATACTGCGTAATTCTAGAGACATATTAGATTTACCTTTATGTATTTATTTATTAATATAGGTATAGGAATCCTAAATCATTTTTAGGATTCCTATATACAGCAGATTTCGGGCTGATGATGTACAAGGCGTGAATTGAATGTCTTAGAGTGTGGCTATGTGGCCCGTAATCAGAGGGATATGGCCGGATATAGGCGTAGCTAATAACATCGGGAAGCACTGTATCATCAAAATATCTTCAATATAAATAATAGACATTTCCAATAATAGAAAATCAAATCAATTATCGCAAAGAAAACATCAATTATTTCTCCCTGCTCCCTAACTCCCTATTCCCTAACTCCCTAACTCCCTCTTTTCCATAGATGTCTAAAAAATAAATATAATAATTATAACCAGCCCCGCAGACGATAAACTACTATGCCTATATATTCTTTTAAAGCTTTGGTAGAATTTTGAATATTTCCAGCATCAGGAATAATATTTAATAATATAGCTTGACCACTACCTTGTCTTTCTTCTAAATCTTTTTCAGTGACAAGAAAATCTGTTGGTGCAGGAATTACTTGCATTTCCTGCTTTTGAAATATTAAGATTGAACGTGGCATATGCAGTGCTGAAGTAACTAATAATATAGCTCCTTTTATTTCTTTACTATCCAAAATTTGCTTCACATTAACTGCATTTTCATAAGTATTTAAAGAATCAGTATCCTCTAAAATTGCTGTTGCTGGTACTCCCATTGTTTCAGCAATTTCTGCCATATCTCCTGATTCTGGAGGGCCACCATCTTTCCAGTCTATTCTACCCCCACTTAATATGAGAAAAGGTGCTTTACCTTGTTGATATAATCTGACTCCATGTAAGATGCGATCGCCTGCTTCACTCACATCTACCCAAGGGCGGGGTGAATTAGCTGGTTTAATTCCACCACCTAAAACCACTATTGCTTCTACCTGGGGTAATTCTTTTGGGGGTAAATTTTGCCATTCTAAAGATTTAATTAATCCTTGAGAAACCCAAGAATTACTAAATACAAATATCACAGTAAATGCTAGAAAAATTGTTAATGCTGACCATTTAGGATACCACCAAACCAGTACAAAAGCTATCAGCATTAGTAAGCAAGATAAGCCCAATGGATAGATAAATAGAGGGAGTAATTTAGACAAAAATAAAAACATTATTAGTTAATAATTTAGTATTTTTTTCGAGGTTTTGAGGAAGCTTGATTTTGGCGAAGAAACCAATTTCCGACCGAAACACCACTACGTTCTTTAGGAGTTTTCGGCCATGCTTTAATTTGCTTAGGTGGTTTAGGTGGTTTCGATTGAGTTTGAGAATCTTGTGGTTCAGCATCAGGTTTTTTAGGAGCTTCAGGTATTGATTCTATTTGCGACCAAAATCCTAATAAGCCTCCAGCAATACCTCCTATTATGCCGAATATAATGCCTAACTTAGTTGTATATCCTAGTAAGCTAAAGCTAATACTAAAAAATAGACAAAGGGGTATACCTACAATGACACCTATTGAGGTTGGTGATGATTTATCCATAAACTTTTGCTAGTTCCTCTTTATGACTACCAAGACTTAGTTTGATTAAATTTAATTAAATTTATTGATTATTTTAACCCAGAACTAGATAAATTATCCTGTAAGAGTTTTGTAGTTTACTTAATTGAAAAGAGCTGTAATTATTTAGATTCAGTGAAGATGAGAATGAAAATAAATCATTATCCCATCACCACCATAAAACACTAATTTAACTAACTATTAATTAATTATCTGCTGAACTTTATCCGCCCAAAAACCTTCTAAACGCGGACCTTGAATTTTTACAACTTCAGAAGCCAAATAATTTCCCCAACGTGCAGCTTGAGTAGGGCTAAAACCTTGGGTAATACCAAACAATACCCCACCAGCAAAAGCATCACCTGCTCCCACAGTATCAATGGCTTTTACAGGAAACCCAGCCACAGGAGAAATTTCTTGATTATGTACAACTAAGCAGCCTTCCTTTCCATTTGTAATAAAAGCTGTTTCTACCAAATTCCCAATTTTTACAGCACATTCTTCTAAAGATTCTATGCCAAAAAAACTACGCACTTCATCAGCATTACAAAATAACACATTACAATAATCTGAAACCAACTTTCGGAAATCATCAGTAAATTGATCTACCAAAAACTGGTCAGAGAAAGTAAAACAAACTCCTACTCCCTGACGCTTTGACTCTTCCATCACTTGAATACAAGCTTGTTTAGCATCAGGAGCTGACCACAAATAACCCTCTAAATAACTATATTTACAACGCCTAATTTGTTCAACATCAATATCATCAACACCAAGATTTACAGAAACTCCCAGGTTTGTACACATAGTACGTTCTGCGTCGGGAGTTGTCAGTACAACACAAGTTCCAGTCGGTCCATCTTCCATAGATGCGGGAGCTACATTAAATTCTATTTTGGAATTCAACATATCTTGACGGTATAATTCTCCATTAGGATCGCTAGCAACTTTGGCAACAAAAATACCTGTTCCGCCACTTTGAGCAAGGGAAATCATGGAATTTGCTGCTGAACCTCCAGAACGCATTTTTACAGATGTCTGTTCCAGGTCACGCAGAATACTTCCTTGTCTCTGAGCATCCATCAGAGTCATCCCACTTCTTTGCAGAGAGTGTTTACTGATAAATGCTTCTTCTACAAATGCTAGGATGTCAACTAAGGCGTTACCGACACCAAATACATCTAATTTTTGAGTGTTTGTTGCTGTCATTGATTTTGTTTTTATTTTGCATAGATATCATATCAGGGTTTAATACCAAATTGATAAATTTTTGCTACAAATAAACTTCTAGATTTTAGGTAGTAGGTTTGAGGTTTTAGGTGAATAATTAATTGTCAATTATCAATTATCAATTATTTCCTAGCTAGTTTATTTGTAATATCATGTCCGGATTCCGGATAATTAGTGATCAAAAAAACTTTATCCTTTTTATAGTTTCTTTCTCCTCTCTTCCCTCCTGAATCCTGAATCCTGACTCCTGACTCCTCCCTGCTTATTTATAACTATTCAAGCGGACATGATATAACATTCTTTTTTCAATTTGGTATCATAGGGATAATCAGAAAAAAAGCTACTGATAAAAGGGATAAATTGGAACAAGTTTATTAAAATATTAATATTATAAGTGTTCTCAAGCATAACATTTATAAACATCTCTGATTATTTTTAGCACACATTTATTCAATTGGTATTAGGAATAAAAAAACAGCTCACCATGAAGTAAAGCTGTAAATTAAATAAAATTTTCTAGACAAATATATTCTACTAATTGGAACTTATTGCTCCGACAACTGCTGGTTCTGGTTGCAATAATCCTGTTAAAATTTCTTCGGGTCGTTTACCATGGGGCCAAGCAAAAGCATGGCGAAATGCTGCATCTTGACAAGCTTGTAATTCTCGAAAATCAATCACATCTAATGTTAGTAAATTCTCATATTCAAATGGCAAACGTACATTATGTAATCCGGCGTTGTCAGTACAAATAGCAATGTCTACTCCAGCATCAAAACATTGGTCAAATACTGACTTCAATTGAGTCATATTATCCATAGTACCTGTTTTGAAATAGGTAGTAGGACAAATTTCTAAACATTGCCCTCTTTTCGCTACTTCTTTTAATAATTCTGGATGTTTTAAAGGGATTTGAATTCCATGACCAATTCGCATTAAATAAGGTAATAATTCGGGATGACAACCATCTGGTGTTTCATATAAATGTCCCGTAGTTTTTACTCCTTGAGAACGTGCATATTCATATAATTTGACAAACTCATCTATACGTTCACCATAATGATTATCCCCTCCTGCTAAATCTATAGCACATATATATTCGGGCATTTGTATTGCCAAATCAACGATTGCTTGATTTACTTCTTGAGGCAAACGGGTGTGCATACATAAAATTTGGCTGGTAATTATCGGATATTCCTGTTGTTGAGTTGCCTTACCAACTGTAGCAACTATTTCTGTCATTAAATCTATGCGTTGAGATTGTGGTAAATGGTCTGGAGTTCTCAAGTATGGTGTATAACGTAATTCTAAATAAGCTAAATTTTCAAATGTATAAGCTCCTCGAATTAACCGATAAATAAAGTATGGTAATGTTTCAATAGTTTGAACGTGTTCTACTAAGGTATGTAGTTCTAAATATTCATCTAAAGTGTTCCGTGGTTTGGTGTAGAATTCTTCAAATTGTGAATATTCAGGAAAACGGGCTGCTTGTTCTTGGTTTTGACGTTGGAAATATCGCCATAAAACTCTGGGAACTACGGAGCCTCCTAAATGCCGATGTAATTCTGCGTGTAAAGCCATATAAATCTAATTTATCCTTAAATATTTAGCCTGAGAGAAATATGATTAAAATCTGAGAATGTTATTGAAATAAACGGTTTACCTTTTACTTCAGTTCTTTCTAGATTATACTCTCTTTATTTGAAAATCTCTGAAATAATTAAAATTAATTATAAAATGGTGAAATGATTGGTAAAAAATGCAAAAATAAATAAAAATGTGCCCAACTCTTTCTCATACCCATTCCTTAAAAAGCCCAGATGTTTGGTACACGGCTCAAATAAGATTGCTATATATAAATGACAGGACAAGATGATAGTCGAGAAAATGAACTTATCCAGTTATTTAATTTAGAAAGACCAGTCAATTTAACTCGTAGTGGAACAGATGCAATCTTGACTTTGAATTCACTGAAAATTCCTTTTGAATTAAAATCAAGTACAAAGACTTCTGTAACTACAGTTAGAGATTTTGGACCGGAGCATATTAAAAAGTGGAGTGGAAAACATTGGTTATTTGGTTTCTACGAAAAAGGTGGTAAAATCCTAAAATATTGCCTATATGCTTCCCCTAAAATGATGGCTCCTTGGATTAGTGAAAAATCAGCTGATGTTTCATCAGATTATAAACTTGCTCAATTAATACCAGAGTTAATTAGCATATCTTTACTGTATGAAATTCTTGGGAAAAAAGAAATTTATACACTTGAAGATGCTCAAAGTCTACAAAAAAGACAATATACAATCCAAGAATACCGAAATAAAATGGATTTAGAATTAGGCTACTCTCCTGAACGAATGCTTTCGATTT
>JAAUYJ010020769.1_pt1 | contig 18059 bp, 9 predicted proteins | sample 7278031 | NCBI WGS metagenome assembly JAAUYJ01 (sample SAMN14350222, study PRJNA611818) | marine sediment metagenome | isolation source: surface marine sediment (1.8m) | place: French Polynesia: Moorea | collected 2018-08 | reverse complement strand
GGGTCGGTCGTCATCGATGCGACGACGGGCGAGTATACCTACACACCGAATGCCGGATACACGGGCCCGGACAGTTTCGATGTCACGGTGACAGATGCCCAGGGCTTCACGTCAACGGTAACCGTGAATCTCACGGTAACGGCGGCAGTCGACGATGGTCCGGCGACGCCTGGCACCTTCAATGAGACGACGGCTGAGGATATAGCGCTCAATGGCAGCGTTGGTGCGGTTAGCGATCCGGATGGCCTGGCGGCGAGTCCGTTCAGTGTCCAGGCGGTCGATGAGCCGGCCAATGGCTCTGTGGTGATCAATGCTGCCACCGGTGATTACACCTATACGCCGGACGCTGACTTTGCCGGCGCTGACAGCTTTGATGTCACTGTGACGGATGCGGACGGCTTCACTTCAACGGTGACCGTAAATGTAACCGTCACCGCCCTGGATGACGGGCCGGCATTGGCGACCGGCGGAGACAGTGCGACAACCGCGGTAGACACGCCGGTCACCTTAACGCTGACCGTCACAGACCCCGATGGCCTGCCCGCAGCGCCGTTCAGCATTGTCAGCCCGGCGGGCGACCCGTCCAATGGCGCGGTCACCATCGATGCGACGACGGGGGAATACACTTACACACCAAACGCGGGCTACACAGGCAGTGACAGCTTTGACGTCACGGTGACGGACGCCCAGGGCTTCACCTCGACGGTAACCGTGAGTATCACAGTTACTGCTGCCGCGGATACGACGGCGCCGGTGTTCAATGCGCAGACAGTCAGCTACCAGGAGAACCAGGTAGCCGGCGCAACGGTGGGCACGCTTACGGCTAGCGACAACGTGGCGGTCACAGGATTCACTTTTGACGCGACGGGTACCAACACCAGCGCAGACGGCTATTTCCAGGTCGACAACAGCGGCAATATCACCATAACGGCAGCGGGCGCTGCGGCAGGTGTTGCGCAGAACGATTTCGAAACAGGGCTCAACAGCTTCAACTACGACATCGTAGCGGCTGATGCCGCAAGCAACACGACGACGGCGACGGTTACTCTGACTGTGACTGACGTCGCGGAGGGCGGAAACACACCGCCGGTTGCACTCGATGATGCTTACACCACCACGGTCGATACGCCGGTGGTGGCTACTGTGTTTACGGGAGTGCTTGCCAACGATAGCGATGCCGACCTGGACACCCTTTCGGTCAATACCACTCCGGTAAGCGGCCCAAGCAATGGCGGGGTCACGCTCAATAGTGACGGGAGCTTCACCTATACGCCGAACGCCAGCTTTATAGGCACCGATAGCTTTGTTTACGAGGTCAGTGACGGCGCCGGAGGCACAGATACCGCTACGGCAACCATCACTGTCACCGGTGGTGGCCCGGACACCACGCCGCCGACCTTTACCAACGCTGCCTCGGTCACGGTCAACGAAAACACCAGCGCCGCGACCAGTGTGCTGCAGCTCACTGCAGACGAGCCGGTCACCTTCACGATCATCGGCGGTGCTGACGCCGCGCTCTTCAATGTCGATGGCGTCGGTACGCTGCGGTTCAACAGCAGCCCCAACTTTGAAGCGCCGCTGGATGCTGGTGGCGACAACGTCTACGAGTTGACGGTACAGGCTGCTGATGCTGCGGGTAACACCAGCACCCAGTCGATTACGGTGACCGTCGGCGACGTCAATGAAGCGCCGCTGGATATTGCCCTGTCTGGCAATACGGTCACAGAGAACGACGCTGGCGCGATTATCGGGACGCTGGTCACCAGCGACCCGGACGCCGGTTCCAGCCACAGCTATGCGGTGAGCGACAGCCGCTTCGAGGTCAACGGCCTCGGTCAGCTCAAGCTCCGCGCCGGCCAGAGCCTCGATTTCGAGACGGAGCCCTCGGTCACCCTGTCTATCACCGCTACGGATACAGGCGGCCTGTCACGCACCGAGAGCTTTGTGATCAGTGTGATAGATGTCTTCGAAGACACTACCCCGCCGGCCCAGCCCACGGTAGACAGCCAGGTAACCCAGGACACCACGCCGGTGATTACCGGCACGTCGACGCTGCTAGCGGGCGAGTTCCTCGAAGTCACGGTTGATGGCGTGACCTATACCGAGGCCAGCCCGCAGCTGACCCTGGTAGGCAGCGACTGGACCCTGACCCTGACCATCCCGCTGGCAGATGGCAGCTATGATGTGGTGGCTCGGGCTACAGATGCCGCGGGCAATTCCATCACCGACAGCACCAGCGGCGAACTGGTTATCGATACGGTGGCACCGGATCGCCCGAGCGTGAACAGCCAGCTGACCAATGACCAGACGCCGACGATTACCGGTGGCGTCAACCTGGGCTTTGGCGAGTCCCTGACCGTCACGGTCGATGGCGTAACCTATACCGAGGGCAGTGGCCTGTTGAGCGTGGTTGGCAGCCAGTGGACCCTGACCATTCCCGATAGCGATTCACTGTCCGCAGGCACCTATGACGTCGTGGCGAGAGTGGTCGACCTGGCCGGCAATGAAAGTACTGATGCCACTACCGGCGAACTTGAAATCGACCTGACTCCGCCGCCGGTGCCGACGGTAGTTTCCCAGGTCACAAACGACGATACCCCGGTCATTACCGGCACCGTGAACCTGGCGCCGGGAGACAGGCTGACAGTTACCGTCAACAGCCAGACCTATATAGAGGGTGACAGTCACCTGAGTGTGACCGGCAACACCTGGACCCTGGTCATTCCCGACAGTGACGCCATTGACGATGGCATCTACAACGTGGTGGCTGGTCTCACGGACGCCGCCGGTAATGTCAGCATCGACGCCACCAACGCGGAACTTGAGATCGACACGGTGCGGGCGGAGGTGCCGACGGTTGAGAGCCAGCTCACCAACAATGACAAGCCGACCCTGAGCGGCACCTACGACGCAGACCGCGCCGATGGCGGCCTGGTGGTCACACTGGATGGCGTCGACTACGAGTTGGGTATTGCCAATGAGCTGTCTGTCTCCGGTGACTCCTGGACCCTGAACCTGTCTACTACCGCTGGCCTTGACGACGGCGTCTACGATGTCGATGTAGATAGCACGGATCGCTTTGGCGTCACAGTCACCGACCAGACCGTGGGCGAACTGGTCATTGATACTGAGGCACCGGGCGCACCCACGGTGAATGACCTCTTGACCAGCGACAACACGCCCAGCGTAAGCGGCAGTGCAACAGTCGGCAACGGGGAGACGCTCACCGTCACCATCGCCGACCGGACCTACCAGGAGGGCGACGGCTTCCTGAGCCTGATCGGTGACAGCTGGACGCTGACCGTGGACGGTGAACTGGAAGATGGCATATACGATGTGGTGGCAACGGTTGCAGATGAAGCCGGCAACGCCACAAGGGATGCCACGGTATCTGAACTCACCGTCGACACCACCGCGCCGCTGATCAGTGGCCTGGTCACAGAATATAACGAGAGAACCGATGAAGGGGTGTCACTCGGTCAGGTAACGGTGTCCGATAACCTGCGTCTTGCCGGTGTGGGCTTCCTGTGGAGCGACGGCTCGGTGCGCGCCACCACCGAAGACGGGTTCTTCGCGCTGGATACCGCCGGCAACGTGTCGCTGACGGAGTCCGGCGCCGGCGGCGCTGCCAATGACTTCGAGAACGGCGACAACGCATACTCCTATACGGTAGTGGCATCTGACACGGTCGGCCTCGAGTCCAGCGCCGCGGTAACGCTGACTGTGCTCAATATTGATGATGCGCCGCCGCTGCCCGACCCGGACGGCGACCAGGGCGATGGCACCGCAGGTGATGACGACAGCGGCAACCAGCCCGGCGATGACGGCGATAGTGCCGACAGCGGCTTTGGCGGACCCGGGCCTGAGGAGAATGATCGCGATACGGGTTCCGAGCGACCGGACACCGGCGATGACCCGGGTCTCGAAAATACCCTCGACGATATCACCGAGACGGCCGACGAAATCTGGAACCTGGTCGACGACCGTGTACGGCTGAGTATCGATCCCGATGACCGGCCAGTAACGGCAGAAGGTACAACAACAGTTACCTTGCCCGCCGACACCTTTACTCATGACGATCCGTTCTCGGAAATTGCGGTAACGGCGGTACTGGCTGACGGCAGCCTGCTGCCGGAGTACGTGTCCTTCGACTCCGATACCCAGACCTTTACTGTGGATGGTGAAGCCGCCTTTGCCGACGGTGCCACCGCAATCGACGTGAAGATTACCGGTACCGACGACGCCGGCCAGTCTGCCGAAGGCAATTTCACCATCGAGGTCGTTGGCGAGCCCGGCGCCGAAGGCCCGCTGTTCGCGACCGGGGATGAGGGCAGTCTCAACGACAGCGGCGGATTCTTCGGTCCCGGTATCGAAGAGCAGGCCGAGGCCGCTGCTGTAGCCGACGCGCAGTCGTCGGCTGAACCCTCAGAACTCGATGTTGTTGGCTCGGGCGGCGAAGACCAGGCGGTGTTCCTGACGGTGGCACTGACCGAGCAGCGTGTTCTGTCGGATAGTGTCTCAACCATTGCGTTCCCTTCCAATACCTTCGAGCACACTGATCCCGAGCAGGAAGTGTATGTCGAGGCCACCCTCGTTGATGGCAGCGCGCTGCCGGAGTATGTGAGCTTTAATCCCGAAACCATGAGTTTCGAGGTCGACGGTGAGGCAGCGGCTGCGGCTGGCGATATGGAGATCGTGGTGCTGATGGTGGGTCGCGACGGTGCCGGCCACAGTGCAAGCGGCACATTCACTATCTTTGTGGAAGACCTGGAACAGGCGGAAGAGGCTGAATCACAGCAGCAGGCGGTTGCAGGCGAGGGTGATGGTGGCCCGGTAGAAGTGGACGAGGGCTCCGCGGAAGAGCCGCCTTTGGGCGAAGGCGGAGAATCTACCGAACAAGAGCCTCAAAAGCAGGCCGACGGTAAGGAAAACCTGGATTTACAACTTGAGAAGGCTTCGCGTTATACTTTCGTGGAAAAGCTGGAACAACTTCTGGAAGATATTAAGAACCTGTTCACATAAATCAGGGCATGTTTAAGAAGCTGTTCACAAAAACATAGTAAAAACAACAGTTTAAAAGCGGGATTGAGTATCATGGTGGGGATTGTGATACATCGAATCCATTAGGAGCCTCGTCTGCAGTGTTACTAAAGCTCGGGCGGTTGGCTTGCACCTGCGTGTTGGCCGGCTGTGCAATGAATCCCCAGCCCCTCTCGGAGAGCGACGTTTCCGACGTGCTGGCTGAGGATAAGGAACTGATCGAACAGTTCCGTGCGCCCCTCTCAAGACCAATCGGTCTTCATGAGGTGATGTCCCGTGCTGTCCTCAATAATCTCGAGCATCGCGTTGCCCGCATGGAGCAGGCGGTCGCTCTCGGCAGCTTTGAACTGGCTCGCTACGAAATGCTGCCGCAGGTAGACGCAACCTACGGCCGCCTGTCGCGCAACAACCTCAACGCTTCAACCAGTATTTCCGTGGAAACCGGCGAGGAGTCCCTGGAGGCCTCTACGTCGCAGGAACGCGACCGCGATGTCGGCAACTTTACTGCATCCTGGAATCTGCTCGATTTCGGCGTCAGCTATTACCAGGCCCAGCAGGAAGCCGACCGCTACCTGATTTCCCGGGAGTCCCGCAAACGCGTGCTTGCCAACCTGTTGCAACAGGCACGCATGCTCTACTGGCGTGCCTGGGCAGCCCAGAATACCGCCAGGGAAGTCGAGCAGGTATTGGCCGAGGCGAACCAGGCCTATGCAGAGATCTCCCAGGTGATCGAGAACCGGCAGTACACCAATATCCTGCCCAACCTGCGACTGAAGCGTCAGCTTTTTGATCTGATCCGCGAACTGGAGAGTCTGGCGGAGGACCTCACCGAGGCGCGCATCGAGCTGGCGCAGATTATCAACGTGCCGACGACCACAGATATCGAGTTGCTGGGTATCGAACCGGGAGCCGAGCTGGCTGATGACAACGCACTGCCAGTGCTGCCGCGCATCGATGAAGACCCGGTGCAGCTGGAGATTACTGCGCTGTACAACTCCACGGAGCTGGCCGAGGAGATCTACAACGTTCGAATCGACCAGGCCGAGACCCGCAAGGCCCTGCTGCGGCTGCTGCCGGGTATTGAGCTGTCTTACAACAACGGCTATGACTCCAACAACCTGCTGGTCAACAACACCTGGAACGAGGTAGGTGTCGAGGTCAGCTGGAACCTGTTCAATCTTGCGACTACCAAGCAGGTGCTGGAGAACTCTGACCTGCGCGAAGAACTATCACTGCAGCGCCGCCTTGCGGTAAACATGGCCGTGGTGACCAAGCTCAACCTGGCGGTGTACCAATACAATATCTCCCTGCGCAAGCTGAACCAGGCCCGGGAAGTGAAGGCCATCGACAGCGAGATCGCCAAGCATACCCGCAACGCTGCACTGTCCAGCGCGGCTTCCAAAGTCGAGAGTGTGGTCACCCGGGCCGCTTCCCTGCGCACCGATCTCAGCCTGCTGGAAGCGTATGCCAACGCCCAGTCTTCCTACGGTGCAGTGCTGGTAGCCCTCGGCCTCAATCCGGTGCCAGAGACCTACCTCGATCTTGAGATCCACGAGCTCACCAACCTGATTGCCGTCTATGACAAGACTTGGCAGGACGGCAATATCCCCATGGTGAGTTTCTAGGGAGCCCTAGTGAAGATACACCTGACCGCATTGTTTGCCCTGGCCACTGTGAGTAATCTGGCAGTTTCCCAGCCAGAGAGCGACTTCGCGGCTGACCTGTTGCCGGGCCTGCAGACTAATGTAGTTCGCGCCCAGCTGGTGCCCTTGCGCAAGAGCCTGTTCTCCGCGGGCATCAGCGCCATCATCCAGGGGGTTGCCGTGCAGGAGGGCGATACAGTCAGCGAGGGTGATTTATTGCTGGCCTTTGACTGCGACCGTTTCGAGGCCTCGTTCGACACCGCCCAGGCCCGGGTAAAGGGCGCAGAGGCCAAGCTCGAGGTCAACCGCGAGCTGGTCAAACTCAATAGCGTCGGCCCGCTGGAAGTGAAGCTCAACGAGGCCGACCTCGACGCCGCCCGCGGCGAACTTGGGGCGGTCCGCGCCCAGCTCAAGCACTGTGAAATCCGCGCCCCCTTCGACGGTGCAGTGACCAGCCGTCTGGTCGAGCAGTATCAGTTTGTCGAAGAGGGCGAAGACCTGTTGGAACTCGTCTCACGGGACAGGCTTGAAGTGCGCATGCTGATGCCCTCTACCTCACTGGCCTGGCTGGAGCTGGGTTCGAGCTTCACTATGCTGGTGGAGGAGCTGGAGCTCGCCATGCCCGGCAAGATCGTGCGCATGGGTGGCGCGGTAGACCCGGTCAGCCTCACCATCCCCGTATTCGGCCGCCTCGATGAGAGCTTGCCGACATTGCTTCCGGGCATGAGTGGCCGCGTCCAGTTTGTGGAGACGGAGTCCAACTAGTGGCAGACGCGGGCTCCGAGCAGCAACTCAAAGCCCTCGCCAACCTGTTGTTGCTACAGCAGCGGATCCGAGAGGCCAGCACCGAGTCTGAGGTGGGCTTTCTGCTCGTCAACGATACCCGCACGCTGGTGGACTATCGCAGCGCGGTGCTATGGCTCACCAGCGCAACACGCCCCGGAGGTGGTTACATCGCCAACGTATCCGGTGCGATAGACCACGATGATCATGCCCCCTATGTGCAGTGGATGCGTGCCCTCTGTCGCCACCTGGCACAGCACTATGACAAGCCGGAACCCTGCTCGTGGAGCAAGTCCGACCTGCCCGAGTCCCTGGCTGGCGGCTGGGAGGCTCATGGCGACAAGTTGCTGACCTGGTGTCCCATGTACTCCGCATCCGGCTACTACCTGGGCGCACTGGCGTTCTGGAGCGAGAAGCCCCTGCTACATGCCCAGCGGCGGGTCCTCAAATTCTGGCTGTCGGCCGCGGGTTACAGCATCTCCGCGCTGCGTGGCAAGGCTTTTGCCAGGCCGCGCTTTGTGTGGACGCGCAAGCGCAAGGGCATCGCGGCTGGCGTGGCCGTGTTGCTGTTGCTGTTGATGTTCCTGCCGGTGCGACTGTCGGTGCTGGCCCAGGCCGAGATCATCGCCCGCGACCCACTGGTGATTCGCGCACCCATGGACGGGATTATCGACACCATCGTGGTAAAGCCTAACGCCTTCGTCGGCGCCGGCGACCCGCTGCTGACCCTTGACGATACCGAGCTGCTGACGCGGCTCAAGGTGGCCGAGCAGGCGCTGGCTATCAGCCGCGCCCAGTACCAGCAGGCCGGCCAGTCAGCGTCTTTCGACCGCGATGCCAAGGCCTCACTGAGAGTACTGGCGCTGGAGGGTGAAAAGCGCGAAGCCGAGGTGGCCTACGTCAAATCCCTGCTGGAGCGCAGCACCGTGGAAGCCGAGCAGGCCGGCGTCATCATCATGCCCAGCCCGGATGAACTGATCGGCAAGCCGGTAGTGACCGGCGAGCGTCTGCTGACGATTGCCAGCCCGGCGCAGTCGCAGCTCGAAGCCTGGCTGCAGGTCGGCGATGACATAGAGCTGCCCTGGGACAGCGAGATTGTGTTCTTCCCCAACGTTGCCCCGGACGAGAAGTTCACGGCACGGCTGCGCCGCATGGACTACCGCGCTACTACCACCGAGGCCGGTGAGCTCGCCTACCGTATACGCGGCGAGTTTCTCGAAACCGAGGAGCTACCACGCATCGGCATGCGCGGTACTGCGAAACTGTACGGTGAAAGTGTCAGCCTCTGGTATTACCTGCTGCGTCGGCCACTGGCAGTGGTGCGACGCTGGGTCGGCGTCTGACCGGTGAGCCTGCCCCGCAACATCCGCCAGGACCTGGAGTTGATCGAGGCGGCGCCGTTCGAAGACGGCTCACCGCGCTGGCGCCTGCACGACCCAGCGGCCAACCGGTTCTATGACCTGGGCTACCTGGAGGTGGAGATCCTCCGCGAGCTGCGGGCCGAGCCCAGCCTTGATATCGATAGCGCTACCCTGGCCAAAACCATTGCCGAGCGCGCCCAGGTAATCTGTAGCTCACGACAGATCGAGGAGTTCGTCAGCTTCCTGCAAGATAACGACCTCTACTGGATTGAGGGCGAGCGGGCGCTGGAGCGGCGCAAGACGCTGCGCACTCCGCGCTGGAAAACCCTGGCGCTGCGCATCTGGCGGCAGTACCTGTTCATGCGCATTCCCATACTGCACCCGGACGGCCTGCTGGACCGCATACTGCCCTGGGTTGGCTGGGCATTCCGTCCCCGCAGCTGGTGGGTGCTGGCAGCTATCGGCGTGCTGGCGATCTACCTCACCTCCCGGCAGGTCGACTACTTCCTCAGCACTTTTGTCGGCTACTTCACGCCGGTGGGGCTGGTTTACTTTGGCATCGCGGTTATCCTCGCCAAGATACTCCACGAGTTCGGCCACGCGCTCACCGCGCGGCGATACGGCTGCTCCGTGCGCGCCATGGGCGTGGCCTTCCTGGTGTTCTGGCCCATCCTCTATACAGACACTACCGATGCCTGGCGGCTGCGTTCACGTCGCAAGCGGGTGCTGATCGGCGCTGCGGGCATGTTGGTGGAAATAGGCCTGGCGGCGGTGTGCCTGCTGCTCTGGAACTTCACGCCAGAGGGCTTCTTCAAGAACATCCTGTTCATGATGTCCACTACCACCTGGATCATGACCCTGCTGATCAACCTCAACCCGCTGATGCGCTTCGACGGTTACTACATCCTGTCCGACCTGACGGGGGTCGAAAACCTGCAGGAGCGCTCCAATGCCATGGGGCGCTGGCGGCTGCGGGAATGGCTGTTCGGCTATGGCAGGCCCGCGCCGGAGCAGGGCTTGCGTTGGCTGGTTCCCTTCAGCTACGCGGTCTGGGTGTACCGGCTGTTCATCTTTTTCGGTATCACCTACATCGTCTACACCTACTTCTTCAAGGCGCTGGGCGTGGTGTTGGCGGCAGCCCAGGTGGTGCGCCTGCTGGCTATGCCGATTGGCAGGGAGATGGGGCACTGGTGGGAATCCCGGGCTGAGGGCAACACGCGCTACCTGCGCCGCTCGGCGATAGCGGTCCTCATTCTGTTAGCGGCGGTCATGGCGCCCATTGATCGCGAGCTGGAACTGCCCGCCTACTGGCAGGCCCGTTCAGTAGTTACCTTCTATGCGCCGATCCCGGGCCAGCTCAGCGTCCTGCCGTCGCCGGGCAGCGATATGGTTGCCGCAGGTGAACCGGTGGCGGTGATTACCTCCCCCGATCTCGAGTTCCAGCTCGAACAGGCCAACCACGACCTGCGGAGCAGTCGCTACCAGCTCGAGCGCACCAGTTTTGGTGCCGGTCTGGCGCAGGAGCGCCTGTCCCTGCAGGCCAAGTTGCAGGGCGCGCTGGAAACCCAGGAGAACCTGCAGGCTCAGCTCGATGACGCCCGCCTGGTGGCACCTTTTACCGGCCGCATCTCGGATCGACAGGCCGACCTGCGACTGGGAGACTGGGTGTCCCGCGGTGATCGCCTGCTTACCCTGGTCGACGACACCGCCGGCGAGGTGGTTGCCTACCTGAGTGAATCAGAGCTGCGCGCGCTGCGCGAGGGCGCCACCGGGCGCTTTTACCCCGAGGGCGGCGTGCGCGCGCCTCAGCCGGTGCGCCTGGTCGACGTGGACGGTTTCTCACTGGAAGCACTGGAAACTGCCTATGTGGCATCGACCTATGGTGGCGGGCTCGATGTGCGCGATGGCACGGACGGCGAACTGATTCCACAGCGCGCTACATACCGTATCTATCTCGAAACCGAGTCCCCGGCGGACGACCGGGTGCTGCGCGGCCAGCTGGTGCTGGATGCGGAAGCGCGTTCGCTGGCGGGTATGGTCTGGCGCCAGGTGGTGGGCGTCTGGCGTCGGGAAGCCGGTATATAAGAGTTGCATAACAGCGCTGAATCAGGGCGTCGACAATGGGATTGAAAGGGAGCGGTAGCATGCGTTCACGGATTGCTGTGCCGGTATTGCTGGCCCTGTGCCTGGCTGCACTGGGAGCTTGCAGCGGGCCCCAGGTGGTTGGCCCGGAAAGCCTGGGCGAGGATGCCCGGGTGATGCTGGCCAAACACACCATGCAGGTTATGCGGGCGCGACCGGTGCAGGCCACCCAGTTTGGCCTGAGCGACGCTGACGTCGGTGCCCGTGTTGACGACGGCGTGGGAGATTATGGCAAGGCCCACCTCGGGCGCTGGCGTCGCGACCTGCGCCGCATGCAGCGTGAACTGGATGCACTGCCGGAAAGCTCCCTGGGCCCGCTCACCCGGGCGGCCATGCGTGACATTTATGCCAACTTCCTCGGCGACAGTGAGTTCCCTTTCGGTTTTATCAATACCTACGGCCGTCACCAGCCCTACATCATCAATCAGCTCGGCGGGCCACTGCAGGTAGTGCCCCGGGTGATTACCGACTACCAGCCGGCGGCAACGACCGAGGAAGTGGGCGACTACCTGCGCCGAATGTGGGCCCTGTCGCCGCTGGTGGCCGGCGTGCTCGATACCTTCAACGGCAATGCCAATGCGGGTTGGCTGCCGCCGAAGGCGATACTCGAATCAGCCGTTGTCTCCCTGGAGGCTTTCGTAGCACCGCCTGCGGAGCAGCACCCGCTGGTGGTCAAGCTGGTCGAGAAAATGGCGGCCAGCAAATCTCTCACCGACGACGATCGGGCCAAAGCCCGTAACGAGGCCATTGCGGTGATGCTGCGCATGGTCTATCCCGCCTACCGCAATGCTATCCAGAATGTCCGCGACCGGATGCGTGAAGCTTCCGTATCGGAAGGCATCTGGGCGCGGCCGCTGGGTGAGCGCTTCTACACGATCGCCCTCAAGCTCGAGGCCGGTACTGATTTGACGCCAGCCGAGGTGCACGAGCATGGGCTCGCCGAGGTCGACCGTATCAGTTCCGAGATGGATAGCCTGCTGCGCCAACAGGGCTACAGCGAGGGCAGCGTCGGCGAGCGCATGCAGATGCTCGCCTCCGCCGAGGGTGCGCGCTTTGAAGACAGCGACACCGACCGCGAGCTGCTCTTGACCACCCTCGCCCGGCTGGCGGCGGATATGGAAGCGCGACTCCCTGACTATTTCGGCCGTTTACCGGCCCAGCCACTGGAAGTGCGTGCGGTGCCGGAGGCCCAGCAGCACGGCGCGCCGCGGGCCTATTACACGGGGCCGCCGGTCGATGGCAGCGGGCCTGGTGTGTTCTGGATCAACACGCGCGGTATCGACCAGGTAGCCAGGTTCCGATTGCCGACCCTGGTGTACCACGAAGCGGTACCGGGCCATCACCTGCAGGTGTCGCTCGCGCGCGAGCAACGCGACCGGCCCACCCTGTGGCGCTTGAGTGTCAACAATGCCTACAGCGAGGGCTGGGCACTGTACGCCGAGCGGCTGGCGGCTGAGATGGGTATGTACGCCGACGATCCCCAGGGTGACCTTGGCCGCCTGCAGGCCGAGTTGTTTCGAGCGGTCAGACTGGTTGTGGATACCGGCCTGCATCACAAGCGCTGGAGCATGGAACAGGCCGTTACCTACATGGCCGAGACCACGGGGCGTGGCAAAGAGGGCCTGCGAGTGGAGGTGCTGCGTTACATGGCCTGGCCAGGCCAGGCCCTGTCCTACAAGCTGGGTATGGATGCCATGCTGCAGCTGCGCGCCGATCTAGAGGCCGCGCAGGGCGAGTCCTTTGCCATCAGGAAATTCCACGATCAGGTGCTGGCAACCGGGCCGGTATCTCTGCCGCTGTTGCGGCAAGAGCTGCTGAAACAGCTACTACAAGAGGAAGAGTAGCGCCCCGGGGGCTTACCATTCGCCGGTGTTTTCCATCGACTGCCAGGGCTCCTGGGGTGGCAGTGACAGGCCCTTCTGTAGCAGCTCGATCGAGATGCCGTCCGGCGAGCGTACGAAGGCCATATGCCCGTCGCGGGGCGGCCGGTTGATGGTGACGCCGCTGTCCATGAGCTTCTGGCAGGTGGCGTAGATGTCCTCCACGCGGTAGGCGAGGTGGCCGAAGTTGCGGCCGCCGTTGTACTCCTCCGGGTCCCAATTGTAGGTAATTTCGACCAGCGGACGCTGGGCTTCCCGCGCCATGGCCACGTCACCCGGCGCCGCCAGGAATACCAGTGTGAAGCGGCCCTGCTCGCTGTCGTAGCGATTGACCTCTTCCAGGCCCAGCTTGTTGCAGAAGAAATCCAGGGTGGCGTCCAGGTCGCTGGCCCGGATCATTGTGTGCAAAAACTCCATCAAGGCCTCCCGGCGCTGCGACGGCGAAAAATGAAAGATCGAGAGTGTAGCGGGTTTTCAGGCGGCGTGCGTAGCGCCATTGTCTGACACGGCGCGTCGGGCGGCACTGCGCCCGGCGAGGCGCCCGCTGAAGGTGGCGTCGCCGATCGACATGCCGCTGGAATAGCCTTCGGCGCTGCGCACCACGCCGCAGGCGGTGCGGCCCGCGGCATAGAGCCCGGGCACGGTCTTGCGCAGTGGGTCCAGTACTTCGCCCGTCGGCAGGGTGTCGAGCCCGCCCAGGGTGAAATAGGGCCAGTAGGAGCCGCGGCCAGGCGTTACATCCAGTGCCACCAGCGGCGGCTTCATTACCTGCAGCCAGTCCGGAGACTTGTGGAAGAAAGGGTCCTCGCCGCGCGCGGCAAAGTGGTTGTACTGGTCGATGGTTGCCACCAGCGAGCCCTCAGGTAGCGCCAGCTCGGCTTCCAGTTCCTCGACGGTCTCGCCGGTGGCGGCGACTTCAGCACCCATCCAGCTCGAGCTTTCGTAGTCACCGTACTGCTCTACCGTCAGCACGAAATAATGCCGGTCGGCGTTGTCCCTGAGGATCGCATTGCCCAGCCGCGAGTGGTAGACGTCTTCATTGATGATGCGCAGGGCCTTGTCGTTAATCACCAGGCCGTAGGTCATGGAGGCGGGTGGGTAGTAGGGCAGGGTAATAAAGCCCTCCTGCATGTTGATGGCCGCCGCACCCACGCCCATGCCCATGAGGATGCCGCTGCCGGTGTCCCCGGGATTGCCAAGGGCGTAGCTGCCCTCTGTCAGCCGGGGTGCATACTTGTTCACCATCTCCTCGTTCATGACGAAGCCGCCGGCGCACAACACCACGCCGCCGCGGGCGCGCACCGTCATTTCCTGCTGGTTGATGCGCACCACCAGGCCGTGCACCCGGTTGTGCTCATCGGCAACCAGCGTCAGGGCGCGGGCTTCGAATTCCACCCGGATGTTGTCGCGACGCTCCACGTTCTCGCCGACGATCTTCATGAACAGCGGGCCGCCGTTGTCGCCTTCCACGTACAGGTTGTGGCCGCGGGGGGCGGGGGTAGCTTGCTCATTGAAGGGCCAGGCGTTCTCGCTGCCGGTATAGAGCAGGCCGTCGTCGGTCAGGCACATCATGGCCCGCTCTTCATGGAAGCTGTCCTTGAAGGGCACGCCCAGTCCCACCAGCCAGTCAAAGTGGGCGGCGCTGTTCTCGCAGTAGTTGCGAATCTTTTCCTCGTCCGCCAGCCGGCCGGCGCACATCATCATGTAGGTAAACATGGCCTCGGTGCTGTCCTCGAAACCGGAGGCCTTCTGCACCCGCGTACCGCCGCTGCCGCCCATATAGATTTCCGCGCTGGAGAGCGCCGTGGAGCCCCCCGCGGCGCTGGCCACCTCGAAGACAATGACCTCGGCACCGGCGTCGGCGGCCTCGATGGCGGCGCAGCCGCCGGCGCCGCCAAAGCCGATCACGGCCACATCGGTCTCCATGTCCCAGTGCGTTATCTCACTGAGGCGGCGGGGCTGCGTGGCTGCGGTCTTCTCGGTCATGATTGTCGTGCCATATGGGGTTTCGTAACTGGCTTAAGCGCATTAAATCGACATCAAAATAGCCCAACAAGCGCGCCGCCGCGGGTCGGGGACAAATTGTTGTACAGCGAGCGACTATTTATGCGAAACCGGCCGCGCTTCGGTACAATCGCGGCCCTTCCTTCGACAAAGTCAGCCTTGTTTATGTGGTTCAAGAACCTGCGGGCCTACCGCCTCACCAGCCCCTTTGACCTGTCCGCCGAGCAGCTCGACCAGCAGCTTGCCGGCGCGACCTTTAGCCCCTGCGGCAAGTCACAGCCCCTGTCCCTGGGCTGGGTACCGCCGCTGGGTGGAGATACGGAAACCCTTGTCCACGCCGCCGGCGGCAGGTTCCTGCTGTGCCTGCGCCGGGAGGAAAAGCTACTGCCCGCCACCGTGGTGCGCGAGCAGCTCGGCGAGCGTATCGCCGACATCGAGAAGGAGCAGGCGCGCAAGGTCTACCGCAAGGAGCGGCTGCAGCTGAAAGACGAGGTGGTGCAGGATTGCCTGCCGCGGGCCTTCACCCGTTCCAGCCTGGTGTACGCCTACATCGACACCCGCAGCAACTGGATTTTCGTGGATGCCGCCTCCGCATCGCGGGCCGAAGAGGTAGTGAACCTGCTGCGCGAATGCGTTGGCAGCTTGCCGCTGCTGTTGCCCCAGGTGAATCACTCACCGGCGGCGTCCATGACCTCCTGGCTGGCTCACAGCAATGTTCCTCAGGACCTGTCCCTGGGCAGCGACTGCGAGATGCGCGACCTCGGTGAGGACGGCGGAGTTGTGCGTTGCCGCGGGGTCGAGCTCGACAGTGAGGAGGTCGAGATTCACCTGCAGGCCGGCAAGCAGGTGGTGCGCCTGGCGGTGGAGTGGGATGAAAAACTCAGCCTGTTGTTGTGCGAGGACCTGGTGCTGCGCCGTCTGAAGTTTGCCGATGAGCTGGTGGCGGAGAATGACGACATTGCCGAGGCTGACCCGCTGGCCCGGCTCGACGCCGACTTCGCGCTGATGACTGATGTGGTCAGTGGCCTGCAGGAACGGGTGATGGAACTGTTCGGCGGCGAGGCCGCGGAGCAGTAGTCGGCATGGCCAGGGACGACACCGCGGATTACCGCGCCCTGTTCCTGACCGATGTGCCCCTGATGGACACGCGGGCCCCGGTAGAGTTTGCCCGTGGAGCCTTTCCCAGCGCCGTCAACCTGCCGCTGATGACAGATGACGAGCGGCACGCGATCGGCATTCGCTACAAGGAGTCCGGCCAGGCTGCCGCGATTGAGCTGGGCCATGAACTGGTAGCCGGCCAGGAGCGCGAGGCACGTATCCAGGGTTGGTGCGACTTTGCGCGGGCCCACCCAGAGGGCTACTTGTACTGTTTTCGCGGAGGCCTGCGTTCTGCCACCGCACGTCAGTGGATGCGCGAGTCCGGCGTCGACTACCCGTTGGTGGTGGGCGGCTACAAGGCCATGCGCCGCTTCCTGATTGACGAACTCGAGCGCTCCCTGGCGGCTGCAGATTTCCTTTTGATCGCGGGTAAGACCGGCTGTGGTAAAACCCGGGTGATCGATGCTGTCGACCGTGCCATAGACCTCGAGGGCCTGGCCCTGCACCGGGGCTCCAGTTTCGGCCGCCTGCTGGACCCACAGCCGACCCAGATCGATTTCGAGAACGCCCTGAGTATCGAGCTCATGCGCGGTCTCGCCGGCGGCAACACCCTGGTGCTGGAAGACGAGGGCAAGCTTATCGGCCGCCTGTCACTGCCCCACGACCTGCGCGACAAGATGCGCGAATCCCGCCTGCTGGTGGTGGAGGAATCCGTCGCATCCCGGGTGGAGGTGATTTTCGAGGACTACATCCTGGACCTGGGCGCGCGCTACCGCGATCGTCACGCTGACAGCGGGCCCGAGCAGCATGCGCTGCACCTGCGCGAGGGCCTGGCACGGATCCGCAAGCGCCTTGGCGGTGAGCTGCACACCGAGATCGACCAGCTCATGCAGCAGGCCTTTGCGGCGGTCGACGAAGAACTGCACCGCCGTTGGATCGAGCTGTTGCTGGTGAAATACTATGACCCCATGTACGAGTACCAGATCGGGCAGCGGGAGGGCGTGGTCGTAGCGGCCGGCAGCCGCGACGAGATCATCGCCCTTGCCAGGGAATTATCCCGCGCGTGATGGCGGTCGACGCCACCCGCGACCTGGTGCTGCTCGGGGGCGGCCATACCCACGCCCTGGCGCTACGCATGTTGGCCATGAAGGCGCCGACCGCCACCCGCATCACCCTGGTAAGCGACACCGATTTTGCCCCGTACTCCGGCATGCTGCCGGGCCTGGTCGCCGGGCACTACCGCTTCGAAGAGGCCCATATCGACCTGCGTCGCTTCTGCAGTGCCCGCGGCATCCGCTTTGTGAAAGCGGCGGCTACCGGTATCGACCGGGAGCGCAGGCGGGTACTGCTGGCCGGTCGGCCGGCCCTGGAATACGACATTCTCTCGATAAACATCGGCGCCCAGCCTGAACTGTCGGTCCCCGGGGCCCGCGAGCATGCGGTGCCGGTGAAGCCTGTAGGCAGCTTCTACCAGCGCTGGCTGAAACTTGAAAAGCGCGTTCGCAAGGGCAGCCAGCCGCGCATCCTGCTGGTGGGCGGCGGTGCCGGCAGCGTCGAGTTGGCGCTGGCCATGCGTCACCGGCTGGGGGAGGCCGCCGGGATTGGCCTGATTTCCGGCGACAGCCTGCTGCCGGGCTACAACCGGCGGGCCCGGGACACCGTACGCCGGCACCTCGAGGCTGGCCGCGTCGAACTGCTGGAAAACAGCCGGGTAACGGGGGTTACTGAGGCCTCCGTGGAGATTGGTGATGTCTCAGAGTACTGCGACGAACTGATCTGGTGTACCGGCGTGGTGCCGGTGGATTGGCTCGCCGATACCGGTTTCGAAACCGATGAGCGCGGCTTCCTGTCGGTAGCCGATAGCCTGGAACTGGTGGGAGAAAGCGGAGTGTTCGCCGCCGGTGACGTGGCCGTGCAGCACAACCACCCGCGACCGAGGGCTGGCGTGTACGCCGTGCGTCAGGCGCCGGTGCTGGCTCACAACCTGGCCGCCGCGCTACGCGGTCAACCGTTAAGGCAGCACCGGCCCCAGCGACGTTTTCTCTCGCTACTGTCACTGGGCGCCCGCCAGGCGGTGGCCGACAGAGGGCCGTTCAGTGCCAGCGGGC
>JAAUYJ010037887.1_pt1 | contig 18077 bp, 14 predicted proteins | sample 7278031 | NCBI WGS metagenome assembly JAAUYJ01 (sample SAMN14350222, study PRJNA611818) | marine sediment metagenome | isolation source: surface marine sediment (1.8m) | place: French Polynesia: Moorea | collected 2018-08 | reverse complement strand
GAGCATCTCCGAGCGCACCAGGCGCATGATCAGCGTCATCTGGAACAGCGCCAGGGTGATCGCCGGCATGATCAAGGCCTTAAGACCCGAGGCCGTCAGGAACCCGGTCGACCACCAGCCGAGCTCCACCACCGCGCCGCGGCCGAAGGTCGGCAGCCATTGCAGCATGACCCCGAAGACCAGGATCAAGAGGATGCCGATCAGGAAGGTCGGCAGCGAGATGCCGATCAGCGACAGGGTGAGGAACAGCTTCGACAGAAAGCCCTCGCGCCTGAGCCCGGTGTAGACGCCCATGGGCACGCCGATGACCAGCGCCATGATGGCCGCCACGATGGAAAGCTCGAGGGTCGCCGGCAGGCGCTCGGCGATGAGCTGCGAGACCGGCCGGCGGTGGCGATAGGAGATGCCGAAGTTGCCCTGGGCAGCGTCGATCAGGAAGCGGCTGTACTGCAGGATGAAGGGATCGTTCAGGCCCAGACGCTCGCGCAGCGCTTCCCGCTCCTCCTGGGTCGTGTCCTGCCCGACCATGTTGTTGATCGGATCGCCGACGTAGCGGAACAGGCCGAAGGCGATCAGCCCCACCGTCAGCATCACCAGGATCGACTGCAGCAGGCGGCGGATGACGAAGGCGATCATTGCGGTTCAGGCGGGTCCCGAGAGCCCCAAGGCATCAGGGCCCGGGATCGGCTCCCGGGCCCTGGCCGTTTCGGTCTCTACTTGACGATCGCGTAGCGCAGGTCGAACTGGTTGTCCGGGCGCTGCGCCACCTCGACCTTGTCGCTGACCCCCCAGGACAGGGGCTGCTGGTGCAGCGTGATGTGCCCCACTTCGTCCTGATGGATCTTGAAGGCCTCGTCGATCAGCGACTGCCGCTTGGCCTGATCGGTCTCGATCTGGATCAGGTCGGTGAGCTCGGTCACCCGCTCGTTGCAGTAGCCGCCGAGGTTGAACTGGCCCTTGTTCTCGCTGCGGCAGGACATCAGCGCCGAGATCGGGTTGTGGCTGTCGAAGGTCGACGGCGTCCAGCCGAGCAGGAAGAAGCTAGTGTCGTAGTCGTTCTGGGCCAGCACCTTGGCGAAGTACTTCGACTTGGTCTGGGCCAGCAGGTTCACCTTGACGCCGATCTTGGCCAGCATGCCGGCCGTGGCCTGGCAGATCCGCTCGTCGTTGACGTAGCGGTCGTTCGGGCAGTCCATGGTGACCTCGAAGCCGTCGCCGTAGCCGGCATCCTGCAACAGAGACTTGGCCTTCTCCAGGTCGGCGCCGGGCCGCACGTCGAGCTGCTCGCTCCAGCCGTTGATCTGCGGCGCGACCATCAGCGCGGCAGGGCGCGAGGCGCCGCGCATGACCTTGCTCTTAATCGCCTCGATGTCGATGGCGTAGTAGAAGGCCTGGCGCACGCGCACGTCCTTGAAGGGGTTCTTGCCCTTGATGTCGGAATAGAGCAGCTCATCGCGCAGCTGATCGAAGCCGAGGAAGATGGTGCGCGCCTCGGGCCCGGTCAGCGGCTTGACCCCTTCCGCCTTCTCGAGCCGCTCCCAGTCCTGCACCGGGATCGGATAGGCCATGTCGACGTCGCCGGCGATCAGGGCGGCGACGCGCGTCGCGTCCTGTCCGACGGGGGTGAAGATCGCCTCGGTGACGTTGCTCCCCATCTTGCCCCACCAGTTGGGGTTGGGGACCAGCACCGTCTTCACGTCCGGCTGCCGTTCCTTGACCATGAAGGGGCCGGTGCCGTTGGCGTTGATGTTGGCGTGGTTGCCTTCCTCGCCGCCCTTCACGTTGGTCGCCGCGGCGGTGTTGTTCTCCTCCGACCACTCCTTGTCCATGATGTAGAAGATGCCGAGCTGCAGCGGCAGGATCGGGTTGGGCTGCGGCGTGATCAGGGCGACCGTGTGGTCGTCGATCTTCTTCGCCTCCTTGATCAGCCCCGCGATGACCTTCATGTCGGAGCCCTCGCTGCGGATGCGCTCGACCGAGAAGATCACGTCGTCGGCGTTGAAGTCGTTGCCGTTGTGGAACTTGACGCCCTTGCGCAGCTTGAAGGTCCAGGTGTCCGGTGCCGTATTCTCCCAGGACTCCGCCAGGCTCGGGTTGAGCTCCATCTCGCTGTTCCGCCAGACCAGGGCCTCGTAGATGTTGTTCTGGAAGCCCAGGGTCATGGTCTCGAACAGGCCATGGGGATCCATGGTCTGGACGTCGCCCTGGAAGGCCCACTTGAAGGTCTTGGCCTCGGCGCCTTGCGCCAAAGCGATGCTGCCGGCGGCCGCGGCCGCGAGCAGACAGTGTCTGATCCGCATTATCGTCTCCCTGCCCTGTTGCCTGCGCCGCGCCCTCTTGGCGGGCGCTTGATATGTCACGGCGGGCGGTTTCCCCGCCGCGATTGGCGGCTACCTTAGTCCAAGCCTTCGAGGGGAAACAAGGCGGTTGGCACAAGCCAAAAGGGCTAGAGAATGCCCGAGCGGCGCCGGCGTCACGGCCCGCAATCAGGCGGCCCGCAGGGGCTGGGCGGCGGCAAGCCTTGCGCTCGGCAAGGCGATCACGAGGGGGTGAATGGGTCTCATTTTGATGGTTCTGGCGGGCGCCCTGCTCGCCGGCTTCGTCTCCGGGCTGGCGGGTTTCGGCTCGGCGCTGGTGGCCCTTGGCCTATGGCTTCATGTCATCGACCCGCTCTTGGCCGCACCCCTGGTCGCGATCTGCGCGGTGGTCGCCCACGTGCAGTCGCTGTTCACGGTGCGCCGCGGGTTCAGCTTCGCCAGGCTCTGGCCGTTCCTGCTCGGCGGCCTGCCCGGCGTGCCGCTGGGCGTGCTGGCGCTCGACCGGATCGAAGCGCCGTCGTTCCGGGCGGCGGTCGGCCTCTTTCTCGTGCTCTATGCCGCGGCCATGCTGCTGTCGGGCCGGATGCCCGCAGTCGCCTGGGGCGGCCGCTGGGCCGACGGGATCGTGGGCTTCGGCGGCGGCGTGCTGGGCGGCGCCGCCGGCCTGTCCGGCCCGCTGCCGACCATCTGGTGCGGCCTCAAGGGCTGGAGCAAGGACGAGCAGCGCGCCGTCTTCCAGGGCTTCAACCTGACCGTGCTCGCCTGGGTGCTGGCGTCCTACGCCCTGCAGGGCGTCCTGACCGCGGAGGTCGGGCGGCTCGCCTTGCTCTGCCTGCCGGGCACGCTGCTCGGCGCCTGGCTCGGCGCGAGAACCTACGGCCGCATCGACGAGCGGCAGTTCCGCCTGCTGGTGCTCTGGCTGCTGCTGGCCTCTGGCGTCACCCTGACGGCCGCGAACCTGCTGTGACGGCCGGGCGGTCCCTGGCCTAACCTTTGGCCACGACGTTGCGGATGCGCATGGGCTTGAGGCGCTGGCCGTAGTCGCGCCGCCCGTAAACCTTGACGTTGGGATAGAGCTTGCGCACGAAGCGCGTCTGGAAGCGCGTGACCTCCGTCGTCGCGCCGTAGAAGGTGGCCACGACGAAACAGTCGCCTTTCAGGCATTCCTCTTGGCTCGGCACATAGCCGTCCTCGACCCAGGCCTTGGCAATGCGCTCCTCGCAGAGCGCCCAGCCGAAGTAGCCAACGGCCTTCTCCTCCGGCATGGCGTAGGTCAGGACATAGTGCCCGCGACGGATCTGGCCGAGCAGCACGGTGCTGAACACGCCGAACTTGTAGTTCGAGAAGGGCGCCACGCCGCGCAGCAGATTGACCGTCGTCGCGTAGGCGACGGACTGGTTGCGCGGCTGTAGGCACTTCAGCGAAGAGCTGGCTTGCATCACCGATGTCCCCCGCGTCCCGTGTCATCCGCGCCGGTGGCTAAAGCGCGTTCTTGAAGATCTCGCCGTCCTTCATGACCAGCGGGATGTTCTCGCCCTGGCCATCGAGCAGCGCCACGTCCTCCAGCGGGTTGCCCTCGACCACGATGAGGTCGGCGAGCGCGCCCGGCGCGACCCGGCCTAGCTCCTCCGAGCGATTCATGATCTCGGCGTTGACCGAGGTCGCCGACATCAGGATCTCGTGCGGCGGCAGGACCTGCGCCCGGATCGTGAACTCGGACGACTGGTGGGCGTGCATCTCGCCCAGCAGGTCCGTGCCCAGGCCCATCTTGACCCCGGCACCCTTAAGGATCTCTAAGGAATCGAGCCCCGCGTCGGCGACCACCTTCAGCTTCTGCAGGCTCACCTCGGGGAAGCCCATCTCGCCGCCGAAGCGGCCCAGCGCCTCGTAGGTGGCCAGCGTCGGCACGACGTAGGCGCCCCGTTCGGCGCAGAACTGCGCGGTCTCCGCGTCGATCAGGTTGCCGTGCTCGATCGAGCGCACGCCGAAGGCGACCGAGCGGCGGATCGCCTCGGGGGTGTAGGCGTGGGCCATGACATAGGTGCGCCAGGACTCGGCCTCCCAGACGATGGCGCGGATCTCCTCCTCGGAGTACTGCAGGTTCCAGACCGGATCGCGCGGCGAGGCGACGCCGCCGGAGGCCATGATCTTGATCTGGGTGGCGCCGCGGCGCAGCTCCTCGCGCGCCGCCCGGCGCACCTCGGCGACGCCGTCGGCGATGCGCTCCAGGCCCGAGCCGGCCTGGCAGCAGGGGCAGAACAGGGCGGTCTCGTCCTCCAGCGTGCGGAAGTCGCCGTGGCCGCCGGTCTGGGTCAGCGCGCGGCCGGCGTAAAACAGGCGCGGCCCCCGGATCAGCCCGTGCTCGACCGCCATGGCCAGGCCGTAGTCGGCGCCGCCGGCGTCGCGCACCGTGGTGAAGCCGCGCATCAGCGCGGCCTCCAAGAAGCGACGCGCGAACTGATGCATCAGCGAGCGCGGCATGGAGGCCAGCTTGGCGATGTCCGGATCGGCGGCGATGGCGTGGAAGTGCGCATCGATCAGGCCCGGCATGAGCGTGCGCCCGGCGAGCTCGATCGTCTCGGCGCCGCCGTTGCCGATCGGCCGGTCCGAGACCTCCACGATCCGCTGGTCCTCGACGCGGACGTGCATGCCCTCGCGCGGCTCGGGATCGAGCCCGTCGAACAAGAGGCAGTCGCGGAACAAGATGGACGCCATCGCTAAAGCCCTCCCGCAGTGCTGCCGGCATCGACGCGACGCAGGCGCACGACCATCAGGCTAGAACCATTTCCCATCGGAGAAAATCGCTTCGCGTTCCTCGGGCGAGGTTTACGAACGATCGGCGATGTGTACAATGTGCACAAATGCGACGAACCGAGCAGCAGGACATCATGGGCGAAAGCACGACACTGACCCTTCGAATCGACCGCAATATCAAGGACCGCCTCGAATCGCTGGCGCAAGCCACCAAGCGAAGCAAGTCCTCGCTCGCCGCCGAAGGCATCGAGGCCTTCGTGGCGCTCGAAGAGCGTCAGATCGAGGGGATCAAGAGGGCCATGGCCTCTTTGGATCGAGGCGCCGGCGTGGCCCATGAGGACGTGGAGGCTTGGATCGCCTCTTGGGACAGCGAGGACGAGCTACCCCCACCCACCGCTGAATGAAGCTCGTTTGGTCCCCAGAGGCGCTGCAGGATCTCACCGAAGTTCGCGCTTACATCGCCCAAGACAACCCTGCGGCCGCGACGAAAGCGGTGAGGCGGATCGTCTCTCTGGTTTCCACGCAACTCCCTGCGAATCCGGAGAGCGGGCGGATCGGACGGGTGTCCGGCACCCGCGAGCTCGTCATCTCTAGGTCACCTTTTGTCGTGCCCTATCGCGTGCGAGCCGGGCCCATCGAGATACTAAGGGTCTACCACGCCGCACGCATGTGGCCGAAGACACTGTAGCCTCGGCACAAACCGGGAAACGAACGGAATCGATTCGCGATTGTCGCCGCCGCGAAACGGGCGGCGCTCAGATGAGGACGTCGTCCTCTTTCTGATCGCCGATCAGGTCGCTCAGCTTGTGGATCTGGCGGCGGATGTCGCGGCGCTGCATGAGCTTGAGCTGGGCCGCTTCCGGCAGGTCGGTCAGCATGAGCACGCCCTTGTCGAGCAAGACGCCGATCAAATCCTCGAGCACGCGCACGAAGCTCATGTCGGAGGCGACCAGCACCTCCTTCAGGGCCTCGTTGGCGTCTTCGCTCTCGAAGAACTTCTGCAGCTCGGCGTCGGACGCGTCCAGCCGCTCGGCGCCGTCCTTCGGACTGGCCATGATCGACAGGATGGATCCGTTCTCGTCACGCACGACGTAAGGCATGTCACCACTCCGCGCCTTGCTGGGCAGCCGGGACCGAAAGCGCCGGCCGGTGCCATGGGAGGCAGCTTCAGGGTAACAGGCGCCGCCTTGCCAAAGGCTTAACGGCGTCTGCCCGCCGGCGCACGGCGCCGCGCGTAGCATGCTGATATCAAATGATTTTTCGCTCCGACCCGGGCGGCGCGGCGGGCCCGGCTTCAGGACGCGGCCGCCCCGAAGTCTTCGAGGACGCCGAGGATCTGCTCGCGCGTGAAGGGCTTGGCCAGCACTTCGTCGGCGCCCAGGGTCCGGGCCCAGAGCAGCACGTCGTTCGGGCCCAGGGAGCCGCCGCCGGAGATCGCCAGGATGCGCACCTCGGGCGAGAGCTTCTTGAGCTCGCCGATGAACTGCAGCCCCTCCTGCTGCGGCATCAGGATGTCCGTGATGACCACATCCGGGCGGAAGCGGGAAAAGACCTCCAGGCCCGCCTCGCCGTCCGCCGCCGAGTCGACTTCGTAACCCGCGCTCTCCAGCGTGCCGACGAGGGTATCGCGGACTAGCTCGTGGTCGTCGATGACCAAGACGCGCAAGGGGGTCGGGTCGGCAGACGTCACGGCTGTCGTCATGTCCTCGCGGCCCTCCGGCATTAGGCGGTCTCCCGGCGCGGCACCATTTCGTGCTCGTCGTCGTCCAGCAATTCGCGTACACGGCGCGCCAGTATCGCCCGGGTGAAGGGCTTGTCCAAGAACTCGGGCCCGGAGCCGGGCCGGCCGAAGCCGACCGTGCCGATCTCCGCGTAGCCCGAGGCGAAGAGGCATTTCACATCGGGGAACTTCAGCCGGACGGCATCGGCCACCTGCCAGCCGTTCATCCCCATCGGCAAGATCAGGTCGGTCAAGAGCAGATCGAGATGCTGCAGACGGCGCAATAGCTTGACGGCTTCGCGGCCGTGCGCCGCCTCGACCACCGTGTAGCCGAGGCCGCTGAGGGCTTCCTTGACGTAGGCTCGGACGGCCGCATCGTCCTCGACCAGGAGCAGGGTCTCGCTGCCGCGCGGCATCCGGGTTTCGGCCGGCGCGGCGGCTGCTTTCTCCCCGGCGTCGGCCTTGGCGTCCGGCAAAAGGAGCTTCACGGTCGTGCCGGCCCCGGGCTCGCTGTAGATCGCCACGTGGCCGCCGGACTGCTTGACGAAGCCGTAGACCATGCTGAGCCCCAAGCCGCTGCCGGCACCGACGTCCTTGGTCGTGAAGAAGGGATCGAAGGCGCGGTCGCGGACGTCGGGCCGCATGCCGGCGCCGCCGTCGCTGACCGAGACCAGGACGTAGTCACCGGGCTCGACCCCCTCCTGATCGGCGAAGTAGTCGGCTTCGAGCTCGACTCTGCCGGTCTCGATCACCAAGCCGCCGCCCTCCGGCATCGCATCGCGCGCGTTGAGGGCCAAGTTGAGCAGCGCGTTCTCGAGCTGATGGGCGTCGACCATGGCTTTGGGCCGGCGATCGCTGAACTTGGTCTGCATCTCGATGGCGCCGCCCAGAGCCCCTTGCAGCAGGTCGAGCATGCCGCGGACCAGCTCGTTGACGTCGACCACGCCCGGGTGCAAGGCCTGCTTGCGCGAGAAGGCCAGCAGCCGTTGCGTCAGATCGGCGCCCTTGTGGGTCGCCCGCAGCGCGGTGCCAAGGTAGCGCTCGGCCTTCTCGTCCCCGGCGACGCGATCTTCGAGCAGCTCCAAATTGCCCAGAATCGCCAGCAGGAGGTTGTTGAAATCGTGCGCGATGCCGCCGGTGAGCTGGCCCACCGCCTCCATCTTCTGCGCCTGGATCAAGAGCTCCTCGGCGCGGTGCTGGTCGGTGGCGTCGAGCACCAAACCGAAGATGCCGCAGACCTCGCCGGCCTCGTCGATGTGCGGGATATAGGTCGCCCGCACGAAACGCTCGACTCCGTCCGGATAGCTCTGCCGGTCCTCGAAGTGAACCTGTTCGCCGGCCAGGGCCCGATCCAGATATGGCTTGATCTTGCCGAACCTTTGCCTGTCGATCAGCTCCGTCAGGCTGCGGCCGACGATCTGCTCGACTGGCAACTCCATCCATCGAGCGGCCGTGCGGTTGACGAAACGGAAGTGCAGCCCAGCGTCGGCGTAGGCGATCGACACCGGCAGGTTGTCCGTGATCAGGCGGATCTGGGTCTCGTTGGCTTCGAGTTCGGCCTCGCGCGCCTTGAGCTCGGTCACGTCGGTCCAAACGCCGACCATGCCGCCCGACGGCATGCGGCGCTCGGTGACGCTGAACCAGCGGCCGTCGGTCAACTGCTGGACCCTCACGTCCGCGCCGCCGCGCACCCTAAGCCGCTCGGTGATCCAGGCCTCCTCCTGGCCAACCGCATCCACGACCTGACCCGATTTCGCGGCGGCCCGGATCAGGCCCTCGAAGTTGGCCCCGACCCGCAAGCGATCGCGGATGCAGAAATTGAGATCCCAGAAGGCATCGTTCCAGATAATGAGACGGTCGTCCCGGTCGCAGATAGCGATGCCGTGGTCCGTGCTCTGCAGGGCTTCGGCGAGCGTCTGCCGCGCTTCGCTGGCCTCGGTCTCGGCCCGCTTGCGTTCGGTCACGTCCTGGACCAACGCGAAATAACCGAGGACGCGGCCGTTGTCGTCACAGTGGGGCACGTTGACCCCCTCGACCCAGCGGGTCACACCATCTGCATAGGCGATCGACTGCTCGAACCTCGCGGCCTCGCCGGCGAGGGCGGACTCGACATAGGGCGCCAACTTCTCCAGACACGGCGACGGCAGAACCTCGTCTCGTCGACGGCCTTGAATCTCGGCCGCCGACCTGCCGAACCACCGTTCGGCCGTCTCGTTGACGAAGCCGTAGCGGCCTTCCGCGGTAACGTAGGCAATCAACAGCGGCGCATGATCGGCGATGATCCGCACCTGCTCGTCCAACTCCTTCAGCGATTTCTCCGTTTCGACTTGAAGGGTCACGTCGCTCGCCGAGCCGCGGTAGCCGAGAAATGCGCCCTGGTCCGAAAAGCACGGCAAGCCGCTCACCCTGATCCAACGTCGGGGCATGCCCGGCTCTTCCGTCGGGTAGATGAAGTCGCGGAAGGGCTCCCGCCTCTCCAAAGCCTTCAAATGCTCGCCCCACAGCTTTTCGTCGTAACCTTCGCCCAGGAAGTCGCCTCGCGTCTTGCCGTAGTGGTGCTCGGGCGGGACCCCGACGATGCGCTCGACGTTCGCCGAAAGATAAGTGAAGCGCAAATCGGCGTCGGTCTCCCAGAACCAGTCGGCCGACGCTTCGGCGAAATCGCGGACCCTGCGCTCGCTCTCTCGCAGCGCCAGCTCGGCCCGTTTACGCTCGGTGACGTCGCGAAAGATCGTCAGGACCGCCGGCTTGTCGTCGTGCGTGATCGGCGTGCCCGAGACCTCGACGTCGAACTCGCGCCCGTCGAGTCCGACATAGCGTCGCTCCAGCCTGATCCGCGCGTTGCAAGGCGCATCGTCCTCGCGCTCGTCCGGATGGACGATGTCGTGGATCGGCCGGCCCAGCAGGGCTTCCGGCGAGGCCGCGCCCAGGGCGCTCACGGCCGCCGGATTGACGAAGGCGAACCTTCCCTCGCAGTTGACGTAGATGCCGTCGGGCGACAGCTCCACGAGACGGCGGTAGCGCTCCTCGCTCTCGCGGCAGGCCTTCTCGCGTTCGACCACGTCCGTGATGTCGGTGGTGACGGTGACGACGCCGCCCTCGCGGGTCTTGGATTTGGCGATGTGGACGTGGCGGCCGTCCTTGAGCCGCCCTTGCAGGGGCGTGCCGTCCGCGGAGCGGTGCTGCTCGAGCCGCCACCGGATGAACTCCTCGGGCGTCCTCTCGCCGATGTCGATCGCGTGCCGCTCGACCAGCGCGCGCAGCAAAACCTCGAAGTCCTGGCCGACGAACATGAGGTCGCGCGACTCGGGGAAACAATCGATGCAGTGCTCATTGTAGAGCACGACCCGTTCATCGGCGTCGTAGAGGATCACCGCCTGGGAGATGCTCTTGATGGCATCGTCGAGCTGCGCCCGGCTGCGCTCGGCCTCGGCCTCGGCCGACCGGGCCTGCGTCACCAGGCGCCGCGCGTTGCGCGCTTGCGCCAGAACGATCAGGACAAGGACGACGCCCGAAGCGAGCGCGATAGCGAGGACGGCGGCCAGCTCTATCGCCATATCACCAAGCCGGCTGCCGCCACGCGCGGAGCGCTCGGACGTGGTCCTCTGGCGCACAGCTCGCCATCGCTGCCGTGCCTGCGGCACGTCATGGGCGTGACTCCCTCCGCTTAGCCACCAGTCGGACTGTCCTCGCTTAGGCTCACCGTCACCCGCACTCGGCGGCCTGTGCTCTCATGGATGCCCGATCTTGAACGTTTCCCGGCGACCCAGTATCCGGGCACCGACCATCAATTGTCGGTAAGAGTCGGCTTCGAGTAAAGCGGCAGCCGTCTGCTGCCACTCCAGCGGGAATGCCCGGACCGCCTGCTCACGATGCGGGGGCCCGCGCGGCCGCGCCGAACGGCGGCGCTCTTGCCGCTTCGCTCAGACTTCCGTCGCCGTCTCTCGGGCGCGGCGGGTCGCCAGATAGATGCCCGGCAGCACAAGGAGGGCGCCGATCAGGTGGTAGGCCTCCAGCCGCTCGCCCAGCAGCAGATAGGCCAAGACGCTGTTGTAGAGCGGAATCAAGTACATCAGCAGGCTGGTGGGCCCGGCTCCCAGGGCTCGCTGGATCCGACCATAGGCCTGATAGGCGCCCAGCCCCGGCACCAGCGCGAGAAAAAGAAAGGTGAGCGTCGTCGCCAAGTCGAAGGCCGGCACGGCACCGGCCAGCGCCTCTCCGGCGTGGAACGGCAGCAGGATCAGGACCCCGCCGGCCATGATCGCGGCAAAGCGGGTCATCGGGGCCAGCGCGCTGGGCCTGTGGCGCAGCAGCACGGCGTAGACCGCCCAGCCGCTCGTCGCCGCCAGGATCCAGAGGTCGCCGGCCGTGAAGCTGAGGGACAGCAGGACCGTGAAATCGCCGCGGCTGACGATGATCAGCACGCCGAACAGGCTGAAGATGACGCCCAGGCCCTGCACCGCGGACAGGGGCTCACGGTAGCCGATCCGGGCCAGCACCACGATCAGGATCGGCGAGGCGGCGTAGATCAGCCCGATGTTGGTGGCCGAGGTGGTGTCGGCGCCGATGTAGACAAAGGCGCCGCAGACGCCCATGCCGAGCGCGCCCAGGACGATCAGGTCCGGCCACTCCCGGCGCAGGGCGGCACGGTCGCGCCACAGCGCCCGGCCGGTGAAGGGCAGCAGGATGGCGAGCGCGATCGCCCAGCGCCAGAACGCCAAGGCGACGGGCGGAATGCTGTCCGCCGTGGCCCGCGCCGTCAGCATGTTGCTGGCGAAGAGGGCCGGCGCGATGAACAGGAGCACGAAGGCGATCCGCCGCTCGTCGAGGCCGAACAGCAGACGCCGGCGGACGCTCGAAGGCTCGGTCTGCAAGGCCGGCGTGTTCCTCGTGAATTCCGCGAAAGCTATACAGGCCGCACATGGCGCGCGAAAGGACGTCTTGGGCCTGCGTCCGCAAAGCTGATATGCCTGCCGGCGGAGCCTCTCGCCGGCTGGAGCCAGGACGCCATGCAGCTGCCGCCCTTCAAGATCGAACGCTACTTCGCCCAGCACGAATTCACCGCCAGGTACCTGCTCTCATCGAGCGATTGCGAGGCGATGAGCGTGGGCGAGCTCTTGAGCTACGAGCCGGGCGCGGAGGCCGCTTTCCGCGAGCATTGGCTGGGCTACACGGAAAGCGCGGGGGACCCGGCGCTGCGCGAGGCCATTGCCGGCAACTACGAGACGGTCGAGGCAAACGACATCCTGGTGCACACGGGCGTCGAGGAAGCGATCTTCTCGGTCATGAATTGCCTGCTCGGCCCGGGCGACCACGCCATCGTGCACGCGCCCCGCTATCAGTCGCTCGCCGAAGTGGCGCGCGGCGCGGGCGCCGAGGTCACGGATTGGCCGGCCGACCCGGGCAACGGCTGGGCGCTCGACCCCGGCCGCCTGAAAGCCGAGATCCGGCCGAACACGCGCGTCCTGGTCGTGAACTGCCCGCACAACCCCACGGGCTATCTCATGCCGCGAGAGCGCTTCGACGCCGTGGTCGAACTGGCGCGCCGGCACGGTCTCTGGCTGTTCTCCGACGAGGTCTACCGCGAGCTGGAATACGATCCGGCCGAGCGCCTGCCGGCCGCCTGCGAGCTCTACGAAAAGGCGGTCTCGCTGGGCGTGCTGTCCAAGACCTACGGCCTGCCCGGCTTGCGCATCGGCTGGATCGCCACGCGCGACCGCGCACTGCTGGGCAAGGTCGCCGCCTTCAAGGACTACCTGACGATCTGCAACAGCGCGCCCAGCGAGTTCCTGGCGCGGATCGCGCTGAAGCACCGCGCCGCCCTCGCCGAGCGCAGCCTCGGAACCGTGACCGCCAATCTGGAACGGCTGGACCGCTTCTTCGCGGCCGAGGAAGAGCGCTTCGCCTGGACGCGCCCGAAGGCCGGACCGATCGCCTTCATGGACCTCCGGCAGGGCGGCGCGGCGGATTTCTGCCGTGACCTGCTGGAACGGGTCAGCGTGTTGCTGCTGCCCGCCGGCATCTACGACGCCGGCGACCGTCACGTCCGCATCGGCTTCGGCCGGCGCAACCTGCCCGAGGCGCTGGCTCGGCTTGAGGACTTCCTATCTGACTGAGCGCCTCGACGCGTCTGGACCGATCGGCCGGGCGCACGAGAAGTTCATCGTTCCGTAACGTGCAGGGTGTGATACAAACTCCCGCTTACAACGAAACACGAAGAAACGATGGCGGGCCGAGAGACTTCCGACAATCGGCAGGTTTTGCCGGACGGCGATTCGTGGCGTGGCGCCGCGGAGACGGCGGAACGCGGCCTGGAGTACCGCGAGACGCGCCGCTTGCTGGACTACTGGCGCAGCCTCGGCGATGCGACCAGGCCGCCGCGGCGCGCCGATCTCGAGCCGGAACGCATGGCCGGCTTTCTCGCCCACATCTGGCTCATGGACTACGTGCCGGACAGCGGCCGGCTGCGCTACCGCTTGATCGGCGATCAGGTGCGCCAGCGCTACGATAAAGCGGTCGTCGGCAAGTACCTGGAAGAGGTCGTCGAACCTGAAGCCTATGATTCAGTCGCGCGCTACTTTCTGGCCTGCCCGGAAGTGCCGGCGATCTCCATGCTCACCGGGCGGCTTTACCAGGAATGGCCTCGGCCAGGCTTTGGCGAGCGGCTCTTGTTGCCACTTTTCTCCGACAATGGCGCGGCCGAAGCGCTCATCGGCATCACCATCTGCAAGAAGACCTACAGCGACCGGGAGGCTGCCACACGGGACACCGCACGGGTGATGCGGATCCTGCCGCTGAACGGCGCGGATCCCATCGAAGAGGTTACCTGAGCGGGCCCCGACCGGAGCCATGCTCGCGGCTCAACCCGGCCATGTCTCACGGATCCGTGGCTTTGCCCCGCTCGGGGCTTCGGGGTAGGCTGGCGTCTTGAAACTGTAACAGCCCACCTCGAACGGGAGAGCGGCATGAGCGAGCGGCCCAATTCGCCGGCGGCCCGGGACATCGCCTACCATCTGCACCCCTACACCAACGCGCGCAAGCACGAGCGCGACGGCCCCTTCATCCTGACCGAGGGCAAGGGCGTGCACGTGTGGGACGACCAGGGCAACCAATACATCGAGGGCCTTGCCGGCCTCTGGTGCACGGCGCTCGGCTACGGTGAGGAGCGGCTGATCAAGGCGGCGACGGAACAGCTGCGCAAGCTGGCCTTCACGCACAGCTTCGCCCACAAATCGCACCCCGGCGCCATCGATCTGGCGGAGAAGCTGATCGAGCTCGCGCCGGTGCCGATGTCCAAGGTCTTCTTCAACAACTCCGGCTCGGAGGCCAACGACACGGCAGTCAAACTGGTCTGGTTCTACAACAACGCCCGCGGCCGCCCCGAGAAGAAGAAGATCATCAGCCGGATCAAGGGCTACCACGGCATCACCATAGCCTCGGCCAGCCTTACCGGCCTGCCGTACAACCACCAAGACTTCGACCTGCCGATCCAGAACATCCTGCACAGCGGCTGCCCGCATCACTACCGCTTCGCGCAGGACGGCGAGAGCGAGGAGGATTTCGCCAGCCGGCTCGCCGCAGAGCTCGAGCAGATGATCCTCGACGAGGGCCCAGAGACGGTCGCCGCCTTCATCGGCGAGCCGATGATGGGCGCGGGCGGCGTCATCGTCCCGCCGCGGACCTATTGGGACAAGATCCAGCCGGTTCTGAAGAAACACGACGTCCTGCTGATCGCCGACGAGGTGATCTGCGGTTTCGCGCGCACCGGCAATTACTGGGGCTCGCAGACCTTCGGCATCAAGCCGGACATCATGACCATGGCCAAGGCCCTGAGCTCGGCTTACATGCCGATCTCGGCGACGCTGATCTCGGATGAGATCTATCAGGCGATCGCCGACAACACGGAGAAGATCGGCACGCTCGGCCACGGCTTCACCTACTCCGGTCATCCGGTGAGCACCGCGGTCGCCATGGAGACCCTGAAGATCTACGAGGAGCGGGACATCGTCGGCCACGTGCGTGGCATCATGGACGGCTTCCAGGCCGGTCTGCGGCAGTTTGCGGACGATCCGCTGGTCGGAGAGGTGCGCGGCATTGGGCTGGTCGGGGCCGCCGAGCTGGTCGCCGACAAAGCCCAGAAGACTCCCTTCGATCCGGCCGGCCAGGTGGGCGGCTATTTCTCGGCGCGCGCCCAGGCCCATGGCCTGATCGTGCGCAATCTGGGCGACACCATCGCGGTCTGTCCGCCGCTGATCATCACGGCCGAACAGATCGAGCAGATGTTCGACGCGTTCGGCCGCGCGCTGGCGGATACCCGTGACTGGGTTTCGGACGAGGGGCTGGCCTCGGTCGCCTGAATCGGCGGTTTTCCGCCGTTACTCGGCGTGACTTATGTCAAGGATCGCGACCTTGGGCCGGCTAGACTGTTGACTGAGGTCAAGTCTGCGCGAGCTATGAGAGGTGAGGGCGACGTTCAGTCGTCGGTTTGCTTAAGACTTGATTAACCATAGGATCGTTTGATGGCCTATGGGACTATCCGGGATACCGCCATGGACTACCAGCGTTTCTTCACCGAGCAAATTGGCGCCCTGAAGGCCGAGGGGCGCTATCGTATCTTCGCCGATCTGGAGCGGCAGGCGGGGTCATTCCCGCGGGCCACGCGGCACAGCTCCGAGAGCACCGAGGACGTGACCGTCTGGTGCTCGAACGACTACCTGGGCATGGGTCAAAACCCCACTGTGATCGAGGCCATGCACCAGGCGCTGGACCGCTGCGGCGCCGGCGCCGGCGGCACGCGCAACATCTCGGGCACCAACCACTACCACGTCCTGCTGGAGCGCGAGCTGGCCGAGCTGCACGGCAAGGAGGCCGCGCTGCTCTTCACATCGGGCTACGTCTCGAACTGGGCGGCGCTCACCACCCTTGCCGCCCGCCTGCCCGACTGCGTCGTGGTCTCGGACGAGAAGAACCACGCCTCGATGATCGAGGGCATCCGCCACAGCCGCGCCGAAAAGCGCATCTTCAAGCACAACGACCCGGAGGACCTGGACCGCAAGATGCGCGATCTGGACCCGGGACGGGCCAAGCTGGTCGCCTTCGAATCCGTCTATTCGATGGACGGGGACATCTCGCCGATCGCGGAGCTCTGCGACGTCGCCGAGAGGCACGGCGCCATGACCTATCTCGACGAAGTGCACGCGGTCGGCCTCTACGGCCCGCGCGGCGGCGGCATTGCCGAGCGCGAAGGCCTGATGGACCGCCTGACGGTGATCGAGGGCACGCTCGGCAAGGCCTTCGGCGTGCTCGGCGGCTACATCTCCGGCTCCGCCGCTCTGGTCGATTTCGTGCGCTCCCACGCCTCGGGCTTCATATTCACCACGGCCCTGCCGCCCGCGGTGGCGGCCGGCGCACTGGCTTCGGTCAAGCACCTCAAGACCAGCCAGGCAGAGCGCGAGCGGCACCAGGAGCGCGCGGCCACCCTAAAGCGGCGTCTCGCCGAAGCGGGCCTGCCCGTGATGCCCTCGGATAGCCATATCGTGCCGGTGCTGGTCGGCGATCCGGTGCTTTGCCGGCGCGTCACCGATCTCTTGATGGCGCGCTACGGCATCTACGTGCAGCCGATCAACTATCCGACGGTTGACAAGGGCACCGAACGGCTGCGCTTGACCCCGTCGCCGCTGCACAGCGACGCCGCGATGGACCGCCTGGTCGCGGCGCTGGTCGAGATCTGGGCCGAGCTGGAGCTCAAGCGCGCGGCCTGATCCCGCAAACGGCGCCGCTCCCACCCTCATCACAGCCGTCAGCGGCGGTTCGCGCACGCCATCGCTGCGACCGACTCGCCCTCGGGGCAGTCATCGTACGTGTGCATCCCAACGCGGAGATGGTGCTAACGTCGGATCAAGCGATAGCGAATCAGGTCGCCCTAGTCCCTGGCCCAGGCGTGCCCAACCTGCACGTAGAAGATCGTTTCCTCCGGCCCCTGCGCCACGTCGAGCCCCACGTGTAGGCCAAACTCGCGTGCCAGCAGGTAGCGCAGGCCGCCGCCGCCGGCTGGCCTGGCCGCGCTTTCGAACATGTCGGTGATGGAATCGCCGGCTTGCCCGACGCCGGCGTACCCGAGGATGCTCCAGCGGGGATGGAACTGCCAGCGGATCTCCGCATCGTTCTGGAACACGACGTCGTCCTGATAGCGGATCGCGCGGATGCCCCGCAGGTCGACAAAGGGCTGCAGGAAGAAGGGCGCGTCGTCGGTGTAGGTTCCGTTCAGGCGCCAAGCCAGATACCAGGTTGCGTCGTCGTCCAATTGCCAAAAGGCCCGGCTACCCACCTCCGCCCGGTGGTAATCGAAATCGCCGCCCAAGGCGTTGTCATGCCGGCGGTAGAGAATTCGGCCTTCGTAGCCGCGGTTCGGGGTCAAGGTGTTGTCGCGCGTGTCGTACTGCAGGATCCCGCCCAGTCCCAGATCCGTCGCTTCGGACTTGAACTCCGGCAGGGTGTCGTTGGCCTCATTGTTGAAGCTCAGGTCGTAGGTGAGCAACTGGAACGCGGGGCCAAGGTAGAAGGGGATACCGCCGATACGGAACCGGGGATTCGCTTGGAAGAAGGTCCCGCTGACCTGGTAGCCGAGCCCGTCGCCCTCCGAGTTCGCGTTGTCGCCGTAGAATGCCAGGTTGAGCGAGGCATGGCCCGCGACCGCCCTGGCCCTCAGCCCGTCGTTGAACCAGCTCCCCTCGTGCAGTCCGGCAACGGCCCAGCTTTCGTTGCCGGTGACGAGACCCGCCAGGCCGGAGATCGCCGGCGGCGGCTCCTTCTCTTCCGACGCTTCGCCCTCTTTTGGCTCCTCATTGTCTTCCCAGGGTAGCTTGTTGGTGTCGGGATCGTGGAAGTAGAGGCCGGCCACACCCAGCCCGTTGTCGACCGTGGGCTCGGTGATGATGATCGGGACCGGCAGTATTCCGCCGCTCTTCAAGTATTTGCTGGTGTCGAGGTAGCCGTCCTCGTCGTCGAAGAACTTGCTGAAAAAGCCGTCTGCGCGGACCGCCTGCGGGGCTAGGTGCAGCGTGCTCATCGCGATCAGGACTGCAGCCAACGCGGCGAAGCGGGAACACCTCGATGGCAGGAAGTTCAGGCCTGATCGGACTGGGCTCGGAATTCGCCCCGGTAAGCACCCGCGTAGGCCGCTGAGGTCCTCCGGCACTTCGACGCGATCAGTGTCCATGCTTCGGGCACCGTCCCTATCCAGAAGGTGCGTGAGCCTTTCCGAGTTCCTGCCGAGAGACCCCCCG
>JAAUYJ010110243.1_pt1 | contig 18078 bp, 12 predicted proteins | sample 7278031 | NCBI WGS metagenome assembly JAAUYJ01 (sample SAMN14350222, study PRJNA611818) | marine sediment metagenome | isolation source: surface marine sediment (1.8m) | place: French Polynesia: Moorea | collected 2018-08 | reverse complement strand
GGTTACTCTCAGGACTGGATGAAACTCAAGCTGACGATTTTGCCCGTTTACGCAAGAATACTGTTCATAATCTGCCTTATTTAGCCTATGATACGGTTATTCATAGCGCGATCGCCGTCTTGGAAGAACTGCAAAACTTAGGTTTTGATTTGGTGGTGATGACTATGCGTAAACAAAAGGAACTGGATGCAGCTTTTGACAAGTATGATTTAGCGAGATTTTTTCCCCCTGAACGTCGCTACTGTTTGCCTAATGATCATGTTAAAACTGCTGATGTTAAGGATAAACCTCTATTAATGGCTAGAGCTTTAAAAGAGTTACCTACTGCTACTGATGTGTGGATGGTAGGGGATACTGAGGCGGATATAGTAGCAGCAAAAACTCATAATATAAAAGTTATTGGGGTGTTATCTGGAATTCGCGATCGCAATCAATTAGAGCGTTACGAACCTGATTTTATTACAGATAATCTGCAACAGGCTGTGGTCAAAATTACGTCTTTGATACCTTATATACGCTCCTAACTGATGGGAGATGGCTCAACGCAGAAAACAACTGGCTAACCAGAATAAGATAAAAGTTACCGCAGAAGCAACTTGCTCAGTGGGGATAAACACACCACTACCTTTTAAGGTTACTGCGATCGCTGTCCCTAAGCCAACCCCCGCCACTAAAGCTACGAAACTGATTAATAGTGAGCGACCGAAACGCTTTTCTTTGCGATTGAGAAAGTAAAGACTACTCATAAAGCCTAAACCCATGAGCAGAGGTAATGATTGGCTATTATTGTTGTTGAGAGCCATCACTGCAATAATTGCTAAACCTAAGAATACTCCTGTAGGAATCAGAATTTCTTTCTGAGAAGGATTATCCGCCAACTGTTGTAACCAATTGGCTGTATCTTGACTAATGCTAGGAGTTTTGGGCGCAGGAGCTTCTACACTACGTTCAGGGAATCTGATTCTTTCGGGTACTTTAATCTTTCCTTCTTGTCGTAACCGCAGACGCTCCATAATAATGGAATCATAAGCAGTCTCGATACTTTCTACCATTTTGTTATCTTCACTATATTCTTGGGAGATACGCTGTTTAGCAGCTTGTATTTCCTCAAAAGAAGCATTTTCCGTAACCCCGAGTATTTCATAGGGATTTTTTTCACTCATTATTTATGTCTCCGGTGTTTTTCAATGTAAACGTTTTTATATGGTTATTAATTAAATTAATACACTTCCCACCATCCAAAAGCAGGGCCAATAAACCTTACCGTAAACCAAGTAGTAATCATAATACCAATTCCAATCCAAGCACCTCTACTTGTCAATTTAACAAACTGCTCTGCCTGAGATTTGGTAATGGGTATTCCAGGTAGAATTCGAGATTCTTGACCATATTTGTCTCCTAGGGCGGATTTACGGCGTTTTGCTTCTCCCATAATCTTATTCTTAATTGACTATCTACCATTTATTATGGATTGATCCTAACCTTTTCTGGCAATGGGAAACAATTGTTATTCAACTAACTGGACAGTTTCACTACTGTAACTTGCAATTACTAGTAGAGTTATTTTACATATTTTAATCTAAAGGAACTACATAGCTTATAGTTAGTCACTGTAATACCTACTCCTTTCCACACGAGAAATAATCATGAATAGTAAATTCTGGTTAAGTTTATCGGCGATCACAACCTGTCTAGCCTTCGGCGATCTCTCTGGTACAATTACCACTTTTCCTGCTCTGGCGGATACCTCTAGCACCGACTACCTCTTCATTGTCGATCAAGCATGGCAGGACTGTAGGCATTTTGGAGAAGCATATCAAGAAATTAAGAGTTTTGAGACTGCTAATTTTTACATCAATCTTTGTCAAAAAGGGAATCAGTACTTCTATGCGGGAAAAGCGAAAAATAACGGTTTAGAATCTACTTTTATTCCTGCCTATGCTACTGAGCAACTCAATACTTACCAAGCAGACAACGGCAATATTTCCTACATTGTGGAAATTCAACCTACAGAAGCTATTTTAAGGATACAAAGAAACGGCAACACGGTTATAGTGGAAAATTCTCTGTCTCAAAACTGTCCCCAAGTAAATTATGAGCCAAAATTTCAAATTGCTCAGGAACTAAACTATAGTAACTATCAAGTACAATCATTCAGCGGTGCCGAAGGCAACAGCTTCGCTGGTCGCATTTTCGTAAATTCAGACAATGCAAATTCAGAAAATACTGAGATTAATCTACTTAATCAGTTATCCATAACAGATACCCCTAAACAAAAAGCATTTACTTATATTCCCAAGCAGTTATCCAACTTTGCTGATTGTTTTTTAAGGTAGCATCCCATATTAGTTGTTTTTAAATTGGAAAAAAATTTATTGGCTATGAAATTACCTGATGGACCCAAAATTCCTTCTGTATTACAGTTAATAAAATGGATAGCTGAACCTTTTGAATATCTTGACCACTGTGGGAAAAGTTACGGAGATATATTTACTTTAAGGATATTAGGTTTTCCCCCCTTGGTATTTATCGCTAATCCTCAAGGAATTCAAGAAATTTTCACTGCTGATACTAAATCTTTTTATAGTATTTATGTACTAATTATCTAATTCGTTCTTTTTTTGGTGATAACTCTCTTATTTTGTTAGATGGCGATCAACATAAAAGAGAGCGAAGAAACAGATGAAAGTCGGGGCAAGATAATTTTAGCGCGTGCTTTACAGATTTTATACACAATCTTTATATTCCAAGGCTTTCAGGAGTTGTACAATAATTGCAATCTTCGATAGCTCTACAAGGTAATGACTTGGGGTAATGATTTGAAGGCTAGTGGAAAGAGGGACGTAGCTTTGTACGTGAACCCGACCCGCCGTAGTGGACTAGATGAAGCTACTATCCAAACCTAAATAAAGGTGTGTGCAAGTAAAATCAAAAGTCTTATGACCTTCGGGACGAGGGGCGCGAAGGGGGCTTCGATAGTAAAGTTATCGGTTAGAACCATCAATTTCGGTTTTTTAAAGCCCCCTTCCGCAGCTTATCGCCTGAATGCAAGTCTCGCTGTTCTTCGGAACAGAAAGCTGTTCATTGGGTAAGAAGCCAGCATCATACTTGAAAAGTTGATGCCTGGTAGTTCACAGCGCAAGTATTCTCCTTATGAGTTTATTCCTTTTGGGGGTGGCAATCGTCTTTGTCTGGGTTATGCTTTAGCGATGTTAGAACTAAAGCCTGGTATTAGCTACTGTATTATCTAGCTATGAGCTAAAACTAGCAAATGATGAACCAGTCAAACCTAAACGTCGTGGTGGTACTGTTGCTCCTGCCAATGGAGTATCTATGCTAATGACTGGTAAGCGTGCAGTTCAAAAAGCTTTGGCTATTAGCTAAGACCAACTAACTGCAAACTTATTCATCTCTTTCTCTCAAGGAGACCCTCACGTCTGGATTTGGGGAGGAATTGAGAGTCAGAGTTTATAAAAAAAGTGCAGGTTTTTTGGCTGGAAACCTAGCTTTAAAACCCCCTATTTCTAGGGTATAGTTTGCCTCGTCAAAGTTAACAGTCGGTACTATCCAGATAGGACTGCCCTGGGAAGGGGGCTTTATTAATTGGTTTATCTTGTGGCAAGAGTTGACAACTTTTTTTTTAAGCCCCCATTCCCGCCCGTTTAAAGCTGTTTAACCACCTGGTTCTAGAGCATGGGGCACCTCACGCACCCCAAGGTAGGAACTTTAACGCTTACCGTTAACGTAGATCGTCGCGCGATCTTAGACTGGTCAACTTATGGACTGTATTGCAAGCCCCCGCTAGAGGCGGTGGGTCGTTGACGCTGTAATTTAGCAGTTGAACTAGACTGAAGTTCTCCTTTGATGATTGAGCAAATTTCCTAGATAAAATAAACTTAACAATATTTTATTTTGCCGATTTGTTCATGTCTTCAACTGATTTAGAAACAACTATTAAAGAGACAGAAAAAAACCAAGATGCTTATCTAGATGAGCTTCCTGGGGAAGTAGAGATGTCTTTGTTCGATCATCTACAAGAATTGAGGATGCGTATGTTTTACGCTCTGATTTCAGTAGCTGTAGGAGTTGTCTTGTGTTTTATTGTGGTTAAACCCATTGTCCAGTTATTGGAAATTCCTGCTCAAGGGGTTAAATTTCTGCAATTAGCACCAGGAGAGTTTTTCTTTGTTTCCATTAAAGTTGCTGGCTATAGCGGTATATTGATCGCTAGTCCGTTCATTCTCTATCAGATTATTCAATTTGTCTTACCAGGGTTAACCAGAAGAGAGAGACGTTTACTAGCACCAGTAGTATTGGGGTCTAGTGTGTTATTTTTTGCAGGGTTAGGTTTTGCTTATATTGCTCTGATTCCTGCTGCCCTTAATTTCTTTATTAACTATGGTGGAGATGTGGTAGAGCAGTCTTGGTCAATTGACCGCTATTTTGAATTTGTGCTGCTATTGATGTTTAGTACTGGTTTAGCTTTTCAGATTCCCATTGTGCAGCTTATTTTAGGATTTTTAGGCATTGTTTCATCGAGTCAAATGGCTTCAGGGTGGCGGTTTGTGGTTTTAGGTGCGGTGATTATGGGAGCAATTCTAACTCCTTCTACTGACCCTTTGACTCAATCCCTTTTGGCTGGTGCGGTGTTGGGTTTATATTTTAGCGGTGTGGGAATGGTGAAGTTGATTGGGAAATAGGGAATGGTGAAGCACGGGATGAGGAGTGAGGGATGAGGATTGAGGATTCGGGAATGGGGAATGGGGCGGTTCGGAGACTTCATTACAAAGTCGATCTCTTTTGGTTTCAATACCTAGATTTATTAAGTCTCCTCCCGGGGGGAATGGGGAATGGGGAATAGCTAATACCTAATAGGGAATAAGTAATTAGAAATTAGAAATTAGAAATTAGTAATTAGTAGTTAGAAATTAGTAATAGGTAACAGTGATTACAACTTGCTACTCACTACTTGCTACTCGCTACTCCCTACTTGCTACTTGCTACTTGAATCACACCAAGATTTATCGCGCCTTATGCAAGAGACTTATTCTTGTGTTTGTATAGAAAGAATCTCTGAGGAAGTGGATCGCTTGTAAAATTAACCTTAGTTTTCCTACCCATATTACCTCCCTAGGAGCGAAACTGCGATTAGGATTATCTAAATCTTCATAACTTGTCAACAACCCACCGACGGAGTCGGGGGCTTGAAAAAGAGCAGCGTAAGTTGACCAGTCTAAGTTCCTTGAGAACTACGTTAACGGCGAGTGTTAAAGTTCCTACCTTGGGTTGCGTGAGGTGCTCCATGCTCTAGAACCAAGTAGTTAAACAGCTTTAAACGGGCGGTATGAGGGCTTATTACAACGGTTATAACTACTAAGCTGTAATCGATCAACTAATAAAAGCCCCCATCCCAGGGCAGTGCTGCTTGGATAGTACCGACCGTTAACTTTGACGAGGCAAACATCACCCCAGCAATGAGAGTCGGTTTTTAAGCTAGGTTTCCAACTAAAAAACCAGCACTTTTTTTGTAAACCCTGACTCTCAATTCCTCCCCAAATCGGGACGTGAGGGTCTCCTTGAGAGAAGAAGATGAATGCGAGTGAGAATACCCATATCCCTTTAGGGTATGTGCGGAAGCACGAGGGCGATAACTTTTGGCTCACAAGTTGACACTTTTGACACAAAATCTTCCTGTAGCAAGAGTTTCAGGCATTGTACAATACTTGTATCTACCCAAAAAGCGAAAACCAAGTAAAGGTAGAATCAGTACCACGAAAACTGGACAAGCGCAGGTTTCGTAAAGAAAAGCTTGTATGAGTAAAATGTCCAAGCAACATGGTTAGAAACTTTGTCGTTTCACCGTAGGGTCGGGCTGACCCGAACGGGCTAGTTGCAAAACTAGCAAAAAGCTTGTGGATCGATCGACCTCTGGCGGGGATGTGTTTTCAAGGGGCTGTCGCCTGTGCTTTGCCAGGCGTTTATACGCCCCGTAACATTTTGTTGCTCTCATCTAGTTAAGTCGGGTTGAAGCAAGAAGCCTTTACGCCTTTAAGCTAAAGGTATGTCACAGTAGAACTTTTGCTCTAACCTCAATTTTATGAATATCAGCACTGTTTCCACCACTCCTTTTTCAGATCAAAAACCAGGTACATCAGGACTGCGTAAATCTGTCTCAGTCTTTCAGCAACCCCATTACCTAGAAAACTTTGTCCAGTCTATTTTTGACAGTTTAGAAGGCTATCAAGGACAAACTATTGTATTGGGGGGAGATGGTCGCTACTACAATCGTCAAGCTATTCAAATTATTTTGAAAATAGCATCCGCTAACGGTGTAGGGCGAGTACTTGTGGGTCAGGGAGGAATTATGTCCACTCCTGCTGCTTCCTGTATTATTCGTCAATATCAAGCCTTCGGGGGTATCATTCTCTCAGCTAGTCACAATCCTGGGGGACCCGAGGGGGATTTTGGCATTAAATATAATGTTACTAATGGAGGACCAGCCCCAGAAAAAGTCACAGAAGCAATTTATGCTCGTTCTAAAGTAATTGATAGTTACAAGATATCTGATAGTCCTGATGTTAACTTAGATAAGTTATCGGTGTTGCGGATGGGAGAAATGGCAATAGAAGTCATTGATCCTGTTGAACCCTACGCCCGTCTGATGGAGTCTCTGTTTGACTTTGATAGTATTCGCCAGCTACTTCAGAGTGATTTCCGTATGTGTATGGACTCTCTTCATGCAGTAACGGGTCCCTATGCTAAAAATCTCTTTGAGAAGCGTTTAGGTGCAGCATCAGGAACAGTAACCAATGGTACGCCTTTAGAAGATTTTGCTGGTGGACATCCTGACCCCAATTTAGTTTATGCTCATGACTTAGTAGAAGTGATGTTTGGGGACAATGCACCTGATTTTGGGGCTGCTTCTGATGGAGATGGCGATCGCAATATGATTTTAGGACGCAATTTCTTTGTTACTCCCAGTGATAGTCTAGCGGTACTGACAGCTAATGCTCATCTTGTCCCTGGTTATAAAGATGGTATCTCAGGTGTAGCTCGTTCTATGCCTACTAGTGCAGCAGCAGATAGAGTGGCAACCAAGTTAGGAATTGATTGTTATGAAACTCCTACGGGTTGGAAATTCTTTGGTAACTTGCTAGATGCAGATAAAGTTACTCTTTGTGGAGAAGAAAGTTTTGGTACTGGCTCAAACCATGTTCGAGAAAAAGATGGACTGTGGGCAGTGCTATTCTGGCTTAATATCCTAGCTGCAACTGGTAAATCTGTAGAAGATATTGTTAAAGAACATTGGGCAACCTATGGACGCAATTTCTACTCCCGTCATGACTACGAAGAAGTAGATAAAGCCAAAGCTACAGAACTTATGGAACGGTTACGGGGTATGGTTGGTACTATGAAGGGTCAGAAGTTTGGGGAATATGAAGTAGAATATGCTGATGATTTTAGTTACACCGACCCCATAGATAGTAGCGTGAGCCAAAAACAAGGTATTCGTATTCGTTTTACTGATGGCTCAAGAATTGTTTTCCGTCTGTCTGGTACAGGAACAAAAGGAGCAACCTTAAGAGTTTATCTCGAAAGTTATGAGCCAGATGCTAGCAAGCACGATCTGGATACTCAATTAGCTTTAAAACCTTTGATTACTATGGCTGAAGAAATTGCTCTGATTCGTCAATATACTGAAAGAGAAGAACCAACTGTAATCACTTAAACCTATAATAAGGTGGGCAATGCCCACCCTACACAATATTAATAGATAGGGAATGTACAAATAATTTTGTAATAAGACTTAAGACAGAAATGCTTCCAAATGTGATCGCCAACTTCGACCAATGATAAAATTAGATTATATTTATAAATTTGTTTAATTTAAAAAATATATCATTACCCAAAATTATTATTGAGAATGGCTAAGGTGGTTGCAACTTCCTAGAACTCTTGATACTATATTAAGCGAAAGTTATATGTTAGTTGTGGGTTTGTTTTAATTTTGTCTTGATTAATTATTTTTAACAATAAAAACCGTTTCTCTACAAGCATTACAGGAATTATTAATTTGTATTCAAAATATAACTTAATGAAAACAAAGAGAAAATAGAAATTCTTATTGACTAAGTATATTTACTTATTTTGACAAAAAGCAATTTTTATGGTTAGTAATCGTAACTTCTAGAAATTAACTTTTTAATAGACAAGAGAACCAGTTAATTTATAAAATCAGGAAAACTTTGCTGCTCTATTCCTGATGAAACTTATCTTCTCAACATTTCTGGGTTTAGGTTTTGGATTAACAGTTATTTCCCCTGGGGAAGCTCAAATCACTACAGATGGCACAACTAATACCAATTTAACTCCCACTGATAATGGAATTGAGATCGATGAAGGAGATCAAGCAGGAGGAAATTTATTTCACAGTTTCCGAGAGTTTTCTGTACCAAATGGTAGTGAAGCTTTCTTTAACAATGCTAGTGATGTAGTCAACATCTTTTCTCGGGTAACAGGGGGTAATATCATTTCCCTTTAAATTTGCTACAGATGACTGATGGGGAGACAACGGAGACAAGGAGGACAAGGGAGATTAATGTGCAGCATATCTAAAGTGATTTGATATAATATCTCCAATATTGACGGATTAATTCGTGCTAATGGTGCAGCGAATTTATTTTTAATCAATCCGCAGGGTATTTTGTTTGGGAATAATGCCAGATTAGATATTGGTGGTTCGTTTTATGGTAGTACCGCAGATAGTATCTTATTTCCCAATGGTATAGAGTTTAGTGCGACCAACATACAAAGACCGATATTAACGATTAATGCTCCTATTGGTTTAGGTGATATTCGGGGTGATTCGGGAGATATTATTAATCGTTCTACTTCTGGCGGTGTAGGTTTACAAGTGCCAACAGGGAAAAATATTTCTCTGATAGGAGGAAATGTTAGTTTTGATGGTGGTTTGGCTACTGCTCCACAGGGGACAATTTCTCTTTTAGGAAATACTGTTGTTTTATTTAATAATGTCAAAATTGATGTCTCTTCCGATCTCGGTGGCGGTCAAGTTTTCATTGGTGGTAATTTTCAAGGAAGAAATTATTTAGTAAATGCATCTCGTACTTACATAGTCTCTGGTGTCAACATCAATGCGGATGCTTTGAGTAATGGGAATGGTGGTAGAGTAGTTATCTGGGCTGATGAAGTAACTGGATTTTATGGCAATATATCTGCCCGTGGTGGCTCTATTTCAGGTAATGGTGGTTTTGTGGAAGTATCGGGTCAAGAACATCTGTTATTTCGTGGCAATGTCGATACCAGCATAGCTAATGGTTTTCCTGGCAGTTTATTACTTGACTCAACTAACATTGTTATCGCGAATGATTCAGGAGATGCTACAGATACTTTTGCCGAAATAAATTCCAATTTAGCAGGTTCAATTCTTAATAAGCGTTTGAATGAATTTGACGATACTGCACAGATAACTATTTACGAATCAGAGTTGGAGGGATTGTCTGGAAATACCAATATTGTACTCCAAGCAACTAATAATATTACGCTGCAAGATTTAGGGGAAATTAATATTAAGGCTTTGAATGATATTAGTTTTTCTGAAAGTTCAGTAGTAACATTTTCTACATTTGGTCAAGCAAGTGATATTAACATTAGCGCGAATTCTCTAAGCCTTCTTGATGGTTCTCAGTTGAGTAGTACTACCTTCATCTCAGGGATTGGAGGTAATATTGTCATTAATACAGATTCTTTTAACCTTGCTGGACAGAATGAATTTGGACAAAGCAGTAGCTTATTGGTCGAGACTTTTGGAACTGCAAACGCTGGTACTATCAACATAAATACTTCTCAGTTGAGAGTTGAAGATGCTGGTCAAATTAGTGCTATGACAGGAGGTCAAGGAAATGGTGGCAATATTACCATTAATGCTTCTAATCTCACTTTAACTAATGGTGGTCAAATTATGGCTAATACTGCTGGAGGAGGCAATGCTGGCAATGTTATTATTGATGCTTCGGAATCCGTAACTGTTGATGGTACAGGGACAACTCCTAATGGTGCTTTTGTCAGTAGTGGCATCTTTACAAGCGTAGAAGAAACGGGAGCAGGTAATGGTGGAGCATTAAACATTACTACTACCAATCTATCCTTAACTAATGGTGGTCAAATTATTGCTAATAGTTTGGGGCAAGGAAATGGTGGTGATATTTTCATCCAAGCGGATGCTTTGACTTTAGATAATGGCTTGATTTCGGCTGCTAATAATCCATCAATATCTATCCCAAGTCCCGAAGCATCAAGGGTTGGGGGCAATATTAATCTAACAATAAAAGATAATTTAATCTTGGACAATGAAAGCACTATTTCCGCTCAAGCTTCAGAAAATGCTAACGGTGGTAACTTAGATATTGATGCTGAGTTTATTCTCGCTTTTCCTAGCAGTGGTGATGGTAATGACATTATTGCCAATGCACAACGAGGAGATGGAGGTAATATTAACATCACAGCAGAAGCTCTTTTAGGTATTGAAGAACGTCCAGCTATACCAGGAAACAGGACTAATGATATTGATGCTAGTTCTGAGTTTGGTCTAAGTGGCAATGTAACTTTCAATGTTCCTGATACTAACAATTTTCAAGAAACTGCGGAATTATCCAGTAACGTCGTTTCAGCAGAAGCAGTCGCACAAGATGCTTGTTCACCTAGTGCTGGAGAATCTGGGTTAGTGCTATTAGGTAAGGGAGGAGTCCCACCAGCACCCAATTTACCTTTAAGTGCTGAAGTATTGCTTGGTGATGGTCAACCTATCACACCCAATTTTTCCCAGTTGAATTATCCCCAAATAACCCAGACTACTGCGTTTCAAATTCAACCAGTGAAAACTTCTGTAGGGGATATTTATCCAGCTAGAGGTGTGATTAAAACTGAAGATGGCAGAGTAATTTTAACTGCTTATCCTACTGGCAATAATGCTAAAAGAATTCCTAGTGATGCAGCAAATTGTGATTAAAACTCCCTTGGGGATAAAGAGCTATATTTATCCCCCTTGTTGTCTGAAGCCACCAAGATTATACAATCTCATTGAAGAGTGAGTAGGTTGGGTTAAACAAGGGAGTGCAGTACCAAATAAAACCTTGTAGATATTGGGTTTCGTACCTCTTATACCCGAAAGGTGCTTCGGTGGGGAAACCACCAAGACCGCAGTTTCGCGCTACCCAACCTACAATTAATACCGTTTCTGTTTAAATTGTTTACAGATGGGAAGGGTCGGGAGCAGGGGCGGGAAGGGGGGAAATATCCTAACAAATAAACTGTGCAATTCAACATATAACTTAAAATCCCCCCTTTCCGGCAGGGGGAGTAATGTGTAGTATTAGTTTTTAGAATTGGTATAAATTGGAGCTGTCTTATTACTTTTGCCAAACGGCATTAACTTTTTAATAGACAAGAGAACCAGCTAATTTATAAAATCAGGAAAACTTTGCTGCTCTATTCCTGATGAAACTTATATTCTCAACATTTCTGGGTTTAGGTTTTGGATTAACACTTATTTCCCCAGTCTTAGCTCAAATCACTACAGATGGTAGTACCAATACAACTTTAACTCCTACTGATAATGGAGTTCAAATAGATGATGGCTTACGGAATGGAGACAATCTATTTCACAGTTTTGGAGAATTTTCTGTACCAAATGGAAGTGAAGCTTTCTTTAACAATGCTACTGATGTAGCTAACATCTTTTCTCGGGTCACAGGGGGTAATATCTCCAATATTGATGGATTGATTCGTGCTAATGGTGCAGCGAATTTATTTTTAATCAATCCGCACGGTATTTTGTTTGGGAATAATGCCAGATTAGATATTGGTGGTTCGTTTTATGGAAGTACTGCGGATAGTATTTTATTTCCTGAAGGGGAGTTTAGTGCAGTAGATTTAGATAATCCTCCTTTATTAACGATTAATGCTCCCATTGGTTTGAGATTTCGGGATAATCCAGGGGAGATAGTAAATCAATCTGTGGCAGGAGGTGTGGGTTTAACAGTAGCACCAGGAGAAAATTTAGCACTAATTGGTGGCAACATTACTTTAGAAGGAGGAAGAATCACAGCACCAGGAGGAATAGTAGAGTTAGGGAGTATAAATAGTGAGAGTGTAGTCAGTTTAGAGCCAACATCTCAAGGCTTTGTTCTGGGATATGAAGAAGTACCAAACTTGGGAAATATTCAACTGAACCAACAGGCAATGTTAGATACTAGTGGTTCTTTTGGAGGTACTATTCAGATCCAGGGAGAGCAATTATCTGTACAAGATGGTTCACAGATTTTTTCTACAACCACCAGTGGTGATGGAGGAGACATAGTTATTGATACCAGTCAATTAGCTATTAGCAATGAAGGTGCAATCTTCACTGCTACTTTGGGTAGTGGTGATGGAGGAGATATAGTTATTGATACTGATAAATTAGCTATTAGCAATGAAGCTGAAATCTCGACTATAACTACTTTTGGTAGTGGTATGGGAGGAGATATAAATATTAGTGCGACAGAAGCAATAGAGATAATTGGCAATGGATTTGACGAATTTCAGGAGACTTTTGTCCGAGGTGTGTTATTAGGAACTACAATCACGGAATTGTTGCAGCAAGGGACTAGAATTTCCGTGAGTAGTTTAGGAATTGGTCAAGCTGGTAGCCTCACAATTGACACATCTTCGTTCCGTATGAGTGATGGAGGAGTAATTATTAGTCCAACATTAACTAGTGGCAGAGGAGGAGATATTAAGATTACTGCGACAGAAGGAATAGAGATAATTGGTTCAGGAGTACAAAGTGGAAGTGCGCGAGATTCTACTGGTCGGGCTGGTGATATTCTGGTTGAGGCAAAAAATTTAGAGATTAGAGATGGAGCAATTATTGCTAATATTACTTTAGGTAGTGGCAGAGGGGGAGATATAGTAGTAAATGTTTCTGAAAATATAGAATTATCCAATACTCCTGTACAAGCATTTATTCCAGCAGGTATATTAGCCAACAGTAGTATTGGCACTGGACAAGCTGGTAATATCGCGATTAATGCCAGTAACTTATTTATGAGTGAGGGAGCAATAATTAGTAATAACAGTGGTTCTTTGATTTCAAATCCAACCCCCACAGATGATTTTTTGAGATTTAATGGAGGAAATGCGGGGAATATAGATGTAAATGTCTCTGGGTTAATTCACTTAACTGGAATTTCACCTAATGAGGTAACTACTAGTGGCTTTGGGTCGGCAGCTTTTAGCGATAACTCTTCAGCAGGAGATATAAATATTTCAACGGGAAATTTGTTAATTGAAAATGGGGCTGGAATAGATGCCTCCACAATCGGTTCAGGAGAAGGAGGAACAATTACGATCAAAGCTAGAGAATCTGTAATTGTAACTGGTAAGTCTCCCATTGGAGAACCTGCTGCCGTAAGCGAAGTCCCCAGTAATATATCAGCAACTTCTGGTCGTATTGAGCTTCCTACTGAAGCCACAGGTGAGGCAGGAAACTTAAATATTGAAACCAGAGAATTAGTTATCCAAGATGGAGCTACAATTGCAGTCAATGGTTTTAGCTCAGGAGCAGCAGGTGAACTTACAGTAATTGCGGAGTCTATAACTCTCGATAAGGTCGGGACTATCAATGCTTCAACAGTTTCGGGTGAAGGCGGTAACATTACACTACAAGTTAATAACACTATAAGTTTGCAAAATAACAGTACTATTTCAGCACAAGCAGCAGGAGATGCTAATGGTGGCAATATCAATATTAATGGTCAGTTTATTGTCGCTTTTCCTAGTAATGGTGATGGTAATGACATTATTGCTAGTGCGGAACGAGGAGAAGGAGGTAATATTAACATCACAGCAGAAGCTCTTTTAGGCATTGAAGAACGTCCAGCAGAACCAGGAAATAGAACTAATGATATTGATGCTAGTTCTCAGTTTGGTCTAAGTGGCAGTGTAACTTTTAATGTTCCTGATACTAACAATTTTGAAGAAACTTCGGAATTATCTAGTAATGTCATTTCAGCAGAAGCAGTAGCAGGAAATGCTTGTTCACCTAGTGCAGGAGTATCTAGTTTAGTTATTCAAGGTAAGGGAGGAGTCCCACCAGCACCCAATTTACCTTTAAGTGCTGAAGTATTGCTTGATGATGGTCAACCTATTACACCTGATATTTCCCAGTTGAATAATCAGCAAACAAACCAGAATACTGTGTTTCAATTTCAACCAGTTAAAACTTCTGTTGGAGATATTTATCCAGCTAGAGGAATCATTAAAACTGAAGATGGTAGAGTAATTTTAACTGCTTATCCTACTGGCAATAATGATACTCGGACTCCTAGCGGTGCAACACATTGTAATTAAACTTAAATAATATAATTTACAACTCGCGAGCGTAAAGCACCGTCGTTTTAGGGCGGTGTAAAGAGCGAGTCTATAGGTTATAATTTTATCGTCAGTTTAAACGATAAGAAATGATTGTCTTTGAGGCGAAACTAGAAGGAACACAAGAACAGTATGGACGGCTAGACCAAGCTATTCGTACTGGTCGTTTTGTGCGGAATTCTGTTATTCGCGCTTGGTTAGACAAAGAAGTCAAAAGCCGTAACGATGCCTATAAATATTGCAAAGTTCTGGCGGATAACCCTGAGTTCCCTTGGGCGAAGAAGCTAAATTTAATGGCTCGGCAAGCTCATGCAGAAAGAGCCTGGGCATCTATTGAGCGGTTTTATCGTAACTGTCAAGCAAAAATCAAAGGAAAGAAGGGGTTTCCTAAATTTGCCAAGTATCAAGTAAGAGCATCAGTAGAGTACAAAACCAGCGGTTGGAAACTAAGTGAGTGCCGACGCTATTTAAAATTCACCGATGGTTTTAAAGCTGGCAATTTTAAGCTTTGGGGTAGTCGCGACTTGCATTTTTATCAACTCGCTCAAATCAAAAGAGTAAGAGTTGTTAGAAGGCATGACGGTTATTATACTCAGTTTTTAATAGATGAAGAGAGGAGGATTGAGAAAGAACTAACAGGAGTGCAGCGAGGCTTAGACCTTGGTTTAAACCATTTCTACACCGATAATTTTGGCGAAAAAGTAGATAATCCTCGATTTTTAAGAAAAGATGAACGAAAGCTTAAAAAACTACAGCGTCGTCTATCTCGAACTCAGAAAGGAAGTAAAAATCGAGCCAAAGCCAGAAATAGATTGGGTAGAGCGCATCTATTGGTTTCACGCAGACGTAATGATTGGGTATGTAAGTTAGCCCAGCGCGTTATACGGTCTAGCGACTTGGTAGCAGTTGAAAATCTAAAAGTGCGTAATATGGTGAAAAATCACAAACTAGCTAAATCAATTAATGACGTAGCCTGGTACAGATTCCGAGAGTGGTTAGAGTATTTTGGGTTAGTTTATGGTGTTCCTGTGATTGCAGTTAATCCTAGCTATACCAGTATTAACTGTTCAAATTGCGGTGAATCAGTAGTTAAAACTTTAAGCACCAGAACACACTCTTGTACTGCCTGTGGCTATGTCGCAGACAGGGACGAAAATGCGGCAAAAAATATCCTTCATACTAGTTTGAAACAGTTATCAGATACCGTGGGGCGCACGGAAATCAACGCCTCTGGAGAGATCGACCTCTGCTCGGACGTGGAAACACAACCAAGTAAGCCGACTCGCCGAAAGAGGAAGCCACTTTAGTGATAGAGTGAATCTCCTTCGTTTTACGGAGGGGAGAACGTCAAGATGATTCGGCTACTTTAAACTTAGCTACAGTAGCCTCTAGCTTTTGTGCTACTTGAGCAGTGTTAATAATCGATAGTGCGACTTTTTTAGAAGATATGGATGTGACTTCGGATAAATGAGCAATTTTTTGCATGAGGTGAGTAACATTTTGAGCAGTATTTGCTTGAGAGACAGTTACTTCGGAGATAGAACCCATTAATTGGTTAATTTGTTGGGATTTTTCCAGTACCAGCCCCAAACTTTGCTTGGTGTATTCGACTAAGTTGGTGGTTTCTAATACCTGGACTATACTTGATTCCATAGCTTGGTTTACTTCCTGAGTTTCTCCTTGAATTGCTGCAACAATATTTGCAATTTCTCTGGTTGCTGCTGTGGATTCTTTCGCCAATGCACCCACTTGTTCTGCAATAATAGTAAAACCTTCCCCATATTCTCCTGCAAGTCTAGCTTCGACACGGGCATTAATAGCTAGTACGTTGGTTTTTAAGGCAATTTCTTGAATAAAAAAGACTGCTTGAGCAATTTTCTGAGAAGATTCTTGTAAACGCTTCATTTTTTTAGCTGTTTCTCCTACAGTAGTTCGTAAATCGAGAATACTCTGTACTGTTAAGTCCATATTGTTAGTACTGCTGACAATGGTATTGTAGGTATCATCAGCGATCTTTTCTGCTTGGTTAGCGTTTTCAGCAACAGCCTCAATCGATTGAGACATTTGTTCGACGGACACCAAGGTATTTTGAGTTTCTTTGGACTCAGCAACAGCTTGCTCTGCTAACAACATAATTGCTGATTCATTTTCCTTTAAAGAATAACCTACTTGATGAGTTACCTTTTTGACTTCAATAGCAATTTCTTGTAGGTTATCAATGATAGCGTTAAATAAGTCGGCAACTGTACTGAGTTCTAACGAGTCTAAGTTAGACCTAACTGTTAAATCCCCTTTTGTGGCATCGGAAACTTCATTGATTAAAGTACAAATCGCTGTTTCTAGCTGTTCTTTTGATTGACTTTGTTGTTGTGCAACATTTTTTTGTTCTTGGAGTAGTTGCTTAATTCTCTTCGACATTAACTGAAAGTTATGGGCTAGTTCTCCAATTTCATCATGAGTCGTATTTGTTATTTGAACATCTAAATCTCCCTTAGCAATTTTATTAGTTGCTCTGTTGAGTTGGGAAATTGAATCAGAAATATTTTTGGATTGAAAATAAGCAAGTACCCCTGTAACGGCGATAGTCAAGATTAAAGATAATAGAATGTTTCTCTGTAATATGGAGACTTCATGGATAATAGAACGCTTATTTGCCGATTGTAAATCCGTTAGCAAAATACTAATATTTTCACCATCTTCTCGAATGCTATTGGCTAAATCGTCAAACTCTAGAATAAGAGAACTATGTTGATTCATTTCAAACTTGCTATTTTCAGCAATATCGCGTTCATATTCAGCTAATAGTTTTTCTCCAACTTGTTTAAAATTCTCTGTTTTGGCTTTTGTGCTTTCTAAAATCTCTTTTGATTTAGGGTCATTTAATGTTTGATTAAGAATCACAATTTGTTCTTGGATTGATGCTAATCGCTGGAAAAACTTATCTCGATCCTGACTTTTTTCTAATACGAAAAACAACATCAAATGACCCTCTGCTCTCTTAACATAGCTACTTATTTCGTTAGCTGCTGTAATTGCTTGTTGCTTGTTGAGAAATTCCGTTTCAAGCTCAGTTATAATAACTCCTTGTTCCCGTAATGTACTGGCTATATCGTGAAATTCTTGGATTGAATCTTCATATTGTTTCATTTCAAACTTGCCATTTTCAGCAATGCTGCGATAGTATGCAGTTAAGAGTTTTTCTCCACTAGGCTGTAATTTCTTAAATTCGACTTTAGCCTCTTCAAGAATCTTTTTTGACTCATTACTAGTAGTGTTATCCGCTACAATGCTGATTTGCTCTTCCAGAGAATCAACTCGCTGAAAAAATTTCTCTCGATGGCTAGGGTCATTTAAGGCTAAAAATAACATCAAATGACCTTCTGCTCTTTTAGCATAGCCACTGAATTTAGTCGCACCATTAACTGCTAATCTGAAATTTTCATCTCCACCTTCAAATTTATTAGCAATTTTTTTGTTAACAGATAAACTATAAATTCCAGTTATACTCAAACTTAAGATTGCTATAGAATTTAGGATGAGAAGTTTATTTCTTATTTTCATATTTGTAATTTGTTAGATCAGCAATTTTATAGATGGACAGAATATTTTTGAATGTTCAAAATTCTTTTTTTTTGTTAAATTTTC
>JAAUYJ010020945.1_pt1 | contig 18083 bp, 11 predicted proteins | sample 7278031 | NCBI WGS metagenome assembly JAAUYJ01 (sample SAMN14350222, study PRJNA611818) | marine sediment metagenome | isolation source: surface marine sediment (1.8m) | place: French Polynesia: Moorea | collected 2018-08 | reverse complement strand
TACGGCAGCTACAACCTGCCGGCCCCGGAGGACGGTATCATCAAGGTGATTGTCGATGGCGAGGAACGCTGCGCCCGAGACGTAAAGGCCAACGACCCGATCCTGTTCATGTCCAACGACCGCAACGCCATCCGCGACTGGGTCATGCAGGTCTACCGCGATGCCTCCATGAAAGACAAGGAAGTCTACTTCGGCCTCAAGCGCGAGTACTTCCCCTACGACGATGTGTTCTCGACGGTGATCAATGAAGTGCGCAACGCGTTGGTGGCAGACCACGTGGAGCCACCCTCGTTCATGATCATGCGACCCTCCAGCCAGCTCAAGAAGATGATCTCCGACCCACCGCGCAATGCCCTGTACCCCGCCCAGAACCTGGACGGTGATATCTTCTCGGACATCGCCGCTGCCCTGGGCGGCAGCCTGGCCACCGCCAGCTCCATCATCGAGAGCAAGGACGGCACCATGCTGTATGAAGCCCCCCACGGCACCGCCCACGACCTGTACCTCAAGTACCTGGAGACCAACGGCGAGACCGCGATCTTCAACTCGTCGGCACTCATCTACGCGCTGGCCAACGCACTGGAGACCCTGGGAAGCCGCGAGGGGAATCCCGCGCTGACCCAGTACTCGGCGGACCTGAAGGCCGCCCTCATTGACACCGTCGACCAGGGCACCATCACCGGCGACATCAAGGGCAAGACCACGCGGCCCGAGCAGGAGACCGTGGTCGACATGCAGGGTTTCCTCGACGCGATTGAGAACAACCTGCCGGCCTGATGCAAAAGCCCGGCCTGCTACTGCTGTTCCTGCTGCAACCGCTGGTCGCCTGGGCACCGTTCGCATGGTCGCAGGCCGCTCCTGCGGATGACTTCGCGGCCTGCCTGGCAGACCTGCAGGTGGAGGCGCGCGAAAGGGGTTTACCACCCTGGATTGTCGACGAGCTGATACCCGGCCTGGAACAGCAGCGGCGCGTGATCGAACTCGATCGCAAGCAGCCGGAATTTGTGCAGACCTTCGAGCGCTACCTCAATGCCCGCGTTACCACGGCGCGGGTCGCGCGGGGTCGCAAGCTCTACGCCAAACACCATGACTTCCTGGACGCGCTGACCCGGCAATACGGAATTCCCGGCCACTACCTGGTCGCCTTCTGGGGCCTGGAGACGAACTATGGCGGCTACCTCGGCAGCACGCCGACGCTCGATTCCCTGGCCACCCTGGCCTGCGACCAGCGCCGCAGCCGGTTCTTCACCGGGGAATTGATGACCGCACTGGAGCTGATGCAGCGCGACGACCTCGACCCGGAATCGATGCGCGGCTCCTGGGCCGGCGCCATGGGTCACACCCAGTTTATGCCCTCCACCTACAAGCGCGCCGCCGTGGACGGCAACGGCGACGGCCGCATCGACCTGTGGGGCAGCCCCGAGGATGCGCTGGCATCGGCCGCTCGCTACCTGCAGCAACTGGGCTGGGAAAGGGGCCTGCGCTGGGGCCGCGAGGTGCGCCTGCCAGGGGATTTCCCGTACCAGGCGACGGGCCTGGAGAATCCACAACCACTGCGCGACTGGGCGAGCACAGGTGTGCTGCGCGCCGACGGCGCCCGCCTGCCGCCCACCACCCTGGAAGCGGCCGTGCTGGTGCCCGCGGGCCACGAGGGACCGGCGTTCCTTGTCTACCAGAACTTCCGGATCATCATGCGCTGGAACCGCTCCGAGTTTTACGCGCTGGCGGTAGGCCACCTGGCGGACCGCATAGCCGGCGCCGGGCGGCTCTACAACCGGCCTCCCAGGCAGCAGGCCCTGACCCGCGAAGATATCAGCGCCATGCAGCGCCACCTCACGGCTGCCGGCCACGACCCGGGCAGCAGCGATGGCATCATGGGGCCAGCCACCCGACGCGCGCTGCGCGACTTCCAGGCTGCAGCGGGGCTGGTTGCCGACGGCTACCCGGGGCCGGCTACCCGCGCCGCACTCGAGCAGTTTGATGGAGGCGGCTAGATGGACGAGTGGCTGAGCGAGTACGGCGTTACCCTGGGCGTGGGGGCGCTGATCCTGTTCATGATCTTCATCGTCTGGGACCTGGCCAGGCGCAGCAATGCCGGCAAATTCGGCACCATGATTCTCTACATCGGCCTGGCGCTGGGGATTTTTGGCTTCCTGATGAAGTTCGTGATCACTTACCTGTTGAAACAAGCCGGCGTTTAAGCCAACAGCTTATTACTGGTACACTTTTTCACTTCAGAGAGTCCTGTTAGAACGATCTGTTATGGAAGGGGACATTCCCCACCTACCGGCCCAGCAAGCCGGCGCGGTGTATAGACAGTTCCTCGCACAGCTTCGCCAGCTGACGCACGCCGCGGGTGTCTCCCTCTACATCGACGGCGGCGGCAGCCCGGAGCGCAGCCTGCTGCTGCACAGCGGCGGCACCGACACCGTTCCCGAGTTCGAATCCATGGATCGCGCCAGAACCACGACCTATGCCCTGCTGGGTCCTGGCGGCGGCACCGGCGCAGCAGCACTGCAGGTCTATTCCAGCGAAGCCGACGACAGCTGCCTGGTGCGCATCAGCATCAGACTCGACTTCCAGCAACCGGCGGTGGACACCGAGCGACGCCACACTACCAATGCGGAGCCGGAAGCCGACCGGGCTATCTGGATCGGCCTGCGCTATGAGGGCGGCCAGGTTCCCGCGGAGATCTCCAGCCTGGCGCCACCGGGCATCGACGCGCCGGAGAGCGCCGGCGAGTGGCTGGCACACAGCCTGCTTAGCAGCGCCAATATGGTCTGGGAAGCCAACCAGCTGAGCCAGCTACTGCGTGACCCCACCAGTCACCTGCCCGGCAGGGCCGAATTCCAGGCACGCCTCAATGACGCCATGGAGCAAGCTCGCGGCAAGCACCCGCTGGGCCTGCTGCTAATCAACCCGGACGATTTCGACCTGGTCAATCGCCGCCTCAGTCGCGACAGCGGTGACGCGGCACTGGCGGAAATTGCCACCCGCCTGTGTGACAGCCTGCGCCACTCCGACGAGGTATTCCGCTACGGTGGCGCGGTATTTGCGGTACATATGCCGGGCTCCAATCCTGACGAGGTGCAGGAGGTTGCCGAAAAGCTGCGCGAATCGCTCACCGGCGCCTACCTGAGCGGCGCCATGCGCCTCACCTTCAGTGTTGGCGTGGGCCTCTACCAGCCTGACCAGACCGAGGACCAGGATCTCGACGAACTTGGGCTGGTGCGCCGCGCCGATGCCAGCCTGAATGCCGCCAAGGGCAAGGGCGGCGACTGCGTCATGGTCTGGCAGAGCGGCGACGAAAGCCTTGAAGTGCGGGGACGCGATCGCCTCAGCGGCATCTTTACTGCCGATGCAGAAAAGGACTACCGCAACATGCTGGTGCTGTGGGACACGATCTCCATGGTATCTACCGCCGCCGACGAAGCGCAGATTGCCGCCGGTTTAGTGGAGCGTATCCAGCTCGCCATGCGAGGCGCCTGGGTGGCCCTCTACACGCGGCGCGAGGGCGGCGAAGAGGTGCTGCTGGCCGAGAGCGGGCGCTCCAGTGCGGGCCCCGACGGCGAGGCACCGGAGGAAGTCAGTAAATTGATGGAGCGCGCCAGCAGCGTGCAGCGCAACGAGCGCCTGCGGCGCCCGCCGCGGCCCTCGGACGAGGCAGGCTCCAGCGACCGGCTGGGCTACGCCATCCCGTTGCTGGCGGACGGCCGGGTCATGGCCGTGTTGTATATCGAAGGCGCGGAGTCAGAGCTGATCATCGACTCCTCCGACCTGGTATTCCTGAGTGGCCTGGCCGGGCAGGTGGCGCTGGCGCTGGACCGCGCCGACCTCGCTGCCAAATGGCAGGCTGAGAAGGAGCGCGAGAGCCGTCAGCTGCGCAGCGAAGTGCACGGCCTGCGCCAGGCCGTGCAGAGCGCCCGGCTGGTCTATACCTCGCGGCAGATGGATGCCCTGTTGGAGACCGCCCGCGCGGCGGCCCCCACGGACGTCACGGTACTGATCAACGGCGAGAGCGGCACCGGCAAGGAAATGCTGGCCCGCTCCGTGCACGAACTCAGCAACCGCAAGGGCAAGCCCTTTGTTACCGTAGACTGCGGCGCCATTGCCGCCAACCTGATGGAAGCCGAGCTGTTCGGCCATAGCAAGGGCGCCTACACCGGGGCCGACAAGGCATCCCTGGGGCGCATCGTCCAGGCGGACGGCGGCACCCTGTTCCTCGACGAGATCGGCGAAGTGCCTCTCGACGTGCAGGCCAAGCTGCTGCGCTTCGTACAGGAAAAGGAGATACACCCGGTAGGCGCCGCGACCTCCCGCAAGGTAGACGTGCGTATCATCGCGGCCACCAACCGCGACCTGGCCAGGGAAGCAGCGGCGGGCCGCTTCCGGGAAGACCTGTACTACCGGCTCAACGTGGTCACCCTCACGGCGCCGCCCCTGCGAGAGCGCCCCGATGACATCCTGCCCCTGGCCGGCCACTTCCTGGAAAAGTTCGCCCTGCAGTACGAAAAGGGCGTGCGTCGCTTCAGCCAGGCCGCGGAGCGCCTGCTGCAGTCCTACAGCTGGCCTGGCAACGTGCGCGAACTGCAGAATGGCATCCTGCGGGCGGTGGTACTTTCCACCGAAGAAATCATTGATGTCGCGCAACTGGTATTCGAAGAGCCCGCCGACAGCCTGTCGATGGCGGCCCCTGAAATTGCGCCGGGCAAACCGCAAGTAAGCGCTCACATTCAACCGCAGCCAGAGGCTGAGCACGGGCAGCCGGACGAACCGTGGATCTTGCTGGCGGATGAACTGGAGAAGCAGGTAGACGCGGCACTGCAGTCAGATGCCAGCGCCACCGCACCCCTGGGCCGCTGGCTCAGCGAAGACCTGGTACTGAAAGTCGACGAGATTGCCCGCGGCACCGCTCGCCGCGGCGCGCGCCGTCTCGGGGTTGCCGAAACCACCTACCGGCGCCAGCTTGAAAAGGCGCGACGCCTGGAAGCCCAGGGCCTGCTGGTGCGTTCTGACGCCTGGACCCGGCTCAAGCCCACTATCAAGTTGCTGGCAGATTCGCTGGCAGAGGACAACCAGACCAACGTGATCGAAGAGGCCCGCGCCCACCTGCTGGACGCCGTGGTCGCCAGGGTGGGTGAAGACGTGGCGCGGGGTTCTGCGCTGATGGGCATCACGGTACCCACGTATCGGCGCTGGACTGCACAAGCACGCTAAATTTCGGCGTATTTTGCCAAAATGCACCAATATTTCGGAATAAGCGCCACTTTTTTAGCTTATTCGCAAATTTTGATTCCCGATTTTTCCATCACAAAGCCGCAAGGCGCGCCACTTTTTTCTTTGTCTGAGTAGCAAAAGTGTTAACCAGTTAACACTTTTTCAAACCCGCCTAACACGAACCCAGGTTTGGCATACCGCTTGCGATGTCATTACATGCGCTCCGCAAGGGGCTCTCAACCAGGACGTGCGGATAATGACGAAGAAGAGCAACACGATCGTGGATATAAGGCGACTGCTGCTGATAATTACCCTGCTGCTGGGCTCGACCGTCGCTACGGCCGAGCAGGCGGCACTGGAGCCGAGGACGGCTCTCTTCGATCACCTCACTGTTGAAGATGGCCTCAGCCAGTCCGTGGTACACACCATCGTCCAGGACGTTCAGGGCTATATATGGCTCGGCACGCAGGAGGGCCTAAACCGCTGGGATGGCAACGAGCTGCGCCTCTACGAGCACGTTCACAACGACCCCTACACTGTTTCTGACAATTACATCTGGTCCATCATGGTCGCCGACGATGGCACCCTGTGGCTGGGTACCGATGCCGGCGGCCTCAACCGCTACAATCGCGAGAACGATACCTTCACCCACTTCCGCCATGCCGCGGACGACGCTACCAGCCTCAGCAATGACCGGGTTCGCGTGGTCTACCAGGATCGGCTTGGCAACATCTGGGTGGGCACCGACGGCGGCGGCCTGAACCTGCTGAACGCCGAGAGCCGGACCTTCCAGCGCTTCCAGCATGACCCGGCAGACCCCAACAGCCTGCCATCGGATTCCGTACTGGCCATGCTCGAAGACCGCGATGGCAACTTCTGGATTGGCACCTCCGGTGGTGGCCTGGCTCGCATGGATCGCGACAGCGGCCGCTTCGAGCGCTTTACCCACGATGCCAATGATCCCGCCAGCCTCAGCGACAATTCGGTGCGCGCCATCTACCAGGATCGCGACGCTCGACTTTGGGTCGGTACCTACGAAGGCGGCCTCAACCTGTTCGACGTGGCCTCCGGCAGCTTCCAGCGCTTCCAGCATGACCCCGCCGACGACCGCAGCCTCAGTCACAACCGCGTACGCGCGATCTACCAGGATTACAACGGCGCGCTCTGGATCGGAACCGACAATGGCCTCAACGAGTGGCGCCCGTCCTCCGGCGGTTTTGCCCGCTACCAGCACAACCTGGCTGACGACGCCAGCCTCAGTGACAGCCGCGTCACTACCATCACGCAGGACCGCGGCGGCGTGCTGTGGGTCGGCACCTACGTGGGTGTGAACAGCTGGAACTACCTGAGCGATGCCTTCACCTACTTCCAGGCCGAGGGCACCGCCCTGCGCCTGAGCAGCAACATCGTCACGTCGGTACACGAATCCCGTACCGGCAAGCTGTGGGTCGGTACCTATGGCGGCGGCCTCAACCTGATCGACGAGGCCAACGGCGAAACCCGCATCTACGACACCGGCAACAGCATCCTGCCGGATGACCGCGTAATGGCGGTACACCCGGACCAGCAGGGCCAGATCTGGCTGGGCACCCGGGCCGGCGGCCTGTTGAAGCTGGACCCGAATACCGAGAGCTTCACGGTCTACGCCCACGATCAGGACGACACCACTTCGATCAGCAGCAACGCGGTCACCTCTATACTCGCCGAGCGCAGCGGCATCATCTGGGTCGGCACCTACGGCGGCGGCCTCAACCGGTTTGACACTGCGACCGGCCGCTTCCAGCGCTTCCAGCATGACCCCACCGATGCCACCAGCCTGTCCAGCAACCGCGTACTGGCCATCTACCGCGATCGCCAGGGCACCCTGTGGATCGGCACCGAGAATGGCGGCCTCAGCGCCATGGAAAAGGGCGAGGAGAGCTTCCAGCGCTTCAGCCGGGACGACAGCAATCCCGACAGTCTCAGCAGCAACACCGCCTGGCTGATTACCGAAACCGGCGATGGCTCGCTGTGGGTAGGCACCAATGGAGGCGGACTCAACCGTTGGACACACGAGGATCGCCGCGACCAGCGCGTACGCTTCGAGAAGATTCGCCGCAGCGACGGCCTGCCCAGCGATACGGTGCAGGGCATGGTAGAAGACAGCGACGGTCGCCTGTGGGTGAGCAGCAACCGTGGCCTGGTCCAGTACAACCCCACCAATGGCCAGATGCGTTACTTCAGCCGCAGCAACGGCCTGCGCAGCAACGACTTCATGTTCAGCGCGGTGCACCGCACCCGCTCCAGCCGGCTGCTGTTCGGCGGCATCAAGGGGCTGCTGGCCTTTTACCCGAATCACATAACGGTCAACCGCCACGAGCCCGACATCGCGCTGACTGCCTTTGATCGCGGCGGTCCGCTGGCCACCCGCTACAGTACTGACGAGAACGACGAAGAGCTGAATCTGGACTACAGCAACGACCTGATCACGTTCTCATTTAGCGGCCTGGACTACTCGGCGCCGACTCGCAACCGCTACCGCTACAAGCTGGAGGGTTTCGACCAGGAGTGGAGCGTTCCGGTGGAGTATGACCGCGCTACCTATACCAACCTGCCCGCTGGCAGCTACACCTTCCGCGTTCAGGCCTCCAACAACGACGGCATCTGGAACGAAAAGGGCGCTGCCATGAACTTGATGGTAGTACCGCCGCCCTGGGCAACCGCCTGGGCCTACGGCGGCTACGCGCTGGCGATCCTGGCCGCGATCCTGATCTTCACTCGCGTCAATGCCATGAAGCTGGCACACGCCGCCCGCAAGCGCGAGGAACTGGAGCAGATCGTCGCCAAACGTACGCGCGAGCTGGCCGAACGCAACGAGGAGCTGCTGTCGTTGAACGACCAGCTCAAGGAGTCCAGCCTCACCGATACGCTGACCGGCCTGCGCAACCGCCGTTTCCTGGAAGACTTCATTGCTACCGAGGTGGCCCATGCCCGCCGCCAGGCCGGCGACATGACGGACGCCAACAATGGTGAAGCCCTGGATATCGCGCCGGCGCTGTCCTTCATGATGGTGGACCTGGACGGCTTCAAGCAAATCAACGATGCCCATGGCCACGCCGCCGGTGACGCAGCCCTGCTGCAGGTACGCGACGTGCTCGACGAGTGCTGCCGCAAGTCCGACACCATCATCCGCTGGGGCGGTGACGAATTCCTGATCGTCAGCCGCAACACCAGCAACCGCGCCGCGGAGAAGCTCGCAGAACGCATCCGCGTCGGCCTCGCCGAATGCCAGTATCAACTGGGTAACGGCGAGACTGGCCGCCTGACCGGCTCCATCGGCTTCGCCGTGTACCCCTTCTCGCCGATCAAGCCCGACATGGTGACCTGGGAGCAGGTGGCCAATATCGCCGACCAGTGCACCTATATCGCCAAGCAGAACGGACGCGATGCCTGGGTTGGCATCTACGGCACCCGTGAAACCAACAAGGAAGACGTGGAGCGTATAGCCACTGACCTGGAAGGCCTCCTCGGTGAGCGCAAGGTCGGCATCCGCACCTCCGTCTACGGCAAGCTGCGCCTCACCGAGTTGCGCAAGCAGGAGCAGAAGTGAGGAGCGCTATGAAAAATTCAGACACCGAAAACAACACAGAATTTTCAACTGCGCCGCAGGGATTGCGGCAGAGGAGTCAAACCGTGAAACAGGTAATGATGAAGACGATGGCCGTATCAGTGGCCGGCGGCGCTGTACTGGCCGGTGTGCTGCTGACTGGCAAAACCAGCGAGCAGGGAATGCCAACCGAGGAGCAGCCTGCCCAGGCTGCCGAGCAGATCACGCCGGCGATGCACTCCGTGATCGTGCAGGGCGGCAGCGGTGATGCACTGCACGCCGCGGTGCAAGCCGTGGGCGGCACTGTGGTTCGCGACCTGTCCCTGATCAACGCTGTCAGCGCAGAGCTGACCGATAGCCAGCTGGCTGCTCTGAAAGCCCACCCGGGGGACTTCCGCATTCACGACAATGCCGGGGTCAAGACCACCTCCACCGGCAGCTCTGACCCGTACACCCTGCCGAGCTCCAGCGTGCCCTACCTGGACTTTCCGCACCTGGTGGGTGCAGACCAGCTGCATGCCCAGGGCATCGACGGCCGCGGCGTCACCGTGGCGGTGATCGATTCCGGCCTCAGCGTCAAGTCCGAGCTGACAGACACCCCTGACGGCATGTCTCGCCTGACCGCTTCTATCGACGCCACCTCCGGCTCACAGAATGCCGGCGTCATCGTTGACGAGTACGGTCATGGCAGCCACGTCAGCAGCATTATCGCCAACTCCGAGGCCAGCGACACCAGCAAGTACAACAGCATTGCACCCTGGGCCAACCTGATCTCTGTGAAAGCCTTTGGCGCTGACGGCAATGGCACCTACGCCGATGTGATCTACGCCTTGCAGCAGGTTTTCAACATGCAGGCCGCGTCCAATATCCGGGTCGTCAACCTGTCCTTCAGCGCCAGCCCGCGCTCGCGCTACTGGGATGACCCGCTGAGCCAGGCAGTGATGCACCTGTGGCGCGCCGGCATCGTGGTGGTAGCCTCTTCAGGCAACACCGGCCCGGACCCCATGACCATTGGCGTGCCGGGTAACGTGCCCTACATCATCACCGTGGGTGCGATGACCGATAACTGGACCCCGGCCGATGGCAGCGACGACTATCTGGCGCCGTTCTCATCCGCCGGCCCTACCACGGAAGGTTTTATCAAGCCCGAGATGGTCGCCCCGGGCGGTCACGTGACCGGCATGATGGACAGCACTGCGACTCTCGCTGTCAACTACCCGCACTTCCACAGCTTCGGTGAGTACTTCACCATGTCCGGTACCTCACAGGCCACGGCCGTGGTCAGCGGCATCGCAGCTCTGATGCTGCAGCAGAGCCCTGGACTGAGCCCGGATGACGTCAAGTGCAAGCTGATGGCGACAGCGCGCCAGGCAGCCTATGCAGACGGCTCCCTCGCCTACAGCGTATTTCAACAGGGCGCCGGCCTGGTGAATGCAGTGGACGCCGTGTACAGCGGTGAGACCGGCTGTGCCAACCAGGGCCTCGACATCGACGCCGATCTCGCCGGCACCGCCCACTTCGCGGGCCCGGCGCGCCAGGATGAAAACGGCAACTACTACGTCCAGGGCGTAGACGGCCACGGCTGGAATCCCAGCGAGGTGAACGGCCCCGGCTACTTCTGGAACGACGGCTACGTCTGGAATGACAGCTTCGTATGGAACGACAGCTTTGTCTGGAATGACAGCTTCGTGTGGAACGACAGCTTTGTCTGGAATGACAGCTTCGTGTGGAACGATAGCTTTGTTTGGAACGATAGCGCCACCGCCTTCAGCAACTCCCTGACCGAAGAGCAGGCCGGCGTTAACACCTGGGCACCCCAGGAGTAATCCATCGATGGGCAGCGAACATAAAATCAGCCAACCCGGCAAGGTCGTACACTTCGACCGGCGCGGCAGCAAAGGCCCATTGCCGACCACACCGGCTTCCGGCGGTGAGCTGGGCACCACCCTGTGCCGAGAGTTGCTCTCTGCCCGCGCAGCGGGCCAGAGCGCACAGCTGCTGGTATTCCGCATCAGCAACTTTGACCTGCTGGTGGAAACCTTTGGCCCCGATTTCGGCAACGCAGCGGAGGCGGCACTGCTGGAGCAGCTGCGCGGCCTGCTGCGGCGGCGGGAACCCGTACAGCGCATCCAGCCCGGCGAGTTCGGCATTGTCGGCCAGGGCATTCGTAGCGAGGAGGCGCTCCGGGCCATGACCAGTCGCGTGGTCGAAGGCGGCACCGGACACTATGAAATCGAAGGCGTGCCCTGTCGGCTCAAGCTGCAGATCGGCGTCGCCGCCTGCCCCACCGACTCAGACGAGCCGGAGGAGCTGCTGCACTTCGCCCGCTTCGCACTGCGCGGCCTCGGCGATAGCCTTGATAGCTGCCGGTCCTTCTCGCGGGACGAACTTACCCGTCGCAAGGCCATGTTCCGCATGGAAGCCGAAATGGAGAAGGCACTTGAGGAGCAACGCTTCATCCTGCAGTACCAGCCACAATTTGCGGTTTCATCGGGAGCGGTAACGGGCATGGAAGCCCTTGTTCGCCTGGTGCGTGATGACGGTACCCGGGTGGCGCCAGGCGAGTTCATCCCGCTGGCGGAGGATAATGGTTTCATTGTCCGGCTGGGCCACTGGATCATTCGCGAGGCCTGCGAGCAGCTGGCGCGCTGGCGTGCAGCCGACCTCTATGTGCCCCGCATCGCCCTCAACGTCTCACCACGACAGCTTCAGGACCCGCGGCTGGTGGAAGTGACCGAGTCCGCCGTGGCCGACAACGGCCTCAGCATGAGCGACCTGGAGTTCGAAATTACCGAACGCTGCATGCTCGGCGAAAGTGAAAAGGTAACAGAGACCCTGACATCGCTGCGCCAACGCGGCGTGCGCCTGGCCATCGATGACTTTGGCACCGGCTACTCGTCGTTTGCCTACCTGGCCTGGCAACCGCTGGACCTGATCAAACTGGATCGCTCGTTCCTGGCCCGGGTCGGTAACGACAGCCGCACTGACGCCGTGGTGCAGGGCATGGTAAACATGGCCCGGCAGCTCGGCCTGGGGCTGGTAGCGGAAGGCGTGGAAAACGAACAGCAGGCAAACTTCCTGCGTCGGGTGGGTTGCGAGGTCGCCCAGGGTTTTGCCCTGGCGCACCCCCAGGATCCCGAGGCGATTACCCAGCTACTGGTGGAGGCCGAGTGCGCCTGACGGCGTGACCTCGGCCCAATCACCCCTCGGCTGCGCGCTCCCCGGCAGCGTCAGGATTCACTTCCACCATCACCGCGCCCGCGGCAGCTGTGGCTTTTTCCCGTGCCATCTGCGTGGTGTTGGCCCTTGCCAGGGCAACGCCCATGCGCCGACGGCCCGCCACCTCAGGCTTACCAAACAGGCGCAGCTCGGTATCGACTTCCTGCAGCGCCGCATCGACATTGGCATAGCTGATATCGGTAGACTCACCTTCCGCCATGATCACTGCCGAGGCCGAGGGGCCGTGTTGGCGGATATTCGGGACCGGCAGGCCCAGGATGGCCCGGGCGTGCAAGGCAAACTCTGACAGATCCTGGGAAATGAGTGTCACCATGCCGGTGTCGTGGGGCCGGGGCGACACTTCACTGAAATAGACTTCATCGCCGCTGATAAACAGCTCAACGCCAAACAGGCCACGCCCACCCAGTGCCCCGGTAATCTTCTGCGCAACGTCACGTGAGCTGGCCAGGGCTTCGCTGGACATGGCCTGGGGCTGCCAGGATTCCTGGTAGTCGCCATCCTTCTGGCGGTGGCCGATAGGCTCACAGAAGCTGGTGCCGTCCCGGTGACAGATGGTCAGCAGGGTAATTTCATAGTCGAAATCGATAAAGCCCTCGACAATCACCTTGCCGCCACCGGCACGACCGCCTTCCTGGGCATAGTGCCAGGCATTGTCCACATCCTCTGGCCCGGCCACCGTGCTCTGGCCCTTGCCGGATGAGCTCATGATCGGCTTGACCACGCAGGGTAAGCCGATAGCCTCGATGGCGCTGTCGAATTCTTCCCGGGTCTCGGCAAACTGGTATGGCGAGGTGGGCAGGCCCAGCTCTTCAGACGCCAGTCGGCGAATGCCTTCGCGGTTCATGGTCAGTGACGCCGCCCGCGCCGTGGGCACTACGTGAAAGCCCTCGCTCTCAAGTTCCAGCAGCGTATCGGTAGCAATGGCCTCGATTTCCGGAACGATGTAGTGGGGCTGCTCGAGTTCGATCACCCGGCGCAGTTCCGCACCGTCGAGCATGGAGAAGCAGTGTGAGCGGTCGGCCACCTGCATGGCCGGCGCGTTCTGGTAGCGATCGCAGGCGATCACCTCCACCCCCAGGCGCTGGAGTTCGATCACCACTTCCTTGCCCAGCTCGCCGGACCCGAGCATCAGCACGCGCATTGCCGAGGCACTGAACGGGGTACCAATTCTGGTCATTGCATTCTCCAAATGGTCGGCTGGGGGCTTCCCAACGGCGCTTCATGATAAACGGAGAAGTCGCCCTTGTCCTCACCCGACCGGGCGAAGTATTCCTGACGCGATTCAGCGTGGTTGCCGTATCAACGACGAGCCGATAGCATCCCGCCATCCCCTGTTCGAAGCAGCCTGAGACCTTGAAATCGCGCGCTTCGCCCCGAACTATCCGGATGTGAAACAGTCTCACACAAGTTGATGACAGCAGGCCGGAGAGACCATGAATATTGCGGAGGAAATACCCTTGGCCCATCGCGAACACATCGCCGAGCTGGAGCGTTGGCTCGGGCAGCAGATCATCGGCCAGGCAGAGCTGGTTCGGCGGCTGCTCATTGCGCTGCTGGCGGACGGCCACCTGCTGGTGGAGGGCGCACCTGGCCTGGCCAAGACCCGTGCCATAAAGAGCCTGGCCGACGGCATCGAGGGCAGCTTCCATCGCATCCAGTTCACCCCCGACCTGCTGCCAGGCGACGTCACCGGCACCGAGATCTATCGCCCCCAGGAAGGCGGCTTCCATTTCCAGCGCGGACCGGTGTTCAACAACCTGATCCTGGCTGACGAGATCAACCGCGCGCCTGCCAAGGTGCAGTCAGCCCTGCTGGAAGCGATGGCAGAGCGGCAGGTCAGTGTCGGCAGCGAAACCTATCGGCTGCCAGAGTTGTTCCTGGTCATGGCCACCCAGAACCCGATCGAGCAGGAGGGTACCTACCCGCTGCCGGAAGCCCAGCTTGACCGCTTCCTGCTGCACGCCTACGTCGACTACCCGGATCGCGAGGCAGAGCGCGACATCCTGCGGCTGGCCCGCAACGAGGCCGCCGCCACCCAGCTGCCGCAGCCCCCCGAGCTACCCCAGGACGCCATCTTCGCCGCCCGACGCAGCGTACTGGAACTGCACATGGCGGAGCCGGTCGAGCAGTACATTGTCGAACTGGTGATCGCCAGTCGCGACCCGTCCCACTATTCCAGTGAGCTCCACAGCTGGCTCGACTACGGCGGCAGCCCCCGCGCCACGATTGCGCTGGATCGCTGTGCCCGTGCCCACGCCTGGTTGCGTGGCGGCGACTTCGTGACCCCGGATGATGTCCAGGCGGTTGTACACGATGTACTGCGTCACCGCCTGATCCTCAGCTTCGAAGCCGAGGCCAACGGCATCAGCGCCGACACTGCCATCGACGAACTGGTGGCGCGAGTACCCGTCGCCTGAGATGGCGTCAGCGCCCTACAAAGCGCCGGCCCTTGGGGCCTACTGCGAACTGGCCGAGCTTATCGAACAGCGCCATCCGGCCGGCAAGCTTGACCTCAACCAGCGCAAACGCGCCCTGAGCCTGCTGTCGGGACCGAACAAGACCAACTTCCGCGGTCGCGGCATCGACTTCGAGGAAGTGCGCGCCTACCAGCCCGGGGATGACATTCGCACCATCGACTGGCGCGTGACCGCCCGCACCGGCACGGCCTATACCAAGCTGTTCCGTGAAGAGCGCGAACGCCAGGTACTGGTGTGCGTAGACCAGCGCAGCAACATGTTTTTCGGCAGCCGCACCTGTTGCAAGTCGGTGCTGGCGGCACGGCTGGGAGCCCTGCTGTCCTGGGCAGCCCTGCAGCGCGGTGATCGGCTCGGCGGCCTGGTGTTCTCGGAACGTGAGCACCATGAAATCCGGCCGCGTCGCAGCCGCCGCTCGGTACTGGGATTGCTCAACGCGCTCACGGCCATGAACCAGGCCCTGCCCCTGCCGCCCACCGAGAATCCACAGTCGTTTGCAGACATGCTGGCGGAGCTGCGGCGTATCGCCCGGCCCGGCAGCTCGCTGTTCCTGGTCAGCGATTTTCGCGGTGCGCTCGAGACCAGCGCCCTCGAGCAGCTCTACCAACTGGGTCGGCACCTGGAAATTACCGCCCTGCACTGCTCTGACCCACTCGAACAAACCCTGCCCGACGCCGGCCGCTATGCGGTCACCGACGGTGAGTCCCGAGTTCAGCTATTCACCGGCGAGGCCCGCCTGCGCGACAGCTTCGCAGACCGCTTCCAGGCGCAGCTTGCCGAACTGCGGCAATCCCTCGGCAAGCTGGGTATCCCGATGATCGAGGCCAGCACCGCGGAGTCGCCATTGGGCATCCTGCAGGCCTACTATGCCGGCGGAGGCAGCCGGTGACGCCCGCCGACCCGCTGGCGCAGTTGCGCGACATTCACCTGCCGGAGCCGGTCAGCGCCTGGCCGCCGGGACCGGGCTGGTGGGTACTGGCAGGCCTGCTGGTGCTTACCCTGCTGGCATTGGCGTTCTGGCTGTGGCGCCGCCACCAGCAGAACGCCTGGCGACGCAGTGCGCACACCGCCCTGTCAGAGGCCCACAGCAACTGGCAGGAAAACGGCGATCCCGATGGCTACCTGCAGCATGCCAACGTCATTCTCAAGCGCGCAGCCCTGGTGCGCTTCCCGCGTGAAGACGTGGCGAGCCTCAGCTGCGAACGCTGGGACGCCTTTCTCGACAGGCAGTGGCGCCAACCGCCTGCGGCCGGTTTCAGCGAGCTGGGCTTCGGCCTGCTGGCCTATAAACCGGGGGCGTCAGCCGATATCGACCAGGTACACAGACTCTGCCAGCGCTGGGTGTCACAAGTGGAAGGCGTGCCGTGCTGACGCTGCAGTGGCCCTATGCCTTGTTGCTTGTCCCCCTGCCCTGGCTGGTATGGCGCTTCTGGCCCGCTGCCGCCGGTGAAGAGGCGGCACTGCGCGCACCTTTCTTTGATAGCTGGCAAGCCCTCGAGCAACAGGGCAGCGGCGGCCGCAGCGCTGGCAGCCTGTTCGGCCTTATCGCCCTGTGCCTGCTATGGCTCGCCCTGCTGGCCGCCCTGGCTCGCCCCACCTGGGTCGGCGAGCCAGTTAGCCTGCCCGCCAGCGGCCGCGACCTGCTGGTCGCCGTCGATCTGTCGGGTTCCATGCAGGTGGAGGACATGGTAGTCGGTCAGCACACCGTGTCCCGTATCGATGCGGTCAAACAGGTGGTGGGCGAGTTTATCGACCGCCGTCGCGGCGACCGGCTGGGCCTGATTCTGTTTGGCAGCAACGCCTACGTGCAGGCACCGCTGACCTTTGACCGCAATACCGTGCAGCGCTTCCTGCGCGAGGCCCAGCTGGGTTTTGCCGGCCGCGAGACTGCCATCGGTGACGCCATTGGCCTCGCTGTGAAGCGGCTGCGCGAGCGGCCGGCAGATAGCCGGGTGCTGATACTGCTAACCGACGGCGCCAACAACGCCGGCGAGGTTGAGCCCCTCGATGCCGCGCGACTGGCAGCGGACAATGGGGTCAAGATACATACCATCGGTATCGGCAGCGACAAGATGGTAATGCCCGGGCTGTTCGGCTCGAGCTTCGGTTCCAAAGTGGTCAACCCGTCGCGCGACCTCGACGAGAACACCCTGCGAGAAATCGCCGAGCGTACCGGCGGCAACTACTTCCGCGCCCGCGACCCGGCGGAGCTGATCAATATCTACCAGCTGCTGGATGCGCTGGAACCGGTTGAGCAGGAAGCCCAGAGCTACCGCCCCCAGCGCAGCCTGTTCCACCTGCCGCTGGCGGCGGCCTTCGGGCTGAGCCTGTTGCTGGGAGCCGTGCGGGGGATGAGCCGGTGAGCGAACTGCTGGCCAACTTTCATTTCCTGCGCCCGGCCTGGCTGCTGGCCGCCCTGCCCATCCTGCCATTGGGCTGGCTTTTGTATCGCCAGCTCGGCGCCGGCAAGGCCTGGTCTTCGATCATCTCAGATCAGCTGCTCCCCCACCTGTTGAGCAGTGGCCGGGTCGCGAGCCGCTGGCCGCTGGCTGTGGTGCTGGCGGCCTGGCTGCTGGCGGTGATCGCCCTGGCGGGCCCAAGCTGGGAGCGACTGCCGCAGCCGGTGGAGCGCCGGGAACACGCCCTGGTAGTGCTCTACGATTTGAGTCTGTCCATGTACGCGACTGACATAACGCCGTCGCGGCTGGTGCGCAGCCGGCAGAAACTGCTGGACCTGCTGGAGAAGAAGACCGAAGGCACCACCGGGCTGATCGCCTATGCCGGCGACGCCCACGTGGTGAGCCCGTTGACTGACGACCTGCGCACCATTGCCAACCTTATGCCGGCGCTGACCCCCGGCATCATGCCCACCAGTGGCAGCCGACCGGCTCGGGCCGTGGATCAGGCGGTGCGCCTGCTGCGCGACAGCGGCCTGGAACATGGCCAGATCTTGCTGGTCACCGATGGCGTGCATCGTGGTGACGACAAGGAAATCGCCGAGGCGCTGCAGAAAACCGGCTATCGCCTGTCGGTGCTGGGCGTGGGTACCAGCGAGGGTAGTCCCATTCCCACCGGCGAGGGTTTCCTGCGCGATGACAAGGGCAGCATCGTCGTGGCGAACCTGGACCGCGAGCCCCTTAAGGCCCTCGCGGCCCGCTTTGGCGGCAGCTACAGCGACCTGGAGTTGGGCGATGACGACCTGGAACAGATTCTCGCCCTCGACCCCTGGGGCGAAGACGAGACCCAGCAACTACTGGGGCGCAGCGTCGACACCTGGGAGGACATGGGCTACTGGCTGACCCTGTTATTGATTCCGGTAGTGCTGGGTGCCTTCCGGCGCGGCTATATCCTCTGCCTGCTGTTGCTGTTGCTGCCGCTGGCGGAGCCGAGCGAGGCTCAGCCAGACGCGGCCCGGCCTAATGCGGTCCAGCCTTACGAGGCCCGGCCTGCCGAGACCCGAGGCCTGCGCGATTACTTTCTCAACCGGGACCAGCGCGGCCAGCAGCTGCTGCAGGCCGAGCAGCCGGAAGCGGCGGCCGAGTTATTCATGAATCCCGAGTGGGCGG
>JAAUYJ010054231.1_pt1 | contig 18101 bp, 19 predicted proteins | sample 7278031 | NCBI WGS metagenome assembly JAAUYJ01 (sample SAMN14350222, study PRJNA611818) | marine sediment metagenome | isolation source: surface marine sediment (1.8m) | place: French Polynesia: Moorea | collected 2018-08 | reverse complement strand
TCCCCAGAGGCTGTTTCTCACCATCTCCCAACGGAGAACCAAGGAGAGAGGGAGGGTCACTTGGTCAACTGTCCTACTATTCTTTCTTCTTCCCCCTTCGCACACCAAATATCGGAGAAGGAACTTTTGTTCTTCTTTCTCCTCTTTCTGGTGACTTTCCCCTCCTGGCCAGTGTCCCCTTCGTCTTCCGAGATTCACCATTTATATGTGCAAAATCGTTGAATCCGATTCCGACTTTGGTCCACCGCCGCCGCCACCCCCTTTGTCAGATGTCAGCCGTCCCCCCCCTCTCTCCCTTTTTCACGAGACAGGAACAGACCGAAAGACCCTCCTCTTCCTCCTCCTCTTCCCCACATCTGAAATTGGAAAGGTGGAAGGGAAAGGAGACAGAAGGGACTGGAAAAAAAGGGGGGAGAAGAGTTTTAAGCTCCTGACTGCAGAAAAAGAAGCCTCCCCTGTCCCCTTTCTCCCTCTTTTTTGAACTTTTTTGTGACTGGGGGGTCCTCAAATTGCTCACACAGCAAAAAAGAACCCTCTTTATTTCCCATAGGAAAGCCCCTCATCATTTTCTTCCTACTTTGGCAGGGATCTCTCTCTTCCTACTCTTGCCACCAAAAATTCATTATAATGGTGGAGGGTAAAGGACATTCCTCTCTCTCCATATCATTCACTTTCCTCTTCCTTTCCTGACATCCATCCAAATTGACTTCCTCCTTTTTCTCTCTTTCTCTTTTATCCCCTTATCCCTTTTTATACGGCCTTGGCTCTTGGTCCTTTTTCTGGGAAAGAGGCGTAGGTACGTGGGTTGGCGGCCTCCCTTCGGGACGGGAGGAGAAGCTTTATCTCTAGCAGTTCAGGAGGTCGAGAGACGCAGAGAACGCACAGTGGAGTGACACAAAGAGGAAAAAACTACCATATAATTCAACAACGTATTAGCATATCAAAAACGTATTGTACATGATTTTGTTGCGTTATCTTACTTTTTTCTTTGTGCCACCCTGTAAAAGGGCACGACCAATTCTCCTTCTTCTTCTATGGTCTGAATTGCGCTTCGGTTGGAGCAAGAGTAGAGGGGAAGGGGAGGAGGAGGAGGAGGAGGGGCCTATTCCACTCAACTGAACTGTTGGTGTTTGCGTGCCACAGGGGATATAATGGACTTGATATCGGGGGCGGAGGCAGTGACGCCATTGGATGCCCTGGAAAGGAAAATATCGAACACAAAAAACCTTTTTTTCCCTGTGAGTGAGAGGGAGGAGGGGGATTGTGTTGCATGCAATAATATGGGAAATGCCAGTGAGAGAGGGCGAAGGAAATCCAATATCCCCCTTGGGAGGGAGGGCAGAGAGACAGGTAACAAGCCAAAACGCGCCTCTGCCAAACATACAACCGTTCGTTTTCCGAACTATATTGTGCGCGAGGGAGAAACTAGGACGAAGGGGAAATTGTGCATTGCATGGGGTTTTACATGTTGGAGTAAGTATGGTAGGAGGAGGAGGAGTGGGATGGACTAATTGAGAGCAATGGTGGAGGGAAGGAGGGAAGAGGGTAGTGGTTGGTGGCCTTGTTGTATGTAAGGAGGAGGGAGACGAGAGTGCAAAACTCCTTGCATCGAGAGAGAAGGGAAGGGTGAGGGATTCAACGAACTTGGAAGAAACACAGTATAAATAAATGACTTGAGAATGATGTATGAGGTGACAAAGTGAAGTTTATTATATAAGGTTGCAAAAATTGGCCATTCCTTCCCTTTTTCCAGTGACCAAGTGCTGTGCTACATACTGTGCGTTATGCTAGAAGACACATCGTTAAGAAACAAGAACACGAATACCGGTAAATATTTTTAAAAATATATCGTAGGGGCAAGAATGAGGATGTGCTCTTTATATCGTAATCAACCACCAACACAGCGTCACCCTTTTCGTCAAATTTATACTGCGCTCATGTCTGTTCCCTCATCTTCTCCCTGCTTTACCTACGATCCCTCCAACACGCATCCTCCGTCCTCTCCTCCTCCTCCTCCTCCCTCTCTTACATGGATGGGATGGATCAATTAATTAGCCCAGCTGCCAAGGGGAGAAGAAGAGGATAGGAGAGAGAGAGCGCCGTCGTACCTAGTGTAACAGTAATGGAAGGAGGAGTGGGATAACGAGAAAATATCCACCACCTTCCTTCTTCCCACATACTGTGAAATATACCCCGCTGCGGCGTTTTATATCCCACTGTTTCAGAGAAGGGGGTTCATAAAGCAGTTAACCACCTACGGGGCGGAAAGGGAGGGGGAAAAGATTGGCTTGTTATCTCTGTCGCAGTGTGTGTAGAAAGGGGAGCAGTAAAGATTAAACCTTTCCACAGAGGAGGAGGAGGGAGGAAATTGAGAGCGCGCGCACCGCTCTGCATTCGCCACATGCGGTAAAATTGTAAAATTCGATTTAACTCGCGTGTGGGGAAACTAATCGAGTTCTGATAAGTCTTTATTTTAGAAGATTGTTGAATCTCGTTCTCCTCCTCTCTTCCTGGGCCTTCAGATCTAGGATCTCAAACCCTCTTTTCAGCGAAGGGAGGAGAAGAAGGAGAAAAGAGAGGGAATCTGAGATGAAAGAAAGAATCTTTTTTTGTGCTCCTTCCCCTTAATACGATCGCTCTCCCCGTATAAAAGGGAAAAGAAGAGCACAAAGGGAGGAGGAGAAAGAGAAGGATTTTCTGCCACTCTACCCCTTCCCTTTTTCTTCAAAAGGAGCAGAGAGAGGAGAAGGAGAACCATTGGCAGCCAGGCCTAGACGGATATTCAACGCAAAAATCGAAGAAAAACACCAAAAAGGTTCTAAAATTTTTTCTGTAAATACTTGACGAAACAGAGATTTTTTTCCTTTGCTCTGAATGTGAATGTCCCATGGGTTTCCATATTCCAAGGGTGAGCCTACCTTTATACTGTATACCCCCCCCTCCGTCTTTCCCTTCCCTTCCATGATTGAATGCCACGAACAGACCCTCCTTTCCCATATTTCAGCCTGTGGCATCATTAGTCATCATCAGAGCATACGACGGACTCACGGCGATGGCACGAAACGATACATAAGGGAAAGGAAAAGAAGTCACAAGGTTGTTTCAAGCCTCGGGGTCTTGGAACCGTGTTTTCGGAGTTGTTGTTGTGTATTCTCAAACAAAGTTTGCAGCATGTTTTTATTTGATAATTAACTCTCGTACCATGCAAACGATGGGGCGCTCAACATAGCTTGGGAAATTGATGGTTGAATGTATGGCGCAAAACCAATGCACAAGAGAGACCGCCTTTCCATTAATGGAGGAGAGCCTTCCTTTTGTAGGCCTCCCAATATACTAGAGCCACTTCTGCTACATTATTCATTTCCCCAGAAAAGTTAGTTAGGGGAGGAAAAAGCAGAGCATTAATTGCCAAGGCCAAGTGCATTACGAAGGGAAACGAGGATAGGAGATTCAACCAATATATTTAAATCATTCGTAATTGAATCTATGCCAAGCAGTCTACAACAGTGTGTCTCACTTTTTGGCCAAGAAAAGGCTTGAGTTTATAAAGAGAAACTTTGGTGAATTTGTTCCACCATACTGTGTGCATACCACCACCGCAAGGCCGCCGCCTCACAAACCAGCAAAGTCAGTCAAGAGAAGAGAGGGAAACAGCGGGAGAGAGAGGAAGGAGGAGGAGAAAAAGGCAAATCATGATCATTAGTGGCTCGCTACAGAAGAAGGAAAAGGAGGAGAAGGCGCCCTGTGGTTTCCCTCTTGGAAGAAATGGACCATGGAAATGGAGCCATATTTTTATACATCGAACCTTCTCTTTCCTCTACATATCATATGTTTTTTGGGTCAACATATTTGAAGTATTGCCTCTCTGCCATGGTACTTTTTTCAAGTGGGAAATGGGTGGAGGCATGTCCTGGACGATTAAGAGAGGAACGGAGAAGGAGGCAATCAGGCAATGGAAAAAGGGAGGAGAAAAAGGAGAAGAAGAAGGTCCATTGCTTGCTGTTTGGAAAGAGGAGGAGGAGGAGGAGGAGGTCTCCACTCTCGCATTTATACGTCAATTTTTTGTCCACTGCTGCCCCCGCCCCACAACTCACTCTTACCGAAAACAAAAAAAATTATTTTCTGTGGTAGAGAAAAGTTAATATTCATTGGATAAGTTGATAGTTCGTTCGATACACCAAAGTATAATAAGAACAACATAGTCCATTCTTGGACGCCGATCCTCGCTCTGCGACAAAGGGGAGAGGAAAATGGAGCAATTTGAAAGCGGGGAGGCAGAGGGGGAAGTTTATACGAGGAAAAAGGAGAGAGGCAGGTTGGTTGGTCCATGGTTGTCGTGTCTCAAGGCAGTTTTATGACGAAGGAGGAGGAGGAAGGGTTAAAAAGAGAGGAGGAGGGCCAATGGATGCATGGGAAGAGGAAACGGGCGGGGACACACCATGTACTCTGTGCGGAAAGCCTCCGCCTCCTCTCCTATTACTCTTTCTTTATGGAAGATAAAAATTTCGCGAAAAGCGGATGTATTTTTAAGACGATATTGAGCCAAATTTGTTGCACAAAAACTCGCATTTTCCCGCTTGTATATGTGACAAAACCATGAATCCATCTTGCAGTATTGTACGTCTTTTTCTGCTTCTTCACATATTTCCATACTTTTCTTTTCTAACCATTTGTACTCAAAAAAGAATAAACCCTATTTCTTTCTCGTTTTTTCAGGAGGCCGTGCTGTCCATCTTCGGTGGCTCTGCCCTGATCGGCCTTGGCGTGGTGACCCTCGACTCCTACGACCACCCTGAGCTGGGATCGCCCGCGGGAAAGACGCTGGCGGGACTATGCTTCACCGCGGGGGGACTCTTCATTGTGAACCTCATGCTCGTCTTAAAGGCGGTCAGGGAACACTGAATTTACAGGGCCACAGACTGTCTCTTCCTGAGGAGGAAATAGTTGGCACAAGATTGAGACAGGGCTCTGAAGAACAAGAAAACTTACACATTTGAAAGTGTCCTGAAAAAAATGAAGAAAAGTGGTCACAGTTTCTCAAATTTGTAAAGATTTTGTGGTGTGGTGGTCACAAGATCCAGGAAGAAAAATCCTTCTCACATCCCTGAAAAGGAGAAGAAGAAGATACATTAACAGGGTCAGTAGTCTTTCCCCCATCCTTCTCGTGCTGATATCAAGAAGAAAAGAGAGAAGAGAAGTAGAAAAGGGAGAGTCTTTGTGTGACCGTCTTTCCCCTCCCTCCTCTCTTGGGCATCAACAACAATCAATCCAGCGCTAACAAGACAGGAGAAGGAAGACAGGAAGAAGAGGGATGAGAAGAGAGAGGGGTGCAAATGCAATCTGCAGGAAAAAGAGGATATGTGATGATGCAGCACTCGGAGAGGAAAAAAGGAAAATAATACGGGAAATGGAGAGTGTGAGGGACAATGCAAAGACATATCACGAGAAAAAGTCGGAGGGTGGGAGTGTGGAAAGAAGAAAGAAATTCCGTCGCGCATTCTTCATGTTTATTACATACATGCCAGAAGAAAACAAAGAAGATGACGGACAATGTGATATTTCCTAAATATTCAGAACACCTTCACTGTACAATTTGGTTTTTGCCTTCAATGGAAGAAACTATCATTTCCCCCAATTTTTTTTGGACTTTTCAAGACTGTTTCATTTCATCGTCCCCCCAACTTCTATGTCTGTATACGTACACACGCAAACCCCTTTCTTCCTTCCAAACCATGCAAGCCCTCATTGTCCCCTGAGAAAAAGGAGAAAGGAACTGGGGAAAGTATAGTGAGGGCAGTGAAAGGGCTTTATTACACACCGACAACACTCGCTTTCCCTCTCTTTTCCTTCACCTGCCATGTTTTCCACCATACAAGTCCAGAGGGGACGATTATGTTGCTTTTTTCCCTTCCCTTCCCTTCCCACCCCCTTGACAATATATAGAAAAACGTGAACGTATAGAAAAAAACATTACCACGGTTTGGTATTGAAAGATCGAAGAGAAATAAAAAAAGTGAAAAAACGGAAGCACTTTCCTTTTTTATTTCTGGGAAAAACGTAGCGTGTCCCTGAGAGGAGGAAAGAAAAGTGTTGGAGGCTTGTTCCAGAGGTCGAAAGAAGAGGAAGTGGTGGAACATGAACTTTTTCCTTCTTACTTTCCCATGCAGGCGACGACTTTTAATTTCCCTCCCAAGAAAGAAGACGAAAAAGTGTGGGAGGAACCCTTGTTCCTCTTTCCGGAACAAGGAGGAGTTTCGTCAAAAAAAGTTTTTCTACGAGAGGGGAGAGGAGAGGAGAGTTTCCGGCGGCTGGTTTCATAGTCCATGGGGGTAGCGGTGGGTTGTAGGAGGAGGAGGAAGAGGAGGACTCGTTATTGGATTATCCACGACCGCCCGTTTCCCACACAACAACCTCCCTCCCCGAAAAACCTACAAAAAACAAACTCTCCTCCTCCTCTGTCTCCCTTGGGGTAAAAAAGTTCTCGTTTTTTGGGTGGAGTTGGGGGGGGAGGGAACGAGGGAGAACGGGCACTTGTTGTTGGCAGCAGAATTCCAAATAAAAGCGGGAATGGAAAAAGACATATTTACTATTTTCCGGCAAGAGACAGCTTTTTTGGTCAGAAGACGTATTACCAAGCCACATGATGTTTTTGCGTAGAAGGAGACTGAGGGAGAGAAGAGGGAGAGAAAAAGTTAACCTGCGTTGTGGGAAAATGGGACTCAGTAGGACACGACACAAGAGGTAAAAAAAGTTTTTGTTGTTGCGCCGCCGCCGCTGGGACTTTGATGCATTGTTGGCTCCTCCTCTCCTTCCTCCTTCTGTTGTCCTGTGTCCTTGCTGCTTTTGCTTTGGTCCGAACCAACACCAACACCACAAAAAAGTTTTGTCGCAACAACACACACAGAGGATCTTTCTTTCCGCCAATGTTCGACACACGCTCGTCGTTTTCCCACACACCAAAAAAACGAGAAATGGGAATCTTTTTTCACACACTACGTTAGGGGACAGGGGAGGAGGGGGGAAGAGGAAAGGTATCCCATTTCCCTTATTGGAAACGGAAGGAGGAGAGAACGGAAACAAAAAGGGAAATGGGAGAAAGGAGAAGGCCTCTTCGTCTATCTTCTCCTCTTTGGTATGGGGTTCGACAAATCATACCAAAACACATTTCCCATATCTTAAAGACAGTATCATTAAAATATTACTGTATATTCCCCCCCCCCGTTTCCCCCTCAAATTTTGTGTCAAATCCTTGTCCGTCTACCTATTTTTTCTCCTTCCGTCCTTGGTACAACATTTGTCCTCTCCTCCCTTCCATTATTGTCCTTCACAGGCATCCTCCTCCTCCTCCTCCTCCTCCTCCTCCTCCTCCTCCTCCTACGACCTTCAATGGAAGGAAAAGATTTTCCCACATATCCACGCACGTATATAACCGTATCTTTCTCCTTCCTCATATGGATGTACGTACAGCGGAGCGGGTAGAGGGGGGATTTGGGAAAGGACGGAGGAAAGTTTTTGCTCCTTGGCTTCTTTTTTGGGTGCCTTTCTCCCTTGGGACGAGTAAGGGGAGGAGGAAAAGGGTTAGGGCGGCAGATGTTGTGGCTGAATTATTTAGAAAGCTGCAGCGGGGAGGAATATGGCAAAGTAAAGTGAGTGTGTTCCGCATTTTGCTTGCTTTGAAAAGGAACATTAAATTCAGTTCCTCTAGAAATTCTATCTATATAGAAAGCAGTACGTGCGCGTAGAGTTTGGCATGGCATTTCTGTACAAAAAGTCTTGCCAGACTAACAAAATAGCCACATTTTTTGCTCCCATCCAACCTGAGAAAGGTAAAAAGGAGGTAAGAGGGCCCATATCCTTGCCTCTTTTTTTATCACAGACGCCATCGCCCTTCCTCCAACCCTTTCCTTCTCCGCACGGAATAACCTTGTCCCCGCCTCCTCCCCCCTTCCCTTCCTGTGTCGGCGGCGGCGGCGGCGGCGGCGGGTGCGGCGGATCCGGCGGCGGGTGCGGGTGCGGCGGGTGCGGGTGCGGCGGCGGCGGGTGCGGCGGCGGCGGCGGCGGCCCAAACAACAGAAAAGTGGCGAATATGCCCTACTATAAGGGACGGGAAGGGTGCCTACGCTGGCGTCTCACACAAAAAAGCCACGCAAGCCGAAAATAGGTCCGGGATTCGACAATATTTCTACAACAAAGAGGCAAAATGCAGTGTGTGTGTGTAATCATTGTATATTTCCGTATGAGACAAAGAATACTGTATGAGTTTTTTTACGTTCAGTTTTGTGTCAAATCTCTTTCCTCACCTTCTTCCTTCCTCCTTCCTTCCCGATTTGTTTATCCATCGCTTCTCTTTCCCCCCCTTTTTCCAAGGTCGATCCTATCCACAAGAAGGGGAAAGAGAAAGAGAGGCAATCAAACAAAAAGGGGAACGTACGGAGAAGGTATAAATGGAAAAGGAGAGGAGGAGCAGCTCTGTTTGGGAAAGCAAAGTGAGTGCGCTTTTTTCTGTTTGAACGATCGGCGCACGCAATGATACGTTGTTGCTCCCGAAGGAGCTGTTAGTTGCAAATGCTGCAAGAAAAGAAAAGAAACAATGAAAGCAAGTCATTTCCCAAGCAAAAAGAAACGTATTTCTTTTGCTCCCATTATTTCGCCATTTGCGGGGAGGGAAGAGGGCGAAAATTGCTGCAATCACTGTTTCCCCTCCGACCCCTGTTCCTTCTTCCTCCGCCCCTTCCATTAACCTACCACACAGCCACTCACAACCCTTGCTTTCCCCCGAGAAGAAAAAACCGCAGCAGAGGAGAGCAAACGAACAAACAAACCCTTTTTTGAAAATAATGAGGGGAGGAGGTTGCAGTTGTCGTGTCGTTCAAAAGGTGAAAAGAAGAGCGATGGTGGAGAAGGCTTCCTTTCCATTTCTTTTATTCGAAATCGCAATGTGTGAGAAAGAAGAAAAGAGAAATGAAAGTTGGGTTTTGTGTGAAGAAAATCCAGGTGGCCTCATTCTCAAGCGCCCCCCTAAGAGGGTTTTTTCGCTGCATCATTTCCCCTTCTTCTGTTTCCCACACACAAAAATCCCTTAAAAACAAGTTCTGAGTTTGAACTTTACGGTATATTTTAAAAACATTTTTTAAAGAAAACCAGTCAAGATGTGTGTGGTAAATCTCTCCGCCTTTGTGTTCTTCTTCCTCCCTCTGTGTTGTGGTGTGGGGATAAAGGCTGAGAAGAAACCTTTTCCTCCTTTTTGCGTCTCTGTTGGCTCCTCTCTCCATTTTTCATGGGAAAATGAGCGTCGTAGGAAGGAGGGGAAAAGGGTTGAATTTATCATGCTTAGAGGCTAACAGTCTTTTTATGCAGAAGAGAGGAGGCTTTCCTTTTATGTCTCACCGCAGCAGAAGGAGAAGGCGGACTTAGCCTTCGAGGCTTTTTCTGCAAAAAATATAATTAACATAATTCTAAAAGCATATTTGCATGCTTTCCCTTAAAAAGTATCATTTTTAAAGCAAACCTTTTGGCAGAAGTAAAGGTAGGTAGGGAGAGAGCTGGCCTATAAATTCCTTTTCCAATTACCTCCCTTCTTGTTTCCAGCATCTGTGTATGTCCCCTCTCCTCCTCTTCCTCCCCCACCTTCATACCCCGTATACGGAAATACGCAAATGAGATCAAGAGAGGGAAAAGGGACTTAAAATTCAAAACCCGACTCCTCCTCCTCCCCCCTCTCCATTCAGGGAATAACGAGACAGAAAGGTCCAAAAAAGAACTGGAAAGGGAGGGATAAAAAGACTTTATATGTGCATTCTTTTGTGTGCAAATTGTATGTGAGGTACATTCAATTTTGCCTTTTTCAGACAGAACTTTGTTAAGGCAACTTAATGCATTTTTTCTGTTTCTTATGCGGCATACTGAATGCAGTATCAAAGTATTCTTTTTTGTCGTCATCACTGCTGCAGAGTGTCATTACGTCGCTCTTCCTTCTCCTCCTCCGTCGCCATAGCCAACCCCCTCCTCCACAGCACAAAAAGGGCAACTCCCGTCACCCAACACGCCATTTGGCTTAAAAGCCCAGGCAAAAAAAGAGAGTTGGGAAAAGAGGTTGACCAAAAAAAGTAGTGGACAGACGCCACCGCACGATATATTTACCACTGCATGGTCCAGTTTCCCAAGCTTTTTTCTTTCTACACAGGACGAAAATTTCGAATTTATTTTCCCTCTCCCCTCCATAGGGGAAATTGGCCTCATTTCAGGAAAATCGAATAGAAGGAGAAAAAGCAAATCTGACGCCGGATTGAGATTTATCGAACTCCCTCCCCTCCCTCCTTTCAGTCCAATCTCCCCTCTCCCCCCTCTGTGTTTCTATTGCTGGCAGGATCGAGGGAAGGGAGAAAGAAGAATGGTCCACTTCCCCCCTTCCTTCTTCGTATTGAGAGGTCAAAGACTTGAAATCGAATCTTGGCACAAGAGCAGTAGCTTTCGTGTGAGGGAACTTCCAAGGAGGGAAACTTTAGGCTGTGCTTTCCCAGCTTTAGCAAGAAAGTTTGCCAAAAGTTGTTTAGCTTTGAAACAGTCAAAGGGACGCAATTTCGACACAAATTTTGGAAGATGAAGCTTCCAAAAATATAGAAGCTCAGTGAAATACTAATTGAGTGAAAACCGGGGTCAATTGGAGTGGTTTCGCTGAGACTCGCAAATTCGGAGCTCTTCCCCCCTCTCTCTCTCTCTCTCTCCCTCTCCCTTGGGCCTCCTCCATCCATCCTTCTTTACTGAAACTGCCTCGGTCGGTCGTTGGTTGGATTCCTCTGGGAGTTTGCAGGGATCAAACGGAGGGAAAGCAGAAAAGGGCAAAAGTTTGTTTCTTGGGAAAAGGGAACAGCCAGGAACGTTGGTTGCTGTAGCTTCTCCCATAGCTAGAGGTGGATTGAATTTTCAAATATTTTGTTTTTAAGGTGACCCCCAAAATGCAGGGGATTGAATTTGTTTGGCTATGGGTGAGATCTCCCTGCCAGGTGGAAGAGGGGGCTCCAGCATGAGAAACAATCCCCTCCAAGTCAGCCTCACTCACTCTGTTTTCAAGCAGGAATTTTTCAGGTGTCAAGGTATTTTTTCCAGCAGCAAACTAGGGAAAGAAAGCTTTGCCCTGTGAGGTTAGACGGAAAAGAACGGGAAGGAGGGGGATTGGGTCTGGCTTTGAAAGGTACCTACCGAGCGGAAACCAACTTCCTTTTTTGTTTAATTTTTTGTTTACCCACATTCGAAACGATTTCTACAAAAACGAGACAGGAAAGGTTTGTATCACAATCGAGTCTATTTCAAAGTGGTTGGACATACATTATTCTAACAAACATATTGTATGTAAATGTATTTTTAAACATTTTGTTTTATGGTTGACGGAAAAATGGAAAAAAATACTGATCAAGATCCATGGTTAGCTCTCTCTTGTTGCTATGTCTAAGTTCTTCGTTTCACCGTCCGTCCATATATCGATCGTCTTTTTATATATCACGATTTTTTTCTTCTGTCAAACCGATGTAAGTGAGTTTTTCATTCACCCCCAGCAGTTTCCGCAGTAGCAGATTCCCTTCCTCACCGCCAGGAATATGAAGATGATGATCAAAATCTGAAAGAAGGAAAAAGTTACGACGAACCATTAGCGAAAACAACAAGAACAGACTATGTTCAAAAATATGTGGAACAAACTAAATTCCTACATTTCTTGGAAAAGTTATATGCTAGCTTAGTCCAAACTGAACAAACACTACAATAACAACAGTTTGAAACCGTTAATGGACTTGCGTTTGAAAGTTGAAAACCATCTTTTAATTTTCCAGCAAGGATTTTTACCAGTCCTCCAATGGGCAGGAATATCCCGATGTAAACCCCCGAGTCGTCCTCCCCCTCCTCCTCCCCCTCCTCCGCCCCTTCCGCCGCTGGAGGGGCCTCAGTCGAGGGGGCAAGGGAGGTGTCCAACAAACGGGAGGTCGCGATAGAGGAGAGGCGGTAGCTGAAACCGGGTAATTTTTTGATAAACTTTTACAGCATCTGGCCTAAAGCATATAGTCTTTTTCCAACAAATTGATGCATTTTTTGCTAATTCGGATACCACCACCAGCAGCAGCAGAATCGTAACAGTAGCTGCGGCGGCAGCAGCAGCAGAAGAGGCAAACAACAGCAACAACAGCGTAGGAAACAAGAACAACAGCAACAGAATGAAGAGGGAAAGGAGGAGGATGTTCAGTTGCAAACAGCAACACGTCCAGCAGCAATGGCTGCAATCAACAGCAGAAATGGGAGCATGAGCTCCTCCGCCACCGGAAACAACAAAATAAGCGGAAGCCGCGGCACCACCACCAACACCTTTTTTTGTACCTAGTCTTCTCGTATCCGTTGAATGTTTGTCCGAACACCCCTCTCCCTGTGTCGTTGTTGTATAGGTCGATGGTGTTTGCCAGGCGGTCGCCAACCCAAACCGCGTTCTTGTATCTGCTCTGGCGGAGACTCACCGTGGCCTGGGCCGTCACGCCAAGGGGAGAGGCGCGGGAGATCCCATCGAAACTGGAAAAGTCTCTTCCCATTAAAAAAGTTCTTGAAATATTTGTTAAACAGAATATACACACGCAATTGAGGTGACCGTGAGATCCTGAAGAGCGTGTTGGAGCAGCCTGAAAAAAAGTTTTCGAATTAGTAAGCAATCATGTTTTCCATTTGGAAACTGCAAATCATCACCTTGTGACCTCCCCTCCCAGCCTGGCCTTGACAGCCCTCGTCTTGGGGTGGTTGTCATCACTGCAAAAAAAAATAATAAATGCAGTCACACAAGCCGGTTTCCCATATGAAAGTATTCAATTTCTCACGTGAAAAAGTCCTCCCATGTGACCCCCAGCTCGCCTCCGGTTAGGGAATCCTCTGTGCTCAGCCTAACCCTCACCTTCTCGCCCTGGTAGGAGGAGGGGCAGCAACAGCGCTTGCCGCGGGAAACAGGGCTAGGGGATTGAAAACGGATTTTTTTTGTCTTGAGGGGAATTAAGGTTCCTTTTTACCGAAGTGATAGCATCATCATGCCGAAAGATTGCACGTTGCACCGATGACTGTCCAGGGGAAACACCTCTGTAAAAAAGAAAACAATTAGGAGGTTACTTCTTTAAAACAAAGTGGTCTTACCAATAGTGGTTGTTGTGGTAGTGGTGGTGGTAGAAGTCGTGGTCGTGGTAGTCGTGGTGGTGGTGGTTGTCGTTCCTGTCGTCGTGGTGGTGGTTGTCGTGGTTCCAGTTGTAGTCGTGGTTGTCCCAGTGGTTGTTGTGGATGTGGTGGTTGTGCTTGTAGTGGTGGTGCTGGTGGTCGTAGTGGTCGTAGTGGTTGTGGTGGTCGTTGTAGTTGTTGTGGTAGTGGTGGTGGTAGTGGTGGTGGTAGTTGTTGTTGTGGTGGTGGTGGTCGTAGTGGTCGTAGTAGTAGTAGTTGTGGTGGTGGTGGTTGATGTGGTGGTAATTGAAGTAGTTGTGCTTGTGGTGGTTGTGGGTCCAGTGCTGGTAGTTGTGGTTGGTCCAGTGGTGGTGGTTCCAGTGGTGGTTGTGGTTGTGATGGTTGTAGTAGATGTGGTACTGGTGGTGGTGGGGGCAGACTCCGTGGTGAAGAGAGTGGCCCAGCGGAATCTGTTGTACCAATGTTATCCTATCCGAACATTCGGGAAATGTACTGTAATATGTAACACTTACGTTGGTACTTCCATGGTGGATGTGGATGTAGGCTCGGCGGTGGTTGTGGCTTCGCTCACTGCGCATTCGGGACAGGACTCTGGCTCCTGCTCGTACAGGGCGTCAAGGCACTCGTCCAACTAAAGAGTTGGCAAAACATTTAGTACAGTTAATAATTTTTTTTAAAAAAACAAAAGTTTTTTTAAAACCTGGCAGTAGCACTCGTCCTCTTTATAGGTGACCTTGGCGCTGGCGCTCACGCAGATCTGTAAAAATATATTGATACTTCATTTGTAAACCTTTTTGCGGGGAGTTGCCATTATTTCCCTACCAGAGATGTGGGGTCCAGCGTGGTCGTGGTCGTGGTCGTCCCTGTTGTAGTAGTCGTTGTGGTTGTCGTTGTGCTGCCAGTTGTTGTGGTCACCATTGTTGATGTAGTGGTTGTTGATGTAGTGGTGGTGGTGGTTGTAGTCGTGGTTGTGGTGGTTGTAGTTGTGGTAGTTGTTGTTGTTGTGGTGGTGGTAGAGGTTGTTGTGCTGGAGTCAGTATGTTTGCATAAAGCAATGACAATTTTCTGAAATGGAGTGCGTCCAATACCTAGTGGTGGTTGTGGCGGCCTCTGCAATGCCCATGAGAGCAAAGAGACAAACCCCGACCGCTACCAACATCAACTCGGCTTCTCCCCTCTTCCTCCTCCTCCTCTTCCACTGTTGGTCCCTCCGCCGCCGCTCCTCCCCCCCGCCGACGGAGGAGGGAGAGGAGGAGGAGGAGGAGGAGGAGGGCCGAGAGGGCCACATCCTGGGCCTCCCCCCAAACGGAAAAGTTAAACTCAGTCAGAAACTCTTTTCTCCCCCCATCCCTCCAGAGCCGAAACCGACGGAGGACTGAAGGGTTCGGAGAAGGTCAATCGAAGTCGATTCCACATTCGGCGCCATTCAGTGCCCAGCAGCCACGCAACCGTTGACCGACGCAGCCATGGTTACAGGCCGCCAGGAGAGAAAGTCTGAAATCAAACCTTTTATTCATGCTATAGACACACTGTGTATCCCCGAGCACACCTTTTCAACACACGATTTTGGGCCTATGAGCCATTCTGTTGTAATTCTGCTGCCGGAGATATTCAGAATGAAACAAAGGAAAAGTGTGTATTTTTCAGAAACTTCGACCAAAAAGGGCATGTGTGGGCTTTCTCGGCCGCCGCCACCGCCGCCGCCGCCGCGGCTGTCAAGGCCGCCCGCCGCCGGTTGTAACCCGCGGCGGTCTCCAAGGGAAACGGCGAAAGAGGAAAAGGAGATCGATTACGAGGGGAAAAGTCGATATTTTTGGTCCAATTTCTAGCAGTGGTGGACCAGAAGAGCATTGCATACTACCAAAATGACTGCTTGTTCTAAACGCTTTTTTCGTTCGTAATGCACAGTTATCATCGCCCTTTTGAAGGGAGAAAAATATAGCACGGTATATGATACTAAGTGTTACATCCCATAAACGGGCCAGGCTACGAAATACGTATGTACGCAAACTGTTTACATTTCCTGTCGACTGTTGAGGCGGGAGAGGGGGGGGGGAGGCTGCTATCTCTGGGCTCTCTCGATCAACATTCCCATTACTGAATAAACATTTTCAAATTAATTTTTTGCACTCCCGCAAAAACTTTTCCTCACATTATTTTGTGCAGTAAAATAAATGATGCGAATGAAGGTCGCGGATTCCCAGATCAAAAACCTGGAACTTTATTGCGTCCAACGCTTGGCCTTTCTCTGGCACCACGCCCATGTTTCCTCTTTCGGCCACACTGAGTAAAATGGGAGATGTCCTAGCTGCTGCCTTATCCGACGCCCGTTCCATAGAAGAAAGCCCGCAGGCCTACCCCAGTGCAAACAGTCATCAACAGGCTACAGGACTGAATTCACCTGCAAAAGAGATGTACTTGTTCTACCCGCTTCCCGACTACTATACATTCCTCTGGCGGACGACCGCCGTCGCCGTCGCCGTCCTCGTTGGGGTGGTAGCAATGATCAGGCTGTCAAAGGTAGGAATAATGCCTGAATGAAAACAGAGTGGGAATGAATGACCTGGGTACGATGGTTGCTCCTGCTGGGGACACACCTTCCACCTGGCAGGGAGATCTCATCCTGAGATGGCCAAATCCAGGCACTTTTAAAATGGGAGGCCCCGTAATAAACGTTGCTTGACTTTAAAAAAAATCCGCGCAAGAGACATTTCTGACTGCTTTAAAGTTTTAATCGTAATTTTTACTTCTCTTTTCGATGTAAATATATTCGCATCTTTTTCAGCTTGACGCCCGTTCCTCCCCGTTCGTCCTCCTCCTCACCTCCGCCTCCGCCTCCTCCCTCCTCCTCGCCGTTGTGTCCTTCTTCCGATTCGCCCTGCAAAGGCTCTCGCTCGAATACAGGACAAGGTGGCATCAATTCCATGCTTTTACATGTGTTTTTTTTTGGTGAACAGTGTCTTCTTTTTTCTTAGGGGTCACCCCTTTCTCGAATCCTACCTCCTCTACCCCCTCTCCATCTTCTTCCTTGGCCTCCTCCTCCTCTCGGTCGCCCTCGGAGGAATAGACAGGCTCAACCGCTGCAAATGTCCAATCATGAAGGCATTCTGGGGCCTGGTGGCAATCATGGTAAAGAAAACCCTTTTCTATTGGTGCGCAAATCAAAAAATGACTACTGTATATCCTTATTCCAAAAAGGTTGTGCTGACCATCCCATGCTTCTTCTACCTACGGTGAGACAGCAAGTTTCCAAACAAATGTTGCCCCGAAATTAAGACCTTCCCTTTCCCCTATTTTATATACTGTAATGGTACATACGGAAACTACTATCTATTTCAAACACCGCCTTCAGTCCTGGGAGTGTGGAGTTTCCGCTGTACAAAGGAGACAACACTACAAGATACCTCACATACAGCGCCTACTGGGTGAGACAAGAAACAGTTTTTGTGAAAAAAAATATCCTGAAATCAATTAAAATATCCAAAAATTGAGGAAAATGAGCCGCTGTACTGGACTATTGTCATCATGGAGAGAGGCATGGTGAGAGGGGCCTCGGCGATGGTCCTGGTGGTCACAATCTTTGCAGTGGCAGGAAAGGCGAGGAAATGAGTAAAGGGGGAGGAAAACTAAGAAATAATGTTTGCTCTTTCTAGTTGGTTTATCATTGGTGCTCATCTCAAACCGATGCTCCAACAAGCGACGAGGATTCCTGGAAGGACACAGTGTTTCTGTGGACTGGAACCCTTCTGCTGGTATGGTTTACTAGCATAGGTGGCCAAAGGGGAGGGGGAATGGGGGAGGGGAATTCCCCACCAACCACCCATTTCTTTTTTAGCAACGTACGAACTTTTTGAGACCCTTATGTACTGTATCCCCCCCTCCCCAAGGTCTAAAACCAGATTTTCTTCTTTAAAAAATTTCTTATGCCAAAACTCTAAGCAACATTTAATCAACAATTAACAGCATCATTCCCAAAAACATCAAGAGCAGCAGCAACAACAGCAACAACACCACTTAATTGTACGACCCTCACTTACTTTAACGGCTCCTGCCACAATCTGTTCTTTTTCTTCAGATATCTCAGGTATCCATTTTCTGCATCTACGTCTTCCTGAAGGAGAAGAAGGAGGACGCTTTGCACGAGCAGTGGATGTGGCCCTGGATCGACAGGGCGGAGCAGGCAAGCGAGTTCTCAATCGCATTCGCCTTACTCCCGGCGGCGGCCTGGGCGGGGGGGGCCAGGCCGCAGGAAAAGGGATGTTGTTGCTGTTGAATATATATACTCCTTGTCTGAATGGAGAATACAAGTACTCAGTCTCAGTGTAAAATTCAACGGTTGAAATTTGTGCGCTTGAAAGACCAAAAAGGGATTACCGGCACTGCTATTGTACATCTTTGATCCTGTCTTTCGACGGAATAGTATTGCCAGGAACTCGAAGTAAAATTCGTCGGAATATAGCCAACTCTGCATCAGGAATCGAAGAACACTGAGAATTTCCTCCCTCCTCTATGATATATTCATGCTTTAAACAATCAACGTGTAAATTTCTAGTACACCCACATGTATATGCCAGAGCTTTTTTCGTTGTTTCTCGTTATTATGCGTCATAAATAGCTTGATTATTTGCCTATAGCGTTTTGTGCATTGGCGCTCTTGTTCCTTTCTCCGGTAGAGAAGGCGATATCGGAGGAAGATTGGGGCGGTGATCGTGTATGTACGGTATGTGATGTGAGACGGGTTGTTTAGATTCTCCTCTTTTTCCAAGGGCGCACGGGAAAGAGGGCGTACGAAGGAGGAACAAGAACAGACTAAGTTCTACGACCTGCGGCGAGGAATTACAGAAGATTTTCAAAGATTGGCAAAGTTTCAAAGGACTTTTATCAAAAAGTACCAAAAAGAATCACTG
>JAAUYJ010051060.1_pt1 | contig 18107 bp, 21 predicted proteins | sample 7278031 | NCBI WGS metagenome assembly JAAUYJ01 (sample SAMN14350222, study PRJNA611818) | marine sediment metagenome | isolation source: surface marine sediment (1.8m) | place: French Polynesia: Moorea | collected 2018-08 | reverse complement strand
ATCAAAAGATCAAGCATTGTTCAAATTTATCGGTCGCAATTTGTAGAAAATGCATCTTTGTTTTTGGCAAAATTCAATATAAATCTAAAATAATTTGAGTATTATCTTAAATAGCGCGATGGCAAGCACGGCACACGGGGCGGCGCGGCGTGCGGCCTCGCAGGCATATTTCGCGGGATGGGGCGCGGGATCCGCGCCGAGCAGCGCCCAGACAAGCTTCGGTGGATCATCGGCGCGCGGGGGTGGCCAAAGCCTGACCGCGCCTCGCGATTTCGCGCGGTCTCAGCTGTCCCGAGATGAGACGGTCACAGGATCGAGGTACCTGTTCTTTGCTACCACAAACCCTCGACTGGTTGGTCCCGCAAGGTCCCAGTACGTTTCCACGATGGCCGGAGCGTGGGCGCCGACGGGGCTCCGCGCCGTGGAGGTGGATCATGTACAGGACCAGACGCCGCAATTCACTTGCGGCCGCAATAGAGGATGCAGCCGAAGAGCACCTACTCGAGGAGCCGACGAGGCCATACCTGGGCAGAATGGTGTCGATACTGCAAAGAGCTCAACGCCTGATAATGGACCAGCAGGGGCGCGATCTGAATCGTGCAATGCAGATTGTAAACGACGTTCGGAACAGCATTGTGCACAACATCTCCTACGGCGTTTGGCCGATCAGCGCCGCAGACCCGAACTTGAACAGCAAGATCCTGGCGCGCCTCGAACTTAGAAGCGCGCTTCCTCTGCTGACCACCGCCATAGCGCACTTGCAGAACCAGGCGCGCTATTCGGCGAATCAACGACTGCATGATGCGATTAGACGTCTCCGGACCGCCGCTGTTCACATGGGGTGACAGAATCCACGCAAAGGTTCCGCGTTGCGGCGAACGCGCGATGGGGCAACCTGTGAAGCGAACGCTGGCCATCCACGCGCGCCACCCCGAACGACTTGCAGGATGAGTGCAAGTCGCCGCTTGGCTAGCGCGCGGGCTGCGGCGCGGGGTCGGATCCGAGTAAGCGCCCGAGACCGGCCCAGATCAGCCAGGTGGCGGGGATCGCCAGGTAGCCGTCGATCGCGTAGTGCCAGCCCAGATGGACCGAGCCAATCAGGACGAGGACCAGGAAGAGCCACAAGGCGGCGCCGAGCATGCGATGAACCCGGCCGCCCAGCAGGGCGAACAGCAGGGCCGAGGATACGTGCATGCTGGGCATGGCGGAGATGCCGCCGCCGAGCTGCGCGCTGCCGGCCTGATAGCCGTCCCACAGCCGCTCCTGCACGGCGAGCGCCCAGACTGGGTAGCTCTCGTTGGCCGCGCGCAGATAGGCCATCAAGGGCGCGAAAGGGTCCTCGAGGCCGGTGACCGCGCCGTAGTAGCAGGGCCCGGCCGAGGCGAAGATCGTCGCACCAAGGCTGCCGAGCAGCGCCCAGGAAAGCGCGAAGGAGAGCAGGAACTGCATGCGCAGGCGCGGCCGCTGCAGGGCGAAGGCCTGCCACAGCAGCAGGCCGTAGAGCAGGAAGAACCAGAGGTGATAGACCGCATTGATGGCCGAGGTCGTCAGCGGATGGCCCAGGAGCGGCTGCAGCAGCTCCCAGGGGTGATGACCGCCGTGCAGCCAGCGGTCCCAGGCCATGAAGGTCGGATCCCACCCGAAGGGATTGACCAGCGGAATCATCACCTTGATGGAGGTGAAGGTGGCCACGAAGAAGGGCAGCAGGGCGAGCACGAGGAACGCGGAGAATAGCCGCTCGAAGGTCAGATAACGCGTCTTGAGATCGTGCAGGATGTGCCGGGTCAGCCGCGCCGGCCGCACGAACAGCATGACGTGAATCGGATAGCCGAGCGCGAAAGCCACGATCCACACGCCGTAGAGCCAAAGCATCCCGACCGCGTAGCCGGACCAGGCGACCCGCTCGGCCAGGCCGAAGGCGCCGGCGAGCGTCATGCCGGCCGAGACGTAGACCAGCGATACGGCGACCAGCCAGCGGTGCGCCCTGAGGATCCGGAGACCCTGAGCAGCGATGCCGACGGGCTCGTCGCGCACGGCAATCGCGTACATGGCGCGGCTCTCCTACCTGGGAGCTGACGGCGGTCCCGGCTTATACCCGCTGCGCCGTTTCGATTCCCTTTATCTTCGCCCCCCTTTGTCCCTGTCCCTAAGGGAGACTTAAGGAAGTTGTGGAAGATTGCGCCGTTGGCTTCGATCAGTGTTCCACGCGAAGGTGGCTGAGATGGCGCCGGATACCGCCGTACTGACAGACGCCGCCGCCGAGGAAGACTCCGGCGGTCTGTTCACGACGCTATTTAACCAACTGCCGCAGGGGCTGCGCGACAGCTTCTCGGCGGAGCAGAAAGCCGCACTGAGCGAGGCCGCCGAACGCTGTACCTGGGGCAAGCATCCGACCGACGTTCGCCTCACCATCCCGCTGTTCAGCAAGCGCTACTACGTGGTCCTGCTGGCCGGCGAGGAACGCCGCAGCCGCGAGCGGATCCGGGCGGAACGCCGCAGCCGCCCGCTCGCGACCGGCGGCAACATCGCCCTGCTCGTGGGGCTGGTGACCGCCGGCACGATTTTCGGCAGCCTGATCTGGACTCTCCTGTTCATCTGGTTCCTGTCGTTCTGAGGCGACCCTTCAAAGGGTCCAAAGGCCGAGCCATCCTCATGCTTCGACAAGCTCAGCATGAGGCAGATCACCGAGTCAGGCGCACTCCCCCATCGCCTCATCCTGAGCCTGTCGAAGGATGAGGATCGCAACGTCAGGCCATTGATACCGTGATGATTCTTCTGTGACCGGCCGCCCCTAGCGGGGCCTAGCGCGGCCCAAGTAGTGATAGGTCATGGGCCGCGGGCCCTTCACCAGATAGCCGACCTCCAAGCTCGACAAGCTGAAGCCGCCTGAGCCGATCAGGCCGGCGATGTCCCGGTTCAGGTGGCAACCGCCGGCGCAACGCCGCCACCAGGGGGTGATGCGGTCCTGCCAGGCCGACACGCCGGGCTCCGGCGCCCGGCCGTGCTCGACGAAGATCAGCTCGCCGCCCGGCCGAAGAACGCGCCTGGCCTCGGCCAAGACCAGCCGCGCGTCTGCCACGGAGCAGAGCGTCCAGGTCATGACCAGGCTGTCGAAGCTGGCCGCCTCGAACGGCAGCGCCTCGGCTGCGGCCTCGTGCAGCTCGACCTCGAAGGGCACGGAAAGCGCCGCCCGGCGGGCCTTGGCGAGCAGCGGCGCGGAGGGGTCCAGGCCGGCCAGCGAGGCCACCTTGGCGCCGTAGAACGGCAAGTTGAGGCCGGAACCGATGCCGAGCTCCAGAACCCGGCCGCGGGCCGCGGGCACGATCCGTCGGCGCTGCCCGGCCGCCTCCGGGCTGCTCATTGCCAGATGCAGCAGCGGCGGCAGTATGTGGCTATCGTAGAAACCCAATTTCTCTCCGCAGCGGGCGCTTGATCGGCCTCGCGTCGGCCCATTACCCTCCCGGCCGCACCGCCATGGTCCGCACGGGGAGGCTGCCGCATGATCCGTCTCTACGACTATCTGCCCTCGGGTAACGGATACAAGGTCCGTCTGCTGCTGACCCAGCTCGACATCCCCTACGAGCTGATCGAGATCGATATCCTCGAGGGCGAATCGCGTACCGCCGACTTCCTGGCCAAGAACCCGAACGGCCGGGTCCCGCTGGTCGAGATGGAAGACGGCACGCTGCTGCCGGAATCGAACGCCATCATGTTCTTTTTCGCCGAGGGCACGCCCTTTCTGCCGGACGATCGGCTGGGCCGGGCCCGGGTCCTGCAGTGGATGTTCTTCGAGCAGTACAGCCACGAGCCGAACATCGCGGTGGCGCGCTTCTGGCTCACCCACGGGGAGCTCGACGCCGAGCACCGCCGCCTGCTGCCGCAGAAGCAGGCCCAGGGCTATGCCGCACTCGACGTCATGGAGCGCCGCCTGGAGGGCAACGACTATCTGGTCGACGGCGGCTACGGCATCGCCGACATCGCGCTTTACGCCTACACCCACGTGGCACACGAGGGCGGTTTCCAGCTGGCGAACTACCCCGCGATCCGCGCCTGGCTGGCGCGGGTGGAGGCTCAGCCGCGCCATATTCCGATCACCAAGCGCTGAGACCTGAAGCCCTTCCTCCGGTTTTACTTCAAATGCCCGAAAAATCCGGATTTGATTAATCTCAAATAAACCGCGTTTTATATTTGAATACATCCGGCTATTTATTTGAATTGTCCGGTTTTTATTGGTCTCCTTTACTCTTTTTTAATAGTCCTCGGGCAAAATCTGTTCCGTCGACGCCTCACAAGGCGTTTTGCAAGGAGATCAAGGTATGTTCCGTACCCTTCGTTCGTTCATCCGGGACGAGTCCGGCGCCACGGCCATCGAGTACGGCCTGATTGCGGCTCTCGTGTCCGTCGCGGCGATCGGCGCCCTGACCTCGATGGGCGGCTCGCTTGATACGATGTTCACGAGCGTGTCCTCGACCCTCGACGGTGCTGTTGGCGGCGGCGGTGGCGGTGCCCCGTAAGCGGCCGCCGGGTCAGCCCTCACGGGCTGTCCACGCGTAAGTTCTCGAGAAAGGGGCCGGGGCCTATGCTCCGGCCTCCTTTTTCGATGGAGATGAGCACGTGAGAGGCCCGCCAGATGATTGAGCTGTCTTTCCTAGGCCCGCTGGCCATCGTCGGCTTGATGGCGCTCTTGATCTGGGCGGCCGTGAGCGACGTGCGCTCGCTCACCATCCCCAACCGGGTCTCTCTGGCGATCGTCCTGCTCTACCCGGTCTACGTGCTGACCATCGGTGTGCCGGTCGACTGGGCCGGGGCCCTGATGGTGTCCGCCGGTTGCCTGGTCTTTGGCTTTCTGCTCTTCGCCTTCCGGGCGATCGGCGGCGGCGACGCCAAGCTGCTCGCGGCCATTTCGCTCTGGGCCGGTCCGGAGCTGATGCTGGTGTTCTGCTTCGTCACCGCGCTGGCCGGCGGGGCCATGGTGCTGGGCCTCTGGCTGCACCATCGCTTCAGGCAGACGGCCTCGGTGGGGACCATGTTCTCGATGCCCGTCGCCGAGGACTTCGGCAAGCGCGCCATGCCCTATGGCGTGGCTATCGCCGCAGGCGGATTTTACGTGGCCTTTACCATTCCCGGCCTAGGTTAGCTCATGTCCCTGCGCTCGCTCCTGCTCATCGCCGCCGCCGCAATTCTGATCGTCGCCACGGTCTTTTTTGCGCGCGACTGGCTGGAGGACCAGCGCAAGAGGTTCGCCAGCCAGGCGCCGGCTCCCGTGGCCGAGGTCGAGGCCGCCGAGGTCCTGGTCGCGGCCGAGGAGCTGCCGGTCGGCATCTTCCTGAAGCAAAACCAGCTGCGCTGGCAGCGCTGGCCCGACGACAACCTGCCGCCCAGCTATCTGGTCAAGGGCCAGGTCGACGAGACCGAGCTCGTCGGCACCGTGGTGCGGCGCAATTTCAGCGCCGGTCAGCCGATCACGATGGACCGGATCATCAAGCCGGGCGACCGCGGCTTCCTGGCCGCCGTCCTGCATGCCGGCTACCGCGCCCTTTCGATCCCGGTCAGCGCCGCCTCGGGCATCGCCGGCCTGATCTTCCCCGGCGACCGGGTCGACATCATCCTGACCCACACGCTGATCGAGGAAGGCGAGGAAGAGGACGAGAACAACGAGAACCAACGCAGGGCCAGCGAGACCGTCCTGACCAACGTGCGCGTGCTCGCCCTTGACCAGAAGATCAGCGACGAGAACGGCGAGCCGCTGCTCGCCAAGACCGCCACCATGGAGGTCACACCGAAACAGGCCGAGATCCTCGCCCTGGTGCGCGAGCTCGGCTCGCTATCGCTCAGCCTCAGAAGCCTGGCCAAAGACGAAGAGGAGCTTGAGCGCCTAGCCAAGGGTGAAGAGCCGCTCGAAGAGCCGAAGCCGGAAAAGGGCAAGACCTACACCTGGGACAGCGAGGCCAGTCAGCTCGTCACGGCGCGCGGCACCGACGATGCCGGCGTCGTCGTGCTCGCCCGGGGCAAAGAGCTCATAGAGCTCAAGTTCAAGAGGGGGAACTGATGCGTGCACGGGCCGTTTTCCCGGCCTTGAGCCGCCTGAGATACGCCGCCGCCGCTATTTTGGCGGCAGCTTGCATTTTGGCGGCGGGGCTCGGCCAGGACAGGGTCCAAGCTCAAGAGGTGACCGTCGCCCCGCCCGGCCAAACGCTAGAAGTCGAGCTCAACCAAGGCAGGCTGATCCGGCTGTCGAGACCGGCCGCCTCGGTCTTCGTGGCGAACCCGGCGATCGCCGACGTCAGCGTCAAGTCGCCGCGCTTGATCTACGTCTTCGGCACCGCGCCCGGAGAGACCAGCCTGTTCGGTGTCGACGAGAACGACAACCTGGTCGCCAACCTCGAGGTCCGCGTGTCGCACAACCTGTCGCGGCTCAACAGCGCGCTGCAGCAGCTGGCGCCCAAGGCTGGCATCACCGCCACCTCGCTCGACGGCGGCATCGTGCTGAACGGGGACGTCAGCAACGCGACCTTGTCGGAGAACGCGCGCCGCGTGGCGACCCGCTTCATCACCGAGGAGGAGGAGGTCATCAACCGCCTCGCCATCACCTCGCCCAACCAAGTCAATCTGCGGGTCCGCATCGCCGAGGTGGCCAAGGAAGTGATCGAGCAGCTCGGCTTCAACTGGGAAGCTCTCTACGAGACCTCCGACATCCTGTTCGGCATCGCCACGGGCCAGCCGGTCTTCGCCTCGCAGCTGATCGGCATTCCCAACACGCCGAGCCCGCCCGGCTTTCCGACCTCGTTCCTGACCCGGCCGGGCCTGGAGGGGAACAGTTTCTTTTTCCGCGGCACGCCGGGCGACCTCGACATCAACTTCGTGGTCGACCTGCTCGAGGAGGACAACCTGATCACCGTGCTCGCCGAGCCGAACCTGACAGCTGTCTCCGGCGAGACGGCGAGCTTCCTGGCCGGCGGCGAGTTTCCGATCCCGGTGCCCCAGAGCAACGGCAACATTACAATCGAGTTCAAGAAGTTCGGCGTCAGCCTGGCATTTACGCCGACGATCATCGGCGAAGGCCGGATCTCCATGCGGGTGCGCCCGGAGGTCAGCCAGCTGTCGAACGCCGGCGCCATCATCGTGCAAGACTTCCAGATCCCGGCCCTGACCACGCGGCGCGCGGAGACCACGGTCGAGCTCGGCTCCGGCCAGAGCTTCGCGATCGCCGGGCTCTTGTTGCACAACACACAGCAGGACATCGACGACGTGCCCGGACTGGGCGACATCCCGATCCTCGGTGCGCTGTTTCGCAGCGATCGCTACGAGCGCAACGAGAGCGAGCTGATGATCCTGATCACGCCCTACATCGTGAATCCGGTGCCCACGGGAACGCGCTTGGCGCTGCCGACCGATCCCTACATCGACACCGAAGAGACGCGCGACGAGCGCGCGCTCTCGGCGGCGCCGGATCCGCCCGCGACCCTGCCGCTGGGCAACACCGCGGGCGCCGTCGGCAGCCCGATGGGCGTCAGCGGGTTCATATTGGAGTAATGCAGCGATGGCGGGCAAAGAAACAAAGATGCGCGGCGCCGCCGGCCTGGCTGCAGTCTTGCTGCTGGGGCTGAGTGCCTGCAACAGCGGCGGCTTTCTGCGCGGCCCCGACGAATACGTCCGGAACGTCATCACGACCGGCAAGTGGCGTCAGGCCGAACGCTCGGCGGACAACGACGTCGAAATCATCTCCATCGAGCACGCAGTCGCTTTCCAGGGCAGCGCAGACGCGCTGAGCTCGGCCGAGCGCAAGAACCTGCTCGACTTCCTGAGGCGCAGCCAGGTCGGCGGCAGCGACCGGATCAGCCTGCACGGCCCGCTGCGCGATTTCGGCCGCCACGACCCGGTCACCGCGGCCCGGCTCGAGTCGCTCAAGGCCGAACTCGACCGGCTTGGCCTGGAGAGCAGGATCGCCGAAGGCGGCAGGATCGCGCCGAGCGATGCGGATCAGATCGCGGTGCTGGTGACCCGCGCCGTGGCCATTTCGCCGGACTGCACGCAGTCCGCGCCGCCGCGCGGACACCGCCCGAAGTTTCTGATCGGCTGCTCCAACACGACGGCGCTCGGCGCGATGGTCGCCGATCCGCTCGATCTGAGAGAGGGCCGACCCATGAGCCCGGCCGACGGCGAGGCCGGCGCGCTCGGCATCCAGCGCTACCGCGAGGGCGAGATCGAGGAGCTCGAGGAAGCCGAGACGCAGACGACGGATGATCTATGAGCGTAGCCGAACAGTTCTTGGAGAACGCCGTCTCCGGCGCCGCCGATGCGGACTGTGTCGCCTTCGTGGGCGACAATCAGACGCATAGCACGGTCTCGCACGTCGCTCAGCAGTTCTACAGCGAGGCGGTGGTGCGCGACGGCGGCAGCACCCATGCCCTGGAATACCTAAGCGAAGCGTCTAAGCCCCCCAAGGTGCTCATCATCGACATCGGCGACAGCGACGACCCCTTGGGCGCCATGCTGTCGTTGACCACCGCGTTCCCGGAAGAGACCCGGCTGATCGGCATCGGCAACATCAACGACATCTCGCTGTACCGCGAGCTGACCGAGGCCGGAGTCCTGGACTACCTGGTCAAGCCGGTCAGCGAACGCGCCCTCGCGTCGGCCCTGACCCGCGCCGAGGAACAGCCCACCGAGACCCAGGGCGGCGGCCAAGGCGCCCAGCGAATCGCGGTGATCGGCACGCGCGGCGGCGCCGGCGCAACTTGCGTGACGGTCAACCTGGCCTGGCTGCTGGCCGAGGAGCTCAAGCAGAAGACCATGCTGGTCGACCTCGATCTCTGGTGGGGCTCGGTGGCGCTGGCGCTCGACCTCGAGCCGACCCACGGGCTGCGCGAGGCGCTCGAAAACCCGGCGCGGATCGACGACCTCTTCATCTCCAGCTCGACGGCGAAGATCACAGACCGACTCTCGGTGATGGCCGCCGAGGAATCGCTCACCGGCGAGATGCACTACTACGCCGGTGCGACCGAGATCCTGATCGAGGCCCTGGCCCACACGCACGACTGCGTGATCATGGATCTGCCGCGCTCGGCCTTCCGCATGCGCCATCCGGTGCTCCAGGCCGCGACGCACATCTTCATCGTCACGCCGCTCACCTTGGGCGGCCTGCGTGACTCAATCCGATTCCTGGGCGCGATCGACGACACCGGCACCAATGCCAAGATCAAATTCGTCGCCAACCGCGTCGCCAGCGGCCTCGGCGGCGTCGAGATCGCCGACTTCAACAAGGCCCTGGGGCACAAGATCGGCTTCCAGGTGCCCGACGAACCAAAGGTCTTCAACGACGCCGCGAACACGGGCCGTCCCGTGGTTCACGCCGCGCCCCGCTCCAAGGCGGCCAAAGCGCTGCGCAAGCTGGCGGCCGAGGTCCCAGCCGCCGAAGCCGACGGCGCCAAAGCCGGCCGGGGGCTCCTGAAAAAGCTGCTGCGAAGGGGCTGAGCCGTGACCCGCAACAACGCCGCGACCGCAGAGGGGGGCGGGCAGCGCGAGTCGCATCTTGCCCCCTATCTGGAACGGCTGAAGCCGAAGGTGCTCGAGCACTTCGAATCCGACAAGGTCGCCGCGCTGCCGCGGCCCGAGCTGGCCTTGCGCATCGGTAACCTGGTCACCTTGGAGACGCAGGAAGGCGGCGAGCGGCTTAACCTGCTCGACCGGCGCAACCTGGTGGCCGAGCTCATCACCTGGCTCACGACCGACAGCCCCCTGGCGCCGCAGCCGGGCGTTCGGCCGAGCCCTGCTGTTGCCGGTGCAGACAAGGCGGCCGGCCGGCCCGAGGCCAACTCCGCGGCCAACAAGCCGATGATCGAAAAGGCCAAGGAGCAGGTGCAGCCGCTGGTCCTGGAGCGCCTCGACCTGGCAGCCGCCTCGCAACTGCCGCGCGCCGAGCTGTCGCATCAGATGGCCGAAATCGTCAGCGAGGTGCTGAACGAGGAGCAAATCCGGCTCAACAGCGCCGAGCAGCAACAGGTCATAGAGCTGCTGCTCGACGACATGCTGGGCCTGGGCCCGCTGGAGCCGCTGCTCGCCGACGACAGCGTCAACGACATCATGGTCAACGGCCACAACCAGGTCTACGTCGAGCGCCACGGCAAATTGGACCTGACCAACGTCACCTTCCGCGACGACAAGCACGTCATGAACGTGGCCCGCCGCATCGTCTCGCAGATCGGCAGGCGCATCGACGAGACCACGCCGCTGGTCGACGCCAGGCTGCAGGACGGCAGCCGCGTCAACATCATCATCCCGCCCCTGGCGATCGACGGTCCGAGCATCTCGATTCGTAAGTTCGCCAAGAAGGGCATCACGCTCGACAAGATGGTTCAGCAGGCCAACGCCTCGCCGCACATGGGCACGGTTCTGAAGATCGCCTCGCGCTCCAGGCTGAACATCCTGATCTCCGGCGGCACGGGCTCCGGCAAGACCACGCTGCTCAACGCCATGTCGCAGATGATCGACCAGGGCGAGCGCGTCGTGACCATCGAGGACGCCGCCGAGCTGCAGCTGCAGCAGCCCCATGTGGTGCGCTTGGAGACCCGCCCGGAAAACCTGGAGGGTCAGGGCGAGATCACCATGCGCGACTTGGTCAAGAATGCGCTGCGTATGCGCCCCGACCGCATCATCCTCGGCGAAGTGCGCGGCTCCGAAGCGGTGGACATGCTGCAGGCCATGAACACGGGCCATGACGGTTCGCTCGGCACGATCCACGCCAACCGCCCGCGCGAGGCGCTGACCCGCCTGGAGAACATGATCGGCATGGCCGGCATCAACCTGCCGAGCAAGGCTGTGCGCACCCAGATCGCCTCGGCGCTCGACCTCATCGTCCAGGTCTCGCGCATGCGCGACGGCATGCGCCGCGTGACCCACATCGAAGAGGTCGTCGGCATGGAAGGCGACGTGATCACGACGCAGACTTTGTTCACCTACGAATTCGAAGGCGAAGCCGACGACGGCAAGATCCGGGGCCGCTTCCGCTCCTCCGGCCTGCGGCCGCACTTCACGCCCAAGGCCGCCTACTTCGGGCTCGAAAAGCAGCTGGTGGAGGCGATGGCGTGACCGCAGCAGAGCTCACATCCCTGACCGGCCTGACGCCGGACATGCTGCTGATCCTGCTACTGCCGATCGGCGGCGCGCTGCTGCTGTTGCTGGCCGCCTTCGGCGGCGACGATAAGCGCAAGAAGTACAAGGAGCTGGTGACGCGTGCGAGCGGCAAGCGGAAGGCCGCGCCGGCCGCGGCGGCGCAACAGATCAGCGTGCGCGCCTCGACTTCGGACAGCAGCATTCCGGCGCTCGACCGCTTCATCCAACGCGCGCTGCCCCGGCGCGATCAGCTCAGGCGCCGGCTGGCGCGGACCGGGCTGGACATCAGCCTCGGCAGCTACGTGATCATCTGCGCCGTGGTCGCCATCGCTGCCAGCGGTGGCATCGCCATCACCGGCTGGCTGGCGCCCGGCGCGGCCGTGTTGGCGGGCCTGGCGGTCGGCCTCGGCCTGCCGCATCTCATTGTCGGCATCTTGGCCAGACGCCGGCAGGCGCGTTTCCTGAACGACTTTCCCGACGCGATCGATCTCATGACCCGCGGCCTCAAGTCCGGCCTGCCGATCATCGAGTCGATCAAGGTCGCGGGCGACGAGGTTCCGGGCCCGGTGGGCTTGGAGCTGCGCCAGGTCACCGATTCGGTACGCCTGGGCAGCAAGCTCGAAGACGTGCTCTGGGAGACCTCCGAGCGGCTCGGCGTGCAGGAGTTCAAGTTCTTCACGATCAGCCTGGCGATCCAGGCCGAGACCGGCGGCAACCTGACCGAGACCTTGGCCAACCTGGCCGACGTGCTGCGCCGACGGCGCCAGCTCAAGGTCAAGATCCGCGCGCTCTCCTCCGAAGCCAAGGCGAGCGCCTACATCATCGGCTCGCTGCCGTTCATCATGGCGGTGATCATCTACATGATGAACCCGGGCTACCTCCAAGCCCTGATCGTCGACACCCGCGGCCACGTCATGGTCGGCATGGGCCTGTTCAGCTTCTTCGTCGGCGCCGTCGTGATGTACAAGATGGTGAGGTTCGACCATTGACCCTGGACGACCTCCTCCCCCCCGGCGTGCCGCCGGAGACCGCACTTCTGGCGATGGCCGGGCTATCGGCCGCGGTCACGCTCGCGGCCGTCTGGTCGGCGCTGCTGCAGCGCGATCCGGCCGCCAAGCGCGCCCGCCACATGGCGGCGCAGCGCGACCGCATGCGCGCCGGCCTGCTGACCCCCCGCCGCCGCCAGGCGCCGACGCAGTCGCTCACGGCCATGCGCCGCGTGGTCGACAATCTGAAGCTCCTGCGCACCGACCAAACCGAGAAGATGCAGCTCAAACTGGCGCGCGCGGGCTATCGCTCGAAGGACGCGCTGGTTGCCTATCTTTTCTGCAAGGTGGCCCTGCCCTTCGTCTTCGGCTGCGTCGCCGTGGTCTGCCTCTACGGCCTCAACAGCTTCGAGCTGCAGCCGCTGCAGAAGCTGCTGGTCTCCATCGTGGCGGTCGTGCTCGGCACCTACGGCCCGGACGTCTTCATCAAGAACATGACCCAGAAGCGCCAGGAGCTGATCCGCCGGGCTCTGCCCGACGCGCTCGACCTGATGGTGATCTGCGCCGAGGCGGGCCTCAGCCTCGATGCCACCCTGTCGCGCGTCTCCGAGGAGATGGCCGGCAGCCAGGAGGAGCTGTCCGACGAGTTCGGCCTGACCAGCGTCGAGCTCGGCTTCCTGCAGGAGCGCCAGAAGGCGCTGCAAAACCTGGCCGCGCGCACCGACCTGGTGCCCGTGCGCGGCATGGTCAACACGATGATCCAGGCCGAGCGCTACGGCACCCCGCTCGCGCACTCGCTGCGCGTCCTGGCCGCGGAATCGCGCGACGAGCGGATCCTCAAGGCCGAGGAAAAGGCGGCGCGGCTGCCGGCCCTCATGACCGTGCCGATGATCGTGTTCATCCTGCCGCCGCTCTTCGTCGTGCTGCTGGGCCCAGCGGCGCTCGACATCATCGACGCCCTCACGGGCCTCGGCTACTGAGCGAGGCGCGCGCGATGACACATGCACCGAATCGGATTGTGGCGAGGAACGCGCTACTGGTAAGCGGCGGTCTGACGCTTGCGCTGCGCGCGCAGCGCTTCGTAGTAACGCAGCTGTTTCTCGACTGCGGCAGGATCCATGACCATCGCCGCGGTCTCCGCAGCCGAGGCCATGTCGCCGACCATGCCGTAGGCCATCGCCAGGGTCTGGCGGTGCTGCGGCGTCGTCCGGGGATCGCGCGCGACGCTGTCGATCAAGCGCACCGCCTCGCCGTCGTAGCCGGCGAGCGCCAGCGACAGTCCGAGGTTGGTGCGCAGCGAGACGTTCTGCGGGTCGACCTCGAGGCCGAGATAGTAGTGCGTGTGGGCCCCGTGATGGTCGCCCTGCATGTCATAGGCGACGCCGATGGCGTTGTAGAGGCGGACGTCCTCTTCGACGTCGAGAGCCCTGTAGAACTGGTCGAGCGCGAGCTCGATCTGGTTCCGGTTGAGATACGCCAGGCCGAGGCCGCGCAAGGCCTCGGCGTTGTCCGGATCGATGATCAGGACCCGGCGGAAGGCTTCGGCCGCCTGCGCCGTCGCACCGGCCTGGTTCAGGGTGAAGCCCAGGTGGAGCAGCGGCTCGGGCAGGTGCGGCGCCAACTCATGGGCCCGGCGATAGAGCCCGACCGCCGTGGCGAGGTCGCCCCGCGCCTTGGTCGCATGGGCGACCCGCAGGATCGGCTCGATGCCCGCCATGTCGGCTCGGGTCGTGGCCTCGGGCTTGAGATCCCAGCGATCGAAATCGACCGAGCTCGCGCAACCGGCAGTCGCAAACGCCAGAAAGGCGGCGGCTGTGGTCCCGAGGAGCTTCGATCTTTTCTGCTGAGACATGGTCTCCCCTTGGCAGCACGGGGGCTTCAGGGTGAGGGAAAACCTAGCGCTACCGTAGTTAAATAAGGGTGAAGCAAGATGCAGACCCAAGCTCTCAAACCACTATGGCTACGGCGATTTATCGCCTGCAGGCGGGGCGCCTCAGCGCTCGAGTTCGCGCTCGCCCTGCCGGCGTTCCTGTTCCTTCTGGTCGGCATCATCGAGATCTCGATGATCATGTTCGTCTCGGTGCTGGCCGAAGGCGGGCTGCGCGAGGCCGCCCGCTACGGCATCACCGGCCAAGACCCGAACGGCATGACCCGGGAGGAGCGCCTGGTGCAGATCGTCCAGGAGCACACCCACGGTCTGGTCGACGTCTCGACCCAGAACGTGACCTTCAAGGTTTATGGCGACTACACCTACATCAGCGCCGAGGAGCCCTTCGTCGACGCCAACGGCAACGGCGAATACGACGACGGCGAGGACTTCACCGACTGGAACGGCAACGATACCTGGGATCCCGACACCGGCGAGGACGGTGTCGGCGGCGCAGGCGACATCGTGCTCTACGAGATCAGCTTCCAGTGGGAGTTCTTCACGCCGCTGTTCGGAGTCTTCGGCGGTGACGACGGCGCCATAGACCTGACTGCGTCTGTCGCCGTGCGCAACGAGCCCTACGACCCGGCGGGAGGTGCGACATGATGAGCCTCAACCTCGCTTCGCGCGGACTGCGGGCCACGTTCCGGCGTTTTGCCAAGGAACGCCGGGGCGCGGTGCTCATCGAGTTCGCCTTCGCGGTGCCGATCATGGTGCTGATGCTGCTCGGCACCTTCGACACGGCGCGTTATGTGCTGCTGCATCAGAAGATGGACCGTGCGGCCTCGACCATGGCCGATCTGGTCTCGCGGCCGCCGACCATCTCACAGGCCCAGATCGACAGCATGTTCTCGGCCGCGAACGAGCTCGTGCAGCCCTTCGATCTGGGTCTCAATGGGCGTGTCATCGTGACCTCGATCTCAAAGGCGACCGGGCAGGACGCCCGGATCGACTGGCAGCACGAGGGCGCGGGCGGCCTCTCGGCGAGCAGCAGCCTCGGCGCCAGCGGCGCAGCGAACCTGCCCGCCGGCTTCACCGTGCGCGACGGCGAGAACGTCATCGTCACCGAGGTGTTCTTCGACTACGAGCCGATGTTCCTGCACTACGTGCTGAGCTCGGGCGTGGTCTCGCACCTGGCCATGCGCCGGCCGCGCCGCGGCGACCTCTCGACGCTGAACTAGGCGCGCCGACATGCGGCTCGAACTCGCACCGGTCCACGCCCCCTCCAGCCAGCAGCTTTAGCTGTTGCCGCAGTCCAGGCGTGGGCCGGTCCGAGCCGACTTGGAAATCCCTCAGCCGACCGCGGAGCGCGCGCTGCCGGCCGCACCCGAGGCCGCGATGGCCTGGGCCAGGTCCTCGATCACGTCCTCCGGGTCCTCCAGTCCGACCGAGAGGCGGATCATGCCGTCGCCGATGCCCAGATGGGCGCGCGCCTCGGCGCCGATGCGCTGGTGCGTGGTGGTCGCCGGATGTGTCGCCAGGCTCTTGGCGTCGCCCAGGTTGTTGGAGATGTCGACCAGCCGCAGGGCGTTGAGCAGCCGGAAGGCGGCCTGCTTGGCGCCGGAGATCTCGAACGACAGGATCGAGCTGCCGTCGCTCATCTGGCGCTTGGCGAGCGCGCGCTGCGGATGGCTCTCGAGCCCCGGGTAGAGCACCCTTTCCACGCCGGCCTGGGTCTCCAGGAACTGCGCGATCTTGAGCGCGTTGGCCGAGTGCTGGGCCACGCGCAGCTCCAGCGTCTCCAGGCCCTTGACCATGACCCAGGCGTTGAAGGGGCTCATCGAGGGCCCGGTGTGGCGCATCAGGGGCACCAGCTTCTCGTCGACGAACTCCCGGCTGCCGAGGATCGCGCCGCCCAAACAGCGGCCCTGGCCGTCGATGTGCTTGGTCGTGGAATAGACCACGATGTCGGCGCCGAACTTCAGCGGTTGCTGCAGTACCGGGCTGGCGAAGACGTTGTCGACGATGACCTGGGCGCCGGCCTTGTGGCCGAGCTCGACAACGGCGGCCAGATCGATGATCTCCAGGGTCGGGTTGGACGGCGTCTCCAGGAAGACGCAGGCCGCGCCCGGCGCCAGGGCCGCTTCCCAGGCCGCGAGGTCGGTGCCGTCGACCATCACGGTCTCGATGCCGAAGCGCGGCAGGATCTCGGCGATGATCACGTGGCAGGAGCCGAACAGGGCGCGCGAGGAGACCACGCGGTCGCCGGTCTTGAGCTGGCAGATCATCGAGGCGAAGACCGCGGCCATGCCGCTCGCCGTCGCGCGGCAGGCCTCGGCGCCCTCCAGGCGGCGCAGCCGCTCCTCGAACATGGTCACGGTCGGGTTGCCGTAGCGGCCGTAGATGTAGCGGTCTTTGTCGCCCTTGAAGGCCGCCTCGGCCTCCTCGGCGGAGCCGTAGACGTAGCCCGAGGTCAGGTAGAGCGCCTCGGCGGTCTCGTCGAAGCCGCTGCGGTCGAGCCCGCCGCGCACCAGCTCGGTCTGCTGGCGCCAGGCGGGCCGCGGCCCGGCGTGTTTCGGCTTGTCGGCCATCTCCGTGGTCCTTCTTCTTAGCTCTGAAACCAGGGCAGGCCGCGCGCCTTCCAGCCGCCGGCCGCCCCGCGGTGGCGCTCGGCGTCGAGCCCGCCCTCGAAGCCCTCGGCCACATTGTAGCAGCGCTGGAAGCCCGCCTGGGTCAGGGCGATGGCGGCGCTCCGCGAGCGCTGGCCGGAGCGGCATATGAACAGCACCGGCTGCTCGGGCCTGAGGCCGCCGGCGACCAGCTTGTCGACGAAGTCGGGATCGATCTGCATGTCCGGATAGCTCTGCCAGCAGATGCAGCCGACCTGCTTGTTCAGGCCACTGAGGTCGGGCAGGCCGACGAACTGCCACTCGGCCTCGGTGCGCACGTCGAGCAGAACGGCGTCCGCCTCGCGCTCGAGCAGCTGCCAAGCCTCGCTCGGGTTCAGGTCCCCCGCATAGCCCTGGTCGCCCATGGCCGCCTCGCCCCGCTTGTTGTGTGACCCTCCAGCACCCCGCCCGGGGAGCGGGAGCGGACCCTAGCAGAGGGCCATTTTACCGGCAAACCGGAATCCGGCGGGCGGAATGCCGCTGCAGCATGGCGTTCACCAGGGCCTCTTGGTGTTCGGGCGACAGCGTAGGACCCGCCTCTCCTCCCACGTCCCGCGACAGTATGTCGAAGGCGTTCTGTACGGCCATCGCACGCATTGTCGCGTCGTTTTCGGTGGCCATGCTCAGGGCCGAGGCCCGGGACTCCGAGGGCACCGCCGGCTCCGGAGTAATCTCTCAGAGCACGCAATCACTCACTTCTCTACGACCTAAACGTTTGGCACAGACCACTGTCAAGCCGTCCCACATCTAGACGTCTTATAGTTGCATCTAGATGCAGTTTTTCCCTTTTTTTGTCCCAGAGTTTGTAGTACGTCCGCGCCGTGCGGGGTCTCGCGTCGGGGCAAGAGCTAAGCAGGCCAGTCCCAATCGGTGTCGATGGAGCGGAACCTCAAAACAAGGTCAAACAGCCAGGTAGAAATCAAGTCATGACCCGATACTTGCTAGCGAGCATGAGCATGCTCGTTCTTGGCGCATGCTCCTCCATCGTCGAGGGTACATACCAGGAAATCATGGTAACCACCGACCCCCCGGGCGCGACCTGCGACTTGACGAAGGAAGGTACACCGGTCGCAGTCATCACCACGCCAAAGATGATCACGGTCAAAAGGACCAAACACGACATCGACATTCACTGCGAAATGGACGGCTATCACGACGCTCAGTTCGTGAATAACTCGGGCATACAGTCGACGACCGCTGGCAACGTCGCATTCGCTATTGGCACCCTAGGGATCGGGGCGATAGTCGGATGGGGTGTCGATTCGGCCACAGGCGCAGACAACGAATACGATAGCTCTGTCCTCATGCTGATGACGCCTCTGTCCGAGCCGGCCCCGGAGGTTCAGGATCTCAATCAACCGGAACCCGAGAAAAAAGATGAGACGCCGGACTTCCCCGAGTGATTGCTGTCCCTAATCGTCGCAACGGCTGTCCTTAAGCGTCGGAAAAGCCCCGCAGGAACGACGCCAGGTT
>JAAUYJ010106134.1_pt1 | contig 18109 bp, 11 predicted proteins | sample 7278031 | NCBI WGS metagenome assembly JAAUYJ01 (sample SAMN14350222, study PRJNA611818) | marine sediment metagenome | isolation source: surface marine sediment (1.8m) | place: French Polynesia: Moorea | collected 2018-08 | reverse complement strand
TGCTGAATCAAGGTATGAAAATAAAAACTCAACAATCTAGAATACTTACTATTTAATAGTGAGCGCGATCGCTAATAAATATAAATCATACCCACGCATCAGCAACGCCTAATGAACCACATCGCCATAAACAAAACCCTGTAGGGAGGTTGCATGCAACTTCCCTGCTGTGGTCTACCTTTTGCCTTACAACCCAAATCCCTGTACTTTATATTAATGAAAACTGCTATAAGAGGAGCTTCTGGAGTATGTCACAATAAACAACAACGATTTCGTCCTAATTCTTTTGCCTGATAAACTGCTTGATCAGCTCGTGAGATCATATCATCTATACTTGTATCGTCGGGGTGATAACTAGTAACTCCAATGCTCAAGGTTAAACTTAAATTTCCTTGCTTTGTTTCAATAATGTTATTAGCGACCATTGTCCTGATCCGATCTGCTAATACTAATGCTTGCTCTCCATTAGTTTCAGGCAAAATTGCCATAAATTCTTCACCACCATATCGCCCTAAAGAATCAACATTACGAATAATATTATTAATATTTTGTACCACCTTACATAAAGCCGTATCTCCCACCTGATGACCGTAATGATCGTTGACTTTTTTAAAGTGGTCTAAATCAATTAATAAAATCGAAAAAGGGGCACCATATCTATCAACACGATTAAATTCTTGAAGAGCAATTTCAAATAGACGACGACGATTGAAAACTCCAGTTAGAGAGTCAGTATTAGCAAGTATTTCTACTTCTTTTAGAGCCTTTTCTAATTTTATTTGTGTAGACCTCAATTGATCGATTGTATATTTGAGGAATAAATGATTGCGAATTCTACCCAAAAGTTCACGTTTGTTACAGGGTTTATTTATATAATCAGCAGCGCCTAATTCTAAAGCTTTAATCAAGTGTTTTTGTTCATGACTACCAGTCAAAAATATGATCGGAATATCTGCGTAATTAGGGTCAGCTTTCAATATCTTACAAACTTCTAAACCATTAATTTCAGGCATGATTAAATCTAACAAAATTAAATCAGGTTTAGAAGCATAAATTCTTTCTAGAGCCTGTTTTCCTCCCCGACAAAAAGTCAAATTATAACCTATGGGTTCTAGCATTGCTCTTAATAGTCTGAGGTTAGTAGCAATATCATCAACCACAAGAATGAAAAAAAATTTAGGCTCAAAGGATTCTCCCCGCATGGTTTATACTAATTACTTATTATAATTAAATTATCTTAAATCATATTTCTTAAATCATCACATATTCCAGTAAAATGGTCAACAGTTTTCGGGATTTCATCCCAATCAAACTCATCTATTTGTTGATTGAGATTGCTGGCATATTCTAGCAAAAGTTGACACTCATATTCTTCTCCCCAATTACTTAAACGGCCAATAAATTTTTCAATGTCACCTATAGCTAAAGTTTGACGGAAATTTTGCCAAGACTCTTCTTTTTCCTGACTCAATTTATCCAGTAATTCATTTAATCTAATTGGTTTACCATCAATTGATTTTGTGGTAATAATATTAGTCTCACTAGAATTATCTAATACTACTGGTTCTGGTTGAGATGAAATAGTATCAGAAGTAATAGGGAATATTTTTTTTATTTCTGCGATTAATTCAGCGCAACTAATTGGTTTACGGGCAAATCCTTCACACAAACTATTCAACTTATTCTCATTTTCAACTTTTGATAAAGCAGTCAGAATCACAATTGGAATATCTTTAGTTTCCTCATCTTGTTTGAGGAATTTTACTGTTTCTCGACCATCCATACGAGGCATCCTCAAATCAAGAAAAATCAGATCGGGGTGGTGAGATTTTGTAATCCTAATTGCCTCTAGCCCATCCCTTGCAAAAAGTATTTGGTGAGATGTTTCATAAAAATATCCGGCAATCAAATCCCGATTAGAAGGTACATCATCAACCACTAAAATTTTTAATGGTTGAAATTGTTATAAACTTTCATTTTCTGCTAGTATTTCTTCAGATAAATGATGAGATTTTACTGGCATCTGTGTAACTTGTACTTCAGGAAAACTGACGGTAAATTTACTGCCTTTTCCTGGCGTACTCTTGAGATAAATTTGACCACCCAATATCTTAACTAAACGACGAGTAATAGCTAAACCTAATCCTGTACCGCCATATTGGCGACTGGTGTGACTATCACTTTGAGTAAAAGCATCAAAAATCATGTGTTGTTTTTCGATAGCAATACCAATTCCTGTATCTTCAATAGATATCTCTAAACCAATTTTATCCCCTTGAATACTATCAACTTTATCAGTATTTACAGAAATTTTCACATATCCATTTGGTGAAAACACATTTGGTATAATTATACTGGAGTAAAACCCCATAAATCAGATAATTTATGATTAACGTGGATAAAATAACCAGCAGGTGAAGTAACTGCTTAGGGAGAGGTAATTATCAATTATTAATTATTGAAACTTATACTTTTCTCCTGACTCCTTTCTCCAGCAATTCTGACTCCTGAGGACTGAGGACTGACTCCTTGGTAATTATTTATAAGTATTCAACCGAACATGATATAATGGCGCTCTCGCTGATAGTTGACTGCTGACATTCTTTCTATGGAAATAGAATTGTTTAAGGCTAAAAAATGTCGTCATAGCTCTTTTGATGAGAGCAGTTCCCGTAGTACATATTAGACATCTCCAATAATAAAAAATCAAATCAATTATTTCTCCTTAGTGAATTTTTTTGACAAAAAGTAATAAATTTTCTTGATTACAGCGCTTTTCGCTCTTGATGAACCACCGGAGCCATAACCAAAACCTTGTAGGGACGTTCCATGGAACGTCCCTACTGTGGTCTACTGAAATGAAAACCGCTGTAATGTCAATTTATTTTAGGTTTTTGTCCTATACATATTTGTAATAATTGATTTAAGCAGTATAAACACAGAAGTTGTTGAGTATTTATAAACAAAATTGTACATATTTACTCGATTTTCACGGTTTTATTTAGAGTTAACATTGGCAAAAATCAGGCAAAATTATTACCATGACTTCCCAAGAAATTATCCAAAATATGATTCAACAAGTTGAAGTTTTTGCCACCTCTCCAGAACAGCAAAAACTAAGGTTGTATCAAACGTCCCGACACATCAGATTGAGCAAAATTTTTTAGATTTGATATCAAAGTTTTTATTCTAGTTACTCAAACTATCCTCAAGCAACATTAGCTGATTATCCTCAAAAATTTTATCAGTAAAAAAAAGAGGCGTTGCTGAATCAAGGTATGAAAATAAAAACTCAACAATCTAGAATACTTACTATTTAATAGTGAGCGCGATCGCTAATAAAAATAAATCATACCCACCCATCAGCAACGCCAAAAAAGGAAGCGACACTGTACATATATTTTAGGTAGTAAAAAGCTTAATCTTCAGTTTTGAGGTTTAAACTAAGATGTATTACACTGTAAATGTAAGAAACGTTTAAATTTTTATCTTTTCTTTGGAATTTAGTGAAATTAAAAACTTGCCAATATATCCAATAGAATCGTAAATCAATTATCTTGGAAAAACATTATACTATAATAAAGTATTTTTGGTTCAGTCTGAAAATAAATTAATATAACAAAACTTATCCATATTATAGAAAATTCAGTTAAAGATGTACCCAGAGACATAAAAAAGTTTTAGAGACAAAGGAGAAGTAATTATGATGCTACATCAAATAGTAAACTACAGATAAACCTGTATTGAGAGTGTGGGGAGTGGTACTAACTCTCACAAAGCTTTGTAAATTTGCTTTGAGTTTTGTCTAAGAAATAGTAAAATTACCAAATTGTAGAATTATGCAAGAAGTAGACCAAGAAAAGAGTGGATCTTACACAGAAAAAGTGAAAATTCAAGTTGAGGATGATCGCACTGGCACCAGTCTCGATACCATAAAACGAGCCATCGCTGACAACTTATATTATCTACAGGGGAAAGACCTAGAATTTGCTACCCCCTATGACTATTATATGGCGTTGGCTTATACAGTACGCGATCGCCTGTTGCACCGTTGGCTGAAAACCACCAAAACCTACTCCCACCAAAACGTAAAAACAGTTAACTACCTCTCAGCGGAATTCCTTATGGGTAGGCAACTAGCCAAAAACCTAGTCAACGTTGGCTGTTGGGAAGTGGCACGTCAAGCTTTAGAAGAATCATGTCTAGACCTATATGACTTAATCGAAAAAGAGCCAGAACCAGGTTTAGGCAACGGTGGTTTAGGTCGCCTAGCAGCTTGCTTTCTCGACTCTCTCGCCACCCTAGAAATTCCAGCAGTAGGTTACGGTATTCGTTATGAATTTGGCATTTTCAAACAACAAATTCAAAATGGCTATCAAGTAGAACAACCGGACAAATGGTTAAGTTTGGGGAACCCGTGGGAAATACCCCGCTATGAAGACCAAGTAGAAATTAAACTTGGCGGTTACACCGAAGCTTACACCGACAAACAAGGTAACTATCGCGTTCGCTGGATACCTGCACGCACAGTCATCGGAATGCCTTATGATACTCTGGTACCTGGCTACAACAGCAACACAGTCAACAACCTACGTCTCTGGAGTGCCAAAGCTAGCAACGAATTTGACTTACAAGTGTTTGACTCTGGAGACTATAACCGTGCTGTCGAAGACAAAACTTTTTCTGAGAACATTTCCAAAGTTCTCTATCCTAACGACAACATTTTTCAAGGCAAAATGTTGCGCTTAGAGCAACAATATTTCTTTGTTAGCTGTTCTCTGCAAGATATTATCCGCACACACCTTTCACGGAATCCAAATTTAGACAACTTACACGAAAAAGCTGCTATTCAACTCAACGATACCCACCCCTCTATTGGTGTTGCCGAATTAATGCGACTGCTGATAGACGAACATGACCTGGAGTGGGCAAAAGCTTGGAATATTACCCAAAATACCTTTGGTTACACCAACCACACTCTGCTATCAGAAGCTCTGGAACGTTGGCCAGTCAATATCTTTGCTAGTCTGCTGCCCAGACATCTAGAAATTATCTATGAACTAAATTTCCGCTTCCTGGAGAAAGTGAAGAAACGCTATCCAGGTGATGATGGGCGGTTAGCACGGATGTCACTGATCGAAGAATTTCCCGAAAAGCGCGTGCGGATGGCTCACTTAGCTTGTGTGGGCGCTCACGCTATTAATGGTGTGGCAGCATTGCATACTCAACTGTTGAAAACAGATGTTTTGAGAGATTTTTATGAATTTTCACCAGAGAAATTTACCAATAAAACTAATGGCATTACTCCCCGTCGTTGGTTATTGATTAGTAATCCCAAATTGGCATTATTAATTACAGATAAAATTGGCAAAAATTGGATTAAGAATTTAGAGGAAATTAAGCAACTTGAACGGTTTGTTGATGACCAAGAATTTCGTAATAATTGGGGTCAAATTAAGCATGAGAATAAACAAGATTTAGCTGCTTATATTAAACAAACAACAGGGGTTGTAGTTAATCCTAATTCTCTGTTTGATATTCAGGTAAAACGACTCCATGAATATAAACGTCAACTACTAAATGTGCTGCACATTATTACTCTTTTTAATCGGATTAAAAAGAATCCAGATGTAGATGTTTTGCATCGGACTTTCATTTTTGGAGCCAAGGCAGCACCAGGTTATTATATGGCGAAGTTAATCATTAAATTGATTAATGCAGTAGGGGAAATAGTGAATAATGACCCAGATGTGCGCGAGCGCTTGAAGGTAGTTTTTATCCCAAATTTCTCTGTATCTATTGGTGAGAGAATTTATCCTGCAGCCGACCTTTCCGAGCAAATTTCGACTGCTGGGAAGGAAGCTTCGGGTACTGGGAATATGAAATTTTCCCTCAATGGTGCTTTAACTATTGGTACTCTTGATGGAGCAAATATTGAAATTCGGGAAGCAGTGGGAGCTGAGAATTTCTTCTTATTTGGGTTAACAGTTGATGAAGTTAAAGCATTAAAATATCAGGGATATAATCCAGAGCAATACTATACTTCTAACAAAGAATTACGACAAGTAATTGACCGAATTGCTTCTGGTTATTTTTCACCAAGCAAGCCAAATTTATTCCAGCCAATTGTAGACTCTTTATTAGGAAAAGATGAGTATATGTTATTGGCAGATTATCAAGCATATATTGATTGTCAGGAAAGAGTTAATCAGGCTTATCGTAACCCAGAATCTTGGAATCGGATGTCGATTATTAACTCAATTAATATGGGTAAATTTTCGGCTGACCGTACTATTTGGGAATATTCTCAGGAAATCTGGAATGTCGAACCTGTGAAAATTGATATGGAAGCATACAGTCAGGAGACTGCAGGTTTACAACGGTATTGTCAGATTTAAAGATATTAGACTCCCCCCTTTTTTAGGGGGGTAGGGGGGATCGAAAGAGCGTACCTCACGCTTACTAAAAAATGCTATATATTAGACATAGGCGTGATAATCAAAAATCAAATCAATTCTCGCGTAGAAATCATAAATTATTTCCCTGTACGGATGTTGCATGCAACGTCGCTACTCCCTACTCCCTACTCCCTCTTTTCCACCAGAGGTCTATTACTATCCACTGTTTTATTTATATTCTGATTGTTCCTCAAGTTGATTTTTTAAATATTGTTTCCAGACAGGATTAAGAGTAAATACAGTTAAATTATTTTCTAACTTTCCATTTAATAATAAGCGTTTTTTGAGAGACTGAACTAAATTTAGAGATTCCTGAATAGATAATTTTAATTGGCTAATTATTTCTGCTATGGTAACAGGTTTTTCTTGATTAGCAATTTCCTGAAGAACTTTCATTTCTCTAGGTGATAAACGCTGTAATTGTTGTTCTAATTCTGCTTCTAATGGTTCAGGTAAAATCAAAGTGTCATCTTCTAGAAATTCTGCTACTTGACCGCTAAATAATTCTTGAATTATAGTTGCGGTTGTGTCTAACCATCGGGGATTTCCTTGATAATTATTAATCAATTTTTCCCAGGATTCTCGATTTGCTAATTGGTGTTTTTGACATATTTCTTGAGCAGCATTTCCTAAACTTCCTAATATTAAGGTTCGGACTGGATAATTTTCTGTTTCTAATTTGATAATTTCTGGGATTTTTTCTCTACTTATTAATAGGAAACAACTCTGATGGGAGACAGTTACAAGTAGTTGAAAAAAATCCCGATAATCTTCATAACCAGATTTGTATTGACCTGCAAGTTTTCCAGGAGCAAATAATTTTTGTACGTCATCAAATATGATGCAGCAACGATATTTTTCTAGATATTTTTGTAGTTGTGATAATAGAGTTTCGATGTTGTCGGAAATTTCTGTTTCTGGTGCGAAAATTTGCAGGAGGTTAGTGAGAGTTGTGGTGAGAGTGGGAGAAAAGCGAAGGGTACGATAAATGATGTAATTAAACGTAGGGGTTTGGTCTCCAAACCCATTTTGGTTTCCAAACCCATTCATACCCTCGTTCAAATTCGTAGGGGTTTGGTCTCCAAACCCATCTTGGTCTCCAAACCCATCTTGATTTCCCATCAACCCATTTATTTCCTGAATTAATCGTAGAGAAAGGGTCGTTTTACCCATACCACTTATTCCTAAAAGGGAAATGACACGGAGGCGATCGCTCGTTATCCATTTTGATAAGGTGGAAAGTTCGTCTGTTCGACCATAAAAGTTGATAATTTCTGGTGCTTTGTCTAAGTCGATAATATGTTGAGTTGGTGTTTGTTGAGAGTTGTTTTTTGTTGGGGAAGCGCGAGGATTTGACGTACAGATATTAAAGTTATTTGTGACGTTATCTCTACCAATAGCCAAATTGTAAATTTTTGCATTTTCTAATATAGTTCTAAAATTTGTTTTTGTAATATTTTCACCGAGTATTTCCGATAAAGTTTTCCATAATTTAGAACCGATAGACCTAACATGAGTTTCGCTAGCGTAAGTTTCCCCAGCAATTTTTTTGTAAGTCTGATTTTCTAAAGTACGTTGCAATATAGTTTTTTGCAAGTAGTCTAATGTTTCTCCAGTATGTTCATAAATTAGCTCTTCAGCCAACCTCAAAACTTCTTGAATATCCATAGATTGGGAAATGTTAGGGGTTTGGGAAAATTATAACAAACAATTCCTACATTTCCTACAAATAGTACAAACAAATTGAGAGAAAATTTCCAACAATTCCAACTGACAAACCCAGAATTTATGAGGAAAGATGGATTATAGCAGTTCTTTAATCTATAAGGTAAAGTTTTTGATCCCCCCCGCCCCCCTTTTCAGGGGAGAGTCAACAAAAGTCCCCCTTTTTAAGGGAGATTTATGGGAATCGTAGATGTACCTAATATTTATGAGAAATGCCACATTAAGACATTAACAAATAAACTAATCCGCAAGTTATGAATACTTACTCAGTTATTATGCTTGGGCCAAGTGGGTCTGGAAAAACTGTGTTTTTATCAAGTATGTACAAAAACCTATCTACACAGGGGAAACGTGGCTTTTTTCTGAAATTTGACAGTGCAGAAAACAGAAAACGTTTGATTAACACCTACGCAGAACTAGCTACTGATGAAAAATGGCCTGTGGGCACATTGCTGTCTGAAGTATCGGAATGGGAATTTACTTGTTGTGTACAAACAGAAGACTTGTCAATTTATGATGCCTGTAAGTTTGTTTATATAGACTATGCAGGTGGTAGATTAACTGACGAAATGGGGGAAGAAGACGAGGAGTTTAACAGTAAAATCAGAGCAGCAGATACTATGCTAGTCTTACTAGATGGTCAAAGACTGTGTAATCTGATGCGTAAGGAAAGAGATGGCGTGATTTGGGTTATCAGAGATTTGTCTAATATTTTAGGGGTAGTACAGAACATTAAAGATAAACCAGTACATTTTGTTATCAGTAAATGGGATATTGTCGAACCACATTATAGTCTCCAAGAAATACGCGATCGCCTACTGGAAATTGAAGAGTTTAGTGATTTAGTCAGAATTAGAAATAAAGTTGGCGTTCCAGTAAGACTAATTCCAGTAAGCTCAGTTGGTAAAGAATTTGCCACTTTACAATCAGATGGTCGTATGGCAAAAAATCTTGGTATCATACCTAAACCATTTCAGCTTGAAGCACCTTTAGCTTGTATTTTGCCTGACAAGATTAAAATTCAGGTGAGAGAATTGACTAAAAAAATAATAGAAGAAAAAGGTAGGAATATTGAAGTTAAGCCAGAATTAGGTTTTGGGGAGGTAGCAGGCCAGTTTTTTGGTCTTCTTGGTGGGGGAGTCAAAAATATACAGCAATTGTTACCCGAAAAATATCGTTTTGATGAAAATGTTCTCGAAGATTTGATTGAAGGTGCTGAAAGACCTGCTAGGGAAAAAGAAGCACAAGCTCGAAGAAGAACAGAAGAATTGCGTGCTAAACAGAGAGAATATATCAACCAAGTGAATGATGAAAAAACAGCACTCGACTCTGCTATTAGTTCTTTTTTATCAATTAAAAATCAACTAGATATTGATTTTCCAGAATCAGATTTGGGAGATGTATGAGATGACTCAGAAGAATAAGTTGGGGGATGCTCTACAGAACTTCCCTGCAACGGTTTGAAAAAATGTTTTTGTGATTTCTGGATATTTCTATTATGAATCAAGAAGTTTGGTGTTTTTTAGTAAGTAGAAATCAGTACCTTGACTATAGAGTAGTTGTAGCTCCTGATTTTATGTGCGAAAAGAATTATACGCTCATACTTGCTTTGGCAGCAGGAGGAGAAATAACTGACAAAGGTACTGCATATTACCAGGCAATTATTGACTCTAAAGTGGGAGATTTAACATTAGTTTTTCGAGTTATTGAAGCTCTGCAAACAGATATAGGTATTTCTGGAGATGCTTTTCTCAAAGACGGTGTTAAAAATAGAGTCATTCTGTTAATTGAAGGTATTGTTTTTAAAGGAAAGCTTTCCGAAACAGATATTGTGATAACCTCAGAAGATTTTGATGCAGTTCACAAGCAAATTATTGAGAATTATCAAAAGTTTTGGTCTCAAACTAACGCAATCCCTGCTTATGCTTCTACATTACTTCCATTATCAGAAAAAGAAAACAAAGATAATGCTTTTCAACTGATTAAGTTAGATGATTATATTGTTGGTGGTAAACCTAAAAAAGAGCCTAAATTAGAAACTAATCAACAATTACCAAAACAGGAGAAATCTGAGGATGAATTTTTAGGCGATCGCTCTCAATCATTGCCACCTCAACAAATTAATCAAAGGGAATTAGGGGGAGAAAATACAATCCTAGATGTAATTGACTACACGGTTAAGGTTGTCCCAAAGATAGGGTTTAAGCTTGTTGAAAAGTTTTATGAAGCCGTATTTGAGGGAGCTGTACAGATAGAAGTCGATACTCCTGGTGGTAAGAGAATTATCACTGGTGAAAAGGATGGGAATATTAGGGTAAAGGAAGATGCAGGAAAAATAGACATTACACCTACCCCAAAACATGATACTGAAATCAGGTGTATGGCAGTTGATAACAAGAAAAAGATTCTTGCAAGTGGAGACAAAAAAGGTAATGTCAAGATTTGGGAATTAGAATTAGGAAGAGCAAGTGTAACGGAAAAAAAGACTATTCGAGCCTCTCAAGGTCCTATTCAATCATTAGCATTTTCTCCCGATGGTAAAACCCTGACGATTATAGACGATCATGGAGGGAGTCAAACAGAGATGATAAGTTGATTAAATGGGAACAAATTAAATAATTACACTGTTTTTTTAATGGGTAGACCGTAGTAGGGACATTCCATGGAACGTCCCTACATTGTTTCAATATCTATTTACTGCAAAATTTCCTGAACTTCCTCAACACTCAAACCGAGAGTTTCAGAAACTTCCTCTATACTTAAACCCATTGCCAACAACCGAGAAATAGCATTCTTTTGGATAAGCAACCCCTAATAGCTGCCGCACTTGCTCCGCCAACGGGAGAGCGCGGGACTTCCCGCCGGGGTAGTTAAAAAGGCAAAGGGAAGTTTGAGAAAACCTCCCCTGATTAAAATTACAGAGCTTTTTTACTTATAACCATTGGCAAAGCTACTGTCATGATTCAGCTCTGTATCTGCTCAAGCTAACTATTTCTTAGCTTCTTCACGCTCTTTCACTTCCTTAATCACCTCTTGCGCTACGTTAGTAGGACAAGGTGCATAATGAGAGAACTCCATCGAAAACTGACCGCGACCAGAAGTCATAGTCCGCAGGTCGCCAATATAACCAAACATCTCACTCAATGGCACATCTGCTTTAATGCGAGTACCCATTGGCGTAGAATTCTGAGAAGTAATCATCCCCCGACGGCGGTTCAAATCACCAATCACATCACCAACATGGTCATCTGGGGTAAACGCATCAACCTTCATGATCGGCTCCAATAACTGAGGAGAAGCTTTGACAAATGACTGTCGATAAGCAGCTTTAGCCGCAATTTCAAAAGCGATCGCTGATGAGTCAACCGGGTGATAAGCACCATCCGTCAAAGTAAACTTGATGTCTACACAAGGGAAACCTGCTAACATTCCCTTTTGAAAGCTACTCTCAAAGCCTTTTTGTACAGCAGGCCAATATTCTCTGGGTACATTTCCACCTGTCACCTTGGACTCAAACTGGAAACCACTACCAGTTTCACCAGGCTCTATAACATAGTCAATCTTACCGTATTGACCAGAACCACCAGACTGCTTTTTATGAGTATAACTATCTTCAAGGCGTTTAGTAATAGACTCCCGGTAAGCTACTTGTGGCTTACCAACTTCCACATCAACCCCATGAGTTCTTTTGAGAATATCCACCTTAATATCTAAGTGCAACTCACCCATACCCTTAATGATGGTTTCATTACTTTCTGAGTCAGTCTCTACTTGGAAAGATGGGTCTTCCTGAACCATTCTAGTCAATGCCATCCCCATTTTCTCCACAGAGCCTTTATCCTTTGGTTTAACAGCAATGGAGATTACTGGATCTGGGAATACCATCGGCTCCAAAGTTGCAGGCTCTTTGGGGTCACACAAAGTATGGCCAGTTTGCACGTTCTTCATACCGACAATAGCCACAATATCCCCTGCTTGAGCAGATTCAACTTCTTCGCGAGAATTGGCGTGCATTTCTACCAAACGTCCAACCCGCTCAGTTTTACCTGTGGCAGTATTTAGCACTGTGTCACCTTTAGACAAAGTACCGGAATAGATGCGGGTAAAGGTCAATGCACCATATTTGTCGTCCATAATCTTGAACGCTAGGGCACGTAAAGGTTTTTCTGGGTCAACGTAGGCCAAATTGCCAGTCTCGTGACCCTCTAAATCTACCTCTGGTTGTGGTTTAACGTCAGTAGGGTTAGGTAGGTAGTCAACTACTGCATCTAGTACCAACTGGACTCCTTTATTTTTGAAGGAGGAGCCACAGTAGGTGGGGAAGAAAGCTAGATCGCCAGTTCCTTTGCGGATGCAGTGCTTGAGGGTATCTAAATCTGGCTCTTCTCCTTCGAGATATTGTTCCATCACTGAGTCGTCTTGTTCTACGGCCAGCTCGACTAATGCTTCCCGATATGTTTCTACATCATCAACCATATCGGCTGGAACGTCTTTAATCTCATAGTTTAACGGGTCTCCAGAATCATCCCATATCCAAGCCTTGCGGGTCAGCAAATCTACCACGCCCACAAATTCATTCTCACGGCCAATGGGCAATACCATTACTAATGGTTTGGCTGCGAGTATATCTTCAACCTGTTTGACTACACTGAAGAAATCAGCTCCTGTCCGGTCAAGCTTATTTACATAGATAATCCGAGAAACTTTAGAATCATTTGCATAGCGCCAGTTAGTTTCAGACTGGGGTTCTACACCACCGGAGCCACAAAAAACACCGACACCGCCATCGAGAACTTTTAGGGAACGGTAAACTTCGATTGTAAAGTCAACGTGGCCAGGGGTATCAATGATGTTTAGTTGGTGGTCTTTCCAGAAGCAGCTTGTGGCGGCCGATTGAATTGTAATGCCACGCTCTTGCTCTTGTTCCATAAAGTCTGTTGTGGCTGCACCATCGTGGACCTCACCGATTTTATGGATTTTTCCGGTTAGTTTGAGAATTCTTTCGGTTGTAGTGGTTTTGCCCGCATCGACGTGGGCGAAGATGCCGATATTACGATAACGAGTGAGGTCTTTTTTCATATTTAGCTCTCTTGTTAAGTGTTACAATTTTGTACTACTTTTAAGTATTACATATAGGGTATTAATTTGGCCTTAGCAGCTAGGAGAGAAATCACTACATAGATTTGCATGGATTTCTGCCGGTATGCTGGCCCCTAGCTGAGGCTGAACTTCAAAATATTGTTTGAAATCCGATTTTTTGCCCTAGTTATATTGCCGATTGTAAAGTATTTTGACCCAAGGTGGAAGTTGCTAAGGATGGGCAAATGTTTGCTGCTCGGACTAACTATAAATGAAGATGGTTAAGTCTGATTATTGACAATTTTGATAAAAAATGGTAATCAAATAGGAATAAATAAATTTCTATTGGATAAAGTTATTATTATTCCTTACACCTACACACCTGCAATTGTTCCAACGCCTCTGGGTGAGTGACAAAATAATCTTGTAGCCATTCAGAACCGCGTGCCAACAATTCCTCTAAACTTTCTACTCGTCATAATCTGGCTGGGCGATCACGACTACTAGTAGCCAGTCATTTATTGTCAGGACTTATGCATAAATGAAATCCATGCCTAACAAAGCTCAAACTCAATTAACTGAAAGAAAACGCTCTAGGCTCAACAGGCAGGTTATAGCAGATGGTGTTATAATAGGGGGTTAAGTTAACAGAATGCAGCTAAAAGGGATAGTTATAAACCTAATGCCCGTAAACTGATAGAGGTTTTTACTCATCAGACAAAACCTCGATCTCAAGATATGCGGTCGGGCAAGACCCGTGGATGCCTGTGGATGAGTAACCGCCGACGGCCCGTAGGGACGTTGCATACAACGTCGGTACAGCAGGAAGTAAACATTAAAATGAGGTTTTATATCAGTCGACGGTTGAAAGCAAGCAGGCAGCTAGAGCAGCGAGAAGATTGCTCCCACCAGCGCGAGTAAAACCACTCTGAAAGTAAGCTCACAGCTAGATTTTTGTCTATGCCGAGGAGACTATAAGTCTGTTGACAGGCTTAAAGCAAATGTGGATTTACCCCATTTGCAGTGGGCTAACCACAGAATCCAGGGTGTTTCAACCCCTGGAGATGTCAATACCTACTGTTCCATCATCAGTAACTATTGTCAAAGATTGTAGGGGCGATTTCCTGCGGAATGCTACGCAAAAGCGAATCGCTGCTACTAGATATTTCTTAAGTTTTGTAGTAGAAATTAATCCTGAAACTTGGCCTCCAACTGATAATTCATTAGGTATAGATTAAGGTATCAAAACCTTTGCTACATTTAGCGATGGTACAAAGGTTGATACTCCTAAGCCACTTAAGAAACGAATTAAGAAGTACCGAAAGTTAAGTAAGTCATTATCTCATAAAACTTAAGGGCCTAAAGAAGCGTGAACCCACCGAAGAGCTACGGCTCAGTAGAAATCTCCCCACCTAAAGGCGCGGGAAGGATTTCCACTTATAGATTTGATATAAATTATCGATATAAGTTTTTTCTACTCCCGAACATTCAAACGAATCATCATTTTTAACAATTACATGACTTATCCTATATTTATCAATTAAATTCTGCAAAGCCTCACATTTAGCTATACCAGAATTATCATAAAATTGTTGTGCCATTAATAATCTGTCATGCCATTCAATAACTTCTATATCTTTGTAGGGATGAGACTTGAGATTAATTAAAATTGGCGCACCTGTGACAATTCTAAAATCAACAAATTTACCAGAAGCTATAGGAATTAAATAAGTCTCACCTGGTTGTTTATTTTCTTTGACATATTCCATAATAATTGGTGTATCTTTCCGATTAATAGTGAGTTTCTCTAATTGGATTCCCACTCCTGAAAGAATGAACAGATATATTGCTACGACAGAGAAAATTTCTATCGGTTTTTTGTATTGCCTAATCCAAAGATTATACCTGTCAAAAACAACAGCCAAAATATAAGCCAATATCATACAAGTAGAAATAGGAACCAAAAAAGCAGAGACACGCCAGGGGGTAAGAAATGCCAAAGTATTGCTACTAGAAAAAATTTTAATTATTGTCAGAATAACTGCCGTAGTAAAAGGAAAAAATAAAATAAAAAAAAGTCTAGTTTTGCGGAGAATATAGAGAGCGATCGCTACTACTAAAATCTGGATAGGTGCTGTAGGTTCGGTTAACCAAATATCCGGGAAGGAATGATGAGGAATTCTATTGACAAGTAAACTTTCAGATATTTGAAAAAGTTCGGGAGATGTGGGTTTAAAAGTAATAGTCATATAACTGACTACTGGTAAAACTAATATGAATGAAAATGTACCTATGAATAATGATTTTTGGAGATTATTTTCATTCTTATAGGTGAGAATCATATAAGCTAAAGTTAGTAAAGCTGCACTAGGGAGATATGTGGGATGAAAGGTTGCAGCTATCCCTAAAGCTAAGATTGCTAAAAAAGGTTTTTTTCTGAGAAAGGCATAAATAGAAAAGATAATTAATGCTCCAAATGTACAGGGTTGAAAATATCCACCGAGAATATATTGTTCTGCTAAACCATAGTGGAGATGTACATGAGTTTTCAAGTCAAAAATTCTGATTTGTAGACAGTGAATAGTCAGGATAAGGAGAAAATAAATTAGCAGCTTTAGTCGGGAAGTATTAATTTTAAAAATCACTGAAGCAATGCCAAGGATACTATAAACATAGATGCCGAAAATTAGGATGTAATAAAAGTAGAAAAAATTTTCATTGAGGTAAGCATAAGTGATTTTAACCAAAAAAGTAAAAGCAGGTAGAGGATCTAATGTATTAGCTAACCAATCTTTGTCTAAATAACCTAAATTAGCTTCAGATAATCCCTGTAAAAATTTAGTATGTTGATTTGAGGTATATAGGGGGTCTTGAGTATAGGAAATTCCAAAAATTAAGCCTAAGATAAAAATTTGCCAGATGAAAATAATAAATTTGTTTTTGAGTATTTGCTTCATTTTTCAAGGAAGAAGGAAGAGGGAAGAAGAAAGAGAGAAAAATTTCTAGGAGGAAATTGATATAGCAATCTTAAAGAGGTTATCATATTTTATAGTAAAAGTTTGGTTTCCAAATGTCATTTTTCCTTTCCTTTGCAGACCGAACCCCTACAGTTTTTTTCACAAATAATTTGGGGTTAGTCAACACAAAGCTCAGATCAACTCTACTCAACTTTTCCTTTCCTTTGCAGACCGAACCCCTACAGTTTTTTTCACAAATAATTTGGGGTTAGTCAACACAAAGCTCAGATCAACTCTACTCAACTTTTGCTTTGCTTTGCAGACCAAAACCCTATAGTTTTTTTCACAAATAATTTGAGGTTAATCAACACAAAGCTCAGATCAACTCTACTCAACTTTTGCTTTGCTTTGCAGACCAAACCCCTATAGTTTTTTTCACAAATAATTTGGGGTTAGTCAACACAAAGCTCAGATCAACTCTACTCAACTTTTGCTTTGCTTTGCAGACCAAACCCCTACAGTTTTTTTTCACAAATAATTTGGGGTTAGTCAACACAAAGCTCAGATCAACTCTACTCAATTTTTGCTTTGGTTTGCAGACCAAACCCCTACAGTTTCTTTCACAAATAATTTGGGCTTAGTCAAGAGTATTTCTTATAATTGGTTTAGCTAACAAAACTCAGGTAGAGCAGAAAAAAATACAGGGGAGAAGTAATTATTAATTATTAATTGTTAATTATTAATTATTCAAAATACATTTAGCTGACAAAACCCATAATTTTTCTATCTCCAAAACTGAACATTTATCTATAGTGCCAACTATGGCAGGAATATTTCCATTTTGCAGATTAATTCCAATCTGATTTCCCATTTGATAATACCACTGTATCAACCAAGGATTTTTTAGTACATATTCTGGCTTAAATGCTTCACTATCTAATATTAAAAAATCTATTCCATAAGTATTAATGTAATCTTCCATCCACTGAATATCTGAATGATACTGAGCAAAAATAAATTCTGTAGCTCGCTGTTTTATTTGATTGTAATAACCAAGATGATAAGGAATAGCATATTCCCAGGCAAACAATACGGAACGTTGAGAAAATGTCGGGATATAATTTACCTCTTCTGACAGAGAAACAATCAGAATATCTTTTGGTTTTTCAGCAAAAAATTCATATACTTCTGGAGATTGACCTTTTTGATAATCAGCGTAAGGAAAAATTTTCCATAAGCTCATGTCGCCTATTAATAAAATCCCCAAAAATCCAATAATAATCAATCCTGAAATTCTTCTATTTTTGCTGGATGGTTGTTGACTTACCCAGTAAAAAATTGCATCTAAAGTTATACATAAAACAATAGCAGTCGCTATGGCTAAGACTATCCGAAAACTATGATTGGTGTAACGACTTGGTAAATGTAACTTGAATAATAAAAGATGAGCTATCACGAATAAAGCGAAACCAGCTAACAAGATTTGGGGTAACAATTTAATGTTAGGAGTTATTTGCTTAACCAAAGGTAATTGTCTAGGAAAATTTATTCCATTATCAAGGTTATAGCTTTTTCCTTCTTCCTTCTTCCTTATTTCTTCTTCCTTCTGAAAAAGGTTATAAGTTTTCCCTTCTTCCTTCTTCCTTCTTCCTTCTTCCTTCTGAAAAAGTATTGGCAAGAATAATCCAACTATTAATATATGAGGCAGAAATAATTGTTTAGGTAAAATTCCACTACGACCGCCGAAGATGAAAAAATCCCAGGAATTTTGTAAGAAAAAAACACTTCTACCAGCTTCCCCAAATTCTGGCAAAACTTTTGCTTGGGATGCTGTAATTACAGGTGCGTAATTACTAGAATTTAAAGCATAAAATAAAATTACCACCAAAC
>JAAUYJ010126464.1_pt1 | contig 18117 bp, 14 predicted proteins | sample 7278031 | NCBI WGS metagenome assembly JAAUYJ01 (sample SAMN14350222, study PRJNA611818) | marine sediment metagenome | isolation source: surface marine sediment (1.8m) | place: French Polynesia: Moorea | collected 2018-08 | reverse complement strand
CGCGGCCTGCCGCTCCTGATGCAGGTCTACCTGATCTACCTCGGCCTGCCGCAGCTCGGCTTCGTGGTCGACGCCGTGCCCTCGGGCATCGCCGCGCTGGCGCTGTGCTACGGCGCCTACATGGCCGAGATCTTCCGCGCCGGCATCCAGGGCGTGCCCGACGGACAGCGCGAGGCGGCGGCCGCGCTCGGCCTGAAGAAGGGCATCACCTTCCGCAAGATCGTCTTCCCGCAGGCGATGCGGCTGATCGTGCCGCCGACCGGCAACCAGTTCATCGCCATGCTCAAGGACTCTTCGCTAGTCTCGGTCATGGGCGTGTGGGAGCTCATGTTCCTGGCCCGCACCCAGGGCCGCGCCGAGTTCAAGCACCTGGAGATGCTGATCACCGCGGCCATCGTCTATTGGATCATTTCCATCGGGTTCGAGATGATCCAGGCGCGCATCGAGACCCACTACGGCAAGGCGGACAAGCGCTGATCCCGGTCAAGCCGGGCTTGAGCGGCGGCCCCGTTGCGGCTACCTGTGGGCCAGGAATGTCGTGGAAATCTGGGAATCCAATTATGGCTCACGGCATGAAGTTGCTGACGGCGCGGCCCGCGCCGGAAGGCTGCGAGATCACCTGGCGCGAGGGCGGGAACAGCGATCTGTTCCCCTGGCTATGGCTGCGCGAGAACTGCCCCTGCCCGGCCTGCTACAACGCCAAGACCCATCAACGCGAGGTCTTCACGGCCGAGCTGCCCTCCGATATCGTCGGGGACGAGGTTGCGGTCGTGGACGATGGCGCCGGGCTGCGGATTGCCTGGTCGCACGGCGGCCACGAGAGCCGTTACGACGCGGCCTTTCTCCACGATTTGAGACGGCCCCGAAACGGCGCCGCCGGGCCGACGCGGCGCCTGTGGGATGCCTCGGTCGCGGACGAGCTCCCGGCCCAGCCCCGCGCCGCGGTCATGGCCGAGGACGGCGCGGGCCTGCGCGCGTGCCTCGAGGCGATCGAGCGATTCGGCTTCTGCTACGTGCGCGAGGTGCCGCCGACGCTCGAGGACACGCGCGCCGTGGTCGAGCGCGTCGGCTACATCCGCGAGTCGATCTTCGGCGGGCTCTGGAGCTTCTCGGCCGAGGCCATGGAGCACAGCGACAGCGCCTACTCGACCCAGGCCTTGCGGCCGCACACCGACGGCACCTACAGCCTCGACGCGCCGGGCCTGCAAGTCTTCCACTGCCTGGAGTACGAGGGCACCGGCGGCGAGAGCATACTGGTCGACGGCTTCCGCATCGCCGACGAGCTGCGGCGCAACGACCCGGCGGCCTTCCGAACCCTGGCGAGCGTGCCGGTGACCGGGCGCTACATCGAGCCGGGCGTCCATCTCGAGGCGACCCGTCCGGTGTTCCGGCTCGGACCGGACGGCGAGCTGCTGCAGGTGACCTTCAACAACTACGACCGCGCGCCCTTCCGCCTGCCCGACGACGAGATGGCCGCCTTCTACCACGCGCTGCGCGGCTTCGAGGCCCTGGCCAACGACCCGGCGCTGCAGCTCAAGCGTCTGCTGCGGCAAGACGAGGTTTTGTTCATCGACAACTGGCGCGTCATGCACGCCCGTGCGGCTTACAGCGGCAAGCGCCGCATGTCCGGCTGCTACGTCAACCGCGAGGACTTCGAGTCGAAGCTGCGGGTGCTGCGGGCCGAAGCTTAGGTGGCGGGCGCGTGACCAAGCGCCTGCTCATCGTCGCGCACGCGCCCTCGGACAACACCGCGCGCCTGCGCGACGCGGTGCTGCAGGGCGCGCGGGGCATCGAGTCCGACGACCTGGAAATCGACTGCACGCCGCCGCTCGAGACCGGCCCCGATCGGGTGCTGGCGGCGCAAGCCGTGATCCTCGGCACAACCGAGAACCTGGGCTACATGAGCGGCGCCTTGAAAGACTTCTTCGACCGCATTTACTACCCCTGCCTGGAACACACCCAAGGCCTGCCCTACGCGCTTTACATCCGCGCCGGCCACGACGGCACCGGAACGCGCCGCGGCGTCGAGACCATCGTCACCGGCCTGCGCTGGCGCGCGGTGCGCGAGCCGTTGGTCTGCCGCGGTGAGTTTCGCGAAGACTTCGTCACGGACTGCGAGGAGCTGGGGGCGCTGCTGGCGGCGGGCTTGGATGCGGGGGTGTTTTGAGGGGGTTGGACTTCGAACGTGCGTCCTTCGAGACGCCCGCCATCGCGGGCTCCTCAGGATGAGGGCCAGCCTTGATGCCATCCACGGCCTACCTCATCCTGAGGAGCGCCCGTGAGGGCGCGTCTCGAAGGACGCACCGCGGACCATGCCGACCCAGTTCTAACCCCCCACCTCGATCACCATCCCGTCGTAGCCCGGCTCGACGCCCGGCGGACACATAGCCTTCAGCGCTTCGTAGTCGGCCTCCTGGTTCATGTGCGTCAGCACCGCGCGTTTCGGCTTCGCGCGGGCGATCCATTCCAGGGTGAGCTCCAGATGCGCGTGGGTCGGGTGGGGACGCTCGCGCAGGCAGTCGACGATCCAGAGCTCGAGGCCTTCGAGCGCCGCGAAGGCGGCCTCGTCGAGGCTGACCACATCGGTCGAATAGGCCACGTCGCCGATGCGGAAGCCCGTGCTGGTCTCCTTGCCGTGGCCCTGCACGAAGGGAACCACCTTCGTTGAGCTCAGAGTGAAAGCGCCGTCGAGGCTGCGGTCCTCCAGCATCGGCGGATAGATGTTTTCTGGATCGCAGCTCGAGGTGAAGACGTAGTCGAAGCGCTGGGTCAGGATGGCGCGGGTCTGCGGCGACATGTAGGTCGGGATCGGCGTGCGCCCGCGCCTGATCATGCTGCGCAGCTCGTCGAGACCGTGGCAATGGTCGGCGTGGGCGTGGGTCATCAACACGGCGTCGATGCGCGCGACCGCCGCATCGAGCAGCTGAGCGCGCAGGTCGGGCGAGGCGTCGACCAGAATCGTCGCGTCGCGGGTCTCGACCAGGATCGACACGCGGCGTCGGCGGTTCTTCGGGTTGCTCGGGTCGCAGTCGCCCCAATAGCCGCCGGGCGTGCCGTCGGCGAGCGGCACCCCGCCCGAGCCGCCGCATCCGAGGACCGTCACCTTCATGACGCGGGCCGCGTGACCTTGTTGAACAGGGTGAGGAAGTTCTCGCCGGTGACCCGCGTCAGCTCCTCGGTCTCGATGCCCTTGAGCGCGGCGAGGGCCGCGGCGGTGTGCGCGACGAAGGCCGGCTCGTTGCGCTTGCCGCGCTTCGGCACGGGCGCCAGGTAGGGCGCGTCGGTCTCGACCAGGAGGCGTTCCAAAGGCACCTCGGCCACGGTGGCGCGCAGCTCCTCCGCCTTCTTGAAGGTGACGATCCCGGCGATCGAGATGTAGAGGCCCATGTCCAGGGCCGCCGCGGCCAGCCCCGGGCCCGCGGTGAAACAGTGGATCACGCCGCTGAAGGCCCCCTCGGCCTGGCCTTCGCGCAGCACGGCGACGGTGTCCTCGTCGGCATCGCGGGAATGCACGATCAGCGGCAGGCCGGTCTCGCGCGCCGCGCGGATGTGGGCGCGGAAGCTGTCGCGCTGCTGCTCCCGAGGGCTGTGCTCGTAGTAGTAATCGAGGCCGGTCTCGCCGATGCCGACCACCTTGGGATGGGCCGCCAGCTCGACCAGCCGCCCGGGCGTGCGCTGCCCCTCCCCTTCGGCCTCGTGCGGGTGGACCCCGACGGAGCAGAAGACCTCGTCGTAGCGCTCGGCGATGGCGCGCACGCCCTCGAACTCGGAGAGCTTGGTCGAGATCGTGAGCATGCGGCCGACGCCCGCCGCGCGCGCCCGTTCGACGACATCTTCCAGGTCGCCGTCCTTGGCCAGGTAGTCGAGGTGGCAATGGGAGTCGACGAGCATCGCTTTCAACGCCTATGCATCGGTGGCTTGCACGCTGGATTGGCGTTGTGCGTCCTTCGAGACGCCCGCTCACACGGGCTCCTCAGGATGAGGATCTTTCTCAATGCCATCATCGATTTACCTCATCCTGAGGAGCCGCCGAAGGCGGCGTCTCGAAGGACGCGCGATGGGGCAGCATCCGCAAGCCCTCAAACAGCCTCCGCCTCCTCGACATAGCGCGGGAAGACCCCTTCGGGTCTCGGCAGCGGCGTGCCTGGCGCAATGCTCCTGTCGAGCGCCGCGAAGTCGCGCGCGTCCTGCGGCACCGCGAGCTGGTCGAGTAGCTTGGCCATGGAGTCCGGCATGACCGGCTGGGTCAGGATCGCCAGGCGGCGGACTACGTCGGCCAGGACGGCCAGCACCGTGCCCATGCGCGCCGGATCGGTCTTGCGCAGCGCCCAGGGCGCCTGCTCGTCGACGTAGCGGTTGGCCGCCGAGATCACCTCCCAGGTGGCCTCGAGGGCCCGGTGGAAGGCCTGCACGCGGTAGAGCTCGCGCAGCTGGTCGGGCAAGGCTTCGGCGGCCGCCGACAGGGCCGCGTCGGCCGGCGTCGCCTCGCCCCGCTCCGGCAGTTGGCCGCCGCAGTTCTTGGCGATCATCGACAGCACCCGCTGGGCCAGATTGCCGAAGTCGTTGGCCAAGTCGTTGTTCAGGCGCCCGACCATGGCCCGGCGCGAGAAGTCGCCGTCGTTGCCGAAGGGCACCTCGCGCAGCAGGAAGTAACGGACGGGGTCGAGGCCGTAGGTCTCGGTCAGCGCGATCGGGTCGATCACGTTGCCCAGGGATTTCGAGATCTTCTGGCCCTCGTTGGTCCACCAGCCGTGGGCGAAGACCCGCCGGCACGGCGCCACGCCGGCGCTCATCAGGAAGGCCGGCCAATAGACCGCGTGGAAGCGCAGGATGTCTTTGCCGACCATATGAAGATCGGCCGGCCAATACCTTGTAAACTGCGCACTTTCCTCATCCGGATAACCCACGGCGGTGATGTAGTTGATCAGCGCGTCGAGCCAGACGTACATGATGTGGTCCGGGTCGTCCGGCACCGGCACGCCCCAGTCGAAGGTGGTGCGGCTGATCGAGAGGTCCTTGAGACCCCCTTTCACGAAGGAGATCACCTCGTTGCGCCGGCTGTCCGGCCCGACGGAATCCGGGTTCTGCTCGTAGAACTCGAGCAGCCGGTCCTGCCAGGCCGACAGGCGGAAGAAGTAGGAGGGCTCCTCGACCCACTCGCACGCGGCGCCGGACGGTGCGATCTTCTCGCCGTCCGGCCCCTCGGTCAGTTCGCTCTCGGCATAGAAGGCCTCGTCACGCACGGCGTACCAGCCGGCGTACTTGCCGAGGTAGATGTCGCCGGCCTCGGCCATCTTCCGCCACAGCGCCTGGCAGGCGCGCGCGTGCCGCGGCTCGGTGGTGCGGATGAAGTCGTCGTTCGAGAAGTTGAGCTGTTGCGACAGGGCGCGGAAGTTCTCCGACACCTTGTCGGTGAAGGCCTGCGTGTCGAGGCCCGCGGCCGCCGCCGACTGCGCCACCTTCTGGCCGTGCTCGTCGGTGCCGGTCAGGAACATGACGTCGACGCCGTCCAGGCGCATGAAGCGGGCCAGCACGTCGCACGCGAGGCTCGTGTAGGCGTGCCCGATGTGCGGCGCGTCGTTCACGTAGTAGATCGGCGTGGTCACGTAGAACCGCTTGGCGTCCGGCCCGGCCATCCAACTCTCCCAGGACTGAGACCGCGGCGGCGGGTCGTCAGCGCGCCGCCGCCTCCAGCTCGACGAAGGCGGTGACCACCACCTGCTTGCGGTCCAAGTTGGCGCCCTCCGCGCGGGCGAAAAGGCGGCTGAGGTTTTCCCACAGGGCCAGCCATCGCGCAAGCTCGCCCGCGGCCAGCAGACGTCCCATCAGGGCGCCTTCCCCCTCGACCACCTCGGCCGGCAGCCGGCCCTGGGAGCCGGCCCGGATCAAGCGCGCCAGCCACCAGGTGAGCAGCTCGGAGAGGGTGCGGAAGGCCTCGGCCCCGGCCTGGCCGGACACCCGGTCGGCGAAGGCGTGGAGGCCCGGGACGTCGAGCCTGGGCAGGCCGTCGAGCAGATCCAACATGTCGCGGTAGAGCTCGAGTCCGCCGCCGCGCCACAGCTCCAGGCCCCGTCCGATCGAGCCCTCGGCCAGGCGCGCCAGGGTCGCGACCTCGTCCTCGGCCAGCTCCGGCAGGTGGCGGCGCAGCAGCCCGGCGACCTCGGCCTCGGCGAGCGGCGCCAGGGCGAGCCGGCAGCAGCGCGAGCGGATCGTCGGCAGCAGGCTGCCGGGCGCATGGCACACCAGGATCAGAACCGTCGCCGGCGGCGGCTCCTCGAGGACCTTCAAGAGGGCGTTGGCGGCGGTCAGGTTCATGTCCTCCGCGCCGTCGACGATCACGACGCGCCAGGACCCCTCCGCCGCGGTCATGCGCAGGAAGCCGCGCACCGGGCGCACCTCCTCGACGACGATCTCGGTGCGCGGCTTGCCGGTCTTGGGATTGACGCCGCGTTCGACGCTCATGAGGTCGCGGTGGCCGCCCGAGGCCACGCGGCGGAACACCGGATGCTCGGGGTCGAGCGCCAGGTCGCGCGGCGCGTCGCCAAACAGGTCGCCGCCCGCCCCGCCCTCGCCTTCCGCCAGCAGCCAGCGGGCGAAGCGATAGGCCAGCGTCGCCTTGCCGATGCCGCGTGGCCCGGCGAACAGCCAGGCGTGCGGCATGCGCCCCGAGAGTGCGGCCTGCAGCAGCCGCTCTTCGGCGGTGGCGTGGCCGATCAGGTCGGGAGTGTGGCGCGGCTCGGGGATCTTGGGCTCGTCCGCCGCGGCCTTGGCCTTCCGGCTCATGCCGGCGCCGCCCCGAGGCGTGCGTCGAGCGTCTGCTGAACGGCCGCTTGGACCTGGTCCGGATCGGCGGCGGCGTCGATCACCGCGCAGCGGTCCGGCTCGCGGCGGGCGATCTCGAGAAAGCCCTGACGGACCCGTTCGTGAAACGCGCGCGTCATGCGCTCGTAGCGGCTGTGCGCGTCCGCGCGTTTTTTGGCGCGCGCCAGACCCTCGTCCACGGAGAGGTCGAGGATAAGGGTGAGATCGGGGCGCAGGTCGCCGACAACCAGCTCGGTGAGCGCCTCGACGGGCGCGTGGCCGAGCTCGTGGCCGTAACCCTGATAGGCCATGGTGGAATCGGCGAAACGGTCGCAGAGCACCCACCGCCCTCCCTCCAGGGCCGGGATCACGGTCTCCTGCAGATGGCTGCGGCGCGCGGCGAAGTGCAGCAGCGCCTCGGACACCGGGTCCCAGCGCTCGACCGGGCCGTCGACCAGCAGCTTGCGGATCTCCTCGGCGCCCGGGCTGCCGCCCGGCTCGCGCGTGCGCGTCACCGTCAGGCCGCGGGAGTCCAGCCAGTCGGCGAGCAAGGCGATCTGCGTCGACTTGCCGGCCCCCTCCCCGCCCTCGAAGGTGATGAACCTGCCGCGTGCCATGGCGCCAATGTGCGCGCCGGCCGGCGGCGGGTCAATGAGCCGACAGGCGAGGCAGGCTCCTGATAAGATGCGCGCCGCTGCGACTCGGCCGCGAACACAAGAGACCGCCACCATGGACCTTTCATCGATCCTCCTCGCCATCATCCTCCTGCTCGGGGCGACGGCCATCTGCGTCAGTCTCTTCCAGCGCCTCGGCTTCGGCTCGGTCCTGGGCTTCATCGTCGCCGGCATCGCCATCGGGCCGCACACGCCGGGACCCGTCCTCAGCGAAGACGTCGAGGGACTGCAGAGCGTCGCGGAGCTCGGGGTGGTGCTGTTCCTCTTCGTCGTCGGCCTGGAGATGCGCCCCGAGAAGGTCTGGGCCATGCGCCGCCTGCTCTTCGGCCTGGGTTCGCTGCAGGTGCTGGCGACGGCGGCGGCCCTGGCCGCCTACGCCGGCTTCGTCGTCGGCCATTCCTGGCAGAGCGCGGTCGTGCTCGGCCTCGGCCTCGCCATGTCGTCGACGGCCATCATCATGACGACCCTGCAGGAGCGCGGGGCGCTGGCCAGCGAGCACGGGCAGAGCAGCTTCGCCGTGCTCATGGCCCAGGACCTCTGGATCGTCCCGGTCATGGCGCTGGTCCCCATCCTCGGCACGCGGATGACGCCCGACGATGCGACGCCCCTGTGGCAGGAGGCGCTGCTGGTGGTCGGGGTTATCGCCGGCATCGTCGTCGTGGGGCGCTTCCTGCTGCCCTTCGCGCTCGGTTATGCGGCGCGGATGCGGAATGCGGAGGTCTTCGGGATCTTCCTTCTTCTCGCGGTCATCGCCGCGGCCTGGGCGGTGGAGCACGCCGGGATATCCATGACCCTGGGCGCCTTCCTGATGGGGATGCTGCTCTCGGCCTCGGACTACCGCTACCAGATCGAGGCGATCGTCGCGCCCTTCAAGGACACCCTGATGGGCCTCTTCTTCATCTCGGTGGGCATGTCTATCGAGGTCGGCGCCCTGCTCGACGCATGGGACAAGCTGCTCATCCACGTTCCCGTGCTGCTCGTCGTCAAGGCGGCGGTGCTGATCGCCCTCGCGCTCGCCTTTGGCATCGGCCGGGCGGCCGCCATCCGCACGGGCTTTTACCTCTCGCAGGCCGGCGAGTTCGCCTTCGTCCTGCTGGGCGCGGCGGCCGCCGCCGGCCTCTTGAGCGACGGGGGCCTGACCCTGGCCATGCTGGTGGTGGCGCTCACCATGGTCCTGACGCCGCTGATGGTGAAGCTGGGCGATCGGCTGGCTGACAAGCTGCAGGCCGCGCCGGCGGGCCCGCAGGCCGCCCCGCCCAGCGACCTGAAGCGCCATGTCGTCGTTGTCGGCTACGACGAGGTGGGCCAGCTCGTCTGCCAGATGCTGGAGAAGGCGGGCATTCCCTACGTGGCCTTCGACCGCGACATCGATGCCGTCCGGCAGGGCAAGCGCAGGGGCCACAACGTCCACTACGGCGACATGTCGATCCCTTCCGCGCAGCAAGCCGCCGGGCTCGGGCAAGCCGCCGCCGCCTGTGTCACGTCCACGGACATGCATCGCGCAAAGGCCCTGGCGGTCACCTTGCACCGCCTGCACCCGGGCCTGAACGTCTACGTGCGCGTGCGCACGATGGCCGACCAGGACGAGTTGGTGGCCAAGGGCATCATGCACGCGCGCACGGGCTACATCGAAAGCACGCTGGCCACCGGAAGCCTGCTGCTGAAGGACCTCGGCGTGTCGGAGGACGACGTCGGCGAGCTGATAAAATCGTTCCAGCAGGACAACTACGCGCTGGTCCGCGCCGGCCACGCCCGAGAGGCATGACGCCAACGGCGGAACCGCCGCATCACGCCAGGAGCTTCTTCAGCCGCTCAGCCTTGAAGATCTTCCCGACGGTCAGGCCCTGGACCAGGATCGAGAAGGCGACCACGCCATAGGTCATGTGCAGGATCAGGCTCTTCTCGGGGCTGTCGGGCAGCGAAAAGGCCATGGCCAGGGCCAGTCCGCCGCGCAGGCCGCCCCAGGTCAGCAAGTTGGTCAAACCAAGCGTCTGCGCCTTCAGCAGGCCGCTTGCGCCGAGCGCCAAGAGCGGCAGGTAGACGCTGATCCAGCGCATGACCAGGCAGACGCCGATGGCGATGGATGCCGAGGGCAGCCCCCCCGGGTAGGGCGGGATCAGGGCCAGGTGCAGGCCGATCAGCACGAAGAGCACCGCGTTCAGGACCTCGTCGATCGCCTCCCAGAAGTTCTTGAAGGGCTCGCGCTCGGCCTCCCGCGCACGCGGCATGCTGACGTTGCCGAAGATCAGGCCGGTGACGACCATGGCGATCGGGCCGGAGACCTCGATCTGCTCGGCGATCCCATAGCCCAGCGCCACGACCGCCAGGGAGGCCAGCACCTGGGTGCCGTAGTCACGGCTCTTGGTGATCAGGAAATGCATCAGGGCCGCGGCGGCCGCGCCCAGCGCGATCCCGCCCAGGACCTCGCGCAGGAACAGGACGACGGCGTCGCCCATCGAGGCCTGCTGGGTGCCGAGGGCGAGCGCCAGGCCGATGGTGAAGATCACCACCCCGACGCCGTCGTTGAACAGGGATTCGCCGTTGATGATGGCCTCGAGACGCGGCGGCAGTCCGACCTTGCCGAGGATGGCCAGCGCGGCGATCGGATCGGTGGGCGAGATCAGGGCGCCGAACACGAAGGCATAGATCAGCCCAAAAGCCAGCCCGAAGAGCCCGAAGACGAACCAGAGCGCGACGCCGGTGAGGGCTGCGGAGATCAGGGTGCCGCCGATGGCGAGCGCCAGGATCACCCACCTCTGCTCTTCCAGGAAGCGCGCCTTCACGTTCACGCTGCCGGCGAAGAGCATGAAGCAGAGCAGGCCCTCGAGCAGCACGTGGTCGAGCGCCAGCTTCGCCACGAAGGCCTGCTCGCCGGTGAAGAGGTCGCCGAACCCGAGGGCTTTCAGCAGCGCCAGGGCCACGGTCAAGGCGACGGCGAGGAGCATCAAGCCCACGGTCTTCTGCAGCTTCAGGAAGCGCTCGTTGACGAAGCTCAGCACGGCGGTGATCGAGAGCACCGTGGCGATCGTCAGGAATTGCTCCATGGCGTCCTCTCCAGGGGGTGCGGCGCGAATGGGACCGTTTCGACCCGGCGCCTCATTTCCCTTTCCCGCGCATTTCCCGTTCTTCCTGGATGGTGAGCGTCAGCGCGCGTGTCGCGATGGCCACGACGAGGCCCACGAAGATCACCCCGATCAGAGCCGCCACGACGCTGAAGACGCGCCCGATCGGAGTGGCCGGCGTGATGTCGCCGTAGCCGACCGTCAGGCCCGTGATCATCGTGAAGTACAGCGCTTCGCCATAGGCGATGTCTTCGGCGTGGGCGATGAAAAAAGCGCAGGCGGCGAGGGCGGCGGCGAGCACGAGTATGACGCCACTGGCAACGCCCAGCGAATCAACGAAATGCCGCCAGAATCGGATGAACTCCTTCATGCGAAGCGCCGTTCGGTCATCGCCTTCGTCGGAAAATCACTGCAGCGCCTTAGGCGCCGCCGCCACCGGCCCCCCACCCTCCTCGCCGGCGGTCCCGGTCATCACCAGCACCGAGGCGGTGGTGCCGACGCGTAGGTCGACCCCATCGGGCACCTCGGTCAGGTGGATGCGCACGGGAATGCGCTGGGCCAGGCGGATCCACTCGAAGGTCGGGCTGATGGTGGGCAGCAGCTCGAAGCCGGTGCTGCCGTCGGCCTGGGCGATGCCCCAGCCGAGACTGTCGACGCGGCCCTCGAGCGGCAGGTCGGGATAGGTCATGAGGGTGACGATGGCGCGGTCGCCCGGCGCCACCTTGGCGACGCGATTCTCCTTGAAGAAGCCGTGCACCCAGAAGCTGTTGACGTCGACCAGCGCCAGCGCCGGCTGGTTGGCGACGGCCTGGTCGCCGAGGCGCAGGTTCAGGTTGGTGACGTAGCCGTCGACCGGGGTGACGACGCGCGTGAACTCGAGGTCCAGCTCCGCCTCGGTGACGGCCGCCTTCGCGGCGCGCAGCCGCGCGTTGTCCTCTCCCGGCGCGCCGAGATCGGCCTCGGCCTTGGCCAGGTCCGCTTCCGCCTGGAGCTTGGCGGACTTGGCCTGCAGCAGAGCGGCGTTGGCCTGATCGAGCTGGGCCTGATTGACCTCGAAATCGGCCCTGGCCTTATCGGCCTCGCGCTGCGCGGCCGCGCCCTTTTTCGCAAGGTCGGTGTATCGCTGGAAGTCGGCCTTGGTCTGCACCAGGCGGGCGGCGTAGCCCTTGACGGTCTGCTCGGCCTGGGCGATGGCGGCCTCGAACTCTGCGACCGCGGCACGGGCCGCCTCGACCTGCTTCGCCAGCGCCGCGATGTCGTCGCGCGTCTTGTCGAGCTCGGCGCGCTTGCGGTCGAGCGTCGCCGCGAAGGTGCGCGGGTCGATCTCGAAGAGGAGATCGCCGGCCTTGACCAGCTGGTTGTCGACGATCGGCAGCTGCACGATCGGCGCCGAGACACGCGGCGTGACCTGGATCACCTGGGCACGCACCTGGCCATTGCGGGTCCACGGATTAACCACATAGTCCCACCATTTGATGCCGGCGATGACGACCGCGACCGCGACCACGGCGGCGGTCAGGAGGACTCGCATTGTCGTGCTGAAGACGGTCATGACGGAATCACATAGGTGCCTATGATGGATGTGTAGATCACGGCCAGTGCCAGGAACACCAGGGGCGGATAGAAAAAGAAGCGCGACAGCCGGTAGCGGTTCAGCAGATAGGCCGTCAACACCGCCGCCGCCACGCCGAGAATTCCGGCGATCAGCAGCGGGGGGAAGAAGACATCGCCGATGGCGAACTCGCTAGGGATGAAGTTCATAGTTGCGGCCTCGATGCCGTATGGGTGTCGGTCATGTACGACTTGCACTCTAAGTCGTCATTGTCAGCGAAGCGAAGCAATCCAGAAATTTCAGAGTCCGTGATCCACAGTCTGGATTGGTTCGCTGCGCTCGCAATGACGATGTGGACAGTGTTGCATCGCCCCCTCCTCCTTCAGAACCGCGCCTCCCGCCACTTTGGCCAGTCGACCGTGCGGGCGATCCGCAGGAAGCCGATGCCGGCGTCCGACAGGCCGCGCAGGCCGCCCAGATAGCGGAAGAAGTTCTCGTAGTCCCGCTCGCTGAGCTCGGCGGTCTCGCCCTTGCGGTAGGTCGCCTCGATCCGGGCGTCGAGCCTTTCCAAGCGCGCGGCCAGGCGGCTCTCCAGGTCGGCCACCGTTGCGCCGGCCTCGGCCGGGTCTTCGGCCCAGAGCCGCACCTGCTCCTGGACCACCTCGCGCCAGGCCCGTAGTTCGTCCCGGAACTCCTGCACCAGGACTTCGGCATGCGGAAGCTCGCGCGCTTCCAAAAGCTCGTCGATCCGGTAGGCGATCGCTTGAAGCTGCGCGACCAGGGCCTGGACCTTCTCCGGCGTGTCGCCGGGCAGCGCTCTGTAGTCGATCCGTCTGCCCAGCGCCCCCAATTTATCCGGCAGCGTCAGCAGATCTCCGCTGTAGAGAGCCGTCTTCCAGCGTTGTCCCCATCCCTGCCGCTGGTCCCGGTCGAGGGCCAGGCGCGACAGCATGAAGTCCGCCTGCAGGAAGTAGCGGCGCAAGAGGCGCAGGAAGGTCTTCTCCGGCCGCGGCGACGGCGGGATGAAGGTGGTGGCGACAGCGAGTGCCAGCGACAACAGGACCGTCGCCCCCGTATTCATGAATCCAGCAAAGTCGTAGGTCTGTTGGTTGTCGATCGACATCAGCACGTTGAACAGGGCCAGGACGCTTGGCCGAAGCATTCGACGCTGCGGCGGCCAGCAGAGGTAGCAGATCGCGAAGGTCACACCGAAGATCATCAGCCCCAGCTCTAGGTAGCCGGAGAGGTTCGGCATGACGAAGGTGTAGAGCCCGCCGCCAAGAGCGATGCCGATGAGAAACGACGACGTCATGCTCGAGGGCGGCTGACGCGCCATGGCGGAGATCATCACCCACAAGGTGGCCATGAAGGTGAAGAGCGCATGGCCCGGCGGGTCGACGTAGATCCAGATGAGGAAGGCGATCCACAGCGTGGCCACCGTCGTCGCCGCCGCGCCGAGCCGCTCCGTATCGATCTCGAATCCTCTCCGGCGGGGGCTCATCACCGGCGCTTCCGCTGGCTTGTCGCGAAAACCGCGAATCTCGCCCGCGGTTTCGAGCAGCGACCGGGTCAGTTCGTCCAGGCGGTCGAGCTGGGCCTTGGCGACGGCCAGCGCCGCTTTCTCGAAGTGGCCGAGGGCTCGGGTCTCCGTCAGATCGATCTTCAGGCCCACAGGCGCGGGCAAATGCTCGGGCGCCCCGCCGGCCAGCAGGCGCGCGACCTCCGCGAAGCGCAGCTCGAGCTCGGCGCAGAAAGGCTCCAGGCCCGGCAGAGGCTTGCTCAGCTCGATCTCGCGGAGCTGAGGTATCGCCTCGCGCCAGCGTTCCATCGTTTCCATCACCTCGCCCGAAAGGTGCCGGTAACGCCGCCATTGTTGGCGCAGCTCCCAGACCGCGTAGCTGTCGGTCTCCGAGGCCGCGAGGTAGCCGCCGACCTGAGTCACGAGCTGCGCCACCTGCGACCGCAGCGGCCGGGATTCCTCGGCCGTGCCCTGACCGCTCATCAGGCCGCGGTATTGGCGGTAGAGCGCCGCCTGAGCCGCGGCGAGATCGCGGCTGGCCGCTTCGAGGTCGCGCCGGGTGCTGCGGGGCCAGAGGAAAGTTGAGATCAGCGAGTAGACCAGGATCCCCATGCCGGTCTCCTCGACGCGCGCCACGGTGATCTGAAAGGCGCGCAGGGAGTCCGTCGGGGCGGAATCGATCATGATGACCAGGGTGACGAAGGCGCTGACGAACCAGAAGTACTGGTGGCGGGGCCCGGTCAGCATGTAGACGCAGAAACCGAGGTAGATCGACAGGCAGATCAACCTGTCCCAACGTTCCTGCGGGAAGAGGGCGAGGATTGTCAGCGCGGCCGCGCCGGCGACCAGCGTGCCCAGCATCCGCATGGCGGCCTTGTTGAACGAGGCCCCAGCCGTGTCCAGGCTAATCATGGCCACCGCAAAGCCGGCCCAGAAGGGCTTCTCCCAGCCCAGGGTGAGGGCGATCGCGTAGGCGATCGCCATGGCCAGGGCGACCTTGATCGATTCCTTGCTTCGGGTGGAAAGCGGGATCATGAATGCAGACTACGCTCGGGTAGATACAGTCGGTGCCAGTGCGAAGCCCTATTGGCTGTCCGAGACGGCCTCGGAGCCGGACGCCTTCGCCTCTGCCCCTTCCCGTTTCGGTTCAGCTGCCGACTTTTCTACCATCGACGCGTCCGCCTCGGCCGCTGCGACCGGCTTGACCTCGGCCCCCGCCCTCACCTTCTGCACGCCCGCGACGACGACCTTCTCGCCCGGCTGCAGGCCCTCGGTCACGACCCGTTTCGTGCCGTGGGTCCTGCCGAGCTCGACCGGACGGTGCTCGGCCTTGTTGTCCGCGCCGACGACGTAGACGTGCGTGCCGGCCTGGGTCTCGACCACGGCGGTCTGCGGGATGACGAGGGCGTCGGGCGTCTCGCCGATGGTGAAGCGCACCGGCGCGTACTGGCCCGGGATCAGGTCGAAGTCGTCGAAGTTGGGCCTCTTGGGGTTCTCCAAGATGCCCCGCACCGTCATGCTGTCGGTCGTCGGGTCGATCTCGGTGCTGACGAAGTTCACCCTGCCTTTCCTCTCGTAGATCTGCCCGTCGGAAAGCGCCACCTCGACCACCATGTCCTTCACCGCGAAGGCCGCTCCCGCGCGGATCAGCTGCTGAACCTCGAAAACCTGGCTGCGGCTCAGGTGGAAGACCACGTAGATCGGGTCCATCTGCACCAGGCTGGTCAGCACGTCGCGCTCCTTCTGAACCAGATTGCCGACGTTGATCCGGGTCTCCTGGATCCGGCCGTAGAAGGGGGCGTTGATCTTGGTGTAGCTGACGTCCAGCTCGGCGTTGCGGATCTTGACCTTGGTCGCCGCGATCTCCGCCTCGGTCTCGAGCATCTTGGCGCGTGCGCCCTCCGCATCCTCGACCGAGGCCGCGCCTTGCTTGGCCAGCTTGCTGTAGCGCTTCTCTTCGCTTTGCCAGAACTCGTAGGTGGCCTTCTGGCCCTCGAGCTCGGCCTTGAGCCGATCCAGGGTGTCCTCGAAGGGCCGCGGATCGATCAGGTAGAGCGGCGCGTCCTCCTCGACGAAGGTGCCTTCGGTGAAGTAGCGCTCGAAGATATAGCCCGAGACCCGCGGGATGATCTCGACGTTCTTCACCGCCGTGACGGTGCCGCTGGCCTGCAGGACGATCGGCACCTTCTCTTGGGCCGCCTCGACGACCGTCACCTCGGGCGGCGGCGGGGGCGGCGCGGCCTGCTGCTGCTCCTCGCAGCCCGCGAGCAGCAGCGCGAACAGGCCAACGGCGAAGGCTGCGGGATAGCTGATATCGCGGCGGTCCTGTCCTCTGGTTCTCATGTCCGGGTTCCTCAATCGTCGCCGGGGGCGGCCTCGGGCGCGGCCTGGCTCGCGGCGGCCTCGTCGCGCGTCTTCGACCAGCCCTCCCGCGCCCGCTGCAGCACGTAGTAGAAGACCGGCACCATGGCGATCAGGATCGTCGCGAGGGTCAGGCCGCTGACCACGGCGGTACCGAGCGAACGCCGGGCGCCGGCCCCGGCACCGCTGGCGACGACCAGCGGCATCAGGCCGACGATGAAGGCGAAGGCGGTCATCAGGATCGGCCGCAGGCGCAGGCGCGCCGCCTCGATCGCCGCCTCCAGAATCGGCTTGCCCTTGTCGCGCAGCTCCTTGGCGAATTCGACGATCAGGATCGAGTTCTTGGCCACCAGGCCGATCAGCATGACAAGGCCGATCTGGCCGTAGACGTCGAGGTCGAGGCTGCGCCCCAGGAGCCCGCCGACCGCGCCCAGGAGCCCGAGGGGGATGGCCATCAGGATCATGACCGGCATGACCCAGCTCTCGTAGAGCGCGGCCAGCACGAAGAACACGAAGACCAGCGACAGGCCGAAGGCCACCGGCGCCAGGTTGCCGGCTAGGAGCTGCTGGTAGGTGATGCCGGTCCACTCGCCGCTGTAGGTCTCGGGCAGCACGGTCTCGGCCAGCTCCTCGATGGCGGCGATCGCCTGGCCCGTGCTGTAGCCGGGGGCCGGGGCGCCGTTGACGGCGACCGAGGTGTATTTGTTGTAGTGCTGGATGCTGTAGGGTCCGGTCGTCGGCTCGATGGTCACGAAGGCGCTCAGGTCGATCATCTCGCCGTCCTGGTTGCGCACCCTGAGGCGCCCGACGTCGGCCTCCTCGGCGCGATCGGCCGCCTCGGCCTGCAGGTAGGTCCGGTAGACCTTGCCGTACTTGTTGAACTGGTTGACGTAGAGCGAGCCTAGATTGATCTGCAGGGTGTCGTAGAGATCGTCGAGCGAGACGTTGCGGGTCTTGGCCTTGGTTCGGTCCACGTCGATGTAGCGCTGCGGCGCCTCGTTGTTGAAGTTGGTGTAGACGCCGGCCAGCTCGGGGCGCTGCCGGGCCTGCTCGATGAAGTTCTCGGCCGCCGCGGCGAGCGCGTCCACGCCCTGGGCGTTGAGGTCCTGGATCTGGTAGGTGAAGCCGCCGGTCGCGCCGAGACCGGGGATGGCCGGGGCGTTGGCGACCAGGGCCCGCGCCCCTGGGATTTGCGCGAGCTTGGCCCGCAGGCTGGCCATTACGCCCGTGGCCTGGGTCTCCGGCGTCTGGCGCTCCTCGAAGGGCGCGAGGATGACGAAGGCCATGCCCTGGAAGGGCTGCTTGAAGGCGTCGACCACGTTGTAGCCGGAGACCTCGAGGACGTCGGCGACGCCAGGCGTGTCCAGCGCGATCTCGCGCATCTCGGCCACGACCCCCTTGGTGCGTTCGATGCTCGCCCCCTCCGGAAGCTGGGCGATCATCAGCACGTAGCCCTGGTCCTCCTCCGGCACGAAACCGGTCGGCACGGCCATGAAGACCAGATATGCCAGCGCGCAGAGCCCGGCGAAAGCCGCGAGCACCAGCGGCCAGAGCTTGGCCATCCACTCGACGGTCTTGGCGTAGCCGTCGGAGAGCGCCTCGAAGCCGCGGTTGAAGCCGCGAAAGAAGACGTTCTTCTTTCCGGGCGGGCGCAGCAGGATGCCGCAGAGCGCCGGGCTCAGGGTCAGCGCGTTGATGCCCGAGAGCGCGACGGCGATGGCGATGGTCAGCGAGAACTGGTTGTAGAGCAGGCCGGTCATGCCGGGGATGAAGGCGCAGGGCACGAAGACCGCGATCATGACGATCGTGGTGCCGACGATCGGCCCGCGCACCTCGGCCAGCGCATCCTCGGTGGCCTTCTTCAGGTCTTTCTCCCCCTCCTCCAGCTTCCGCTCGACGTTCTCGACCACGATGATCGCGTCGTCGACCACCAGGGCCACCGCCAGGACCAGACCCAGCAGCGTCAGCTGGTTGATCGAGAAGCCGGCGGCGGCCATGAAGGCGAAGGTGCCGATCAGCGAGACCGGCACGGCGATGATTGGGATCAGGGTGCTGCGCCAGCTCTGCAGGAAGATGAAGACCACGACGAAGACCAGGGCGATCGCCTCGAGCAGCGTGTGGATCACCTCGCGCGTGGATTCCTCGATG
>JAAUYJ010139019.1_pt1 | contig 18127 bp, 5 predicted proteins | sample 7278031 | NCBI WGS metagenome assembly JAAUYJ01 (sample SAMN14350222, study PRJNA611818) | marine sediment metagenome | isolation source: surface marine sediment (1.8m) | place: French Polynesia: Moorea | collected 2018-08 | reverse complement strand
ACCACACCAAGAACCATAAGACTTTTCTAGAACATTAAAACCACGTTCCTCTATCCATTGTAAAATTAGATTTTCCCTAAACCCAATCCCTTTCTCCGGCAAATTAATATCCATAGTAAAACCATCCTCTATTTCATAAATAAACTGTAGAGAACCTTTACCCTTACCAATCAACTCTTCCGATTCTGAATTCACCAAAAAGCAGATTAATAAACATCTCCCACCCCGTTGTAAAACCCTATATATTTCATCAAGAAAATAACGAACTTCATAACTTTGCAAATGAGTAAATAAGTGAGAAACAGAAACACAGTTAAAACTTTGGTCAGGATAAGGAAAAACAAAATTATTTGCAGATATTTTTCCTGTAGAATTGTAGAGAGGATGATAAATATTATGCCAATTAAAATTAAAATTAGGTTTACGAGTCGTAATTTCCTTTTGAGTCCAAGAAATCAAATTTTCTACCACATCAAAACCCTCATAACGACCAGAAGGTTGTAGATAATGAACCAAGCAATAAGCAACCGTACCAACATTACAACCAACATCAAGAATATGGTCTGTTGGTTGTAAACCCAATCTCTGAATTAAATCTCCTAATAACTTGAAAGAATTCTGAATAAATTGACGACTATTATCCTCTCCAATTATTTCTAGATATTTATAATCTGGCAGAGGTAAAAGAGGTGTTAATGCCGTTAAAATAACTATACCTTCACCTTGTTCAAATAGAGGAGTTAAAGAAATTAACGAATGTTTTAATTGATTAATTTGTTGTTTATTTAAAAGAATTTTTAGACGGAATCTAGCATTACCAGCACCAGATAAACTAGAGTGAACCTTCTCCACATCCGGACTAGGAATATTAAGAGTTTGTTCAAAGAAACTAAACAGTTGATTCCCAATAGAAACTTTAAACCCTTCTAACATACCAGCATCCAGGGAAGCAACCCAACCAGATAAGCGTAAAACTTGATTTTTAATAACTACCCGATCAATAGAACCCCAAGTAAGTAAAGGATTAATTTTTTGTTTCTTGCGAATAATATCTTTTTTTCCAGAATTGTTTTGAGTATAGTATTGTATCTCTGATGTTTTCTTACGATGCGATCGCAAACTTAATGCTTCTCGATAAATTTCTATATCTTCGTGATTTAGAGCTGATATTTTATCAACTATTTCTTGATTAGATAATACTTCTTTTATTAGTGATTTATATTCTGGATAAGGATTAGTATTTGGAGTTTCTAATTCATACTCTACCCAATTTAGCATTACTGATAATTCATGCAAATCCTCATGAAAAAATTCTTGAATCCCCACAAAATAAAAATCTTTTAGCAGATAATTTTGCAGAAAATTCAACTTAATTAGATTCTGCATCTCTGGTTGTTCAACAAATTCGAGAAAACTCAAATTAGCCTCTTGATAAATTTCTAAATCTTGCTCATCATTTGCTGCTAATATTTGCCAACTTTTCCAAAAAAAGTAAAAAGAAATCAACCGCTTAATCGGATTCCTCAACCAAATAATTTTTTTAGCACCCGGAAACTTTTGATTATATTTTGGAGCAGGAAAATGACCATGAATTATTTTAACTTCTGGTTTTGGTTTGATTAACATCCGATTCCGAATATTACCTTTGTGAGGATAGTCAAAGAAAATTTCCTCGGAACTATATACCTGCTTAATAACATCCTTAAATGCAGTACCAGCAGTTCTTGGTACATGAATCGAAATTACTTCTACTTTTACTTCTTCTAATTCATTAGGTACGTTAATTTGACTCATTTTTCGGCAGAATACTAAAGACTAATATTGTAAGCATTCAACTATTAGCACTCAGCAGTCAACTCCTAGCTTTGTTATACCTTAATTTTTATTTTGGAGATGTCTAATGAATGAAGTCAGCGTTTTTTTACTTCTACTAAATTTTCAACTATAAATCTGAGTTATTAACCCATACAATTTTTGCCATGAAATTATGGATGTATCTCAAAAGCTATTAACAAAGTTACGACCCTGGAGGCTAGCTGTTAGCTAATTGCTGAATGCTTACCTAAATTTGGCTTAATTATGATTTATTTTAAGCGTTAAGGTATCAACTTCGACCTGAAATTTTTCTAATTTAGACTTATATTGTTCTAAACTTTTCTGATAATTATCTAATTTTGACTGAAACATCTGAGTTTCATCAGCTTTAGTTTGAGATGTCTGTTTCATCTCCGTCTGCTTTTCTAAAGATAACCCCGTTTTTTTTTGCAGAACCAACAAATCTTGATTAGTAAAAGACTTACCTCCACACCAAGAACCATAATATTTTCCCACCACCCTTAACCCACACTCTTCTACTAAACTTAACAGTAAAGATTCTGAGAAACCAACACCTTTTTCCGGTAATTCTAAATCCAAAGTCAAACCACCCTCAATTTCATACATTAGCTTCTGAGAAGCTTGACCCTGTGCAATTAATTTTTGTGATTCTGGGTTAATGAGAAAGCACCCAAATAACAACCGACCCCCAGACTTCAAAACTCGGTGAACCTCCTCGAGATAATGTCGCATCTCTGAAATTCGCAGATGAGTAAACAGCTCGGTAACACAAACTACATCAAAACTGAAATTATGGTAGGGAAGAGCAAATTCTACCCCCGATACAGTACCAGTAGGATTATAAATTGGGTGATGAACATTTTCCCACCGGAAATTCAAGTTAGGTTTTCGGGTAGTAATTTCTTGTTGAGCAAACGACAAAACTTTTTCCCGAAAATCAATCCCTTCATAACCAGCTATTGGTTTTAAATAATTAGCTAAAGCATAAGCAACCTTTCCTATACCACAACCCAACTCAAGAACTTTATCTGTAGGTTTAAGACCTACTATTTCGATTAAATAACCCAACCATTTAAAAGCAGTATTATTAAATTGATTGGGAGTACCAGCAAATTGTTTAATGTATTTTTTTGGAGGAATCTTAAGAGTAGGATTTAAGACACCTAATAAAGCAGCACCCTCATTACCCTCAAAAATAGGAGTCACAACAACCAAAGAATCTTGATACTCTTCAAACTGTCGTTGCTCCACAGGTATTTCGATACCAAAGCGAGCTTTACCTGCACCCTTAAGTTGGCGATGAACCTTCTTAACATCTGGACTAGGAATAGCTAAAGTCTGTTGAAAGTCAGTTATCTCAGTTCCAGCAATAGAAACCTTGAAGCTATCCGCAGACCCGTACTTAAGTGACACAACCCAACCTTTTAGTAATAACAGGTCGTTTTCTATCACCACTTTATTTAGATTTCCTAGCGTTGCCAAATACTTATTACTTTCTGTCCGTGGTTTTCCCAATAGAAATTGTTCTTCATTTACTTCCTTTCTGATTTTTTCTACCGCTATTTTTAGTCTAGGAACAAATCGCTGAATCGTTAAATCCTCTACCTCATTAAATATCTTATCTTTAGATTCAAAATGTGACCAAGGTCTCTGTTCATTTTTAGTTGCCCTACCTCGCATCATTTTTTTCATACTCTCTTCCTTTGAGCGAGTAGTATAATGATTTATTCTGATTTTTTTAATAGAATACCTTGATGAAATAGGTCCGTTAATTGGTTGTTTATTTTCTGTTACTACTTGACCTTCAGCAAATACAAACTGATGAGGATTTAGGGAACGAACTGTTTTTTCTGGGCGTAGAATACACTTGATATGTTTATTCGGACCAAAACTTTTTTTAGCACATTTAATAAAGTTTTCTACTTGTAATCCTTCAGGCTTTTTTTCATGTCCTGATGTACCAAAATTTAGCCAGTTAACTCCCAGAGCTGAAACATCAGAAAAATCATCCATTATATCTGTTATCCTATCTGCTACTGTAGGGAATAAAAACTCATCTAAATCTATAAATGCTATCCATTTTGAGTCATACTTGTGATTCTTTAAGCAATGAGAATAAGCAGACATTTGCCCTGGTTTATGAGGCCAATAATAATAAATTACCTCTCCAGATTCAATATAGGGAAGCAGAACATCAATCGTATTATCAGTACTGGTATTGTCATATAAAAAAAATCTTTCCACACCAACTAACTTGTGAAATTCTAACCACTCTACGAGATAAGAACCCTCATCTTTCATAATTGCACAGATACTTAAATTATACTTTTTTATAATCTGAGTATCTGAAATATTAACCGTTAGTTTTTCAGCTATTTCTGTAGTCTGATCCAATACATTTTCATCAAAATTATTGACTATATCTTCCACCTCGTATCTAAAACCCTTCATCAGCGCAATTCTGATTTTGCCTATAGTAATCCTGCTTTCATCTTCTAGAATTGCTTCTAGAAACACTTCCCTCTCTAATACCTCTTGGGTGAGTTCTACTCTTGTCGCAAAACCACTGTTTTTAGCCTCTCCAACATGAGGATAAACCTTAGCTACACCAGAACGCTTTTGGTCAATCGGAACTGTTTGGATAACCTTTCCATCACTGATTATTTCCACTGCTACTGCTCGAGAACTTTTCCCCAAAACCCAACCCATAATTTCTATCTCATTATTGTTAGAATCAATTTGGTCTTCATTTTGTGGTCTATCTATATGAAATCCCCATAAATATTGCGAATCTAGTTTGGGAAAACTGACATCTATAACTTTTAACTTAGCTGCTTTGCTTGACTCAGTTAATTTTTGTTGGCTTTTACTTCGATTAGACATTCTATTTTTCCTAGAGACTTTCCGACTCAAGTTTAATATTTCTAGTGCTACTTTTTCGTTTCCCCGCGACGCTTTTCTCTCAACCTTAATGCCTCCTGATAAAGTTCCGTATCCTTACTATTAAGACTATAAACCTTTTCTAAAATTCCGTTATCGCTCAATATTTCCTCTTTAATTTTTTGATAATCAGAATAAAGATTATTATTTTCCTTGCTAATTTTCACATCTGGCCAAGAAAGTCGTGTTTTTAGTTCCTCTAAATCCTCTGCAAAAAAGTCCTGTATTCCTACAAAGTAAAAATCTTTTAATTTCATGTTTCGCATGAAATTTGACATTATATTTTGAGTCTTCGGAATTTCCACATACTCCAAAAAACTCAAATTTTTCTTCTGAAACAAATTGTAAAATCCTGCCCGTCGATGTGTCTTAACAAAACAATAATAAGAAATCAATAATTTCACTGGTTCTCTCAACCAAATAATTCTTTTAGCATCGGGGAATTTATGGTTATATCTTGCACTCCCAAAATGCCCATGAATGACCTTCACTTTGGCATCTCCCTCTTTCATAAATTGACGCTGGTAATTTTTCTCATAAGGATAATCTAAAAATACTCCTTCCGGGCCGTAAACCTTTAATAAAACCCTAGTAAACGCCGAACCAGCAGTTTTAGGAACATGAACAGAAATAATTTCTACTCCAGATTTTACGTCATTAATTTCTTCTAAATTAGTGCTAATCGCCATTAATTTCTCTTATCCTTAAATTCCTTAAATATAACCAAACTCTTGTAAAGCAGCTTCGCAAACTTCAGTAGATAAAACCTGTAGGGAAGCCACCATTTCGTACTGCCAATCTCCCACAGGTGGTTCTGACTTAAACTGTTCCTGATAATTTTCACCCAGAATAATATCTAATTTTTCCTGAGAATTATCTAGACCTAAATACTTCAAAATACCACTCAAAGTTTCCCTTGGAGATAATATTAAATCCTCATATTTGACCAGATGAATATGAGACGATCGCTCCTGCCATCTCTGTAGCAAACCACCAACAGAATACTTACCAAACTCATAAACAAACTGTTGATAACTCTTAAACGTTTTCAGTTCAAACCCCTCATATTTACGCCCACTAAAAGGCAGCATAGAGTAAACCAAATCGCGAAAATCCCGAACCAAAATAATTTCCTTACCCTCTGGATATAGTTCGGATAAAAGATTTAACAACTCTGGTCGAGAAGCATCATACCTCTCTATAAAATAACTTATTTCCGATCCATTAACTCTTGAATAGAAACCATCAATAGTTTGCTGGCAGAAACTTGCTAGTTCTTCTAGATCGGAATTCTCTTCTAGCGAGAACGCTTTCAGCCATTGCAGCCAATATTGACCGGGGGGTATCTGGTCAGGATAGTTACCCATCCCCGCCAAAGATGGATGTCCCATCAAAAGTTTTAATAATTTCTCAGCCCCCGAAGGCCCTACAGATGAGATGGCCAGAGGTTGTAATTTGGGTTTGTAGCCAGACATTAAAGGCTGCAAAGGTCGAAATGCTAATGTCCCCACTGGAATGCGGATGCCATTTGCCAAAATTGCTTGGAAAATCAGTTCAGATGCCATTGACAGTCCTAGTAATCCCACTGTCGCCACAAAACCGCTATTTTTAGCCTTTTTTACATGGGGAAAAGCTTTAGCCACACCAGGACGTTTTTTGTCAATAGGAACTGTTTGTATAATGCTTCCTTGACTGATTATTTCTACTGCTACTGCTCGAGAACTTTTACCCAACACCCAACCCATAATTTCTATCTTATTGTTGCCCGAATCAATTTTTTCTCCCTTTTTTGGTCTATCTATGTGACATCCCCATAGATGTTGGGAATCAACTTTAGACAAGCTAATATTTATAATTTTGGCTTTTGGTATTGTTTTTGATGGTAGGTTTTTTAACAAATATTTTCTCCTTTCTTCTCGCATTTTTAAAGCAGTTTCATAAACTTCTATATCTTCGCTATTGATAGCTTTTAGCTGCTCTATCATTTCTGCATCTAATAATACCTCTTTAACAAAATTTTGGTGTATTTTGGATGGATTTTTATTAGCATAAAAATATTTAATATTTGACCATCCTAATTTTTCTTGAAGTTCAATTAAATCTTCTTGAAAAAAATCTTGGATACCAACAAACCAAAAATATTGTAAGTCCTTAACGTAGGATGACATTAAGTTTTTCATGGAGTTTGTCTGAGCAAATTCCAGTAATTTGTTTTTCTCTTTTTTTACAGTTGTGAATCTTCTTTTTTTCTGAACATTTATCACAAATATATAATGAGAAAGTAAACGTCTTATTGGTTCTCTCAGCCAGATTATTCTCTTCGCCTCCAAAAACATATCCTGATACTTAGTTACTGGAAAATGACCATGAATTACCTTAATATCAGGTGAACCTATTTTTGTTAATAATTCTTCGGAAAATTTTGAACCTGTATAGTCACTACAAACTTTTTCAGGAGTATAAACACCTTCTAATATTTGTCTAAATGTAGTTCCTGCTGTTTTGGGTAAATGAACTGAAATTATTTCTACTTTTGAATCTGCAACAAGATTAGGGCTACAGTAATTTTTACTATTAAGCTTGGACAAACCCACATCTTGAACTTCAACTTTAGCTTGTTGGATTGTTTCTTGAGGAAGTGTCAACAGAGTTCTATCGGATGTATCCCAGTCTACTTCCTTAATAGATTTGGATGGAACTGAGCGGATTTTGATTTTCCCTAGGGAAATAAGGCTTTCATCTTCTAGTCTTGCTTCCAGAAACAGCTCACTTTCGGATACCTCTTTGGGAAATCTAACTTTTGTAGCAAATCCACTGTTTTTAGCTTCTTTGACATAGGGAAAAGCTTTAGCTACACCAAGACGTTGTTTGTCAATAGGTACTGTTTGGAGAATGTTTCCATCACTGATTATTTCTACTGCTACTACCCGAGAGCTTTTCCCCAATACCCAACCCATAATTTCCATCTTATTGTTGCCCGAATCAATTTTTTCTCCCTTTTTTGGTCTATCTATGTGACATCCCCATAAATGTTGGGAATCAACTTTAGACAACGTAATATCTACAATTTCTACTTGAGCTTGTGGTGTTGTTTCAGTTAATTGTTTTTGGTTCTGATTAGAATTTTCTGAATTGGAATTTTCCTTTTGTTGGTTTTTACGCACCAGTAAATACTCTTCTAAAACCTCTAAACTCTTGACAGATTTGAGATTTTTAAATTGAGCTTTAACCTGTTCTATATACGCCATAACATCGGATTTTTCTTGAGCAAAAAACTTTTCTTCATCCCAGTTTTTAAGCAAGGCAAAATCATAGTTTCTCAGAGATTCAACAACTTGGTATGGATGTTTATTTATGGGCATTTTTCTGGTGCTTTTTTTAATACCATTTCCCAATCTTAAGATATTCTCAGCATTTCCAGTTGCAATATAGTTGCGACATTTACTATCGATATGTGGATAATAAAACTGGTTGTTTGCTCTTCTGGAAATACAGGTAATATCAGCGTCTAAATAGTTGAGTAACTCTAAAGAATAGATAGCGCTCCCTTCACTAAATATAATTTTTTTAGCACTCATTAAATAAGCAACCTGTTCTAACATAGAATAATTTTCTGGCTTCAAAGATATATAACCCTCATCAACCAATAAACTTTCCCAATACTTTTCCCCACCAATATGCTCGCTTAAAGGTATATGACTTCTGCCCAAAAACAGCTTTATCTCTCCTTTCTCTTTTCTCAAATCATGGGTAGCATCAAAAATCTTTTGCTGTAGCTTTTCTAAATAAGAACGATACCAGTTTTTAGCTCCTAATGTGAATTCACTACCTGGTTCGGGAACAATCAGATTTTCAAAAGCACAATCATTTGTCACCCAAATACACTTAGCAAGAGGTATTTCTAGAATCTCTAAAGTTTGAATAAACCATTTCTTTGGAGTATAGTTAATATTTTTTCCTGACACAGCAAAAACAATACCATCATGGATATTACTATTGAATGCCCATAAACGATGAATACCTTCAGTTAAAGCGTGTCCAAAGTGTGGACTTACAGAACCTCCGTAAATATATGTACCAGGATAAAATTTGCAATTATTAAAATTATTAATATAATCGTCAACTTGTATGAATACGTCTTGGTATTTCATATCTTTTTGGATTTTGGGACGTCGATGACGGAATATCCCTGGCATATCTTTAGGAAAGACAACACCTCCAACCCAATTCCTTGGTTCAAATTTTAATATTGGTTTGACAATTGCATTTTGTATTTTAAAAATACGATTATTTTCTGTTTTCTGAACTTTTGAACTTGACTGGGGAATTGATAGTGAAAAGCACTGTAATTCATCTTTTATTTGTGCAAGTTTGGAGTCAAATCCCTGTAATTTTTTTTCATATTTATCAAGTTTAACTATATTTTCTTGTTGATTTTTTTTGGTAGACTCTGGTATTTCTGTTTCTTCTGTAATTGAGTAACTATACCGTTCAGCCATTTCCATAATTTGTTTAAGCAAATCTGGTTCTTCTATTTCTTCTATAAGGTTGATTTCTCTGCGTTTTTTAGAATTTCTAGTATTAGTTTTAGTGTTATTAAAAATTTCATACGAATCATAATCCAAATTTAGTCTATCCAACAGTAACTCTACAGGATCTTCCACTCTATAATGTATTAATTGTCTGCAACTTTCTTCTATTTTACGATTCCAGTATAAATACCACTTACAACATTTAGTTAATTCTGAGTCTGATAATTTAATTTCGGGTGTATTTAAAAGAGCATAGTTAGTATAAAAGTTGTGCTTTCGTCGAAAAAGACCTATTGCTATTAGTGACTCAATTACTTTTTTCGGATGACGAGTCAGATGAATAATCGAAACATCTTTTGGTACACATTCGGTATTCAAAAATGGAACTGCTAACCAACTAGAATCAGCTTCTATATCTGGGTTATTTAACATTCTTTGTTTAACTACTTCCTCCGTTAAATTTCCCTGTTGTTCGGAAGGAGCGCCAAAAAATATTTCATGTCCGCAATTTATTCCCACACTTCTCAAAGCACGGGCCATAAATGTAGTTCCACTTCTCGCCGTTGCTACAACTAGGTACTTGAAGTCAACTTTTCTTGAAGCTTTTTGATTTTTATTTTGACTAGGGGGTATTTCAACTTGCTGAATTTTAGTTACTGATAATTTATCTTGATTTTTATGGGATACTTCCTTAGTTATGGAGGCTGTATTTAAAGGTTCATTTTCCTGACTTTCTAATTTTTCAACAGGAGTATTATCCCAATTAAATTTCATACCTAAATATTCTTCTAGTCTTTGATTATAAGGCTGAAAATATTCAGTTAGCATCATTCGTGTAGCTGGGTTTATATCATCATTTTTTTGTCGTATAGAACCCGTAGAATTGTATTTTTGATAATTTTTTAGGGATTTGCTTGGTACTCCTAAAAAGTTCCATACCTGTTTCATGTTTCGTTTTGGATTTTTCCAAAATTCTTCGCTATTTAAGATTAAAAAACTTTTCCTCGGAAAAAATTGCATCCATCGGCTCAATTGCTCAATATAAATACCTCTAGATAAGTAACTATAGTATTGATGTGCCAAACTTTTATAATTCTCATCTGCCATAATTTTATCTATTTCTGGCTCAATCCGGGATGACTCTTGTTGAATTGCTTCTTCAAAAGATAGGGGTTCGCGAGATTTGCCGAATCGACAATTATGATAGTAATGAGATGCTGCTCTATCTACAGGATTTCTTAGTAGTACAATTAGTTTTATGTCTGGTATATATTGAGATATTCTCTGAGGAACAAGGGGATGAAATATATAGTATGGACTAGCTTCTCCTGTAATGGTTTGATTTGGAGTTTCTGTTTGAGGAAATTGATTGTAGTACCAATTTATTCGTTTTTTGTCAAATCTTAAGTCGAAAAAATGTACCTCTTTTCTAGTTGCAGGTAAAATTTGAGGATGTCTAGTCAAATAATTATATAGAGAGGTAGTTCCACATTTCTGAGCACCGATAATAATAAAGTTTGGTTTTGGCATAATTTTACAGATAATAAATACTGGTTATAGGTCTGAAAATTTCAGGACAATACACTTAAATTGGTAACCATGTTCTTTAAGGCAAAAATTTATTTTGATAAAATATAGCAACTTATAACATCTAAAGTAAGTCACTTGATACTAACACTGTTAGGTATTAAGTAGTAGTCTGCAGGAGAAGACAAAAAATATGAGCAACCTGTTCCCAGTAACTCCAGAAACAGGAACCTAATACTTCCCAAAATGCCAAAAAGTTGCAACAGAAAGCTAATTAGAAAAAGCTGTTACTCTCTATAAAAAAAACTATTGAACTTAACCCTAATTTGGCCTTGTATGACTAAAGTTGAAGACACGTTCTTGCTCAAATAGGTAAATGGGAAGAAGCATCTACAGTCTATCAAAAATTGATAGAACTAGAACCTAATTCTGCATTATCTCATTATATTTTGGGAAATGTCCAAGTAAAACAAGGTTCGTTAGAGTTAGCGATCGCTTCTTAATTCCGACGTGATTCAGATTAATCCTAATCTGTTACAATTTTGCATTAGTTTACGCAATGTGCAACTTTCTACAGAATAATCAGGGTTTCTAAGTCTTTAGAGGAAAATATGCTTTTCAAAAGTCCCTAAATATTGTTGGTTGGAAAAAGTTGCACACGGTATATTAATTTGGGAAAAGCTTTGCAATCTCAATTAAAATGACTATAACTTTTAACTTTTAATTTTACTTAGTTTTATGATCATCAATTTTAAAAATTCATACTTATTTATTCATATCCCTAGATGCGCTGGTGAAAGAATCACAGAATTATTAACATCCGATCTAAACCGAGGTGTTAAGTTTCTAGGGAAACATGATTATTTAAAAGAAGCACTATATGCAATGGAGGAAAAGATAAATCATTTCACCACGTTTAGCGTAGTCAGAAATCCTTTCCATCAGGTGGTTTCTTTTTATGAACATTTAAGGAAACCATTATATATGTCTGTGGCTGAACTTAGAAATCAGTATCCAGGATATAAAGGATTTTTAGTCCCTAAAGCTACTTGTAAATTAGCAATGAAACTAGATTTTAAAACATGGGTTAAAGAAGTTTATGTTAAAAGAAAAGCATATCAAAAATGCCATGGAAACCAATTAAATTGGTTGGTAGATGATGATAATATTCTGCGTGTAGATAAGATTTTAAGATTTGAGTTTTTGCATGAGGATTTCCTCAAGCTCCAAAAAGAATTAGGAATTCAAGGTAAATTGCCAATAAAAAACAAGTCTCGACAAGTTAATTATGCAGATTATTATGATGTAGAAACAAGAGATATTATCTATGAGGAATTTGGCAAAACTATTGAGTTATTTGGGTATAATTTAGAACCCCAAAGTAAAGATCAAGAAAATTTCCCTAGAGAATCTCAATTTGTCAGCAAAATAGAGTTCCCAGTTACACAACAGCAACAAAGTATACAAGAAAGTGATCCTAAAAGTTTAAACTACTATGAATTAGGGATGTTGTTGATAGAAAAACAAGATTGGGAAGCAGCACTTTCATCATACGAAAAAGCTTTATCTCTAGAGAAAAAACTTTATACAGAGGGTAAAGACCCTAAAAACTTATTTTTGGGGGAGTCTTTGGTGAAAAATGGAAAACTAAAGGAAGTTATTGATTGTTATCATCGAGTTTTCCAGAAAGATTTGCAGAATTTATCGTGGTATTATTGGTTAAGTATTAGTTTATCAGAAGCAGGGTTAATTTCAGAAGCAGTTTGTTTGTTTAAGGAATGGCCGAAACCACACTACTTATTACCAGAGCAAAAAATTAATAATGATACTCCCGATTCAATCTATGATCGAATATGGAATTGGTTTAATCAAAAAAATACCAAAGAATTTGATTTCAAAATAGATGATATAAATTCTGATAATTTGGAGTCAGAAGCAAATGAAATTAAAGACTATTTTGCTAAAAATAAAATTGTAAGATTTAATATCGACAAACTCACAGAATCGGAACAAGAGGAACTTCAAACATTAGGAATATCTTTAGAGTATCTAAAAATAATTGCCATAGAAAATAATGATTTAGAAAATATTTATATCAATTATTTTAATCAAGAATTACCAAATAATACTCTGACAAGAACACAGCATTATCCCCATAGAAAACTAGCTATTCCTAATAGCCGTCTCAATAGTGGAATAGAATTTAGCCAGACCATAGCAGAATTCGGATATATTTATGCTATAGATCCAATCACTGGTAATCTAATCAGGTCTAATGAATCTTTTTATCTTCTAGGCTTCAACATTATTTACCGTTTCGTAGGTGCAGAAGTATTCTATATATTAGCAGGTGATTTTGGCGACTGGAAATTATCTTTATATATTCCGAAATTTGAGATAGCTATAATACTATCAAATAAATCTCGCCATTTGATTCCAAAAACTGAAGGTAATTATAATACCTTAAAAGCTTATTTTGTTACTTATTTTAGAGAAGTCAAACAATATATTAATTCCCAGCAGCCAAGATTGTTAACATCAATTGTTGGCTGTCAAGGCAATCTCGGACACTTTTTTTGGCAAGAACTTAATGGAATATATTATTTATACAAAAATCTTTTGTTAGACCGGATAGATTGTTTAGCAGTAGGCAGTTATCAACGCCTAGAAGTGACAGAAGTTTTTCCCGAACTCCAAAATAAAAAACAGTTAATTATGGGAGATTTGTCGTCAGGAATTAAGAATTTCCAGTTATTGTTAAAGAATAACTGTTTATGTTTTAGGGTGGCTGAACATTTTATTACTCAAGAATATGTTGCTAAAGTATATAATGTTGCTTGGCATAAATGTAGTGAAAATTTCAAAGAAACATTACCAAACAAAGAAAATAATCAACAGTGTTTCCCTCTACTATGGGTAAACCTTCGAGCGCACAATAAAAGTTGGAGTTCCCAAGAGAAAGGATATGCAAATATCATTAACAAATTAAGTGAAGATTTTCCCAATATCGGAATAGTGCTTGATGGGTGGATTGATTGTAATGAAATAGTAGAAAATATTCTTAAACTGCTAAAGCAAGATATAAAAATATATAATACATTGGGTTGTCCTTTACATGAAAGTATAGTTTGGGCACACCAAATTGATGCTTATATTTGTGTAGTAGGTTCTGGATTAGTAATAACATCATGGTTAAGTGATAAACCTGGTGTCGCTTATGCTAATAAAGGTCATCTTAAACAACAAAAATTTTGGTCTCCCATGAAAGAAAATTCAGTTGCTCCCTCATTTTTGAAATATCAAGATATTAAACAACTAAAGAAAGGAGGGTATGTTAATTATAAAATTAATTGGCGAATTATTTACAGAAAAATATTTAAGATTCTCAAAAACATAGAAAAGGAAAAGCTAATCACTACAGACAAAAACTGAAAGTAAGCAGAATAGATTATGGTCATTATTCACTAACTTTAAATAAATAAAAATATAGACAGATGCAATCTAAAACAATATTAGTCGTTACAACAATTTCAGCACCCAATAAAGTTTTAAGAGAATTGGCAGTAGGTTGTCAGTTATCCCACTGGAACTTCATTATTATCGGTGATACAAAAACACCTAGTGACTTTTTTTTAGAAGGTTCTGAATACTATGATATTAATGCTCAAATAGCTACAGGATTAGAATATGCCAAACTATGCCCTACTAAACATTATGCTAGAAAAAACATCGGCTATTTATTAGCAATACAAAAAGGAGCAGAACAAATAGTAGAGACTGATGATGATAATCTACCTCTAGATAGTTTTTGGCAAGAAAAATCTTTAGAAATTAAATGTAAAATTATCGACAATGCAGGTTGGATAAATGTCTATAAATATTTTTCTGAAGCAACAATATGGCCGAGAGGATTACCATTAGATAAAATTAATGCTCCAGTTCCCCCTTATGGAGAATTATCTGAGTCTTTATCAGAATGTTTAATTCAACAAGGACTGGCTAATCAAAATCCAGATGTTGATGCGATTTACCGATTGATTTTACCTTTACCTCAAGACTTTAAAAATAATGTAAATTTAGCATTGGGTAAAGATAGTTGGTGTCCGTTTAATAGTCAAAATACATATTGGTTTCCTGATGCTTATCCACTTATGTATTTACCTGCATACTGTTCATTTAGAATGACAGATATATGGCGAAGTTTTGTGGCTCAAAGAATCTGTTGGGAAAATAATTGGCGGATTTTGTTTCACAGTCCAACAGTTTATCAAGAGCGTAATCTTCATAATCTTATGCAAGATTTTGAGCAAGAGATTCCTGGTTATCTCCAAAATGAAAAAATAGCACAATTATTATCTGAAGTTAAGCTAATAACTGGAAAAAATGAAATATTAGATAACCTCAGAAAATGCTACGATACTCTCATTCAAAATGAAATATTTATACCAAAAGAAGGTGATTTACTAGAAGCTTGGCTGAAAGATATAAATTTATTGATGAAAAGAAGATGAAAATAAAATGTTATAGGCTATTATCAAAAAAATTATACTTAAAAAAGTGGAATTTATGTCTATTTAAGAGCTGATTTATTAAACTAAAGATTAAGATGCCTAGAGTGCTTAATGATCGGTTGGTTACGGCGTAGTGCGAGTATCTTTACCCGTAACGATTTTGGTTTAATTAATATTAATATATTATTGTCGCCTTTTCATGTCGGCGACAGCCGAAACCTACCTTACGCCTGGATTTAATATTCATTTTGATAAATAAATAGTCTATTAAGAAGTGGATGCAATCCTATAGATTTAGATGAAAAAAAATGTAAAATTAAATAGGAAGATTTCAGGTAAGCTGTGAAAAGTTGTCTCGTCCCTGTGCCATGTTTATTATCAATAATAATATTCTGTTTAATTAGGGGTAGCTGAATAAATATAAAAGTCTTGATAGATAAAGGCTAAAGCCTTTTTATCTCCTGAAAAAGTGCAAGGTTTTCGGTTTCATGAGCGGCAAAAAGTTAGGATTTTAGGCTGACGCGAGGCAGAAAAATCAAGGGATAAAATATCCGACTGCCTCCTTATCATTCCTTACTATTCCTGTCTCCTGTCTCCTGTCTCCTGACTCTTACCCTCACCCATAAGACTTTTTCCGCAAACCCTAATTAATTTAATTGAAATAAATAAAAAATTTTCTAAATTAGACCGCAAATATAATATTTACTAATCAGAAAAATGACTTCTTTATCCCCACTAACTCCAGAAACTCCAAGCCAATATTTCAAACAAGGCCAACAAGCAGTGGCAGCAGGCCAATTAGAAAAAGCTGTTACTCTCTACAAAAAGACTATCGAACTTAATCCTAACTTGGCTTTGTATTACCAAAGTTTAGGAGATGTTCTTGCTCAAATAGGTAAATGGGAAGAAGCTGCTACAGTTTACCACAAAGCAATAGAACTCAAACCTAATTCTGCATTATCTCATCATAATTTGGGAAATGTTCAAGAAAAACAAGGTCAGTTAGAATTAGCGATCGCTTCTTATTCCCAGGCTATTAAGATTAATCCTAATTTCTCTGAATTTTACATTAGTTTAGGGAAAGCTTTAGTTCAGAAAGGTTTATTCTACGAAGCGATCGCTCATTTACAAAAGGCTATATCTCTAGAACCTGACTCTAGCATTGCCCATCAAAATTTAGGAATAGCTTTAGAAAAACAAGGTCAGATTGAGGAAGGGATAATCTGTTATCAAAAAGCGATTGAAATTGACCCTGGTTTCTGGGCGGGATACCAAAAATTAGGAACGGCTTTGACAAAACAGGGAGACCTCCATCAAGCTGCCAAAATTTATTTAAAGGCTTGTCAAATAATTCCTAATTCTGCTACAGTTTATCATTATTGTGGGGAAACTCTGGCAAAATTGGATCGGTGGGATGAGGCTATTACTGCTTATCGCCAGGCAATTGAACTTCAAGCACACTCCCCTGTTCTTTATCATCAATTTGGATATGCTCTAACCCAAAAGCAACAATGGGAAGAGGCTATCTCTGCTTATCGTCAAGTAATTGAACTTCAACCAAACTCTCCAGATGTTTATCACCATTTAGGATATGCTCTAGCTCAACTGCAAAGGTGGGAGGAAGCAGCAGTAGCTTACCGCAAAGTTACGGAACTTCAACCAAAGTCCCCAGAAGTTTTTCATTATTTAGGATATGCTCTCTCTCAACAAGAAAAATGGGAGGAAGCAGTTGTAGCCTACCGCAAAGCTTCTGAACTTCAACCTAATTCTCCAGATGTGTATCATCAGTTAGGTCATGTTTTGATTCAATTAAAGCAGAATGATTGGGCAGTGGCAGTTCTGCGTAAGTCGGTCAAACTTAATCCTAATTTGACTGAAGCTTATGGAGACTTGGGCAAAGCTTTGAGTAATATTAAACAGTGGGACGAGGCGATCGCTTCTTTCCGACGTGCTATTGAACTTAACCCGAATTTAGCTGAGGTATATGGGTATTTAGGGGAAAGTTATGCTTCACAAAAAAAGTGGGATGAGTCTATTGTTAATTATCGCCACGCTTTAGAACTTAATTCCAGGTTGCCGGAAGTATATCATAATTTGGCTTTTGCTTTGGTGCAGCAACAAAATTTTGATGATGCTATTGTCAGTTATCGGCAAGCTATTGAGCTAGGTATTAATACGGCAGAAATTTATCATCAGTTAGGTCATACTTTAAGTAGACTAAAACGGTGGGATGAAGCAGTCACCAGTTATCGTCGGGCAGCAGAAATTAATCCTAAGTCGGCAGCAGTTTACCATGTTTTGGGAGAAAGTTTGGCTCAACTGGAAAGGTGGGATGAAGCGGTGGCTGCTTATACGAAAGCTAGTCAACTTAATCCTAAATCTGCCGATGTTAAATACCATATTGGGGAAGTTATGTCAAGATTAGGCAGATGGAATGAGGCGATCGCTGCTTATACTAAGGCTGTGGAATTAAGACCTAATTCGGCAAAGTTTCTTTTTCAGTTAGGGGAAGCTAAGAGGAAAAAAAATCCATTAAGTGAGGCAATAGGTTATTATCGTCGTGCTTTGGAAATAGACCCTCATTTTTCTAGAGCTAAGAAAAAATTAGAGGAAGCTTTATCATTTCAAAATGTTCTGGAAACTGGGGAAATTAGTAATTTAAGCATATTAGGAGAAACAGAGTTTGAAGGTTGTCTGGATTATGCAACTATTGACTATGTTTCTGGTTGGGCGAGACATAAAAAAGATGCTGATAAGGTTGTATTTCTGGATATTTTTGTT
>JAAUYJ010145173.1_pt1 | contig 18129 bp, 13 predicted proteins | sample 7278031 | NCBI WGS metagenome assembly JAAUYJ01 (sample SAMN14350222, study PRJNA611818) | marine sediment metagenome | isolation source: surface marine sediment (1.8m) | place: French Polynesia: Moorea | collected 2018-08 | reverse complement strand
TATAATTAGCTTGGGGGCGATTGTATCCGCACGCTAAACTCTCAAGTTCGTATGGGAACTTTCGCGCTATAGCGTGGGACTTACTCGCCCCCAAACCCCCTAAAAGTTAATTTTAGTTCTGCCCTAATTTTAGGCTCTTTACACAGAAACCATGCCACCAGCAGCTTGAAACCGCGCTCTGGCTTTCTTTAAAGCTTGAGTAGCACGGCTTTTCTCTAGGCGATCATCTCCTTTATCTGCTGTATCAAATTTACCTTGAGCAGATTCTAATTCAGAACGAGCAGATTCTAAATCAATTGCTTCTCCCATTTCAGCACTATTAACTAGCACTTTAACTTGGTCATTTTCTACTTCCGCAAAACCGCCCATAAGAGCGATGGTTTTCCATTCTTTTCCAGGGCGGACTCTCATCACACCGATTTCTATAGCAGTGATTAAAGCTGCGTGACCAGAAAGAATCCCTAATTGTCCTGTAGTGCTGGGTATAATTATCTCGTCTACCTTATCTTCCCAAACAATGCAGTCTGGAGCAATTACTTTTAAATTTAATGCCATCTTTTTCAGTTATCACTAATCAGTAATCAGTTAACAGCAATACAGTAAAGCAGCAACCAGATATTCAGTTGTCAATGAGTAATCAATTAATTGCCAGATTAAATCTAAACATTCACTTTACTGGTCACTGTTTACTGTTTACTCTTTTATGCAGAAGCTTTAATTTTTTCAGCTTTAGCTTTAGCTTCTTCAATGTTTCCTACAAGATAAAAAGCTTGTTCAGGAAGCTCATCAAGTTCACCATTAAGGATCATTTGGAAACCTTTAATAGTCTCTTCAAGAGTCACATATTTACCAGGTGCGCCAGTAAATACTTCTGCTACAAAGAAAGGCTGAGACAAGAAACGCTCAATTTTACGAGCGCGATCTACAGTGAGACGGTCTTGTTCAGAAAGTTCGTCTAGACCTAAGATAGCAATAATATCTTGTAGCTCTTTGTATCTTTGTAGAGTAGATTGTACCGCACGAGCAGTATTGTAGTGTTCTTCCCCTACAATGCTAGGCTGTAACATGGTGCTACTAGAATCTAAAGGATCTACAGCAGGATAAATCCCTTTAGAAGCTAAGGCACGAGACAGTACAGTAGTACCGTCTAAGTGAGCAAAAGTAGTTGCAGGTGCAGGGTCAGTTAAGTCATCCGCAGGTACATATACAGCCTGAATAGAAGTAATAGAACCTTCTTTTGTAGAAGTAATACGTTCTTGCAAGTCACCTACATCAGTACCAAGAGTAGGCTGATATCCTACCGCAGAAGGCATACGACCTAGAAGTGCGGATACTTCAGAACCAGCTTGTACAAAACGGAAGATATTATCAATAAATAGTAGTACGTCTTGCTTGTTCACATCACGGAAATATTCCGCCATAGTGAGAGCAGAAAGACCAACACGCATTCTAGCGCCAGGTGGTTCGTTCATCTGACCATAGACCAAAGCAATTTTAGAATTTTCTGGATTTTCTTCATCAATTACTTTAGATTCGATCATTTCATTGTAGAGGTCGTTTCCTTCACGAGTACGTTCCCCTACACCACCGAATACAGATACACCACCGTGTTGAATAGCGATGTTGTTGATCAACTCCATCATAATAACGGTTTTACCAACACCAGCACCCCCGAATAGACCAATCTTACCGCCCTGACGATAAGGAGTTAACAAGTCAACAACTTTAATACCAGTTTCAAATACTTCAGGCTTGGTTGACAAGTCAGTTAATTTAGGGGCTGGTCTGTGGATAGGTGAAGTTTCTTCAGTGTTAACAGGTCCTTTATTGTCAACAGGTTCACCGAGAACATTAAAAATTCTACCTAAAGTAGCTTTACCAACAGGAACACTGATAGGTGAGCCAGAATCAGTAATGTCCATACCTCTGATTAGACCATCAGTGCTACTCATTGCAACAGCACGCACTTGATTGTCACCAAGTAGTTGTTGTACTTCGCAGGTGACAGCAACGTCTTGTCCTGCTGCGTTTTTACCTTCTACTCTTAAGGCGTTGTAAATACGGGGCATTTTACCGCTAGGGAACTCAGCATCGACAACTGGTCCAATGATTTGAGTGATTTTACCTACGTTTGTTTTATCTGTTGTGGCTACCATGCTTTGCTTCTACTTGGTGGTTAGATATTTTATATGGCAGAGTAATCTTAACTTAGTCTAAATTTTGCCACCTTATAGATTATCACTTTAGGGCGTTGCTTGTCGCACTAGTTATTTTCACTATCCCTTGACATACTCTCTCACCGGACGTGAGAGATTCTCCTCAACTCATCAAATCCTTGAGAGAAGGAAGCATTTTATCCTGACTGCTGCCCACAGCCAGCTTCTTAATTAGCAAAGCAACGAAGTAGAAATTGTAGATTATCACTAGTCAAAAAATATGAATAATGAACTATTACATAATCCAAAAGTAGGGGAAATTCTCAAAGAGGAATTTTTAGAAGAAATTGGTATGAGTCAAAATGCTTTAGCAAAGGCTATTGGCGTACCATCTAATCGAATTCATGCAATAGTTAATGGAACACGCAGAGTTACAGCAGATACGGATTTAAGATTATGTCGCTTTTTTGGATTATCAGAAGGGGATTTTTTGCGACTTCAAAATGCTTATGAATTAATGGAAGCAAAGCGAGAAATAGGACAACTGTTAACAGAAATTAAACCCTATGTTTCTTAAAATTTTTTAATGTACAATACATAGGGATAAGAAGTGAGAAGAGTCGGGGGACTGGGGAGAAATCATACTTATTACTTATTACTTATTACTTCATTCCTCATCCTTTGATATAAAGCATTCCTGGTAATTGGGAGACTAAACCCATTAATTCTAGTTGAGATAGACTGGCTAAGAGAGTGCCTGTATCTAAATTAGTTTGTTGAGCGATCGCATCTAAAGAGCTAGGTTCACTGCTCATCACTTGCACTATTTGGGCTAATTCTGGCTCTAATTGGGATGTATCCATCTTTTCTACCACAGGACTCTGTTTGTCACTCTCAAGAGAAGCAAAGGATTCCTCTTTGCTGATGTCTATAGTGTCTAATTCTGGTATTGTCTGCAACATCTCTAATAAATGTTCTTCTCCTAGTATGACCTGCGCTCCTTGATTTAATAATCCTAAGCAACCAAAAGCCTGTTGATTACTTAAAGAGCCTGGTAAAACATAGACATCTCTGCAAAAATCATTAGCATAGTGGGCGGTAATTAACGCTCCTGACTTTTGGGGAGCTTCCATAATTAAGACGGCGCGGGATAAACCTGCAATGATACGGTTACGAGCAGGAAAATTTCCTCTGTCTGGTTTAGTTTTTGCTGAATATTCGCTAATTACTAATCCTTGCTGTTGTATTTGCTCATAAAGCTTGCGATTACTACTAGGATATACTATGTCTATTCCTGTTCCCAAGACAGCGATAGTTCTTCCTCCTGCTTCTAAACAGCCCCAGTGTGCTTCTGTGTCAATACCAAGAGCCATTCCTGAAACAATGGTAAAACCCTGTTGGGTGAGGAATCTACTAATTTTTTTTGTCCAGTCTTTGGCGTATTTTGTGGGGTAACGAGTCCCGACAATGGCGATCGCAGGAACAGGAGTAATACCTAAGTTCTCTTCTGGGTTAACTTTTCCTCGATAGTATAAGACTGGTGGCGGACTGGGAATTTGTAACAAGATACGGGGATACTCTGGATCGGCTGGTGTCCAAAATTGGGGATTATCTTGGAGATGTTTGGCTAAGAATTTTTCAGGATGAATTTGCGATCGCCCTTCTTGAACTTGGGCGATCAATTTACTACCAAAGCCTTCTATTTTTCCTAATTCTGAGACAGGTGCAACCCAAGCAAGGGACAGATCGCCAAAGTGTTGATAGATTCTACTCATTAAAACTGCTCCGATTCCCTTGATTTGCGACCATGCTAACCAATATGCTTTTTCTGGTATCACCACAATTTATTCTTAAGATATAGCTTCGTTCTTTTTAAAATACCCATTTCTAGATTCATTAGTTATAATCGTCGATCTAATTGACCAGTTCAGAATAATAGAGAGTTTAAGATGAAGTTTATTCTAGCTTTATTAAGTATTAGTTCTATTTTTTGTATTTATAGTAAATCAGTTGATGCTCTAACAAAAACTCTTTATGATGGTTCAGGATTACCAGAAAATGATAGCCCCCAATGGTTAACTCCTGGCGCGCTTCTTTCAACAGGAGAACCTATACCTTTAGCTACTGGAACTGCTGTCGCTGGTGGAGTACAAGTAGATAGTAATGCTAATAGTGCAGAATATTTTGGTTATAGTAACTATAATCCTCTGACTTCTAGTTTTGTTAATAGTAGTTTTCCTAATTTAAATCAAAATAGTGGTTATAGTATCTTTTTTAACGTAGCTTTAGATACAGCTAATGATTTTTCAGATACTAATAATAATAATCGTGCAGCTTTTAGTATAACTGCAATTGGTGCTGGCAATGAAGGAATTGAAATTGGTTTTGATAGCGATCAAATTTTTGCCCAAAGTAGTAACTTTACACAAGTACCAACAGAAACGCAATCTTTTACCACAAGTGCTAGTACAGATTATCAACTAGCTGTATCGGGAAATACTTATGAATTACTAGCTGATACTGGTAGCGGTTTTTCGACTGTCATTAATGGTTCACTTCGTACTTATAATTTCAATCCTTTAGCAAGTAATCCCCCTTTAGGTTCATTCAATCCCTATGAAATACCTAATTTCCTATTTTTTGGAGATAATACTGGTCAAGCTCATGGGACATTTACTTTAGGACAAATTTCAGTCGAAACTGTTAACGTACCTTTTGATGTTTCACCTACTTTGGGATTAGCTTTAATAGGAATAGGTATTGGCGTAAGAAAGCTCTATATAATGCGATCTTTCCGAAGGAATGTACAATCTCGCCAAAGGCGAGGCACTGCGTGATCGCGTCAATCATCTTAGACCGATTTACATAGCATTGCGAATTATATTTTCTCTAAAAACTCAGATATTTTTATTGCTGCTAATTTTAACAGTGCTGGCTCTTGTACTAGTGCAAAACGTACATAACCTTCTCCTGATTTACCAAAACCCGAACCAGGAGATAAAGCCACTCCTGTTTCTTGTACTAATTGGGTACAAAATTCTACAGAATTTCCACGCCATATATCAGGTAGTTTTGCCCAAAGATACATAGTAGCTTGCGGTTTTTCTACTTCCCAACCAATGTTATGTAAAGCTGTAATTAAAGCATCTCTTCTGGTTTGAAAAGTATTAACTGTTTCTGTGACACATTCTTGCGAACCAGATAAAGCTGCAATTCCACCCTTTAAAATACCTAAATACTGATTAAAATCAATTACTGCTTTGATTTGTCTTAAAGCTTTGATTATTTCCTTGTTCCCAATAGCAAATCCGAGCCGAAATCCTCCCATATTATAAGATTTTGACATAGTAAAAAATTCTATGGATACTGTTTTATGAGGATCGGCTTGCAAAATAGAAGGAGGGGTTAATGTTCCCTCAAAAAAGATATCGACATAAGGGAAATCATGAACTAAAACTAAATTGTGTTCCTGACAAAAAGCTACTGCTTCTTGGAAAAATGACAAGGTTGCAGTTCCAGTAGTAGGATTATGGGGATAACTCAACACCATCATTTTGGCTTGACTCACAACCGAGTCGGGTATATCTGCAAAAACAGGTAAAAATTGATTTTCTGCCAGTAACGGCATAGCATAGATTTGTCCTCCAGCTAGATACACTCCACCAGTGTGGGAAGGATAACCAGGATCTAGTAGTAAAGCAAAATCCCCTGGGTTGAGAATTGCTAAGGGTAAGTGTGCTGTACCTTCTTGCGAACCTATTAACTGTAAAACTTCTGTATCAGGAGCGACAGCAATCCCAAAGCGATCGCTGTACCATTTAGCTGCGGTTTCCCGAAACTCTCTTGTAGCGTTATAGAGTACATATCCATAGGTAGCGCGATCGTGTAATGCTTTTTCTATGGTTTTTATGATGTGTTCTGCTACTGGAAGATCGGAAGAACCTAGAGATAAATCTATAATATCTTTACCCTTGTTTCTCGCCTCAGTTTTAGTCCGATCCATATCTGCAAAGACATTGCTAGCAAGAGGTTGTATGCGGTTAGCAAACTGTATCATTGGTGTTCCTATGTTCACTAAACAATATTAGTTCAATGTTAAGATTAACTCAGGTAATATATCCTTTCTTGAAAAAGTTGGAGGTAGTTTAATTACCTTTACTATTTTTGCTCGATCATAAACTTCTATTGCTTGATGCTGATGGTTAATCCATTAAACTAAGACTTGAATATTTTTCAAAATATAACCTTATATTCTTCTATAATACTGCAATGTTAAGCTGCTAAATAGTACTTTTTTACTTATAAAATATAGTATCATCTCAATCTTTTGCTGAATAGTTATTACTATGAAGAAGAAAATTCTCTTTATTTTAGGAACTGCCCATTGTGGCTCTACCTTATTATCATTAATTTTAGATAGCTCTCCTCAATGTTTTACTGTAGGAGAATTGAGCAATTTACCCAGATTATATAAAAGTAACAAAGCAATTTCTCAAAATGATTGTAATTTTTGGAATACTAAATTTAGTGAAGATGAGCTAAATAAACTTACCCTAGGATTATCAAATGCTCGAATATCTCCAGGGATTCCTTTGATGGTAGAGAAATTTTTTAGAGAACTTGTTAAAGATGATATCTTTCGTCCTTATTCTATAATCGCTTCTAAAAGTTCTGCGGATGTTATTATTGATTCTACTAAAACAATATATTGGATTTCCAGTATGTTGCGTTTGCAAGAATTAAAACGAGAATTTGATATATATTTACTACATCTAGTGAGAGATGGTAGAGCGATATTAAATTCTTATCTAAAAAGAAGAAACAATAAGAGTATTGAAGATATTAGTAAATTATGGCTCAAAAGGGTTACCAATAATGAAAAATTTTTTAAAGATTTTTCAAGAGGCAATAAAATACAATTAGCTTATGAAAAATTAGCAACTAAACCTGAAGAAACAACTAAACACTTATGTGATTTTTTAGGTATAGAGTTTATTCCTGAAATGATCAACTACTGGGAATATGAACACCACATAATTTCAGGAAATAGAGGAACTAAATCATTAATCAAAAAATCTCAAAGTCAACCAGAAGCAAGCCACAAGTCACAAGATTTATCTATTAAATTAGATTTAAGTTGGCAAACATTACTAACAGAAGAGACTATCCAGAAATTTTATGCCATTATTGGGGACAAAAACAAACCCTATGAATGGAATACTTAATAAGTGTAATCTCATGAAAGAAGTCGTTAATAAACAAAGCTATGATTTGTTTCCAATAAATCGCATTAATAGCAAAATCATTAAACCAATTCAGCACTTTATTAATAATCAAAAAATCATTAATCACCGACTTATTTTTTGTATTAATTCTGGGAGAGCAGGCTCTAACTATTTATCAGAACTTTTAGCTACTGCTGAAGAAGTTATTAGTTATCATGAGGCACATCCCCGAATGACTGGTGACTACTTAACCCTGATTAATCAAGAGGATTATGCAAAATCTTTTGCCAAGAGAAAGTTTAAAAGTTCTGGCATAAAAGATCTACTTTTAGGATTCCCTGATAATAAAATTTACTTTGAAAGTAATCATATGTTCATCAAAACATTTTTTGACGTGGTTATTCAGGAATTTTCTAAAGTAGAAGTCATTATTTTACGTCGCTATTTGCCAAAAGTATTAAAAAGTTTTATTGAGTTAGGATATTTCTCAGAGAAAAATCAAAGTTGGAAGTTTTGGATGTCTAGCCCCAATGCTGCTACAGCTGCTATTCCCTGTATTGATACTGATCAAAATTTAGATCAATGGGACTTATCTATAGCTTATTTAATTGATATAGAAGCTAGAGCCATGCGTTTTAAAGAGCAATATCCCAACATAAAAACTTATGAAGTTCGCTTAGAATCATTGAATGATTTTGCCAAAGTTACATCCTTTTTTAAGGAAATTAATATTACCCCGACTCAAGCAACAAAAGCAATATGCAGTAAACAAATTAATCAAAGACCAGGGTCTAAGAAAAAATATGGTGGGAGTCAAGATGTCAGTCTATCTTATTGTCGAGAAAGAATTGAGCAGTATATTGAAAAAGCCCAGGATATTAATATCTCTATACCCAAAACTTTAGCATTAGATTATGAAGAGCAATCAAGTTAATTAAATTTTATTAATTAAGTAAATATTAACAGGAACAGAATAATGAAAGCAGTAGTATTAACCTGTGATAAATATATGGCTTTTGCCGATCACACTATCCAAACTTATGAAAATTTTTGGAAAAATAATAATTTTGTCTATAGAGTTCCCTACAACAGTAACTACCCTGAATTTATGAAACAAAAATACGGGGATAAAATAGAGTTTGTTAAGACAGAATTTCCGATTAAAGCAACAGTCCTAAGTTTGCTGGAAGAGTTAGATGATAATGAGTGGATATACTGGTGCATGGATGATAGGTATCTCGTTAGAATTAAACATAAAATAACTCAAGAAATATATGAACTAGTCAAGACTATTGAAGATCCTAATATTTGTTCTTTTTTAGTAATTGCAGTTGAACCTTATTTTCATACTGATAAATATCTTAAAAAAGATAGTAAGCTCTTGACTAAAAGTGGTTTTGCTTTCTACGAGACTATTTTTACAGATAGTCGAAGACTTATGTCTTGTTGGAGACCTCAATTTATCAGGGTTAAAGTCTTAAGAAGATTGTTTGAATCTTTCCCAGATTATGATTTTGTTGCGAAAGAAATGAACAATTTTCCTAAAAAGAAACTAGAAGGGGAAAAGTTTTATGTTCCTGAACAAAATCTAGTGGTTGTTGGAGAAAGTACTCACCGAGGAGAATTAACAGAAAATTGTGCTTCTAGCTTCAAGAAATTAGGTCTAGAAATTCCTCAAAACTTTAAACTTACTAAAAAATATATGGTAAAAGGAGAATTACCATTAGAACTTGCTGGATTAGAGTTTACCCTCCCAACAAGATTGCAAAGATTTTTCACCAGTGTCAACCGTTGGTATTGGCGACAACGGTAAGCTGTCACCCATTTAATTTACAGTTTTTGTATGAGCAGAGGGAGCAATACTTTTCGGTTAACTTTTATTAAGTATTGGTATTAGCTCGCAGTATCCCAAGAGATTAATTTCGCCCTCAAACAGAAGTGCGGTCGGTTAAAATTTCGTAACCATTTTTCGTAACTAATACTGTATGCTCGAATTGAGCAGATAGATTATTGTCTGTAGTGACCACAGTCCAGCGATCGCGTAAAGTCCGAGTATGACGGGAACCAGCATTAAGTATAGGTTCGATAGCTAGAGTCATACCAGGTTTTAACTTAACGTTTGGTAATTCATTAGTACGAACATTGAACACAGAGGGGGGTTCATGGAGATTTTTACCTACTCCATGTCCAGTAAATTCTTTTACTATGCTGTATTTATGAGCTTTAACATGATCTTCGATCGCACCAGCAATATCCAAAAGATAATTACCAGCTTTAACTTGCTCAATACCTTTATACAAGGCTTCTTCTGCTACTTTGATTAGTTTAGCTGCTTGAGAGGAGACTTTTCCCACAGGAATGGTGATACAAGAGTCGCCATGAAAACCTTGATAGTAAGCACCTGTATCTATTTTGACGATATCTCCTCGACGAATTACTCTTTTAGGGTTGGGAATTCCATGTACTACTTCATGATTAATGCAAGCACAAATCGAAGCAGGAAAACCATAATAACCTTTGAAACTGGGGGTTGCTCCCATTTCTCGAATTCGCTGTTCTGCGTAAGTATCTAAATCTGCGGTAGTCATTCCTGGTTGTACCATCTCCGAAATTTCTTTTAAGACAGTAGCGACAATTTTGCTAGACTCTCGCATTTTTTGAATTTCTGGAGCGGATTTGAAATGAATTCCGCGAACATTTTGTTTGAGTGGGGGAAGTCCCTTAGTAGTTTTTTTAGTAGATTGTGTTTTAGTTTTGGGGAAAAGTAAGTTAGTAATAATCTTCATTTACTTATTATTTTTTGAATAACAGTATTTTAGACTATAGCGTTTCTCACGAGTTGTTGAATGAGCTTGTATTAGTGGCAATATTATCCACAACTTTTACACAGATATAGCAAGTGAACTTGTGACCCTCTAACCCCTGACCCCTGACTCCTGACTCCTTACCCCTCCAAGATTTAGGTCTTCATCGAACTCACGTTTTACTAATACCAATACCTTTAGCTTTAAAGTCTTCTACTGTTTGATCGGAAAACTGGTGAGTAGCCATCGCTTCTAGTAAGGACAATGGTACAGTGAGATGGGACGCTCCTGCTAGTAATGCTGCTGCGGATTCTTCGGGAGACTTGAGACTAGCAGCCAAAATAGTTGTATCACTATTAGTCAGTATGTTTGCCATGTCTCTAACTAAAGCCATTCCGTCTCCTAAAAGTCTTGTGGCGCGATTGACATAGGCGATCGCATATTTCGCTCCTGCTTCGGCTGCGATCGCAGCTTGGATTGCACCATAAATCCCTGTTACTGAACAAGATATTTGTGAAGAGAGATAAGCGGTAACACGAAATCCTAAAGTAGTAGCAGGAATTTTGAGAACCAGTTTGTCCCCAATTATGTTTTGAGCTTTCCTAGCTTCTGCAACCATGGTATCAAAATCATCAGCATAAAGTTGATAATAGAGTTCTCCAGGGCTAATGACTGCTAATTTTTGCAGTGTGACTTCAGGAGACAGATTACTTTTAGCCAGTAATGTAGGATTGGTAGTTATTCCTTTTACCCATCCCATTGCTTTTGCGATTTGAGCTTCTTCAATAATTGCAGAGTCGAGATAAATCATAACTAGATATTTCTTGCATCTAAGATAAAGGAATAAGGAGGGATGAAGGATGAAGGATGAATCAGTTATCAGTAATCAGTTATCAGTAATCAGTTATCATCAACCACCCCCAATTCCCTAATTCCCTGAACTATAAGCCTAGCTAAAAGTGTTCGGGCTAATTAAAATAAAGAGGACAGGGTTTAGAGATACCGTAGCCTTGGGCGTAATCAACTCCTAGTTCTTTTAATTGATGAATAATATCATCATTTTCCACAAATTCCGCAATAGTTTGAATATTCATTACGTGACCAATACGATTAAAACATTCTACTGTGGCTCTATCTATAGGATCGTTAACAATATTCTTGACAAAGTTTCCATCAATTTTAAGATAATCTACTGGTAGGTTTTTCAGATAAGCTAGAGAACTCATCCCACTACCAAAGTCATCTAGGGCAAAAGAGCAACCTAATTCTTTTAATTCATGAATAAATTGTGCTGCTGTAGTTAGATTGGCGATCGCTGCTGTTTCCGTAATCTCAAAGCAAATGGTTTCAGGAGCAATGTCATATTGAGCAAATTGCTCTTTTAGAAAATTAAAAAATGAATCGCTGTTAATGCTTGCACCGGAAAGATTGATAGTATAAATTACTTTACATTGGGAAAGGACTTGATTGTAACAATATTGTTGGTAAGTAGCGAAAAAAGTTTTAATTACCCAACGATCTATTGCTGGCATTAAATTATAGCGTTCTGCTGCTGGAATAAAACTCATGGGAGGTACTAAATTCCCTTGCTCATCCAAAAGACGTAATAAAATTTCGTAATGCTCAATGCCAAATTTATCTTGTAGGGGTGAAATTTTTTGACAATATAGGCGAAACCGATTTTCTTGTAGGGCTAAATTAATGCGAGATATCCAATGTCTTTCACCGCGATGTTTAATTAATTCTTGATCGTCTAAACGATAAAGTTGAATACTATTACTACCTTTTTCTTTAGCAGTATAACAAGCAGTATCAGCAGCGTTTAATATCTCACTAAAACTGCTAATATTTTCATCAATAGCTACCACCCCGATACTGACTCCAATAGAAAAGCTTTTATCTTGCCAAGTAAAGGGAATTTCTTGAATTAAACTGCTGAGATTGTAAGCAATTTTTTCGGCTGTTTCTAAAGGACATTGTTTTAGGAGTAGTCCAAATTCATCACCACCAATACGAGCTAAGATATCACTAGAACGCACTCGTTGTTTTAAGATATTGGTAATTTGTCTAAGTAATTCATCTCCTGCTATGTAACCGCAGATATCGTTAATAACTTTAAATCTTTCTATATCTAAATAACAAAGGGCGTGGTGATCAGAATTTTCTTGGGCTGAAGCGATCGCTTCTCTAACCTTTTGTTCAAACCCATTACGATTATAAATCCCTGTTAATACATCGTGTTGAGCTTGCCAAGAAAGTCGATCTACTAGCTGACGAGATTGGGTAATGTCTCTAGCTACAGCATAGAGTAATTGTTCTGGTTCAACTATGGTGATTTTCCACTGTAACCATTTATAAGAATTATTGGGACAACGACAACGATTTTCAATCTTTATTGTCGTAGCAATTCCTCGAATCAATTTTTCAATAGCTTCTAAAGTATAATTTTGCTCTTCTGGATGAATAAAACTGAGCATTGGCTGTTCTATCAACTCAGTTTCAGAGTAACCGAGAGTTTGTTTAAATGCTGCATTGATCTGTTTAAAATAGCCATCCTTAGCTACGATACAAAGCAGATCTACAGATAAATCAAAAAAAGGTTCTAGAGTGTTTTCTGGATGGAGAGTATGAATAATCATTCCGCCGATGGTTTGATTTTCGTCATACCAAGGAGAAAATTGCCATTTTAAAATGCTATTAAGATGATTTTTATTACAGTAACTATTTTCTTGATATTTCTGGGTCTCTCCTGATAAACATTGTTGATATATTTCCTTCTGATTGCACAAATGTTCAGGGAATAATTCGTAGTGACAAAGACCCAGAATGTTATAGCTAGGAAGTTGATGCAGTTGTTGCCATTGCTTATTGATAAATAGATAACGCATTTGTCGATCTACTATTGCCAGGGCGATTGGTGCTTGTTCAATAGATAATTTAAGATAATCCTGATCGGGATTATCTTTTAGCTCTATATATTCAGAATAATTAGGCTCTGAATTTCCCGAATTAGTTTTTTGTATAGACATTAATCAATGCTGCTGCTTTATGGATTCACTTTAATATTTAGTTAATTTTAATGTTTTAATTGTTAAAAAAATAACCGCATTTTTACTAATTTTATTGCTTTCAATCAATATTTTTTCTTAGTAATAGATACTGAATTAGATTAATTGTTCTGTATATTTACGGTTTAAATTGCTAATTTTAAGAAAAATAAAATGAATTTTATCGTGGTTTTACGATGAACTGGCAATTTTTAGCAGTAAGTAATCGGTAATGAGTAATTTTCCTGGAGGGGTTGAAGGGGACTCTCGATCAAAAAATAGACCTAGGGGCGAAAGTGGCGACCAGCAATTCTGGTGGCATTTTACACCAGACTTTATTTCTGTTGTCTGCTTTGTTTATGTTCCGCTTTTGGGGTAAAGTCTTTAACAATTGTTACGAGAAACTTTCTCTAGTAACCTGAAGCATTATATTCTACTGTAGGTATTACTTAAGTAATTTTAGATAAAGCTCCTTGAAAACCCTAATAATAAATCATATTCAAGCTATAAAATATATTTTCTACGAATCCAGATGAAGTATCTTTTTTGTTTTTTACAAGGTAAAAAGTTTTTAATCCTTTTTTCCATGCTTCTGGTTATTGGTTCAGGTAATAGGGCTGCAATGGCTGTTAAAACTAATAATGTTATATATCTGGCTCAAATTCCTGCGGATACACCATCTCCAGACGATGCACCACCTTTTAGAGATTTTACTCCGACACAACCTTTACCAACCCAGACTTTACCACCAATAGATGATCTACTAGATTCTCCTACTAATATTCCTGATTCTTTACCATCAGGGGATGAGCGAGCAATTTTTGAAGTGAAGCAGTTTCAGATTGAAGGAAACACCGCCTTTAAAGATGAAGAAATAGAAGCTTTATTAGTTGACTACTCCGATAGAACTTTAAGCTTTGCAGATCTGCTCCAAATAGAAACTCTTATTAGTAAACTTTATACAGACAACGGTTATATTAATTCAGGTGCAGTAATTCCTGCTCAGGATATTGATGATGGTGTAATAACTATACAGGTCATCGAAGGTAGAATTGAAGAACAAGATATTACCGTAACAGTTGACGGAAGACTTAGTGAGGATTATGTTTTAGCTCGCTTAAGAAGAGGGACAAAAACTCCTTTAAACATTAACAAGTTGCAAGAAGCTCTACAATTATTACAACTTGATCCACTTATAGAAAGCTTGAATGCAGAATTATCCGTAGGAGCAAATCGCGATCGCTGGAAATTATCAGTAGAAGTTAATCAAGCTCCAGCTTTTCGCCCTGTAGTTTTTGCTAACAACAGTCGTACCCCTAGTGTGGGAAGTTTTCAACGAGGAGTGGAAATCACTCATAACAACTTTGCGGGGCAAGGAGATCGCGCTAGCTTTGTCTATAAAAATACCGATGGTAGTGATGATTTTGATGTCAACTATACAATTCCCTTTAACGCTCTTAATGGCACAGTAGCCTTAAGGTATCGTTATATTACCAGTGATATTGTAGAGTCTCCCTTTGACCAGCTAGATATTGAATCTGAAACTGATGAGTACGAAATTGCCATCAGACAACCTATTATAGTTACTGCAACTGCTAATTCTACTCAAGAACTGGCTTTGGGTTTAGAGTTTTCCCGTCAATCTAATAAAACAACATTAGAGAATAGACCGTTTCAACTTTCAGCAGGTTCAGATCTTGATGGAGAAACCACAATATATGCGTTGCGTTTCTTTCAAGACTGGACAAGACGTACTCGTCAAGAGGTTTTGGCTTTGCGATCGCAGTTTAGTGTCGGGTTAGATGTTTTCGACGCGACCATTAATGCAGACGATCCTGATGGTGAGTTTTTTGCTTGGCGTGGTCAAGCACAATGGCTACGACAACTAGACGCTGAGGCTAATATTAACTTATTGTTACGTTCTGATATTCAGCTATCTACTAGCGAACTTGTGCCTTTAGAGCAGTTTAGTTTAGGAGGGATTGAGAGTGTTAGGGGTTATCGTCAAGACGTTTTACTAGGAGATAATGGGGTTTTATTTTCAGCAGAAGTAAGAATACCTGTTTATCGTTGGAGTCAAGGACAAAATAATATTTCCCTAATTCCCTTTGCTGATGTAGGTACAGTGTGGAGCGATAGTGAGCCAACAAATCAAGAAGACGATACCTTACTTTCTGTAGGTTTAGGCTTGCAATTAGGAATCAGTGAACGTTTAAGGGCCCGTCTTGACTGGGGAATTCCTTTAATTGATGTAGAAGACCGAGATGAGACCTTACAAGAAAATGGAGTCTATTTCTCCATAGAATATTTACCCTTTTAACATTGACCATTGAAACCAGACAACATTTATCACCCTCTTTTAACTCAAAGGTAGTAGTTACAATGATGTCGAACTTACAATCATCTATAAATAGTCGATAGACAATTAATTATCTGGTTGAGAAGCGGTGCGGAAGGGAAAGCTAATAACCCTTGTGTATCCCGCTTCCTGCAAAATTCGCACCAAAAAAGGTACTCATCTCAGAAGCGCAATAGGGAATGAGAAATGTTTAAACAACTGATAAATGGTAAATCATAAATGATAAATGCAATCTTAACTAAGTTTAAAAAATATTACTCTCAAGTCAGAAATTTTTTCCTACCTTGGCGTAGTTTCAAGGTCTTTATTCTGGCTTGTTTGGGGGTGATTTGGGCTTTATGTGTTCCTGGTTTATCCGCCAACAAAGCCATAAGTCCACCCCAAGAGTTAGCACAACAGGGTCAAGCCTTATATGAATCAGGTCAATTGAACCAAGCTATTGAGATTTGGGAACAAGCAGCTACCGCTTATGAAGGGGAAGGCGATCGCAATGGTCGTATAGCTAGTTTACTCAATTCTGCTACCGCTCTACAAGCATTGGGATTATATGATCGATCTTGCAGTGCTATTTTTCAAGCCTTTGAGCTGCAAAATCCCAACTGTTTAGAATTTGTGGAAGAAACTCAAACTTGGGAATCTCAGTTAGCAACTAACGTTTTAAGTCAAACCGAATTTCAAGAAAACATCAATAATTCCCTTGACTCTTTGTTGCAAGTACCATCATCTTCTAATAAGGCGATCGCTTTATTACGTCTGGGGGATTTTTTACGGGAAAAAGACTCTCTGATAGTATCAGGTAGGGTGCTGGAGTTGAGCCAAGAAACCTCTCAACAACTCGATGACCCCCAACAGACAACCGCTATACTAATTAGTCTGGGAAATACCGCCCGAGCTATGGCTCTAGCCCAACAAAACCGCTTTCCAGCCAAAACTGTCGCACTCAATATCATTGCTAACCGCAGAAGTTCTGCAAGGGCTGCCCTAGCAAGCTATCAACCAGCTATTCAATACTATCAGCAAGCTGCTAATCAATCTCCTGGCTCTATCAACAGTCTTAAAGCACAACTAAATCACCTCAGTCTCTTACTGGATGAGCAGGAGTTTTGGCAAAAAGCTACTACAGAACTAACTCAAGATATTAATGAACTAGGAATTTCCGACCCAAACTTTCTTCGCACTATTCAAGAAGGGTCAAGAAATTTGTCATTTGCCGTAGCTAGAGAGTTACAACCCCAAATTACCACATTGACCCAAGGTATCAAAAATCAGTTAGAGCAGTCTTCCCCTTCTCGCTCCGAAATTTATAGTAGAATCAATTTTGCTGAAAGTTTAATTCGTCAAGGGCTAACGAATCGAGATACAGCGCAAATTTTAGCAGTAGCAATTAAAGAAGCTCGTCAGCTAGAAAATCCCGTAGCAGAAGCAGAAGCCAGAGGCTACATGGGTACTCTCTATGAGGAACAAGAACAATACCCAGAAGCACGCCGTCTCACAGAAACGGCTCTAGAATTAGCCCCTACTGCTCAATATCCCGAAATTGCCTATCGTTGGCAAGCTCAATTAGGAAGAATACTCGCCAAACAACAGGAAAGAGAAATAGCTCTCGGGGCTTATTCCGCTTCCTTTAACACAATTAGAGCTCTCCGTAGTGACTTGGCGACTACTCCTGTAGAACCAATTTTCCGCGAATATATTAGCCTTCTCCTAGAAGAAGAACCCTCCCCAGACCAACTTAATCAAGCTAGGGATGTTTTAGAATCTTTGCAAATTGCCGAACTAGATAACTTTTTCCGCGATCCTTGTTCCGAAGTTGCAGATGAACCTGTAGTTATTGACCAAGTAGATCGCAAAGCAGCAGTAATATACCCCATTATTCTAAGCGATCGCCTAGAAGTCATCCTCACCCTACCAGGACAACCTCTACAACGTTATACCACCAACATTACTGCACGAGAAGTTAGGAATAAAATTCAGCAACTACGCCGTCAAGCTCTGACTAATCCTGGCTTTGCAGAAGCTCTACGAGGAGCTAGGGGGAATCCTCAACAGCAACAAACTATTCAAATCTCCTTGCAAAGATCTGTAGAACAAGATATCTTGCCCTTAGCAAGAGAGTTCTATGACTGGCTGATTCGTCCCGCAGAAAATCTATTGGCTGCGAGTGAAGTAGAAACTTTAGTATTTGTTTTAGATGGTCCTCTGCGTAATATCCCTATGGCTTTACTCTATGATGGGGAAGAATATCTCATTGAAAAAGATTACAACATCGCTCTATCTTCTGGTTTACAGTTAACCGCACCCCAACCCCTCCAAAGACAACCCATTAGAGTTCTAGCAGCAGGAACAACTGGAGCTTTCCCTCAGTATAATTTCCCTCCTATTCCTAAAGTAGAAGATGAGCTAAATCAAATTAAAACTATCTTTGGTGATTCTGAAGTCCTACTTAACCAAGAATTTACTCCAGAAAACCTAAGACGCAAACTTGAAGAATCCGACTATCCTGTAGTTCACTTAGCTACTCATGGTCAATTTAGTTCC
>JAAUYJ010138570.1_pt1 | contig 18188 bp, 17 predicted proteins | sample 7278031 | NCBI WGS metagenome assembly JAAUYJ01 (sample SAMN14350222, study PRJNA611818) | marine sediment metagenome | isolation source: surface marine sediment (1.8m) | place: French Polynesia: Moorea | collected 2018-08 | reverse complement strand
ATAAAAACTTAAATAAATTATATCGTAAGCGTTGTGAAGGTGTGTTTTTAACCACCTTCACAACATCCGCTTAGAATCCTTTGTGTTTCAACCAAAGGAGATGTCAAATCATCTCTTTCCCACCTTGAAGCCTATTAACGAAAAGCGAGGAAGCAATCCATTTGCTGAAATTCCTGACAATCAAACGGATGCCTGGTTTTTTGAGAGGCAAGAACTGTCATTCCCTCCTTCAAGGGACATTATCGATAACTTTTCTGAAAGTAATTCCTCGGCTTTTGAGCCACGAGAGGCGATTAAAGGAGATATCGCGCGAGCGCAGTTTTATATTGCATCAATTTATCGTAATCAAGTTAACAGCAACTTCTTTAAAGGTCAACAGAAAACACTATGTCAGTGGCATAAATCTGACCCGGTTGATACAGCAGAAATGACTCGCAACTCCAAGATCAAAGCTTTACAAGGAAACGATAATCCATTTATTTTAGACGCAACTTTAGCTGATCGACTTTATTGTCAGTAGTTTACTTGAAGGAAAATATAGGGTTTCTCACTCTCATAAGGTACACTAATGCCTTGTTCCCAAACTCCGAACTCCCAAAAATAAAACATTTTGTACCTCACGGGTATGGGAAATCCTACTTTGAGGATTTGGAAAAGCCAACGCTGTAGCTTTACTACGGCGTTGATAGTCGTCACCTAACGCTGTATTGAACCGCTTTCTTTAATAACATCATTGTAATTTGAAGGCAAACCTCTGGTTTTGTCAATCAATTTTTCTGTTTGTTGAGCAATATTTTGTAAGCTTTGCTCAATTCGAGGACAAAGTTGTTTAAGACCAAAAATAATGGCAATCCACCACCTTGTTTCATCCATCCCTAACCCTTTAATAAAGATATCTAGGTCAATTGGTTGAGTTATTGATCTTGTGGGTAAGGCGTTAGGGCTTAAATTCCATAACCATGCTTCTGCAACATAAAGAAGGCCATCATGACTATTTTCTAAACCTAAAGAATGATAATAAGCAGTAATAGCTGAGTAACTAATATCAATCCAACGAGGAATTTTGGCAGAAGCAAAAGCAAGATTTCCCTGAACAAAAAAGGAACTAGAATTAAGTACAGAAAGTAATTTCTTTTCTTCCTCTTTCTGTAGCGATGTTTCTCCTCTGTAGGCAATTTTGACTAACATTTCTACCGCCAACCATCTTACAGGAATTAAGTCAAGCCCAAATAATAAATTGTTGAAGTTAATATTAGTTTTATTAGGGTTTAATTGAGAACTTTTTAAAGGTTTAATTTCCCTTAATCTTTCTTCTATTTTTGGGAATAATTTGGCTAATCCTAGTATTAGATTAGAAAACCATTTCTCAGAAGATAATCCCATTTGACTAACATAATCATCAGCGATAAATTTAGGAACATTATGATTAGTTTCATCTAAACTGAATAACCAACTTTCCCAAACATATAATAAATGACTTTCCCCTGCTTCACAAGGCAGTATTTTATGAATATTATTAATAGTTGTTAATATCCATTCAGGAATTTTGAGCGATGAAAAAGTTGTTATTCCATTAACCAAGAAGTCAGTTGATTTTAATTGCTTTAACAGTTGCTCACCTTGAGAAGATTGACAATAAATTTCACCTATTTGGTACAGTTTTACACACAATTCAGCTACTAACCAACGAGAGGGAATTTTGTCTAAGTCTATAATACCAGACATTAAATTAATAATAGGATCGAGATTAGGATCTTCTCTTATTATGGGTAACTCAATGGATAAAGATAAACTGAAGTTTTCATTATTATTGTCTAGGTTTGATGGGGGAACAATCAATAAATAAAGAGGAATAGCAACTTCTTGTACACCAGGAAAACGTAACCAGTTGTTTAAAGTTTTTCCAGGTTGTAAATTAGCTGGTATTTTTAATACTAGGGTTTGTTGAATTGTTTGTTGAGATGGAATAACAGTAAAGAAAGGATAGATATTTATAACAGAAGAAATGATTACCTCATTATCAATAACCCAATCTTCTAAAGTAGGACGAAATAAGAGAATTTCTTGACTTGAATTGGTTAAATTTAATTGTAAAGTAAGTTGACTATTGGAAGAAACTTGACAACGAATTTCTGGGATCATTTCAAGACAAAAATACTGGGCTAAATTAGTTTACTCGTTACAAGACTAACAGATCAATTAAACATCAATAATGACCCAAAGTTCGTTAGATTTGGACTGAAATTCATTAATAGGGTAAGCAACAGCAATTTTATAATCACCTTCATTCGCCATGACTAAAGCATAATTATTGCTCTTATTTTTAATTACTCCACTGTTGGTTATTTCCCATTGTTGAGTCAGAGAATAATTAATAGGATTAACCACAACTGTTTTTAAATAACTAATCCCTGGAATATCTTGCAAGTCTAAAGCAAAATCCCCTAGCTTACTTTTAATCACCCCATTGGGTTGTAGTTCCCATTTTTGACCGTTACTATTATTAAAAATATAACCCCAAACGGCTGTTCCTGGATTGCTTTGTCCCCCAGGAATATCTAATATTAAATCTGTGCCATTATTTTTTAATAAACAGGTTTTACTAGCTGCAACTAATTGAAGATTATCTTGTTTCCAAGTTGGCCCATAAATAGCACCATCATTACCATTTCCTGTTTTATCTAAAACCTTATTTCCTACTCCTTCATCTAGGGGTAAATAAGCTACCAAACCCGATTCATTGCCTACTAAACGATGGTGCATATCTTTTTTTATTGCTTCTGGATTTCGAGCAATATTCCAGAGCCTAAAATCACTTAAACTACCTTTCCAATAGTGATAGGTATCAATCATTGAGCCAATAATAAAGTTTTCTATTCCTTCCATAGAACGATGTTTATTACTTTCTTGATACCAAGTTTCTCCATTAACCACAATTACCATTTTTCCTGATCTTGCATCTTTGATAAATGCCCAGTGAACCCAAATATTAGAAAATTCTTCCGTCTTAATTTCTTGATGAATGCGATCATAACCGTCTTGGTTTCCCGCATCCCAAAATACCCTACTCACCCCATCATTCCAAGGTAGATGAACATTTAAAACTCGATTTCTTTGGGTACTATAAGCTCCAAAAATACTGGTCTTTGCATTGCTTTCACTTTCTACTTTAGACCAAAATTCAACCGTTACTTGATCCTTAATAGCAGGAAACCATTTGGTTAGTTCAACTAAATCATTTTGTCCATCAAAATAGAGAACATTTTGCAAATTTGTCATGATCATATACCTTTGTCATCAAACAAGTTTTTAATAATTTAATGAGGAACAATCAGCCATTTTTCATTAGCTTTTGGCTGTGATTCATCAATGGGGTAGGCCATCGCAATGTAATAATCATTTTTGGATATCATTGTTAAAGCAAACTGATTACTTTTGTTTTTAATCACTCCATTATCATCAATCTCCCATTGTTGAGACAAAGCTCCATTGATAGTATTGATTGTAACTTCTTTTGCCCAAGGAAAATCTGGAATTTCTCTTAAGTCTAGAGCAAATTCTCCTAATATACTTTTAATTACTCCAGAAGGAGTAATTATCCATTGCTGTCCAAAGCTTCCATTATAAGCATAACCCCAAATTATTTGTGCTTGGTTTGGCTTGCCTCCAGGAATATCTAGGAATAATTGACTGTCTAAATTTTGAATAAAATAAGTTTGTATTTTAGTAGTTTTAAATAATTGTTTAGGATAATCCTTTACCCAATTAGCTTTAAAAATTTCTACATCTTCCATAATAATCTTAGTACCATCATTAAGAGGATAATAGCCAACTAAGTTACTATCTTGTGCTGTAAAATTTGAGGTTATATCTGATCTTATTTCTGTTTCATTTTTTGCTTTATCCCAGATATAAATTTCTGTTATTTGCCCTTTAAAATAGGTTTTTCTTAGGGGATCATGACCAATATATAAGAGGTTATTATCCTCATGTATTTGTCCCTGAAAATATGTACAATTTACCTCTTCCCCATCGATATAAAAACGAATTGCTTCACCGTCAAAAGTCCCTACATAATGATGCCATTGGGTAATATCTATATCGAGGTTACTAAAAGCATATTGCCAACCATCACTATAAATGTAAAAGCGAATAATTTTACTCCCCTTATTAGTCGCTATCATGTAAGAATTTCGTTTACACAATAACATGGCATCTCTATCCCAGTTAGTTGTTTGACTTTTTACCCAACAAGAAATCGTCATAGAATCAGTAAGTTTGGGAGGGTTATTAATTTGAATATAACTGTTATTTCCGTGAAAGTTAAGGCTACAATTTTTCATGATTTTGATAGGGTTATGGTACTAATGGCATAAACTTTATCTAGTTTAAAAAAGTATAACTTTATACTATCATTTACTGCGATAAATTACGTAATTAATTAACTCCTTCATAAAACGGCGATCGTGAACCGCCGTATTTCCAAACTCTTCAGGCTTTAAAGGGGTTTCTAAGAGCATAAAGTCCAAAGAATCAAAAATGTTGGCAGCTTGTTCTGCTAAAGTTTTCGCTACTTTCCAACCATGTTCTATACTTTCATATTTTACCATTTCATCTAAAATAAAAGCTATATTTTCTTGTGTTTTATTTTCTCTTTCGAGGGATAATATTTGTAAAATTTTCTCTGATTGATGACTATTTTTAATAACATGATTAAGCATTAAAGTCCGTTTCCCCTCGTATAAATCTCCTCCAATTTCCTTCCCATAAGCTTCTAAAGTACCTTGTAAATTCAGTAAATCATCCTGAATTTGGAAAGCAATCCCTAATAACATTCCAAAGCGAGTAATTAGTGCTAAAGGTTCCTTTAAGTCCTCTGCTTTTGCTTCTGGATAACCAATCATTAAACCTAAACGGCAAGGAGTCATAAAGGTGTACCAGCAGGTTTTTTTAACACACATTTGGAAATAATCTTGATCCCCTAAATTATCCGTATTATTAGCAACCCAATCTAATTCCATTGCTTGTCCCTCTACAGATTGCTGCGCCATAAATTCAATTTCATGGAGGATATTCATAGTCTTAGTGACTCCTACTAAAGAAAGGTTTTCTAATAATAATCCTACAGCTAAAACTTGGGTGGCATTTCCCACATTAATTGCCCTAGGAATACCAACCAGACGATGTAACGTATCTTTTCCTCTTCTAGACTCAGAACCATCTTCAATATCATCATGAATTAAGAAAGCATTATGATATAATTCTAATGCGGCTGCGGTGGTTAAAGCCCAATGACCTAAGCCTCCTATGGCTCTAGTCATACTAATACAAATCGTAGGGCGCAGCATTTTTCCGATACGAAAAGGATAATCAGTTAGTAATTTATATAAGGGTGAATATGAACCTGTAATGTCCTGTTTAGTTTGGACAAATTCCTTGATTTTATTGATAATTAAATCCCGTGAACATTCTAAAGCTTCATTAATAATATTTTTGTTATAATATAACTTTTTTTCTTCAGTTTCTACCGTAGTATTAGGGGAAGTGTTAACAGAGATTACCTCGGATTTAGTGCTGGGAATAGTCTCCACAGAAATGGTGGTACTTAAGATGAAATTATCCTGATTTTTAGGTAATGCAACTGTGACAACTGAAGGGGTTAAGGTTTGAGATTTTTTAGCCGGGCAAATCAAAAAACAATAAGCAATAAAAACTAGGATAATAAGAAAAAAAGTGAACATAAAAGTTTTAATATTTTCCACGACTATCAGGGCTAATATTATAGCATAATAGATAACTAAATATAGAAAATAATATTAATTTTTTAAAAGATTTTCAATGGCATCACAAGCGGTTTCAACCCCATTTTCTTGTCGCATTAATTCACTAATTTCTATTGCTTTTTGTCGATAACTAGGGTTAAATAATAGTTCTTGAAGCTCCCAAGCTAAGCGATCGCAACTGCATTCTTCACGAGTCAAAGATCGCCCCACCCCCAAATTAACTAAACGAGTAGCATTATCTGGTTGATCATGAGCGTAGGGAACAACTAAAACAGGTTTTCCTGCCAATAAACCTTGTCCTGTCGTTCCCACTCCACCATGATGCACAATGGCAGCAGCATAGGGAAAAATTTGGGAATAGGGGGCATAATCAACCGCTATCACCCCTTCGGGAAGATCATCCGGGGAGATTTTATCAGCACCCGATCCCATCAATAAGATAGCACGATAGCCTAACTTGGCCACAGCCTTAGCACCTTCTGTATAAAAATTACCAGGGGTTCCCACAAATAATGAACCTAATGTAAAAATAATAGGGGGTTTTCCTGCTACCAAAAATTGTTTTAATTCTGATGATAAATCTTTATCATCATGACGATCAAAAAAAGGAAACCCAGTCAGTTTAGTTTGTTGCGGCCAGTCGGGCTTTCGTTGAGCAAAAAACTGAGAAAATAAAGCTAATACTAATTGAGGTGAATATTGTCCTTCAAACACAGGATCAAGAGCCGTTTTTAGGCCTAATTCTTCTCTAAATTGACGAAAAGATGCACTGTAATAACGACCCTGATAACGCATTTGTCTTAAAATTGATTCTGCGGCTACTTGTTGTAAGGCTACTTCATAAGGGGCATTTTTGACAGAAGCATAGGGTACAGAAGGATAAGCAGAAAGGAAAGAAATAGGGGATAAGACTGTAGATATCCAATCAATATTAGTGGTTTCTGCGACTAAAGATGCTGCAAAAGAGAGATGATGACTAACTAAAATACTAGCCCCTTTTACTGCTTGTTTAAGGTCATAATAAGTAGTGCGAATATGAGGCATTAAAACATAAGTAATCGCATATTCACTTTCACGATTGCATTGTCTTAAAGCTTCAATTAAAGGTAAATCCTGTCCTAAATTTAATAAGGCATCTGGCCGAATCGGATAAAATTCTAGTCCTTCTTTTTCAAACTTTTTCCTAAAACTTTCCCCCATAGCCATGACAGGTTGATGTCCTCTTTCTTTAAGTTCTAAAGCAATAGCAATATAAGGATGAATATCCCCTAAAGAGCCATAGGTAGTAATGATAATTCTTTGACCCATAATGACTATTTAAAAAGTCTTGAAAATATAGTTTATTACTGTTATATTATATGTTAGTTGATTTTTGTATTTTTTAATAATAAATTAATGATTCAGGCTTCAAAAAGTTCTCAAGAACAATTAGCCAAGTGGATATATAAGCTAGTAGAAATTTTGCGTCTTCAAAATAATTCTACCTGGAGAACTTTAGTAAGAACAGTAAGCGGGAAAAGAGCTATTATTCGTTTAGATGATATCTCCTTGCAACTAGAAGCATCTCATAATCTGCCTATAGAAGTTTCCATTAATTATCCTGTCGAAACACAAAGTTATAATTTTATCAGCGATAGCGAAACAATGGTAGACATTATTGCTGGAAAAATTACCCTTGATCAAGCCTTAGCAACTAATAGGATATACTTGCGAGGTACATTAATAGACCTACGAGGCATCAGTCAATTAGTTAAAGAAATTTTAGCAGATAGTGCAATTAATTCACAATTACAAACTCTTTGGAAAGAGTTTCAGGAAAGATGGAATTATTCCTCTTCCACTTCTTATTATTCCTTAGATAATCAACAAACAAATTATAATCAATTAATATCTATTATCCCAGAAGATGTATTAAAGATTAACATTAATATTTGACCCAAGAATAAGTATTTTTACTCAAAAAATAACTTTAGGAATAGATTCACCTATCTTTTTTATATCTCAAATGTAAAAGATATATAACCATTTTATAGTAAAATAAGATTACAGATTTACCAAAGATTAATCTATAGTTGAAAATATTTGCAGTCAATAATTAGGAGCAATAATTATGGAAATCGTTGATCTGCGTGACTGGAAAGAAGAGTCCTATAAAATAGGTTCAGTGCAATGGGAACTATCAGACAATGGAGAACAAGTAGTTCAATCGAAAAATGGTGATCCCACCTTTTTTTATAGTGATTTTACTGTTTTTAAGACGAAAATTTTCGGAAAAATTATTGTTAAAGATAGTCAAGACAATGATTTTATTGGCTTTGCATTAGGATTCAATCCTGGAGATACAAAAAACCCCAATGCTAACTATATTTTAATAGATTGGAAACAACGAAATCAGTTATTGTATGGGAGCGCAAAACGGGGACTTGCTGCTTCTCTAGTGACGGGCAATCTTTCCCTCTCTGATATCTGGACTCACACTGGAAAGCTAACAGAACTTTCAAGAGGTAAAACACTAGGGAATAAAGGATGGCAACCTAACTTTGTCTATAAATTTGACTTTGTTTATACCCCAACTAACTTGCAAGTTTTTGTTAATGGTCAATTAGAAATTGATACTCAAGGAAATTTTACAGATGGACGAGTTGCTTTTTATAATTTTTCCCAAGAAAATGTTATTTATAAAGTCTTGATAAATAAGATTTTTCCCAGTGGACAATTTGAAGTCCCTGCCACTTTGGAAACAGGCATAAAATTTCCTAACCCCTTAGCTCAAGAAGAAGCTAAAGTTAAATTTATCCCCTCTGGTACTTGGTCTGTAAAAAAAGATACAATGATTACTTCTGCTGGGGAAAAAGGGGCTAAACTATTTAATAATGTTGCTTATCCTCAGAATACTCCTTACTGTTTAATAGCTGTTGATGAAGTGAGTGATGAAGTCATTGCTGAGTTAGATACTGAGAAAATTATTACTATCAAAGCAGGTCAAACTATTATCTTCAAAATGAATGAGGAACCAGGATGGTATTGGGATAATCAAGGAAGTATTACGGTTGATTGGACAGTAGTAGAATAGGTATTTTTTGATTAATAGCTATACTTTTTACTGTTTTATTTATAAGCAGTAAACCAACTTTTTGGACTATAATAATTAGGATATAAATTAAATATAAATATTATAGGTAGTTCTTGAAAAAATGGCTGCCTATTTTCGATACCAAATAACCATTGACATTTATTTGATATGACTATTAACGAACAATTATTATCTTCTATAGAAAACTTACGTGTTCCTTTAAATGATTCTAATTCTCCCATTGATTGGAAGGATTGGTATCATTATATTTTAATAGATCCTCAAACTCAAATACGGGTATTAGTTAATATTAGTTTAATCGGAAAACCAGAACAAGGAGAAATTCAAACCACCTTTATTGTAACTATACCCTCAACATTTTTACCACATAATTTATTTCCATCGGTTCCACTTTTAACCTTGGGAATTGCCTTTTCTCAAGAGTGGAAAACAAATAATATTACAACAAACCCTTTACAAATACAAGCAAGAAAAGTCAACTTAAATATTATTGGTAAAAACTGTTATTTAGAAATAAATGATCACCATTCCCAACTTGCCATAAACTTTCAAGGAGAAGTTAAAGCAACACCCTTATTAATAACCGAAAATTCTCCTTTTGGCAGTGGCTTTATTGGTTGGGGTTTTGTTCCCAGTTTAGAGGTTAGTGGAGAATTATCTATTTATAATCACAGCTTTAATATTAATCCTAATTGGTTTTGTTATCATGATCGTAATTTTGGTAGATTTCGTTGGGGAGAAGATTTCGGTTGGGAATGGTTTGTTGCCTTTTTAACTGATGATAAAGGTCAAATATTTACCTTAGTTTTAGATAAAAGAACCAATAAAAATCATTCTTTTTCAGGGGTTGCTTATATTTTTGTTTATCAAGAAAACCAACTCATCAAAACCTTCTTAGGTCAAAGCTTAGCCATTAATTGGCAATGGACTAACTCCCCCAAAAAACCATTAAGATTACCTGGAATTATGGCATCCTTATTTAGTGAACGTAGTTTAAAAATGCCTCAAGGTTTAGAAATTATTGCCAGCGACTCGCAAGATAATCTAACCCTTAATATTCAGTTTGATGCAGCAACAGAATTAATTATTCCTGAGAATCAAGCCAGACAATATAGTTTTATAGAAGAAGTAACAGGAACCACGCAAATGACCCTTTTTATTAAAGATAAAGTGATTAAAGCTAGAGGCTTAGTTTATGCAGAATATGTTATTTAATATATTAGTTTGCATTGATAATCACCCAAACCTAGTTTGTCTTTTGCTGTAGAAATTTTAACAAAATGCCGGTACAAGTCATCAACTATAAATTACACTTCTGACTTCTAAATTCTGATTGACTTCATTCAAGTGGGGACTTCTGCAAACATTCTGTTAATATTTTGCCTGTATTTTCTTGGTAGTATTAGAATAGAAGACTATGGACGTTATCCACCATAAAGCCAATCAATTATGATAGCGACACCGACAACAAAGCCTCACACAGGGAAAGACTACTTAAATTTAACCTTAACCGCTACAGATAAATTAGAGCGATCGCCGAACCAGTCATTATTGCCCCTAACCGCTAAAATTAACGACAAGGATCATCTCGAAATTGGAGGCTGTGATATCTCGGCTCTCGTAAAACAGTTTGGTTCTCCCTTATATATCCTCGATGAAGTCACCCTAAGAACCGCTTGCAGTCAATATCGAGATGGCTTCAAAACTCACTACCCAGGAGAATCCCAAGTTATCTACGCCTCAAAAGCTTGGAGTTGTCTGGCCGTTGTGGGAGTCATTGCCAGCGAAAAATTGGGTTTCGATGTGGTTTCAGGGGGCGAACTCTACACCACCGAAAAAGCATTGGCACAACTGGGAGACTCATCCCAAGAAATTGCTGAAAAAATTTACTTTCACGGCAATAATAAATCCGTTGAAGAACTCAAACAAGCCATAGAAATCGGTTGTACCATCATAGTCGATAACTGGTTAGAACTAGAAACCCTAACCCAACTGGGAAACAGCCAGTCAGGCTCATCCATTCCCATTCTCATTCGCTTAACCCCAGGCATTGAATGCCATACCCACGAATACATTCGCACAGGACATTTAGACAGTAAATTTGGCTTCGATCCCAATCAACTCCAAGCCGTCTTTAGCTATATTGCCCAGCAAAACGTTCTCGATTGTCGGGGGTTACACGCTCATATAGGCTCACAAATCTTCGAGAGACAACCCCATCAAGACTTAGCCGGCGTATTAGTAGAATGGTTAAAAATCGGCTCTGAATCTGGACTAAACCTCAGAGAACTCAACATCGGCGGAGGACTTGGTATTTGCTACACAGAAGCCGACGATCCCCCCAGTATCGAAGAATGGGTTAAAGCAGTCAGTGAAGCCGTCATTAAAGCCTGTCAACGCTGTGAGATTCCCCTACCTAAGTTAATCGCTGAACCTGGGCGATCGCTCATTGGCTCAGCTTGTGTCACCGCATACACCGTCGGTAGTCGCAAAGAAATCCCCCAACTGCGGACTTATCTAGCCGTAGACGGAGGAATGTCCGATAACCCTCGCCCCATTACCTATCAATCTCTCTATCGTGTGGTTTTAGGCAATCGGATGTCAGCCGAAATGACCGAAACCGTCACCATTGCTGGTAAACATTGCGAATCCGGGGATATTGTCATCAAAGATGCCCAGTTGCCTCAAACCCATCCAGGAGATATCCTAGTAATCATGGGGACAGGAGCATACAACTATAGTATGGCTTCCAACTATAACCGTCTTTCCCGTCCAGCAGCCGTTTTAGTTAACAATGGAGAAGCTAACCTAATCGTGCGCCGGGAAACCTACGACGATCTCATCAAACAAGATTGTTTACCCCAAAGACTTCTCCCCTAATTCCCTGTAGTCCTTTTTTGTTCTGATTGAGTATCCATCTTGCCACCCTCCTTCATGTCAGGTGAGCCTCCTAATCCTAACTGGATGCCCTCAGGGTTGGTTCATAACGGCACTGATATCGGTTTAGTTCTGTTATTAACCTATTTGATGCTTCTCGCCATTGGGGAGCGTCGAACCCTGTGGATGGTTCGGGGGCTAATTATTCTCATGTTAGCAGCAGTGATCAGCGATAAGCTCCAGTTGACACTGCTGAAATTTGTGTTGGAAAAATTAGTCTTAGGTGCTGCCGTGGCCATGGCAGTAATTTTCCAAGGGGAGTTCCGAAGATTTTTAGAGCTCTTGGGAAGAGGGAAAATCCTACAAATCGTCAAAGGAGGCCGGCCCATCACCAAACCTGATAATGTAGTGGATGAATTGGTCGAAGCCATAAGAGAACTCTCCCAAAATCGTACAGGAGCATTGATTGTCATTGAAACCACAGCCTCGATGGATACCAGTATTTTTGTGGACCAAGGGGTGTTAATCAATGGGGAAATCTCCAAAGCCCTGCTACAGACAATTTTTCAACCCAAAACCCTACTCCATGATGGAGCGGTTTTTATTCGTGGTTCTCGCATTATTTCAGCAGGGGTGATTTTACCCCTCTCCGATAAAACCTTCTCCCGTCAGCTAGGGACCAGACATCGCGCTGCCATGGGGATTACGGAAACTGTAGCCCAATGCTTATGTATCGTAGTATCCGAAGAAACAGGTTCGATTTCATTGGCAGAAAAAGGAATGTTGGATCGTCCCCTAACTAGCAGTAAACTAAAAGAGCTACTTAAGCAAAGATTTTCCTCTATTGTGGAAGGAGAGTCTGTAGCACCGGGTTGGAGTATTCTCAGTCGTCTCATTGGCTTACAGGGAAAACGCTTTTTAGAACCCATGTCTCGTATGTCGTCATCGAACTCACCAGAAGAGAAGAAATGACTGTTAAGGAACCGATTGTGTTAAAGGATTTACCAAAGGATCTCGATTCAAACCGCCTTCCCAAACATATTGCCGTCATTATGGATGGTAATGGCCGTTGGGCAAAACGTCGCGGCCGTCCTCGGATTATGGGCCATCAGCGAGGGGTAGATACCCTCAAAGATTTACTGCGTTGTTGTCGAGATTGGGGAATTTCTGCCCTGACAGCTTATGCTTTTTCTACCGAAAACTGGGGAAGACCCCTCGAAGAAGTGGATTTTTTGATGACCTTGTTTGAGCGGGTGTTGCGTCGTGAACTCCAAGAAATGATGGCGGAAAATGTCAAAATTCGCTTTGTGGGTAATTTGGATGTTTTATCCCCTTCCTTACAGTCGGAAATTTTTCGGGCCATGGCAGATACGGAAAATAATACCGGGGTTCAATTTACCGTGGCCACTAATTACGGAGGCCGTCAAGAAATTGTCGAAGGATGTCGGGCGATCGCTCAACAGGTGCAACAGGGATTATTGAAGTTAGAAGATATTAACGAGAGTATTTTTGAAGGTTATTTATATACGAAAGGGATACCTGATCCCGATTTATTGATTCGCACCAGTGGAGAAATGCGCATCAGTAATTTTTTGTTATGGCAACTCGCTTATGCAGAAATTTATGTGACTCCTACCTTATGGCCCGATTTTGATCGTCATTGTCTTCATAAAGCGTTATTAGACTATCAGCAACGAGAACGACGGTTTGGGAAGGTTGGTAAGACTTGATTGAGCGAAAAAAAGGGTTACACGCCTCCTCTTTCAAGGGGGGAAAAGCCAAGAGAAGAAGAATTTTCCTTGTTTCAAGCCTCCATCGCACTACCCATTATGGTTAGGATGTTTATGAAATTGCAAAACCTTGTCGGGTGGGCATTGCCCACCTTACCATAATGTCCTAATCTTTCTCAATTCCAAATTCATGAAAGCAACAGAAGTTTTACAAGAATATGCAGCCGGAAGAAGAGACTTTCGCAAACTCGACTTAAGAGGTGAAAACTTTGAGGGAAAAGACTTATCTGGGGCAGATTTTAGTGGCTGCGATATCCGAGGAACTAATTTTAAAGAAGCGAATCTGACTCAAACTAAGTTTATTAAAGCAAAAGCAGGACTCCAATTGCAATGGATAATCGGTTTATTATTCCTTGCATTCCTCTTTATTGCTCTATCTAGCGTCTGCTCTGCTTTCGTGGGTTACTTAGTTGCTTTGATATTTGATAGTTCCAGTATAGAAAATCAAGTAGCAGGGTGGACAAGTTTAATTGTACTGTTTATTTTTGGCCTGGTTAGTTACTTTCGAGGAGTGGGGGGGGTGCTAGGAGCCGGAGCCGGAGCCGTAGCCTTCGCCGGAGTTGGAGCCTTCGCCGTAGCCGGAGGCTTAGCCGGAGCCGTAGCCGGAGCCGTAGCCGGAGCCGTAGCCTTCGCCGTAGCCTTCGCCGTAGCCGTAGCCGTAGCCTTCGCCGTAGACGGAGCCTTAGCCGTAGCCTTCGCCGGAGCCGGAGCCTTCGCCGGAGTTGGAGCCTTCGCCTTCGCCGTAGCCTTCGCCTTAGCCGTAGCCGGACCATTAGCCGAAGCCGGAGCCTTAGCCGTAGCCTTCGCCGTAGCGTTAACCCTTCTTGCCTCTATTATTGCTTATCGCACCCTCAAAGGCGACTCTAGAGACGCTTGGTTAAGAGAATTTGCCCTTACTTTTGCTTCCTTGGGGGGAACTTGTTTCTATCGCGCAATAGTAACCGATGCAGACTTTACCGGTGCAAACCTGAGAAACAGCGATTTAAGAGCAAAATATTTCATTCGTATCCGTTTACAAGGAGTTATCGATCTTGAGCTCGCTAGAGTAGGTAATAGCATCCTCTCTCAACCCAATGTCAGGGAATTATTAATTAACCCCCATAAAGGCTATGGAAAGAACTATTTTAAAGCCAATTTAAGGGGTGCAAATTTGGATGATGCTAACTTAAAAGGAGCCAATTTAGCCCAAGCAGACTTAAGTGAAGCCACTTTGAAAAATGCTGATTTACGGGACAGTAATTTAACCGAAGTTAACGCCATTGATACCAATTTTACTCATGTTTATTTAACAGGTGCCTGTTTAGAAGGGTGGAATATTGATAGCAAAACTAAACTCGATAAAATTGACTGTCAATATGTTTATTTTTTAAACGATAAACGGGAACGTCGCCCTAGTAGTGGAGACTTTCAACCAGGGGAATTTAGTAAACTATTTAAACAAGTTTTAGATAGTATTATTTTGATTTTTCATAACGGAGTAAACTGGAAAGCTTTTGCTTCAGCATTTCAAGAAGTACAATTTAAACATGAAGAAACCCCTTTAGAGATTGAAACAATTGAAAATAAAGGGGAGGGAATGGTAGTGATAAAAGTTAAAGTTTCTCCTGATGCAGATAAGAAACAAATACAGAAAGAATTCAATCAAGATTATCAAAAACATCTCAAACAAATAGAAGCCTCATACCAAAAACAATTACAAGGAAGAGATGATATTATTGAGAAAAGCGAGGAGCAAATAAATAGTTTAGATAATATTATTGAGATTTTAGCTAATCAGCCTGATTATTATGAACCAATGACAACAGTTCATTTATTACCCGATGGACAAGATATTGACAGTATACAAGAAGAAACAACAGAGACACAGAATCAAAATCAAGTTCCTAGTCAAGTAATTCGAGAGTTACAGAAAGAATATAAAAGAACTAAAAAATTAATCGAAGAAAAATATCAACTTATCTTAGAATCTAAACAAGACATTTTAGATTCTAAACAAAGACAACTGCAAGAAAAACAACAAGAAATAGACTATTTACGAGAACAAATTTTATTCCTTAATAACTTAAAACTGAACCCTGATAATTATCATAAAGATGATCAAGTCAATGATTAAGCTTGTTAAGATACTATGGAAAATAATCATTACTTAGACATTATTAAACAAGCTTATATAGAACGAATAAAAACCATCGAAAATCAACAAGAATTACTAATTAATAGCAAAAACGAGACAATTGAAAATCTGAAAGAACAAATTAAAGACTTAAACAAGCAAATTGATTTCTTAAAACAGATGATTTGCGATCGTGATAATATTATTCAAGTATATAATCAATATAATATTAAATCTCCAGGGGGAACTATGTCTAATCCAATCCATTCAGAAAGCGGTGATAACGTCACAGGGGATAAAGTTGCAGGAAATCAAAACAAGACTTATGAGTTTAAAGGTGCAACTTTTGAGGGAGGTTTTGCACAAGGGAACTATACACAAAATGTTACCAATAATTATGCAGACAAAGAATTAGATGCAACCGTTAATAAAATTAATCAATTAATTGAAGAATTATCTCAACATAATCCCTCTAATAACACCAGTGATAACATGAAAATTGCGGTTATGGTAGTTGAAAGAGTGGAAAAAAATCTAACCTGGAAACAAAAAGCTATTCAAGCTGGTAAACAAGGATTATTAGAAAGTATGAAAAGTAATCCCATTGGGGCATTTGTTGCTGGTGCAATAGAAGGATGGAAATCTGAATAACATCAGCATACTATTAAAAATATTGGTCTTAATATAAGCACCTAGCAATGATTTTCACTCTTGATTAGTATCATCATAAAATCCCATAGTCTTCTCCCCATGCCGTATTCACTTAAAAATAAACACAGCAGTGGGGAAAGGGGGTGTTAGAATAGCTTTGCGTTTTGGGAATACTTAGAAATAGATAGGTTTAACCTATTCTCTCACTATGTTAATTAAGAATTACAATGAACATTAACAGTGCCCAACGCCAATTTTCTGTCACCCTGATTAATCCTGAAACTCAAAGCCAAAGAACCATTAAAATTGCTGCTGATGAGGTTATTCTTGATAAAGCTAAACAAAATGGTATTGATGTTCCTGCTTGTTGTTGTGCGGCTGCTTGTACAGTTTGTACCGGAAAAGTTTTAGAAGGAACTGTCGAACAAACAGCACAAGCGGTTCAGTTTTTAGGATACCCTTTAGTAGACGCAGGATATATTTTAACTTGTGCTGCTTATCCCAAGTCTGATTGCACTATTTTAACCTATCAAGAAGAAGAAATATTTTAATTTTGAGATGATAAGAGGTGGGAATATCCCACCTCATTGACTAAACAGTTTGATATTCAGTAAACAGTTTTTGAACCCATTGGCTACACGACATCCACTTATTTTGATGACTCGGTATGTGACACACTGATATCCCTTGCTCTGCGTTATCATTGGGTACTAAGGTTGAATCCGATGAGCGAATAGTTAGTTCCCCCTCATGCAAAGCTTGACGCAACTGACGGCCTGTTTTCCAAGCACGAACTTTATTTGTATTCCAACGAGGGTTTATGGGATAACCTGCAAAACCCGATCTCAAAGCTGCATGGTTGTCCAAAGGGATACTTGTATGTAGTAGGATGTCTTGGGTTAGATCCACCACCGTGAGGTTGGGATTCTTCTCTTTTCTTATCATACACCTCACCCCCTATTGTATATAGATTGTTTTCATCTTATTACAAAATATTAAATTTGCCTACATTTCTCCAGCAAATTTTTATAAAATCTTCCTTTGGGGAATTAATATTGCTCTAAAAATTAATCTCCAAAGCGATAGCCTTTACCATAAACTGTATGGATAAGGGGACCTTCGCCTTCTATTTTGCGTCTCAGAAGACGAATTAGGGCTGCTAAGACGTTGCTGCTGGGTTTTTCGGGTTCTTCCCACAAAGACTGATAAATTTGCTCATGGGTTAATAATTGATGGGGATGTTGCATAAAATAAGCCAAGAGTTTGACTTCTTTATCGGATAAACTTACCATTCTCCCTTGACGATAAGCTATTTGATTCTCTTGATCTAACTCTAAATCTCCTATTTTCAGCCTTATGGTTTCCGTTGCCTCAAAATTTGGGTAACGACGTAATAATGCTCGAACCCTTGCCATTAACTCCCTGAGTTCAAAGGGTTTAACCAGATAATCATCTGCTCCTGCATCTAACCCAATAACTCGATCATCTAAAGTATCTTTTGCGGTAAGGAATAAAACTGGGGTGGTTTTTCCTTGCGATCGCAGTTCCTGACAAATAAATAGACCTAGTTTGCCAGGTAACATCCAGTCTAAGATTAATAGGTCATAGGAATTTTGTAAAGCTAATTCATAACCCTTATTTCCATCATCAGCCACATCTACGTTATAACCTTCATGGCATAAAACATGATAAAGAGGTTCGGTTAATTCTGCTTCGTCATCAACTAAAAGTATTTTCATGAATGTAGAATTTAGAATTGAGTGAATTTGTTTTAACTTAATGTCGGGAGAAGTCTCTCACTATAGCTAAGGCGGACCCATCGAAGCATAGCTGAGTACCGCCGGAGGCTTAGTGATGAGATGAATCCCGACCAATATATT
>JAAUYJ010209659.1_pt1 | contig 18205 bp, 15 predicted proteins | sample 7278031 | NCBI WGS metagenome assembly JAAUYJ01 (sample SAMN14350222, study PRJNA611818) | marine sediment metagenome | isolation source: surface marine sediment (1.8m) | place: French Polynesia: Moorea | collected 2018-08 | reverse complement strand
TGGGGCAGAGTGTAAGGCTGCCTGGAGGTTCGAGTCTGTTGGCTTGTCCGATAGACTTAGGGCTACAGAAAGCCCACGCTATAGCGACAGCTTAGCGTTGGGAACCTTACGAGTATCTAAACTGCTAAGGTTCATCAATTTCACTACAGACTTCATAAAAATCTGTCCGAGGGGGCTTAACAAATAAGGGGGTCATTTCTTCAATTATTTGTGTATAAACCTCACTTTGATTCGCTTCCATATCCTCAATTTTCTCCCACATAATAATAGCAATTCCTTCATCGGTGCCAGGTTTTTGTAATAAAAATGCACCTTTAAACCCTTCTTTATAGGTAGAAACAGCTTTTTCGTATAGTCTTTGTGCTTCTGAAAATTTTCCTGGTTTAAACTCTCCCACAGCAACATAAGCATATTTATGCTTGAGAAAATCTAGAAATTCTGCTGACATCACTTATACTCCAAAATACCTATTAACTATATAACCTAGTTCGTTAATATCGCGAAATCCTTTAACTCTTTCTTAATTAATGTACAAAATTAAGTAAAAAAGACGCATATTTGCGTCTTTTAAAGCTTAAGTCAAGAATAATTAATAATTATTCATCTTAACGTCTTCTTCTAACACGACGTGAACCGCTGCCACTGCTGCCAAATCCCGATCGCCGTCGCACATTAGAGCGAGAATTGCCACTATTTTTCAGATTACTCGATCCAAAACCTGAACCACTAGACTTACTAGAGTTAGGGGATTGTTTTCTCACAGAGTTATTAGAAGAAGAGGAAGAACGATTCAGATTACCTGTCGTCCGTAATGTTTGACGATTTTTAACCGCCGGTGGTGGAGCGTTATATTTAGTTTGATAGCGTTGACTGGCTTGGGTATAGGTATTGCCATAGCTACCATAACCAGTCATCACTCCTCCGGGTTGATAGACAGGAGGGAAATAATATTGTGGTCTAAATAATAAACTGCCCAAGGCTTGACCAGCTAATGCACCAGCAAAGGGGGCCCAAAAATTAGACTCACGACGAACTACAACGGTTTGAGGTTGTCCAGTTTGGGGATTGGTTTGGGTTTCAGTGACCGTATGGACATATTCTATTTTGAAATCTTCTGTCAGGTGCATCACCGCTTCATCTCCAGTCACCTCTAAATAAGTGCCTTCCCCTTGTTCAATTGCTTCGGGGGTGAGTCTGGCCATTTGTAAGTTTTGGGTGCGATAAGTTGGGGGAGTTCCTGGAGGGGTATTGAGAAGCATCAGGGTATAAGTACCATCGGCATCATCATATTCCGCTTGTTGCACCGGATAACGTCCTTCTTTGACTTGGTTGGGAGGGGTTACCCTAGCACTATTATTGGAGGGGGATGATTGAGTCGAGGTGTTTGGAGAACTACAAGCAACAGTTGTCCAACAGAGGGTTAAGGAGAGCAAAATAGCTAGAAATTTACGCATCATGTTTTAAAGAGGGATCAGTTCAGAAAAGTTAAGTAAGAGTTGATCATTGGTCAATTCGTCTCCAAACTGGGCCGGAGAATAGTGAATTTGGATCGCTTCTAAACGCTGTTGATAATGAAGGTTAATTAACGCTTTTAAACCATATTCTAACGCTTCTGCTTCAGCTAGGTTGGTTTCTAAGTCTGGTTCTTCTCCTTTAAAGGCTACAGTGATCATAACCACTAGATTACGAGTCACGGGTAAGGAAAGTGGACTATCCTCATGATCCTCTGATGAGGAGACTTCACTCAAATATCGTTGCGCTGAGTCTGTGAACAGTTCGCTAAAAAAGTCGCCGGCTTCTCCTTCATCCCAGAAGAAATCGCCCTCATTGCCAGCAGATTGCCAGTAAAAGCTCATCTGGAGAAGATTTTGACAAATTTGAACTAAACCTTCCCCAATGACCTCTAGATCCCCTTCTGCGTCCATAGCGTTTCTGGCTGCACTGTTAAGAACACCCAATAAAGGGGCAATATCATCTCCAGCAAGGTGAAGAAAAAGACGACAAACCACAAAACGGGTTTTTCCACTCATTCGGTTGAGGCGATCGCGCCAAGCACTCATAAGATTATTTTTAAGATCCTTTTCGTTGATAAACTTCAGATTATCATTGTTTGTTATCAAACAGAAATGATAGATTGGATCTAGGTTTATGATGTCTCTTGTTGGATTTTGGTTTTGAAGGGACTATCGCCGAGGAAATTAAATTATGTCACAAGAAAACACATCTCCCATATCTTCTAATATGTCTAATGATTCTGATCCCCTAAACAATCAATTATCTCAAGAAAAACTTATTATTGCCCTGGAAACAACCATTACGAAACTCGATCTAATTGTTAATCATCTCAGTGAAAAACAAATAGAAGTGTTACCAAGTCAAGAAGCTTTAGAAACATTAATCAATAGTACAGAAACAATTGCTAATTCTTTAGAATCTCAATCTGAGGTATCTACATCAATAACTACGGAAACACCAGTTTTAGAAGAAACGGAGGAATGGGAGCCAAGTTTAGAAATCAGTGAAGACACACCGGCCATTGAAAAGGAAGAAAAAACCGAAAGGATTGAAAAGCAGGAAGATTTAGAAACCGTAAAATCTGGACTTGATTCTGGACCTAGATGGGGCATAATTGGGGGAGTGAGTATTCTTGTTATTGGTGTTTTATCAGCCTCATTTTTCTTTTTTAAACCTTCACTACCTGATTTTGAAATACCTCAAATCACCTTAGAATCACCGCCATCTGAAATTGTCGAAACACCCCTTGAATTAGAAGTTCCTGAGTTACCTCAACCGATCAAAAATATTCCTGCCCCTCAACCTAAATTAACCCCAGAACAAAGTTTAATTGCTGCTATTCAAAAGGAAGTAACGGCATTAACTCATGAATATTCTGACGACTTAATTGGAACAATTGAGGCGAATTTTGTAAGGAGTCGTTTGATTGTTACCATAGGAAAACAATGGGATAGTTTATCTGAACAGGAACAAGATAATTTGGCCACTAATATCTTCGAGCGTGCGAAAAGCTTAGACTTTTCTAAACTAGAATTGATAGATGCGACAGGAGAAACAATTGCTCGTAGTCCAGTGGTGGGCAACGATGTTATCATTCTAAAAAGACACTCTGATACTAGAAGTTATTCACTACGTTTCGGCAGTGTTGCATAGAATTTAACAAAATTGTTAAAAGAAGTACCCACCTAAAAATACTATCAAAAAAGCTATATTTTAGGTGGGAAGGAATATTCACCATTTTTATCTAAAGCTATGCCAGATTCAATTATGTATCAAGAGGATGGTTTTATTGTCCTCGAACCCGATAAAACCGAACAAATCTTAACCTCTGAGGAGTTATTAGAAAAGCTAACAAATATTCTCTCAACTCGTCAGAATGATTTACCTAGAGAATTACAAAAATTTACCACAGTTGAAACCCAAGCCCAATATTTAATGGAGAATTTCTGCGATCTTGATATGGGAGCGGATAGTTATTTACAATGGTATGTAATTCGTCTAGAAAAATAACATCAATCAATAAGGCTAATCAGAATGTAGAATGCGCGAATTTCCAACCCCTCAAGTTGGAGCATTGAAACAAGGAAAATTATTTTTCTCTTGGTCGATTGGATATGGCGAGGAAACCTCGCCATGCCTCGATCGCTTTTCATCCCCTTGAAAGAGGAGGCTTGGAACCCTTTTTTTCGGTCAATCAAACAAGGGTAACTGTTGAAATATTTTTAGAGGATTTTTCAAGTTATCTGAATTGTGTTATTTTATTTATTTTCTCGTCTATACCAAGCACGAACTAACTTTAGTTCATTATAACTATAATCGTCTCCTAAATGATTTTTTAAGGGGGTTAATGCACCATCTCCAATGGCTTGAATACATTTAATAATAGCTGCTTTTTTTTCTTCTGAAATAAATTGATCGATATTAATCGGTTGATTCATTTCTATAAGTTCAGAAATATGAGTAAAAATAGTCGATTCTTTCAAGTTTCTTCGCTCTGCAATTTCAGCAATACTTAACCCTTGTTGATACAATTGTAAGGTAATCATATTACTAGAAGTGGGTAAAGCAGTGGGTAAACTTTGCTGTTGACAAAATTCTCTAATAACTGATACAAAAACATCACCATATTGTTGTGCTTTATAAGCGGTTACTCCAGAAACTTTTTTAAATGAGTCTATGCTTTGGGGTTTAATTTGTGCCATTAATCGTAAACTAGAATCGGCAAAAACTACATAGGGAGCAATCTGATTTTGATCTGCTAAATGTTTGCGTAACTGTCTTAATTTATCCAATAATAAATCACTTTCTGCTTTGCGAGGATTATAATCATTTAATACTTTTGAGGTTAAGGATTCTGTGACAGCAATTTCTACTTTTCGCTCGTTTCTAAATATTTCCCAACTATACTTATTCAACTTCAGAATAGGAAAACCATCAGTGGTTTCATTAACAAAACCTTGATGTATTAAAGATCGTCCTAACATCTTCCATTCCTCCACACTTCTCTCTTTTCCAATACCATAAGTTGAGAGTAAATGATGTCCATATCGTTCAACTTTTTTCTTTTTGGAGCCTCTTAGAACATCAATAATATGACTCATGCCAAATCTTTCTTGACAACGAGCAACACAGGATAAGAATTTTTGTGCTTCAATGGTCCAATCTTCGATAGGTTTCGGATTTTTACAATTATCGCAGTTATCACAATTTCCTTTAAATTGTTGTCCAAAATATCTTAAAATAATGCTTCTTCTACAGTCATTTCCTTCTGCATAATCTACCACTTGTCGTAACTGTTGACGGGCGACTCTTTTCTCATTTTCATTAGTTGTTTGATCAATTAAATATTCAACGCGTTTTAAATCACCAAAGCTTAAAAACAAAATACAATTAGCTGATTCTCCATCCCTTCCTGCACGGCCTGATTCTTGATAGTAACTCTCTAAATTTTTCGGTAAATCATAATGAATAACAAAGCGAACATCTGGTTTATTAATTCCCATCCCAAAAGCAACAGTTGCTACAATAATCCTTGCATCATCCCGAATAAAACGAGTTTGATTGATAGCTCTTTCATCATCGTACATACCCGCATGATAGGGTAAAGCATCAATACCATCCTGTTGTAGTCGTAAAGCGGTAGTTTCTACATTTTTACGACTTAAACAATAAATAATTCCTGAACCTTCTTGAGTCCGCACATAATTTAATAATTGTGTATAACTTCGTCGTGATTTTGGTTGAACTTCATAATATAAATTAGGTCTATCAAAACTGGCGATATGAATGTAGGGATTTTTTAACCCTAACTGTTCAATAATATCTTCTCTAACTCGTTTGGTTGCTGTAGCTGTTAAGGCAAACATGGGGACAGAAGGATAACGAAACCGTAACTTTTTCAACTGTCGATATTCGGGACGAAAATCATGACCCCAAGCTGAAACACAATGTGCCTCATCGATGGCAAAACTAGATAAGCCTACCTTTTCTTGTAAAAAATCAAGAAACTTCAAAAAATTATCATTCAATAACCGTTCAGGAGCAACATATAATAACTTTATTTTACCTTTTAAAATAGCATTCTCTCTCGATTGCAATTCTTGTCGATTTAAGGTGCTGTTTAAAAATGTTGCTCCTATGCCATTATCTAGTAAAGCATCAACTTGATCCTGCATTAAAGCAATAAGAGGAGAGACAACAATACATAACCCCGGTTTTAATAAAGCAGGGAGTTGAAAACAGAGAGACTTTCCCCCTCCAGTCGGCATAATAACCAATAAGTCTTTATTATTTAACGCTTCACTAATAATCTGTTTTTGACCGGAACGAAATTGCTCGTAACCAAAGAATTCTTTAAGGGCATTTTCCAGAGAATTAAAGTGAGATAGCATAGGAGGAATGTAGAATTTAGAATGCAGAATTTAGAATTAAACTGTTTCTTTATCCTAAATTTTAGCTTGAATTGAGTATTTTGGAGACTCTTGTAGGGGCTTAATAGCAAATCCGCTTGAGAAAGTAGATAATCATATTTAAGAAGGCAGAGGGCGCAGGGGAAGCAGAGGAGGCAGGGGGAGAAAGAATATTCCTCTACGATAATAAGCGTATCTGGTGTAATAATATTATGTCCCTACAAGTATACTATTGTAGGGTGGGGAATGCCCACCTTACTATAACTTATTTGTTTGAAGGCTGAAACAATTACAAATAAGCCACTTTTCTTAGCTGTTGATAACTTACCATAGCAAAACCTTTTATCTTTTCTTTGGACTTATTAACTGTAGATTTTTTGAGATTATCCCAAGTTAATTCTTGTTCAGATTTTCGCCAGTATTCAATTGCTTTCCAACTAGCCTTGACTTGAGGTGTCTTACTTCCTTCTTGTTGCATAAGTTTAGATAATTCGTCGTAAGTTGTATCAACTAAATTGACCTTACTTAATTCTAATATTTTATCATCAATTTTCTTTTGTTGTTCCAGTAGTTCCGCTTTAGACTTGTTAAGGTATTGTATTGCTTCTTCTTTACTCTTTGTTTCAGCTTCAGAAATAATACTTTCTAGCTGTTTTTCGAGTAACTTTTTCAGCCCTTTTGCTGTATTCATTTCTATGAGAGATTCTAATGTTTCATGGATTTTATTAATCTCTTTATGGACTAAGTTTAACTTACCACGATTATCTCTTGCTGTACAGACTGTTTGACTATCATCTTCTCCATTGAATAAAGATTTTCTCAAAAAATCAATTTGGGTTTTAACTAATTCTTGTTCCTTTTCTTCAATGATAAATGCAGCAATAACTTCTCCTTTTTCTGGATTGATTTTACAAACTTTTACCATAGCATAGTATTCGATTTCTCCATAGACTAATTCATAAGAATTAGAACCAATCTTTTTCACAAATATAGGATTAATAATACCTTCAGAATCTAAAATAAGATTAGCCAGTATATCAATTTTTTTTTCGTAATTTTTTATTTGAGAATAAGGAACGGAACACTTAATAGTATCAACATCAATTAAGAAAAAGTCCATGATAATTAAGCTCCTATTTTTTCTAAAACTTCAATAGCTAATGATTCAAACTCAGCAGCAGATGTATTAGCAGAAGAAACAGTATTTGCATAATTAAAAATTGATTTAGGATCAGGTATTTCTAAGTCTCCTACTTGTATAGTTTGATTAATACATTGAGATAAAGGCATTCTTTCAGAAATTGTATTTTCCATAATAGGAAAATTATAATGATCATAAACAACTTGTCTTTGTTTTGGAAATGTGTACTGAAGATATTTATGATGAGTGGAAATTTTGGAAGGTAAAACCCCCATAATTTTTAGTAATGGTTTATTTAATTCTTCTTTGCTAGAATTAATAACTTCATCAATGAAATTCTTTACACTGTTTAATCCTTGATTAGAAAATGGTTTTAAATCAGAAGGAATAATTAAAGCATCTGCAGCAATTAATGCAGCTTGTGCATATAAATCTAGAGATGGGGGTGTATCAATAAGAACAAAATCATAGTTTTGTTCAACTAAGTTTAATTTGTTAGCTAATCTGAAAGCACTAGCAGCTTTCTTTAATAAATCTGTTTGACGTTCAATTAACGTAATATGGGAGGGAATAACATCAACTTCTGGTTGATTAAAACCTTGAGATTTTCTAACGACATCAGTAACTTGTATTTGTTTATTATGTATTAAATGAAATACATTTTTATCTTTCAAATTATCATCATCATCAAACTGAAATTTAATTAAACCAGTCGCAAAAGTTGTGTTTGCTTGAGCATCAATATCAATCAATAAAACCCGTTTTCCTTGGTTACTAAAAGCAGCAGCTAAGTTAGTCGCAACTGTTGTTTTTCCCACACCACCTTTATGATGGTAAATAGCAATAGTTTTCATAGGTAATTTTTTTGACTCCTTAATAGATTTTTGAGAAACTTCAGGATTAGAAACAGATTGAGAGGTAGATAATTTATTAGTTAAACTATCTTTCCCAATTAAGGCATTAATCTTATCAATATTGTTAGCAATATTTTCTCCTTGACAACAAAAGACAAGCTTTAATTTATCTTTGTTTCGTTGATAAATACGAAATTCTTTACCATTGGTTAACACCCCATAAAAACTTTTTGTTTTCATCAAATAATGTCCTAAACGACGCACATGATGATCTAAATTTTCTTGAGGATGTTTCGCTTCAATAATTACACAAGAAGAAAAATTCTTGATTTTTTTAGAAGCAACGGTTAAAAAATCTAAACGAATATTGTCATAAGTAACTTGTTGATACCAATGAGTAGGAGAATAACCTAATTTTGGTAGTAAATATTGAACAATTAGTTTACTCTCTACCTCCCTTTCGTTACGACAGTATCTAGGATGGAATTGCAATTCACTATTTCCTCAATAAAATTGAATAGAGGATAAAATTAAATAAAACTAAGGGTTAGGAAGAATTGATTAAGGTAGAATTAACTACTTTTTTACAGGTCGTTATACTTTATTATCCCTAAGTATATACTTAATCAGAAAGGGTAAAGTTACTGAACATTTTTGATAATATTTTTCCCAAATGTTTCAATTCAGTGAGATTACAGAGTACGATGTAACAAACATTTAACATTATTTTTGAGCTTTCTGTAATAGTTTTTATTGAACTTCATTCATAATTTAATTCCTTGCTTTTTAATATTTATATAAAAAGCACTATTTTCTTTTCCCCATTGTTTAAGAGTAGTAAAAAAGCGAAAAATAAATATTTTTTCAGAGATAAATCACTTATAAATTTGCTGATTTTTTTGATCTCTCGATAATAATCAAAATTTCTTGCCATTGACTTGTCAATAAAGTTTGAGAGTTAATCACTTTAATTATCAGTTAATTTAAACATAATTCCTTGTACATAAAATCAGTAACTCTGTAGGGAATTAATAATATTAAGCCCTTAATCATTTTGTCTCCTCAATCAATTGTAAAACTTTTGTTATCTTTTCATCTTCTTAAGGCTAACAAGCAACGACAATGGAAGTATTGCCACAGCCATAAGGAGAACGCTATAATGTCCGATAATGCAAGAAGTCGCCTCATTACTGAAGGGAGTCAACGCACCCCTAACCGCGCCATGTTGCGCGCTGTAGGCTTTGGAGATGATGATTTTACTAAGCCCATTGTTGGAGTGGCTAATGGCTTCAGTACCATTACCCCTTGTAATATGGGGATTAATGACCTAGCTAAACGGGCTGAAGCAGGGGTTAAAACTGCTGGAGGTATGCCCCAAATCTTTGGGACCATTACCGTAAGTGATGGTATTTCTATGGGCACAGAAGGCATGAAATACTCCCTAGTTTCGCGGGATGTCATAGCCGACTCTATCGAAACCGCTTGTAATGGTCAGAGTATGGATGGGGTTATCGCTATCGGGGGATGCGACAAAAATATGCCAGGGGCGATGATTGCAATGGCAAGGATGAATATTCCGGCAATTTTTGTCTATGGAGGAACCATTAAACCCGGTCATTACAACGGAGAAGATTTAACAGTTGTCAGTGCCTTTGAAGCGGTGGGTCAACATAGTGCAGGTAAGATAGACGATAATACATTATTAGCCATCGAGCGCAACGCTTGTCCTGGTGCCGGTTCCTGTGGAGGAATGTTTACGGCTAATACCATGTCTTCAGCTTTTGAAGTGATGGGAATGAGTTTGCCTTATTCTTCTACTATGGCTGCAGAAGATGCAGAAAAAGCAGACAGTACGGAAAAGTCGGCCTTTGCCTTAGTTCATGCTATTCGTAACCAGATTCTGCCCAGTCAGATTCTAACCCGCAAAGCCTTTGAAAATGCTATTTCTGTCATCATGGCTGTGGGAGGCTCTACTAATGCAGTCTTACACCTGTTAGCGATCGCTAATACTATCGGCGTTGACCTCACCTTAGACGATTTTGAAACTATCCGTCAACGGGTTCCCGTCTTATGTGACTTGAAACCCTCCGGACGCTATGTTACCGTTAATTTGCATCAAGCAGGCGGCATTCCTCAAGTGATGAAAATGCTACTCAATCATGGCTTATTACATGGGGATGCGTTGACTATTTCCGGTCAAACAGTAGCGGAAATTTTGGCCGATGTTCCTGATCAACCCCCCAGCAATCAAGATGTCATTCGCCCTTGGAATAACCCTGTTTATCAAGAAGGACATTTAGCCATTTTAAAAGGTAATTTAGCCTCAGAAGGTGCAGTGGCGAAAATTAGTGGGGTAATAAATCGTCAAATGACCGGTCCTGCGCGAGTTTTTGAGTCGGAAGAGGAATGTTTAGATGCTATTTTAGCCGGGAAAATTAAGGCCGGTGATGTCATTATTGTGCGCTACGAAGGACCTAAAGGGGGTCCAGGAATGCGAGAAATGTTAGCACCCACGTCTGCTATTATTGGGGCAGGATTGGGTGATTCGGTGGGGTTAATTACCGATGGCCGTTTCTCCGGAGGAACTTATGGTTTAGTGGTAGGCCATGTTGCCCCAGAAGCTTACGTCGGAGGAACTATTGGCTTAGTTAAGGAAGGAGATAGTATCACTATTGATGCTAAGGAAAAGCTGCTGCAAGTTAATGTTTCAGAAGAAGAGTTAAGTCAACGTCGGGCTGAGTGGAAAGCTCCTCAACCCCGTTATCAAAGAGGGGTATTAGGCAAGTATGCAAAGTTGGTTTCTTCTAGTAGTTTAGGGGCCGTAACTGACTTAAATCTGTTTTAATTGTGTCGTTTGTAGGGGCATAATATATTATGCCCCTAGGGTTTTAGGAAATTTGCAACTCTTCAAGATGATTATTAATGTGCATCACATGGGCAATGGTATATTCTTCTTTGGTTAATTCCCCGTAGGTAAAATGAGGGGATAATGGTCCGTTATACTGTTCAAAGTCTGTGTAGGCTTTTCGTAAACGCAGTAAAGCCGCATCGATGTCATTGCCGGTTTCTAGGGTAGGTGCGCCAGGAATGGGTTCATCGAGGGGATGAGTCATTCTCCCTTTGGTTGAAAATAAGGAAAAGGCGACTTTTCCCACCGTCTTCTGAAAGATTTCCGGTCGGACTTCTGGATACCCTGACATGGAATATTCTACACTTTGGGCGCAGTGGATGAAAATTTGGTAGGGAGTAAATTCACCTGTACTGGTTAAGGATTTATTGGTTAATTCATCGATTCGTCTTAAGGCAGAGGCAATGGTTAAAGTGTTACTTCTTCCTTTTAAGTTAATACACATCTGAAATATCCTATAAAGTTGTTGACACTCCCACGACTCCGCTATACAAAAGTGGTGAGATTCTTGGCTCAATGATACTTATCTAGCCAATCTTGACACTATTTAACTGTCTGTTGCTTATTTCTGTTTCTCAGTCGGCTCTTCCCTTTGGAATAATAATTGAATTCCTAATAAGATTAAACCAAAAGCAACAAAAAAGAAAACGAATGTTCCTAACGAAGCAACACCCATGACTAAGGTTCTAACCAAAGAACCAATTCTGATAACTAAGGGGTTAGAAGAGGTTAAAGGTTTACTGGCAAAACTATGAATAATTGAAGCGGTTAAGTTATAGAGTCCATAACCCAACGCCCCTGAAATACTGGCTCCCATTAAACAGTTGAGAGGAGTGGGTTTTTTAGGGGCGGTTTTTTCCGAGGAGTTCGTCATGGGAGTATTGTTTGATAATCCAAACCTTATTATATCATATTTACCTCTAAATTATCAACTAAAAAAGACCACTTATCGGCAATTTCTTCTATTAGTTTGGTGGTTGGTTTTCCAGCACCATGACCAGCTTTTGTTTCAATACGAATTAAGACAGGGTTTTCTCCATTATGAGTATTTTGTAAGGCTGCTGCCAACTTAAAACTATGTGCTGGAACCACTCTATCATCATGATCTGCTGTGGTAATCATAGTAGCAGGATAAGGAGTATTAGAGGTTAAATTATGTAAAGGAGAATAGGCTAAAAGTGTCTTAAATTCTTCTTCATTTTCAGAACTTCCATATTCTGGACACCAAGCCCAACCGATTGTAAATTGATGAAAACGTAGCATATCTAAAACCCCAACTGCTGGCAGTGCAGCAGCGTATAAATTAGGTTTTTGTGTTATGCAAGCCCCTACTAATAAACCACCGTTACTACCGCCACCAATAGCCAATTTTTGAGAAGAAGTATAGTTATTTTCGATTAACCATTCAGCAGCAGCAATGAAGTCATCAAAGACATTTTGTTTTTTATCTTTCATCCCTGCTTGATGCCATTCTTCCCCATACTCTCCCCCACCTCTTAAGTTAGCAACTGCATAAATGCCTCCCATTTCCATCCAAACTAGGTTACTAATAGAAAAACTAGGAGTTAAAGAAACATTGAAGCCACCATAGCCGTAGAGATAAGTAGGGTTATTTCTATCGAGTTTTAAACCTTTTTTATGAGTAATAAACATAGGGACATTGGTTCCGTCTTTACTTTGATAAAAAATCTGTTTAATTTCGTAATCATCAGGATTAAAGCCTACAGTCGGTTGACGAAAGATGGTGCTTTCTCCCGTTAGCATATCGTAGCGATAGATAGTATTAGGAGTGGTGAAACTGGTAAAAGAGTAAAAGGTTTCTGTATCTTCTTTTTTCCCATTAAATCCTCCTGCTGAACCAATTCCAGGCAAGCTTACATCTCGGATAAAGTTCCCTTGTAAATCATAGATTTTAATAGCGGATTTTGCATCTTGAAGATAATCACAAACAAATTGATTATTTAAAATACCGACTCCTTTCAAAGTCTCCTCACTTTCTGATATTATTTCCTGCCAATTTTCTTTGTTTAAGTTATTAATATCAATACCGATTACTTTACCTTTGGGGGCGTTTAAATCGGTACGAAAATAAAACCTTGAACCTTCATTCTCAATAAAACTATAATTAGCTTCAAATTCCTTGATGAGTTCAATCACTGGAGAATTTTCTTGACTTAAATCTTGATAAAAAATAAGATTTTTCGGATCTGTTCCCTTCCAAACACGGATAATTAAATATTGTCCATCTTCAGTAACTCTGCCACTAAACCCCCATTCCTTTTTGTCGGGACGATCATAAATTAGTAGATCATCATTTTGAGAAGTTCCTAACTTATGATAATAGAGTTTTTGATAGTAATTTGTGTCCTCTAGTTTTGTCTTTTCGTTGGGTTCATTATAACGACTATAGAAGAAACCTTGAGAATCTTTTGTCCAAGATGTACCTGTAAATTTAGTCCATTTGAGATGATCTAATAAGTCTTTTCCTGTTTCTATTTCTCTCACTTTCCATTCTACCCAATCTGAGCCTGATGTGGATAAACCATAGGCTAAATATTGAGCATTTTCTGAGATAGATAAACCGGATAAAGCAACGGTTCCATCTTCGGATAAGGTGTTAGGATCTAATAAGATGGTGGGTTCATCATCAAGATTTTTGAGGGTATATAAAACACTTTGATTTTGTAAGCCATCATTTTTAAAATAGAAGTATCTTTCTCCTTTTTTGAAGGGAATACCATACTTTTCATAATCCCAGAGTTTGGTTAAGCGTTGTTTTATTTTGTCTCTTGCTTCAATGGTGGATAAATAGTCAAAAGTGAGCTTATTTTGTGCTGCAATCCATGTTTTAGTGTCCTCTGAGTCAGGGTTTTCTAACCAACGATAGGGATCTTTTATTTCTATACCATGATAAATATCAGTAACGTTTTGTTGTAGGGTGGTTGGATAAGAAAACTTGGGTGACATTTTGGGTTTGTGTAAGGATAATTACTGTTTATGATTTTATCATGAAACAAAACATCAGATGTTATAACTTAAATAATATAATAATCTATTTTATTTAGAGCATTTCCAACTATAAGATGTTTAATTTAATATTCAAATATATCTTTAATAACTTCTCTAATCTCTTTATCTGAAGGACGTTTTTGAAATCATTGATGATTATAAATCCATAAAAGTTTAATTATTCTGTCCATTTCATAGACTAAATACATAATCCTGATTTGTCCAGATGCTCCTTTAGCAGCTACCATAACTAATTTATAAAATAGCCAATTATCAGGTAGTTTTAATCCACTAGGGAAAGATTCAGACCTTATAAAATAATAATTAGATAGTGTAGATACAAATTATACATTCATCTAAATCTATAATAATAACCAAAATAAAATCTTTTCTCACCTGTTAGTCTTCCTGTAAGTAACTCAAACCTCAATAAAATTATTATGATAAAATAGTCTGAAGTAAAAACTTTTAATGTTTATGAATCAATCAATTAACATAAAAACAACTATTCCCCTGACTATTATAGGTTTAATTCTATTCATTTCATCTATAAAACCTATATTAGCTCATAGTGGTCATGATCATAGTCAAACTGAACCCAAAACGACTACAATAGAACCAGAAAACATACTATCTTCTCCACCTCCTGAAACTAAACAAACTCAAGAAAAAGAAAATAAAACCATTAACGTTACTTTGCAAGAAACCAAGCAATTCAATTTTATTCCTCAACCATCAGAAATCATCTTTTTATTACTGGTTGCTAACCCTATTATGCTCAAAATAATCAAACATAAACTAAATCAACAAGAATCTTTATGAACCGAATTAATAGAACATATTTACGTCAATTACATCATAAAATTGCCCCTTTGATGATCTTTCCTTTACTATTAACTGTACTCACAGGAACTTTATTCCAAGTCGCAGTCGTAACAGGAAAATCTGGTGATTTTATCTGGTTATTAGACTTACATCGGGGAAAATTTGGCCGTATTAACTTGGAGATGATTTACCCTTTTTTAAATGGTTTTGGTTTATTAATGTTAGGAGTAACAGGAGTTATAATTTGGTTACAAACTCGTTCTCGTTAATCATAAATTTTCCAAAATATTTAAAGTAAACATAACTAGGAATGGAGAATGGAGAATTGAGAATTGAGAATTGAGAATTGAGAATTGAGAATGGAGGATGGGGGATGGAGAATTGAGAATTAGTATCAAAGTTGAATTCTAAATTCCCCAAAACTTCTCAACTATAAATTAAACTTCTAACTTCATTCAACTCTTCTGCTTTCCAAACTCCAACGGTATTTAAACTATCATTTAAGAAGGCTTCCTTACAAGCATGACGTTGAATTCTTCCACTGAAAGTTTTAGGGATACTAGCAGTTTTCAAAAGTAAAATAGAATTAACTTCAACATTATGTTTACTTAAAACTGCTTGACAAATGCAACTAGCAATGTCTTGAATATTCAATCTTCTTAAATAGCTTCTTTCTACTTCTTGGGTAATGATTAATTGTTCTCCTTGCTCCTTTTTAAGCGAAAAGGCAGCCCCACAACCCACTCGTAAAGCAGGATGACTTTGTGCAACGGTTAATTCAATATCTTGTGGATAATGATCGTAACCTTCAATGATAATCATATCTTTAATCTGACCCGTAATATAGAGTTCTCCCCACTGGAAAAAACCTAAGTCTCCTGTTCTCAAAAAGGGTCCTTCTTTGGTATCCGATAAATAAGCATGAAACGTCTCTTTTGTTAACTGCGGTTTATTCCAATACCCCTGAGTAACACTAGAGCCTGAGACCCAAATTTCTCCCACTTGATTGGGTTGACAACGGGTTTTTGATTGGGGATCGACAATAATAATTTTGTCAAAAAAAGTTTGTCCACATCCTACCAAAATTTTACTCTCTGTCTCCTTACTTATTCCTAATTCAACTTGATGCTTTCCTAACGCTTTGGTATTAACATTCTGAAACACGGGAGAAGCGGTTTTTAACCCACCAGATATAAATAATGTGGTTTCTACCATCCCATAACAAGGATAAAAAGCTGTTTTTCTAAAGCCATAGGGGGCAAATTTTTCGGTAAACTGTTTGAGGGTTTTTTCGCTGATTGGTTCAGAGCCATCAAAGGCAACTGTCCAACTTTTCAGATTAAGATCGCAACACTGTTCAGGGGTAATTTTACGAACACAGAGATCATAGGCAAAATGAGGTCCCCCACTGGTAGTTGCTTTGTAACGATTGATTGCTTTTAACCAAAGAACAGGATTATTGAGAAAAGCAGTAGGAGACATTAAAATAGAGGGAACCCCTAGATACAAGGGTTGAATTATATTCCCTACCAATCCCATGTCATGAAACAAGGGTAACCAACCTACCACAACGGTTTTTTCAGAATGACCCATGGCCATTTTCAATAACCGTTCATTATGTAGTAAGTTGCCATGACTCACCATAACTCCTTTTGGTTCTCCAGTGGTTCCAGAAGTATACTGGAGCAATGCAATTGTATCTTTTGTTAGTTCTGGTTTTGTCCAGTCAGAGGCGAGTTCCTGGGTAATCCTTTCGGTAAGTAACCACTTGATATTCTTTAATTGAGTTTCTTGCTTAAATTTAGTTTGTATCTTCTCTAATAAGGCATTTGTGGTTAAAACTAAGTTAGCTTCAGCGTCTGAGATGATGCTTTGCAGCCGTTTATTATTATGATAGGAGCGAGAGGGATCGGCAGGAATGGGAATAACTCCTGCATAAAGACAGGCAAAATAAGCAATTAGAAACTCCTCACCAGATTTATATAACATTAAGGCACGATCGCCTGGTTGAGTCATGGACTGAATAACAACGGCGATCGCTTTAGCTTTTTTGTCTAACTCTCCATAAGTCAGACGACTGGATTCGTTTTCTCCATCAGCTAAAAAGACATAAGCGGTTTGTTGCGATTTATGCTTGGCCTGATAAGCAAGAAGATCAACGACTGTAGGTAATTTCTCTATGTTATTATTTCTCGAAGGGGTTGTTAGTTTCATCGACTTTTCCCAGCATATACTGATTTTAATAAATAATCTTACGGTAGCATAATCAATTCAGAAGTTAGGGGTTAGAAGTTGTAGTTATTATTAAGAACTTCTCCCACTTTTTTGTTGATCAGCAATTTTTTGAAAAATTGCTGACTCCTTATGCTTCTGTTGTACTGGAAATTACTATGTCTTGATAACAGTATATATATGTAAATCTGTCTTAATCTGTAAATATACTGGAGCGAGGTAATTCTAAATTATAAATTCTAACTTCTGATTTATCAATATTTTTCAGTTAAGTTAGATGCTGTTTGGGATACAGTTAAGCAAGATTTACTCGTTTTACAATTAATGATTGAGCCTTTACTGAGGAAATTAACTGAGAATCAAGAAAATAACTAAATTAATTAACTTAAATTCCGACTTTTCTCACCCTAAAAGTTTGATTCAACCTCCAACAAGTCACCTAATTAACCAACCAATTAAATAACCTAAACCGATACCACTTAAACTAACACCTGAAAGGATTAAAAATATATTAACTGGACTAAAATTCTCTTCTTCTAGTTTTTTCCCAGCCACAGCAATAGCCAATGCCAAAGCCAATGCCACAGGCCGAGCCCATGCCACAGCCCCAGCCATAGCCGCAGCCACAGCCCCAGCCACAGCCCCAGCCACAGCCCATGCCACAGCCCATGCCACAGCCCCAGCCACAGCCCCAGCCATAGCCGCAGCCACAGCCCATACCACAGCCCCAGCCCCAGCCCCAGCCACAGCCACAGCCACAGCCCAAAAGGGAGTTTGAGTTATTGCTGTCGTTATGCCATAAATACCATAAATTAAAAACAGAGTGGTTAAGCTTATCCAGGGAATTTTTCTTGATTGATAGTTAAAACCCCGTAGATTATGACTGTTAGTTGATTTTTGAGGTTTAATGACCTCTTTTCGATACTGTGGCGTAACAGAAGGAGGGGGTTGAGGGGGTTCTAATAACCCAAGCCATGCGGAAATAGACTGGGGACGATCTTCTTTTTCCAATGCCATTCCCTCCAGAATAGCCTCGTTAATATGTTCACTGAGTTGACGATTAATTTGCTGAGGCGGAATGAGAAGACTCTTCTCATTGATTTTCCGTTCCATCGAAGGAGTGGGGCGTTTTCCTGTCACAGCGTAGTAAAAAGTAGCAGCAAGGGTATAAACATCGATGGTGTATTGACGCTCCTTACTGCCTCGATATATTTGTTCGTAGGGCGCAAAACTAGGGTTGGCTGCGTTACTTGTAATACTATGAGTCGCAGGAATGATATTTTTAGCGATGCCAAAATCAATTAAAATAGCC
>JAAUYJ010053283.1_pt1 | contig 18233 bp, 15 predicted proteins | sample 7278031 | NCBI WGS metagenome assembly JAAUYJ01 (sample SAMN14350222, study PRJNA611818) | marine sediment metagenome | isolation source: surface marine sediment (1.8m) | place: French Polynesia: Moorea | collected 2018-08 | reverse complement strand
CTCGAAAAATGTAGCAGTTCTGGGTAAATCAGATTCGAGTTTATTGGATTTGCTAGAGTCGAAGTCGGAAAGTTCTCTGGTAGAAACTGAAATTAATCCTCCCGTAGAAACAAGATTTAAACAATCAATTAATCTGGGCGATAAAGATACTAAAAAATTTAATCCAAACTCTGAATATTCAGGAGAATTAGGCAAGTATAATTCGAGTTTATTAGATTTGCTACAGTCAAAATCGGGGAATTATGAGGTAGAAACTGAAATTAATCCTCTTGTAGAGACTAACTTTAAACAATCAATTATTCTGGGGGATAAAGATAGTAAAAAATTTCATCCAGACTCGAAAAATTCAGTAGAAATCGGCAACAAATCAAATTCCAGTTTATTAGATTTGCTAGAGTCAAAGCCAGGAAATTATCAGGTAGAAACTGAAATTAATCCTCCTGTAGAAACTAGCTTTAAACAATCAATTGTTCTGGAGGAGCAAGATACTGAAAAATTTCATCCAGACTCGAAAAATTTAGCAGAAATCGGCAACAAATCAAATTCCAGTTTATTAGACTTGCTAGAGTCAAAGCCAAAAACAGAAAATTCTCAAATTGAAACAGGAAAAATCCAGACAAACTTAAAGCCATCAACACCAGAAAATCACAATCAACAAAATCAAACAAATAATCTCAAAACAAGATCCCAAAGAAATCCAATCCTGGGAAATTCTTACCAAGTAATGACCAGTATCAATAGTGCCCCAACGATGGCAACAATAAATGATTTATCCCGGATTGAAACCCAGGCATTCGCACTAAATAATCCCCAAAAACGTAACAATTATCCAATTAGATTACCAGATAGAATCAATCAAAGTCTAGTATCAACTATTCAACGACCACCTACTTTTGGCAATACTTCAAAACAGCAAAATTCTGTTCAGATAATGACAGATATAAATCCCACTTCAACCATGAATACTGTTCCCAATTTAGCCAGGGTTGAGAATCAAAAACATTCATCAAATAATAGTAGCTTGATTATTGCTCAAAAAAATAGTGAAAGTTTTCCTCCACCAGTACCAAACGGAACCTTACAAACAAATCCTCCCCCTCAAATTGAACCAAATTCCAATCCACTATACTTTCCCATTTCTCCTGATGAAGTACAAATAAAAGAAACAATACCAATTACCTTAGAGCAAGCTATTGATTTAGCTCGACGCAATAACCCAGAAATCCAAGTTTCTCAACTAGAAGTTGAAAGTAGTAAAGCTGCTCTGCGAGAAGCTCAAGCTGCTTTATGGCCTAGTCTTACTTTTGACTCAGCTATAGAACGTATAGAAAGTGCTAGTGGTGACTTGCAAGCACAAGCTCAACAACGGGTAGCTGAGGTAACAGGACGAGACCAGTTCATAGACACTGATATTCAAAATTTCCCGGTAACAACTTTTACCAATACATTTCAATTTGATTATGACCTTGGTGTTGGTAAAGCTCGTTCTTCCCGGATTGGAATTGCTAGGGAACAAATGCGTCTACGGGAGTTAGAGCTAGAAAGAGTTTCAGAAGAATTGCGCTTGAATGTATCGGACGATTACTATAATTTACAACAAGCAGATGGACGAGTCAGAATCGGAGAAGCTGCTGTTAGAAATGCTCGTAAAAGTTTGGAAGATGCGGAAGCTTTAGAAAGAGCAGGGGTCGGAACCAGATTTGATGTATTGCAATCTCAGGTAACATTGTCAAATGAACAACAAAACCTGACAAATGCATTTCGAGACCAACGTACTGCTCAACGACGTTTAGCAGAAAGATTAAGTGCCAATGAGTTAATCAATTTGACGGCTGCTGATCCAATTGAGCCAGCAGGATCTTGGCTTCTATCTTTGGATGAAACAATTGTGGCTGCTTTTCAGAACCGAGCTGAGTTAGAACAACAGTTGGTGCAAAGAGATTTAAGTGAAGAGCAGCGCAAACTAGCTCTTTCATCAGTCAGACCAAACATGAATTTCTTTGCTACTTACAATGTTTTGGCATTAACTACTGAGAACCAAAGTTGGCGAGCAGCTAGGGGTTGGGCTGATGGTAGTACAATAGGATTAAGGTTGAGATGGAATTTCTTTGATGGTGGTGCAGCAAGGGCAGCTGCCAGACAAAGTATAATAGATGGGGAGATTGCAGAAACTAGGTTTGAGCAAGTTAGAAATCAGATTCGTCGGGAAGTTGAGCAAGCTTTCTTTGGTTTGGAAGCTAGCTTTGAAAATATTTCTACTGCTGAGTTGGGTGTGGAACAAGCGAAGGAGGCTTTACGTTTGGCGAGATTACGATTTCAAGCTGGTGTGGGAACTCAGTTAGAAGTTATTCAGCAGGAAACAGATTTGACTAGGGCTGAGGATAATTTGTTAACTGCGATTATTGACTATAATCGGTCTTTGTCGGAACTGCAACGATCTGTTAGTAATCTTCCTGGTGGGGATTTGTCAGATACTCCGTGAACTGGGAGTATGGGGAGTATGGGGAGTGTGGGGAGTGTGGGGAGATGAGGTGAGCCAAATTACGGAAAAGCCTCTAATTAAATTACGACTTACGCAAAGGTACTATATACATAGTTCAAAAACTATAACGTTATAGTTTTTAACGCTATATATGTTTTCTGCTGCATAAGTCGTATAAATATGCTTACTCTCCAAAAATATCAATTTAATGACAAGTACATAATTTATGTCTTTTGTCAACTTTTATTTTAAGAAAGATGTTGATTAAAGTATAGCTCTAAGAGGGAAGTTAAAAATTAGGGTTGTGCGGAGCGCGTAATGTGTGGGATAAGTAAGTATGGCTGGCCGATATAATCTCAAAGCACTGATATATAAACTTTTTAGCATTTTTATCGCCAAAAAAGTGCATATTTTTCAGCCTTTAAGACTAAAAAGTTAGGATGGCTCGCAGACTTGCACAAAAATATATAGGTACAATTATTCCTGCAAATGTTCAGACCTCTCCCCACACTTCCCACACTTCACACCAAAAAATAAGGTAGTTACGCCTCCCCTTTCAAGGGGATGAAAAAAAATTTTATTCAGTATTTCAATCCCGATGCTTCAGACAGAGGCTGATGATAACTGATAACTGAAATGACACTTCCCACACTTCCCACACTTCCTACTTCCTCGACACATTACCAAAATTGGCGTTGGTGAATGATTGTATAATTTTTAGAAGTTAGGAGTCAGGAGTCAGGAGTCAGGAGTTAGGAGTTAGGAGTTAGGAGTTAGGAGTTAGGAGTTAAAAGAGCTTTTTTCCTTACTATTAATATTACGACCATCAGCATTTCATACCTTATTTCACCAATGCCCCAAAATTAGCTGATAGCTGACGGCTGACGGTTAAATGCTTACCTATTTTTCCCTACAGCAAGGTTGTATAAACTGGGGCAGTAAGTTAAAGTCCTTAATATTAGTTAATATTTTCTTACAATAAATTAATAATTTATCATGGCCAACATTAAGTTTGAAAACGAAAATCAAGAAGTAATTGCTGCAGATGGAGCCAACTTAAGGCTCAAAGCTCTAGAAAATCGCATTGACATTTATACCTTTACAGCCAAAATGATGAATTGTGGAGGTTATGGACAATGCGGTACTTGTGTAGTAGAAATTGTTGAAGGTGTGGAAAATCTTTCACCCCGTACTCCAGTGGAAGAAAAAAAGTTGAAAAAGTGGTCCCCAAACTGTAGATTAGCTTGTCAGACCCTAGTTAATGGTCCCGTGGTTGTCAAAACAAAACCAAAACGCAAATAATGATATTCTTATTTTGTTCTCTTTCACTAGCTATCAGCTATTAGCTATTCAGCTATCAGCTTTTAGAGTTAGGGGTTAAAATCCCAGGAACTCCAAAGTCCAGATGGTTGAGTCGGAGTTCAAATTTCCTTTCCTAACGGAATACTCCGCAAACGAGGGCATCTCAAAAAAAATCTAATCTGCTGATTGCTGAGTGCTGAACGCTGAGTGCTTTTTTAAAATTAAAGGTGGGTAATCATGGAAGTTAATAATTTAGGGTTTGTAGCAACCATTTTGTTCATATTTGTGCCAGCGGTTTTTTTAATTATTTTATATATTCAAACTGGCAACAACGAAAGCTAAAAACTTAGCAATTTACAAAAAAAGTAGGAGCGGAATTTTTATGTTACGCTCCTACTTTATTAATTTTTACCTTGTAGGGGAAATATCTAGGGCTTGCTGATTAATTCTGAAAGTATTGACAGATAAAGACTTTAGCATTTTTTTGTGTAAAAAAGTTCCAGCTTTTTAGTCGATAGAGCTGCCAAAAGTTAGTATTTTGGGATAATTATGGCAGAAAAATTGAGGGATAATTTTTCCGATACCTCCTCTACAATTTCCCTAACTCCTAATTCCTAACTCCTAACTCCTGTAGGGGTGATACCCGAATCACCCCTACGACTCCTGAGTCCTGAGTCCTGAGTCCTACCCTTGCCAAAAGGTTTTATTCAGCAAACCCTATCTAAATCAGAACTTAGGCAAATCTACTATATATAGAGTATAAAAACTATAACGTTATAGTTTTAAACTCTATATACATGGTCTGGTGCGTAAATCCTATAAATCATACTTTAGCGGACTAACAATACAGGACAATTAGCATAAACCCTTACATAGTCAGATGCAGAATTTCCTAAGAGTCTATCAAGGTCTATAAGACTCTTAGCACTTGATGGACGGCGATCGGGAGAACCCAATATTAATAGATCCACATTCAATTCCTGAGAGATTTTACAAATTTCTGGCCCTGGTTTACCACTGCCACTAACACAACGATATTTTTGAATACCCTTTCTTTTCGCTTCTTTTAAAGCTTCAGCTATAACTGGATCTTTTTCAGCATCAGTGGTATAATCTTGACTTGATTTTCCACTAATATCCTTCTTTAAATGACTCAAAATTAATTCTCCCCCAGGAATTTGATTCACTAAAGAAATGCCCATGTTTAGAGAATTTTTCCCCTCTTCTGATGGGTCTAGGGCGACCATCACCCGCCTGATTTTTTTGACATAGACATCATCTTTTACCAGTAGCATCGGATGAGAAGTTAACTGGAAAACATATTGACTAACCGAATTTTCCAGAATAGCTTGCAGTTTGCCTAATCCCCGGGAACCCATAATAATTAGCTCAGATTCTTCTTCATCAGCCACTTGACAAACAATATCTTTAGGGTCTCCTTGCTTGAGTCGAGGATTGACTTTTTTTGGATCTACCTTTAAAGACTCCACGGCCTCTGCTAGAATTTTTCCACCTTCCTCTAACTTCGCGGACATACCTTCTGCACTTGCTTGAGGGGGTACAACGTGCAATACAGTCACAGATGCTGCTTGAAAATAGGGAATTTCCATCAACATATTGAACATCTCTTCACATAGTCCCCGACCAGCAACAGCTACCAAAATTTTGTTTATCATATCTTAACTTAAGGGAATCAGATAATAATAGTCTTTTAAACTAGCATAAATCCCTAATGGCAATGGTAAGTTTGAGAAATGTAGAGTTTTAGAAATTTTTGTAAAGTGGCCTCATCAGAACAATCTCAACCTCAGTTACCTACCAGTGCAATTGAAAGTCGGTCCATTCAAAAACCGGAAGTCTGGTTTGAATATGTAGTTCGGGTTCATCCCCATCATACTGACTATGCAGGTATTGTTTGGCATGGAACTTATATTATCTGGATGGAGGAAGCGCGGCTTGAAAGTTTACGTTCCATTGGTATTGAATTTGCTGATTTGGTTAACCTCGGTTGTGATTTACCAGTGGTCGAACTTTCGGTACGTTACCATAAACCTGTGAAGTTGGGTATGGTAGTTGTGGTGAAGACCCGGATGGTAAATAGTGAAGGGGTTAGGTTGGATTGGGATTACCAAATTCAATCTTTGGATGGTAAAGAATTATATGTTACTGCGAAAGTGACATTAGTAACTGTTGATAAAGAGAAAGGCAAAATTATGCGTCGTTTACCTCCAACAATAGAAGCAATTTTGACCAAGCTTTCAACTTAATGAACTCAGAACTCAGAACTCAGAAGTTATTTTTGTAAGAGGGTTTAGAGGAACGTTAATTAACCCTCCAAAAATAACGTTAATTAACCCTCCAAAAATATTTTTCTTTCAAAGTTGGGGTTAATCCCCCAATTATTTTGAGAATTTAGGATTTCTTTAATTATTAATCTTTTCAATTCAACTATTGTGAAATTTTGCCTAAGTCCTATAAGTAGGGCTTGCTGATTAAATCTAAAACCATTGACAGATAAAGGTAAGTGCCTTTTTAGGTCGGAAAAAAGTACGCCTGTTTCAGCTCTTTATGCTCAAAAAGTTAGGATTTTGCGCAAGAGTTGAGCAAAAAAAATTACTCCCCTACACTCCCCTAATCCCCTACTCCCCCGCTTCCATATTCCTTAAAAAAGACCTTTTCAGCAAACCCTAAGTAGTCGTTCTTTTAGGAATTTCCTGATTGAGAGAGGGAATAGAGAATAGGTATGGAGGGAGAAATAATTGATGACTTATGGATTAAGATTGGACATGTATAATAAAATGTGTAATTTATTTTGCATAAGCACTTATCCTATACATATTAATAGTGAGATTTTATGTTGAACTTTACTGTGGCAATTCGTACCTATAATAGGGAAAAATATCTACCATTAATACTAGAAAAATTGCGATCGCAAATCAATACAGAAAATATTTCCTGGGAAATAGTCATTGTAGATAATAATAGTACAGACAATACTGCTAAAATTATTCAAGAATATCAATTCAACTGGCCCGATAGATATCCAATTAAATATTATTTTGAATCTCGAAAGGGAGCTTGTTATGCTAGACAAAGAGCTATGAAAGAAGCAAAAAGTCCACTGGTAGGCTTTCTCGATGACGATAACTTACCATCTCCTGACTGGGTAGCTTCTGCTTATGCTTTTGGACAGTCTTATCCCCAAGCGGGGGCATACAATGGCCTAATTCACCCTATTTATCAAGGAGAACCTCCTAAAAATTTTAAGAAAATAGCCTCCTGTTTAGCTATTATAGAATGGAAGCAAACAGAACCATTTTGTTTTAATACTCACAAAAAAAGAGGACTTTTACCGCCAGGAGCGGGTATAGTTATAAGAAAGGAAGCTTGGGAAGAAAATGTTCCTGATAATTTAGAATTAAAAGGACCTGCGGGTGCTTCTCTTAAGGCAAAAGGAGAAGATCTAGAAGCACTGTTGTATATCAGAAATGCTGGGTGGGAAATTTGGTTTAACCCAGGGATGCACATCTACCATCAAATTTCTCAAAGTCGTTTAGAGAAGGAATATTTGATGAGATTATTACGGGGTGTTGGTTTAAGTCGTCATCGGACAAGAATGTTAGGGTATAAACCTTGGCAAAGACCTTTAGTAATTCCTTTATATATGGCTAATGATTTACGGAAAGTTATTAGTCACCGACTTAAATATGGAAAAGAATTAGAAACTGATATAGTTGCTGCAAGTGAAATGGAAATGTATTTAGGAAGTTTGGAAAGTCACTTGCAAGGATTAAGGGAATTTTTGAGGTTTAAAAAAACTGAAAAAAGCGATAGATTATGAAATCAGAAGAAATCTTAGTTAGTATAATTATTAATAACTATAACTACGGAAAGTTTCTGCCAGAAGCAATAGAAAGTGCCTTGGCTCAAACTTACCCCAATATAGAGATTATAGTTGTTGATGATGGTTCTACAGATAACTCGCGAGATATTATCCATAGTTATCAAGAAAAAATCATCCCTGTTTTGAAAGAAAATGGAGGGCAAGCTTCAGCTTTTAATGCAGGTTTTCAAGCTAGTAAAGGAGAAATAATTTGCTTTCTTGATTCTGATGATTATTACCTACCAGAAAAGATTACTAAAATTGTTAAACTTTTTGAGCAATACCCGAATGCTGGTTGGATTTTTCACGAATTAGAAGAGGTAGATATTGAAGGAAAATCTTTAAGAGGAAACCATAAACATTCTATTAATAATTTTGAATATGTTGAACTTAGAGAAATGATATTGAAAGGGAAATTGCTAAAGTATTGGTTTCCTGCAACAAGTGGCTTATGTTTTAAACATAATACTATTAAACAAGTTTTACCAATGCCGCAGCAATTTGTTATTTCAAGTGATTCTTTTCTCAGGTTAGCTGCAATATATTTATCACCAGGTATACTATCTCCAGAAAAACTTGCTACTCATCGCAGTCATGGAAATAATCTTTATGCCTTTAGAAAAAACATGGGCGTTGAGAGGTCTAAATTATATATTAGGGTGGCATATTATCTCAGAAATAGATTTCCAGAAACTAGAAAATTTACAGATAGTCTTTTATCTAATTCCTTAGTACAACTTATTAATTACAGTAGCTTAAATGAAGCTGTTAATTTTCGTGAGTATCAAGATTACCTAAAATATGAACCTCAATTAATTTCTCGCCTAATATTGATGATTAAAGTGATTTTTACTTATACAAAAATCAAAGGAAGACAGATTTTAAATAGTAAATTTAAGATAAATTAATCTTGAATTTATTACTTAATATAGCAGTTTTCAAGTATATGATTTACAAAAAAATGGGGCAGTATAGAACATAAAGAAAGAAGGATAGAGATAATTTAAACATTACTTAAAGGTGGTTGCTAACTTCTGTAATTTGATTACACATATCGAGAAAAACTATGTTTAAAACTAATTCAATACGAAAGTTTTTGAGAAATAGTTTACCAAATCTAGCCCAATCTCTAGTTAATAATAGTTATCTAGAAACCAACTTTTTCTACCCTAAATATCAAAAATATATAGCAAACTATCAAAATCAGTTACCATCAGTTACAGCAGATGATCAAGTAATTGTTGAAACTTTAAAACAACAGGGAATCTATACAACAACTTTGTCATCTCTAGGAATACCAAACACCAAAGAATTTACCGAAGATGTCAATAGTTTGATGGTAGAACTTACGAAAGTATCGGAAAAAAGAACCACTAAGTTTGCTTTTGAATCTAATTTTGAACAACTCCTCAGATATCCACAAATATTTCATTGGGGTCTTGAAGATAGATTAATTAGTATTGTCTCTAATTACTTAGGTACTCCCATTGCTTACGATACTTTTATGGCACATTTAAGCATCAATAATGGCAAAGAAACAGCAACCAGACGTTGGCATCTAGATAATGAAGATAGGAAGGTAATAAAAATAATAATTTACTTTAATGATGTCGATGATGATGATGGTCCGTTTCAATATATGCAGCCTGAAATTAGTTCATTTTTGTTAGAAAAAGTCAAAGACAAATACAAGTTTTTTCAACATCAAGACATTGAAGAACTTATACCTAACCATACAAAAGATTGGTTAACAACTTACACAGGAAAAACTGGAACTGTAATTATTGTAGATACTGCTCATTCCTATCATCGCGGAAAACCTCCTACAAAATATTCTCGTAGTGCAGTTACTTTCGGCTATTTAAGTCGTCGCCCCCATCAACCTTTTCGGGCAGGTAGAAATCTTTTATCTAGAGAAGAATTATCTAATTTAAGTGCGGGATTTCCTCCAGAAAAACAAGCTTGTATTCATTGGCAAGACGAGCTACCTAATCTAGTTAAATGGATTCCTAAATATTCATATCTTTAAATTAATAAAAAGGAGAATTAACTATGTCTATTATTCGCGATGTGGCAACTTCTGTTTTTTCCTATATGTATGCCCGAAGTCTCAAAAATCAACATTTATATAAGTCAAAAAAAGACAAAATTAGACAGGATGTTGTAGATTTTGAAATTGATAAAAATGTTGGTCTAGAAGTATACTGGAAAGTTCTTAATATAGCAGAAAGTCCGTCTGTAATATTTCACGCTCTTGGGTATGAAATTCTGAGATTTGATACTTATATTAATGGAAAAGCTCATTGTCATATTCAGGTTGTAGAATGTCAAGCAAAATGTAAACCCCGTTTATTTTTACCAGAAAAAACAGTTGAAGAGCAAATAGAACGAGCAATTTTTGAACTAGAAAAAACCTCTATTATTGGTTGCAACGTCATCCCGATCGCCAAATTCGGAATTTAAAAGTTGACCGGACTAGATTAAAAATAGCTACGGAAAAAGCAAGGGAAAAAATGTTAGAATTTGCGGAAAAAATTAAACAGAAAGCTACATCTACTGAAGCTATAGGTTAGTGAAGTAAAAAAATTAAATTTTCAGTTTCTTAAAAAGATTAGTTGCAAAAATTATGGTGTCAATTACACAAACACTCGAAAATTGGACGCTCCCTCACAGGTTATGGGAAACTGGCGCACCACTTCCCACCCCACTTTTAGAAAGTGCGACAACAGTTATTAACGACAAACTGTATCTTTTTGGTGGCTTTACATTCAGATGGCAAGCAACTAATAATATTTATGTTTACGATATCGAAATCGATCAATGGACTAAATTAGGTGAAATGCCGACTCCTGTAACTCATATCAATGCAGCTATTGATGAGTCACGGGTCTGGTTTGCTGGGGGATTTGTGGGCAATCATCCAGGTCCCACAACCGATGCAGTTTGGCAATATGATGCGATCGCCAATTCTTGGAAAGAGGGTATCCCACTACCTCAACCTCGTGCAGCTGGTGGTCTTCAGATTATCAATGGCGAACTCCATTATTTTGGTGGTTTTGCAGCAGACCGAGATACTACTTGTGGAGAACATTGGTCTCTCTCCCTGGATGGGGGAACGGAGTGGGTGGAAAAAGCACCTCTACCAAATCCGCGAGGTCATGTTTCTAGCATTACTTTTGGTGACAGAATCTATGGTATTGGTGGTCAGCATCGCCATGATACTAATCCCAGAGATGTTGATTCAGTTCATGTTTATGATTCAGCAACAGATACTTGGTTGGAGTTAGCTAGTTTGCCAGAACCTAGGTCTCATTTTGAACCATCAACCTTTGTAGTAGATGATTATATCATTATTATTGGAGGACGTAATAATCAAAATTACCATTTATTGAGTGAAAATTTAACTGATATATTTGCCCATGAAAATGACAAACTAATTGATGATTTTCCCCTACAAGTTTTTCTAGCACTGAAGCATTCAATTAAAGGTTCTAAGTATTATACAGATTTGATTCCTAAAATTACTATCTATGACATAAAACTAGACCGTTGGACTGAGCTAGCATCCTTGCCAACTAACCTCTATGCTTGTATTGCTAATGTGATTAGTAAATGGTTAATTATTACTGGAGGTGGTAGAAATAGACATAATAATGTGCAATGTAGAACTTTGCTTAATCAGAGTTTGATAGATGTTATTAAGACTAGAACTAGATAATCAAATACTAATTAAAGTTAACTATAAAAATGCAGAAAAAACATTCTTATGTAAGATCTGATCGTAATCTAATTGACTACGAATTATATGATTTTCAAAACTTAGAACTCCGTGGACCAAAGTCCGACAAAAATAAGTACATATCCTATATTGGAGGAGCGCAAACCTTTGGAAGGTATTGCCAAGAACCATTCCCTAATATTTTAGGAAATAAGTTGAATATAGGCACTTTAAATTTTGGGCGTGGAGGTGTAGGTCCTAATTATTTTCTCAAAAATGAAACAATTATCAATGCTATTAACCAAACAGAATTGGTTGTAGTACAAGTTATTTCTGGTAGGAGCGTCAATAACTCAGTTTTCTTTTCACCAAATGATAATAGTTATGGAATTAGACTAATTGATAATAAAGAAATGAAAGCTATACACATTTTTAAAGACCTCATAATTGGGAAAGATATTAGAGGAAGAGATATAAATTTTATCAAAAATTTGGTTGAGGAGACTAGACAAAATTATCTAGATGGAATGATTGCTATGTTGCAAAAAATCAAGGTACCTAAAATACTTTTATGGTTTTCGGTTCGCCATCCTAGATATCAAGAAAGCTATGATAATAATGCTAGATATAAAGAGTTTATTAGGTCTAAAATTAATAATATTTTGGAGACTATATTTCAAAATAGAATTGGTTTTTTTCGAGGATATGCTCCAGAGAAGTATATTTATGCAGATTTTCCTCATCTAGTTAATGAGCAAATGATTGAAATACTTAAACCTTATAGCGATGCCTATGTTGAATGTGTTACTAAAGTTGGTCTACCTCAAACTTTGATTAATTTTAAAGGAGAAAAAGTTCGTACCGATAACTACTATCCCTCTCCTGAAATGCACCAATAAGCTGCTAGATTACTTGCTCCAGTCTGTCAAAATATACTGAAGAATAAATGAAAAATTTTGATATTTTCCCTAAAATTCAAAGATTTAAAGTTAGATTAGATGATTGGCTTTTAGCAAAAAAAATTGTTAAAGGTCAAGATAACTATCAAAAATTTATTGTTCTCACTCGTGCCAGAACAGGTTCAAATTTTTTAGTTAGTTTATTGCAGTCTCATCCTAGCATTCGTGCATTTGAAGAAATTTTTCCGAAAAAGGAAACAAAAATTCATTGGGGTTATGCCAAATATCCTCGCTCTTCAGAAGTTATAAAAATGAGACAAGAAAAGCCTATAAAATTTCTAGATGAAGTTGTATTTCGGAAATTTTCTCCCTCTGTCTCAGCCATCGGTTTTAAATTATTTTATTATCAATCTCAATCTGCAGAAAGACAACAGATATGGCAATATTTAGAGGCAGATAAAGATATAAAAATTATTCATTTGAAAAGAGATAATTTACTCAAGGTATGCTTGTCTCATTATCTGGCAGAAAGTACCAATCAATGGATTTTGAAAGATGAAAAGCATCGACAGAACTCTGTGGCAGTTCAACTAGATTATGATGATTGCGTCAAACTGTTTGAAGAAACTAAAAAATGGGAAGAGGAGTATGATAGCTTTTTTAGCAAACATAAAAAAATTGAAGTTATTTATGAAAAATTAGTACAAAACACTATGCAAGAAACTGAGCGAATACAGCAATTTTTGGGAGTTAAACAACAAAGATTATATTCATTAACACTTAAGCAAAATAAAGGTACATTGCCTGAAAGAATTGCTAATTACTATGAGCTAAAATCAAAGTTTGAAAATTCTCCTTGGAGCAAGTTTTTTACTGATTGATATCAGTAATTTATTTAGATATAAACAAGCAAGATTTAATTTGAATAAGAATTTACTAACTACTAGATTTACTGATGATTAAAAAGTCTATTAAAAGTTTCCTAAAATCAATCGGTGATTTAGGTAAACAACCACCGAAACAAAGCGATGAATTAATCGCTAAAATCAAGCAAACAACTATGGAATATACAACGCTTGGTCGCACCGAACTCAAGGTAAATGTCATGGGTTTAGGTGGTGGAGGATATAGTAAAATTGGTCAAAGTAAAGACAAAAGTCAAGCTGAATCTATATATCTTATACATACAGCACTTGATTTTGGTATTAATTTATTTGATACGGCTGAAGACTATAATACCGAAAAAATTATTGGTAAAGCAATTAAGAAAATTAATCGCGAAAAGGTTGTTTTATCTACTAAGAAAAAAGTCCTTAATCAAGATCGCTTAATTACTGGTAAAGAATTAGTTAGGGGAGTAGAAAAAAGCCTCCGAAAACTCCAAACTGATTATATAGATATCTATAATTTTCATGGTGTAACAATAAATGAATACAACTATGTTTTAACAGAACTTGTTCCAGTGTTATTCAAGATGCACGACGCAGGTAAAATTCGATTTATTGGTATCACGGAAGCTTTTACAAAAGCTCCAAACCATAAAATGCTACAACGTGCTGTTGAAGATGATTGTTGGGATACCATTATGATTGGATTTAATATTCTCAATCAATCTGCACAAAAGTTAGTTCTTCCTCAAGCTACTGCCAAAAATATTGGCGTGTTATCAATGTTTGCTGTGAGACGAGCATTAAGTAGTGCAAAAAATCTGAAAAAAGCAATACTAAAATTACAACAGATGGGATATGCTGAACTTGAAGCTTTAGATGCAGAAAAACCACTAGATTTTTTATTTAGTGAAGGTGGAGCTAAAAATATTACAGATGCAGCTTACCGCTTTTGTCGCCATCAACTAGGAGTCAATGTAGTGTTATTTGGTACAGGGAATGTTGAGCATCTGGCAGCTAATGTTGCTTCTTTACTGCGCCCTCCATTACCCGATCCAGATTTGTTGAAACTGAAAGAATTGTTTGCCAATGTTGATAATTTTACAGGACATGAAAAGGTCTAATATCGTTCTTTTTTGCCGAAATAACTGATGAAACCAAAAGTAATTATCTATGGCGACTAATTAATTCCTTACTCATAAACTTTTATTCCACCAGAAGCGGAGAATTTTTCATCATGCTTAAAATGAATATTATGAATAACATTAAGCAACTCATTCCTCAATCTTTCAAGGAAAGGTATGGATTTTTCGTTCATCCCAAAAGAACATACAAGATAATCACCTCTCGGGTTCACCCCGAACCTATTTTTATCTTGGGCAAGGCCAAATCTGGAACAACAGCGATCGCCTCCCTTCTTTCTAAAATAACTGGTCAACCAGTAACTATTGACTTATTTTACCAAATTGGGCGTTCTCCAAAAGCACATATTCTAAACAAGTTATATAGCAGAGAATTACCTTTCTACGAATTTGTCCAAGCATACAAGTTTTATTTCTCAACTCCTTTGAACAAATGTCCGGACTTTATTGATTTTTATGATGAATTATGTTCATGCTTTCCGAAAGCTAAGTTCATTTTCATTGTTCGCGATCCTAGAGAGAATATTCGTAGCTTGCTAAATCGTCGTAAAATTCCAGGTAATCTCAAATCCTTTCCTGGTAAAGAATACTATCAGTTCAAGTCATTTACTAATACAAGTCTAGCTGGTAACAATTATATTGAAAAGATGGCTCACAGTTGGAATTTGACAGTTCAAAAATATATAGAGCATGAACATAATATGGTACTCATCCGTTACGAAGATTTTATGCTAGATAAGGTGGGTGCAATTAGCAATTTAGCAAAACAAGTAGGCTTAAATCCTATTAATGATATTAGAGAATATCTCGACATTCAATATCAACCTCGTGGTAATCGTGAAATTAGTTGGCAAGACTTTTTTGGAGAGGCAAATCTTCGCAGCATTGAAACTATTTGTCGCAAGCAGATGGATTATTTTGGTTATAGCTCGTAGGATATAAAATTGATGATTAACTTGGAATCTAAGAAAACAGTAATTATCTATCGCGACCAATTAATTCCCTACTCAGAAACTTTTATCCCCGCACAAGTGGAGAATTTTTCATCCTATCAGGGTTTCTACATTGGTTCTTCTGGTTTCCCTACTGCCAAATCAATGCTTCCCCAGGATAGAACAATTATTCTGGGTGAGTTAGCCTCTCCTCCTAGTCTCTGGAAAACAGCCTATAAATTAACTGGCTTTATCCATCCTCTTTGGCTGAAATGTTTGCAAGATTTATCGCCTCAGTTAATTCACGCTCACTTTGGTCTGGATGGGGTTTTAGCACTGCCACTGGCAAAAAAGTTAAAAATACCCCTAATTGTAACTTTTCATGGTTATTATGCTACCACAGAAATAATCCTGAATCAATCTAAAAGTTTGTATGCACAGACCAGAGATTTTGTCAATAATCGCGGTCAATTTTTTCGAGAATTATATTTTAGGAATCGCGATCGCCTCTTTCAAGAAGCGGACTATTTCATAGCTGTTTCTGAATTTATCCGCTCCCAACTAATAGAAAAAGGATGTCCGTCAGAGAAAATAAAGGTTAATTATATTGGCATAGATGTGGATAAATTTACACCAAATCCGGAGGAAAAAAGAGAACCGATTGTTTTATTTGTCGGACGGTTAATCGAAAAAAAAGGGTGTGAATATTTGATTCGGGCGATCGCTCAAGTACAAAAAACTATTCCTAATATAAAATTAGTAGTGATTGGCGACGGAATATTACGTTCATCTTTAGAAAATTTAGCTGAGAGTTTATTATCTAATTACCATTTCCTGGGAGTAAAACCACAGGAAATTGTTAAAGAATGGATGAACAAAGCATTTTTACTAGGGGCACCAAGCGTTACTACTGCTACAGGAGAATCTGAGGGATTACCAATAGTTATTCTAGAAGCACAAGCAATGGGATTACCTGTTATTAGTTCGATTCATGCAGGTATTCCAGAAGCAATAATTGATGGAGAAACAGGATTTTTAGCTCAAGAAAAAGATTGGCAAAGTTTAGCTAAATATATTTTGACTTTGTTTGAAAATGTGGAACTAAGAGAAAAATTTTCGACATTAGGTCGTAGACGGATAGAAACAGAATTTAACCTCAAATTAAATGCTGTCAAACTAGAAGAAATATATGATGATATTAGTATTCGGTAGAGCAATCCGCGCATATAGCACTACGCAAATAGGTTAGGACATTTTTAAATCCTGTTTGCGGAGCATTCCGTAGGAAAACCCTTTTACAGTCTTCTGTTCCCTGTTCCCTGTTCCCTATTCCCGATTCAAGTAGCGCTATAGGTTGTAACATTTTGTCGTAGGGGTTTGGTTTCCAAATCCCATTTTAGCTTGGGGAAAGGAGACCAAACCCCTACAGTTTTTCTCACAAATCCTGCACGGATTAGTATATTCAGGACTTACGCAGACGAACCCGGAATACCCGGTTTCTCGTAGACATCTATTGTTCAAAATAAGGATTTCTCCTAGAAACCGGGTTCTGAGCGTGTAAGTCCTGTATATTATTCAAATTAATTGAACATCCACAAGCTTTCTTAAATCCTGATTCTTGCATAGCGTGACTTAAAGCCGCATAGCAATAACCTTCAAAACCTCATTTTTTAACTCGCGAGAGTATGCAAAAGCTCATTTGCTATATCAAAATTAGCCGTGACATTCTGCACATCATCCAGATCATCAAGAGCATTCATTAACTTGAGCAGCGATCGCCCCTGTTCGGTATCAGTAACCTCAACAGTATTACTAGAAATCCACCGAAACTCTACCTCACCCACATCAAAACCTTTTTCTCGTAATACCTGACTGAGATTTTCCAAATTAGTAGTTTCAGTAAATACCTCTGCACCCTCAAAATCATCTTCCGAAATTACTTCATAATATTCTGCTTCTCCTTCGACAGATGCTTCTAATAACTCATCCTCATTAATAGAACCCTTAATAGTCACCACACCTTTTTGGTCAAACATCCAACTAACACAACCAGTCTCACCCAAATTACCACCATTTTTAGTAAACGCACTTCTTAGGTCTGCTGCGGTACGGTTACGGTTATCTGTCAGTGCTTCAATTAGAATTGCTATACCTCCAGCACCATAACCCTCATAACGAATCTCCTCCAATTGACTCCCATCATTTAACTGACCCGAACCTTTAGCGATCGCCCGTTCAATATTATCATTAGGAATACCTGCCTCTTTTGCCTTTTCTATCGCCGTGCGTAACTGAAAATTACCAGCAGGGTCAGCACCACTACGAGCAGCAACAATAATTTGGCGAGATACTTTAGCGAAAACTTTCCCTTTAACAGCATCAACTCTTGCTTTTTGCCGTTTAATATTTGCCCACTTACTATGTCCTGCCATAAAATCAAATTAAAAAATACATCCTCACTTCAGCAATTTTGATAACTATAGAACTTACCTAATGAAGCATAGACCACACATATAGCGTTAAAAACTATAGCGTTATAGTTTTTAAAGCTATATATAGTACCTTTGGTAAGTCCTGAACTATATAACAGGCAAAAAACCTATTAATATAGTTACCAAGTTGTTATACAATAATATATTATTGCTTTTGATTGTTTCCTTTAAAACCAAACCGTTATACCAATTACCAAAAGTAATCCTATACGAATGGTGAAACTTCAATTATTAACTTCCCTGGCGGGAAGTCCCGCGCTCTCCCGCACCTTTAGCGTCGTATGGGAAAGCCAGGGCCAAGATTAGGATATATTCATAAGCTAAATGTTTCAACCCTTGACAACCTAAGAGGATTTTGTTGTTCTCCATTTCAACACAGGGGGAGGACATCACCTCTGTCACGCGCAGCGGTCAGGGTTTCCCAGACTGAAGAATCCCGCGTTGTCCATCCCCCCTAACCCCACGAGTGAAAGGGGGGAATAGAAGGGCAACGTCG
>JAAUYJ010170679.1_pt1 | contig 18241 bp, 9 predicted proteins | sample 7278031 | NCBI WGS metagenome assembly JAAUYJ01 (sample SAMN14350222, study PRJNA611818) | marine sediment metagenome | isolation source: surface marine sediment (1.8m) | place: French Polynesia: Moorea | collected 2018-08 | reverse complement strand
TTTCCCAGAACCTGTTTGCCCAGTCACCAAATACAAACCCCTGGGTCGCTCTGTCAATTCCCGTAAAATCATCGGTACCCCTAATTTATCTGCATTAGGAATCTTAGAAGCTAAAGCACGCATACAAGCTGCCCAACTACCCCGCTCCCGATACACATTTAGACGGAAACGAGCCAAACCCTTAACACCATAAGCGCTATCAAGTTCCCAGTTTAGCTCTAAAGCCTTCCGCTGCATATTGTTCAGCATTTGGAAAATTAGATTTTGCACTTCTATTGCTTCCAGATTTTCCCCGAACTGAGGTTGAGGAGTCAACGTTCCACTAATACGGAAGAAAATAGGTGCTCTGGCTTGAATATGAACATCAGAGCCTCCTTGTTCCACAAGAGACTCTAAAACATCCTCAATCATAAAAGACATAAATTCATTCTCCTTTTTATCAGTTATCAGTTATTAGACATCTCCAGAAAAGAGGGAACAGGGAACTTAAAACAGGCAACAGTGAGAAATAATTGAAAATTTATGGATAATAATTGATTTTATTTTTGATTTTTGGAGATGTCTATTAGTTATCAGTTATCAGTCACTAACTTGTCTACTCATAACCATAAAGTAAAAAACATATACTTCCCACACTTCCCACACTTCCCACACCTCCCACATCCCCCCACCCCCCACACTCCACTCCTACTCAAAGCGAGGTGTCATACAATAAGGACAATCTAACCACTCTGGCTGTAACTCAGCATTACAAGACTTACAAATTAGATTTTGCTTGGCTTGACGTTTCATTTCTGCCTCCAAACCTGAATCTGTAAATGTTACCCGTTCCACCTCCTCAAAAGTGGTATGACCTTGGCGCACCAAATTCAGACTGTATGGCAATAAACTAACCATTCCCTCCTCAACAGCAGTTTCCTTAATTTGTTCTGTTGGTGCCCTTTGAGTAATTAAAGTTTGTAATTGCTCCGTAATTTTCATAAACTCATAAACACCCACACGACCTTTATAACCAAGACCACCACATTTTCTGCAAAGTTCACCCCTTTCCGCCAATACTTTTCTGTCTTCAATTGATACAGTGTTGGCCTTATAGAATGTCACATTTTCCTCCTGAGAAGGAACTAAACCATAACGACGCAGTTCATCAGGTTCAGGAACGTATGGAACTCGACATTCAGTACAAACCCGGCGCATTAGACGTTGTGCCAACACTCCCAACAAAGCAGCAGAAACCATGAAAGATTCGACTCCCATTTCATCAAGACGAGCGATCGCTCCTGCTGCATCATTAGTGTGTAGGGTTGTTAAAACCAAGTGTCCAGTCAATGCAGCTTCAATGGCTGTCTTTGCTGTTTCCTTATCTCGTGTTTCCCCCACCAGTAAAACATCAGGGTCTTGTCGTAGAAACGCCCGCAGGATACTAGCAAAAGTCAAATCCTTTTCCCTAATCACCTGACATTGGGTAATTCCTGGCAAAGCATATTCAATCGGGTCTTCTGCCGTACTAATATTAATCCCTGGGTCATTTCGTTCTGCCAATATTGAGTATAGAGAAGTAGACTTACCAGAACCAGTTGGCCCTGTAACCAGAATTAATCCAAATGGACGACTAGCTGTTTCTCTAACTAAGGCCAAAGTCTCCGGATCTGAGATTAACTTATCTAGTCCCAGTTGGGTACTAGAGCTGTCCAAAATCCGCAAAACGATTTTTTCACCATAACGACTAGGTAAACTATTTACCCGGAAGTCAATGGTACGTCCTTTAAACACCTTACGGATACGACCGTCTTGAGCTTGTCGTCTTTCAGCAATGTCTAAGTTGGCAAGAATTTTAAAGCGCGAAGTAATAGCAGGAATAACTTTTTTCGGAAACCGAAAATATTCTTGTAAAACCCCATCTTTACGCATCCGAATTTGAATAAATTCTTCTTGAGGTTCTACATGAATATCAGATACCCCCTCAGTTAGTGCTTTAACTAAAATGACGTTAACCGCCTTAATAATAGGAGCCTCCTCAGCATCAGAGAGCTTGTGGTCTAGGTCTTCTACCGCTGTCTCATCTGCTGCATCCTCCAAATCGGTACTCTCAAAGAAACCAGAATCCAAGTCTAGTTTTTTTGCTTCATCTGCTTTTACCCTAGCAGTTTCTTTCCTAGCTTGTTCCTCTGAGTAATAGTTGATTAAATTCTGATAATCTTCTGAAGTAATAACCAAGCGCTGCAAAGTTAACCCATGATGTCTGAGAATCTTATTTTTCAGCTCGTCTAAAGCTTGAAGATTATCAGGATCTGCCATTGCTACCATTACAAAAGGCTGTTGCTTTTCATAATCACTAACTAAATTTGATGGCAGCGAGTCTCCGACCAATTGTTCTAATTGATCGATTAATCTACCCTCTGACCTACCACTTTGAGTCAAAACCTTGAGCATTTGGTCTTGACTTATTGTACCCGCTTGGACTAATTGATTTGCAAAATGAGTTTCGTGACTAAATAGGGGTACAATACGATTGCGACGACAAGTTTCAATAGGAATTACCTTGTCAATTAGATAAAATACCTGTTGTGGTGGAATTTGGGTAATCTCTGGGTCAAAAGCAGCTACTCCATACAAAAGCATTAACTCAAATAGTTGCTGCTTTTTATAGTTCCTTAATAATTCAGGAGGTAAAGGTTGTCCCGTTAAAGCTTCTAGTAGCTCTGTGAGAGATTTACCTGTTTTACGACTTTCAACTTGGCATTGTTGAAATTGCTCAATATTGACGTAGCCTGCCTGAATCAGTTTGTTTCCAAAAGGAGAAAGATTACTGAGGGCAACTATAGCAGTGCGTGAACCACGTGAAGAGTTTTGGGCCATGGCTAATTAATAAATTCTCCTAACTCTAATTATTCCCTAAGTTTTTGATAAAAATAAATTGATAGTGCAGTCTCCTGGGTTGATAACTGCCCTCTATGTCAAAAGCAGTGACATAGATTAGCTCCTTAAAGTTTAAAGACAATGGTCTCCGCTACAATATTTTCAAGAAAAGGCCATTAAAAACCAGCCGACTGTAACAATTTTAGCAATTACTGAGAGGTTTTTCTCGTTTTAGTGGATACATATTTAGTTCCAATTGTCATGGAGATTAATGTATATACCTACCGACTAAACCTTCAGAAGGAAAAATGTTTTGGTTAATATGAAGTGATTGGGTATAATGTGAACCTATAGTCATAAAATAGTTGAAGATACGCTGTTTACTAAAATTGAAGGCCATCTAAATCTAATCAAGAACTATAGTCATAGTTTTTGAGATTCAACAAAACAGCTAACAACAATAGCTAACAAGTTTAGTGAGTTTATACTGGCCTTCCTAGTAGTGTCTGATTCGATTACTCTTAAGGATTTCTAGGGAAAAGTTTATACCTGCAATCTGCAGATCCCAGAATCTCTAGAACCTAATTTAGTGGCTAAAACCGAATCTTGGTCATCAAGCCTGAAAACGAAATATTAAAAGGCATTATCAAGAATCGGCGTTAAAATAATTGATATTAGCACTGTGAAATTCAGTGTTTCTGTAGCGCTTTTTTCTTATATTAATCAGGAAAAGAAGCAAGACAATAAGTAATAAAAGCCGTCAGTATCAGGAGAAAGTTCAATGGCAGGAGAGATACCGTCTGCAGAAACAAAAAATCAAGAAATATCTCAAAATGTACAGGATGTTCAAGCTGCTGGGCAAAATGCAGAAGCAGAGCCATCTCAAATGCTCGATGAGAATATTAAAGTATCTGAAGATAATGGCTCTATTGAGTCTAATATAGTAGAACCAGTCTCACAAGAGATGTTCTTATTGAAAGAGGTCAATGAATCCTTACAAGCTAATTTAGAAGCAATAAAGGCCCAACTTGATGATATAACTGGTCAATACAAAAGACTAGGAGCAGACTTTGACAACTTTCGTAAACGGACAGAAAAAGAAAAAGAAGAATTGGATGTACAAGTTAAATGCGCTACAATTATTGAGCTATTGCCAGTAATTGATAATTTTGAGCGGGCTAGATCCCACATCAAACCAGCAAATGATGGGGAAATGACAATACATAAAAGCTATCAAACTGTCTATAAGCAAATGGTAGACTGTCTGAAACGACTGGGAGTTTCTCCCATGCGTCCAGAGGGTGAAGAATTTGATCCAAATCTTCATGAGGCAGTAATGCGAGAAGCAACAGCAGATCATCAAGAAGGTACCGTAACTGAAGAGTTAATGCGGGGCTATATGTTAGGCGATCGTGTGCTTCGGCACGCTATGGTAAAAGTAGCTACAGCTCCAGAACCTATGGATGCTGCTGAAGAGAGCGAAGGCAATTCTGAAGGTTAAATTTTACCTCAATAATTTGGGTAAATCAGTTACTGCCAAGTTGTATTCAGATTACTTTAAAATCAATTGGGTAATCAGAAAAACTTCACAAAATTATATCTAAATTATCCTAACCTAGTAGTATTTTTCTGAATGCAACTTGACAAATCAACTTAATTCGTAAGTATTCAGCCGTCAGCTATCAGCTTTCAGCGTTCCTCGTTTTTTGCATTTGGAGGATGAATTAAGATTGAAGTAGTGACATAATTAAAAGTCTGGGTAAAACCGGACATTATCAGCTAACTTTAACTATTTAGGTAAATATTTTATTCGTGGCCAGCGTAGCATCCCGCAGGTAAGCGCTCACTGCTAATAGCTGAATGCTTACCTTAATTATGTACTTTTCTAAATTAACTATATCGGGTAACAAATTCTGAGCTATAACAAAAAAAAGCAAGTAGGTTCAAAGATGACTAGATTTTGAATGTCTGAAATCTTAGAAAATATTGTGATTAAGTGACTTAAATTAACCAATATAAAATAAATACTATAAGAGTGAATTTAATTCACACCTAAATAATTATAAAAATCAAGAGAAAAGCTATTTTTAGACTTTGGTATATATAATTCTTAGCAGTAGCTAGGGGATGAAAAAAATTAATTAAACAATTAATTAAAAATTTAATTATTTATTACAAATAATATTTTTGACGGGAAAAAACGCCTAAGCGCTATGGGAAAAGTTATTGGCATCGATTTAGGTACAACTAACAGTTGTGTGGCAGTTTTAGAAGGAGGGAAACCAATTGTAATTCTCAACTCAGAAGGTGGCCGTACAACTCCAAGTATTGTCGGGTTTAGTAAAGGGAGTGAAAGATTAATCGGCCAACTCGCTAAACGACAATCAGTAACGAATGCAGTAAATACAGTCTACAGTATCAAAAGATTTATTGGCAGAAGATGGGACGATACACAGGAAGAACGTTCCAGAGTTCCTTATACCTGTATAAAAGGCAAAGATCATACTGTAGATGTCCAAATTAGGGGAAAAAACTATACCCCTCAAGAAGTTTCTGCCATGATTCTGCAAAAACTAAAGCAGGATGCAGAAAAATATTTAGGTGAATCAGTTACTCAAGCCGTAATTACTGTACCAGCCTACTTTACTGATGCACAGAGACAAGCGACAAAAGATGCAGGGACAATTGCTGGTCTAGAGGTATTGCGAATTATCAACGAACCGACAGCAGCTTCCTTATCCTACGGGTTAGACAAGCAAGACCAAGACCAAATGATATTAGTCTTTGACCTGGGTGGGGGTACTTTTGATGTATCAATTCTACAGTTGGGAGATGGAGTATTTGAAGTTAAGGCAACTTCTGGTAACAACCACCTGGGAGGAGATGATTTTGACAATTCTATAGTTCGATGGATGGTAGAGGAATTTCGAGACCGGGAAGGTACTGACCTGTCTACAGATAAAATGGCCATACAAAGACTGCGAGAAGCTGCAGAAAAGGCCAAAATAGAATTATCTTCTAGAAACAATACAAATATAAATCTTCCTTTTATTACTGCGAATGAAACAGGGCCAAAACATTTAGAGACACAGCTAACCCGTTCCAAATTTGAAAAATTGGTGCAAGATTTAATCCAAGGAACTATCAAACCAGTTGAAAAAGCTCTTAAGGATGCAGCAATGAAGCCAGAAAAAATCGACAAGATTATTCTGGTGGGGGGATCGACGAGAATACCAGCAGTTCAAGCCGCAATAGCTGATTACTTTAATACTAAGGCTCCTGATACTTCCGTCAATCCAGATGAAGCAGTGGCTTTAGGAGCGGCAATTCAAGCAGGTATTTTAGGTGGAGAAGTTAAAGATTTATTACTATTAGATGTTATTCCTTTATCTTTAGGATTGGAAACTTTGGGAGGAATATATACCAAGGTTATAGAGAGAAATACGACGATTCCTACTAGTCGCTCCCAAATCTATTCTACAGCAGTTGATGGGCAAACCTCTGTGGAAATTCATGTTCTTCAAGGTGAGCGGGCAATGGTTAAAGATAACAAAAGTTTGGGTAAATTTTTGCTGAAAGGAATTCCTCCAGCTCCTAGAGGTATACCTCAAATAGAAGTTAATTTTGATATTGATGCTAATGGCATTCTTAAGGTTAAAGCTTTAGACCAAGGAACAGGTAGAGAACAAAGTGTTGAAATAAGTAATACAGGTGGTTTAACTGAAGCAGAAATTCAAAGAATGCAACAGGAGGCAGAAGTTTTTGCAGAACAAGATTCTCAGCAAAAACTAATTGCGGAACTCAGAAATCAAGCAGATACTCTTTTGTATAACTATGAGGCAACTATTAAAGAACATAGTGATTTTATTGATGAACAGATAGGAGCAGAAGTAGGAAAATGTTATGAGCAATTAAAGCAAACTTTAATTAATTCTGAAACTGAAAGTAACCAGGAAGAACTCGAACAGCAAGTAGAAGTTTTTAGGGAAAAGCTATTTACTTTAGGTGAAACTTTATATGACAAAACGGGAGGTAGCACTACAACTTCTTCACCAGAAGTAGATACAAATTCTCAGTCTAAGGGTAATTTGCCAGCTCCAGAGTCAGAAAACCCAGAGTCAGAAACCCCAGACTCAGAAACCCCAGAAAAATTGGAAACTGCTGAGGATAAAGCTGCAACAACGGAAATAGAAACTGATATATTCAGCGATAATCCTCTTACAACAAATGAGGCCACTTCTTCTAAGGTAGAAGAAACTACTGAAGAACCTGAAAATGAATTTGGAAAAAATCCATTTTTATAGTACGATACGACATTATTAGTTAATTGGTACGATATAAAAATTGTAGAAAAAATCTAAACTACTAATTTATTTATTTAAGATGTAGATTAGTTTGAGTCTATGTTAAACTAATCGAGAGACGATAAATGGACAGGCAAACCTGGACAACATAAAAAATCGTCTGAGCAAAATAAAATTCCAAAAGTATATCTATATTAATTCTAGGCAAGCAGCTCTATGGCCCGCGATTATTATGAAATTTTAGGTGTTTCTCGCAACGCAGACAAAGAGGAACTAAAGCGTGCCTATCGTCGTTTAGCTCGTAAGTACCACCCAGACGTGAATAAAGAGCAAGGGGCGGAAGAGCGCTTTAAAGAAATAAATCGTGCATACGAAGTTCTGTCTGATTCAGAAGTTAAGGCCCGTTATGACCGCTTTGGGGAAGCAGGAGTATCAGGAGCTGGAGCATCTGGTTTCTCAACAGATTTTACAGATAGCTTTGCTGATATCTTTGAGAGTTTCTTCAGTGGATTTTCTGGAGGAGTAGGAACTCAAGGACGCAGACGAACAGGTCCAGTGAGAGGTGACGATCTTCGTTTAGACCTGAATCTGGAATTTCGCGAAGCTATATTTGGTGGAGATAAAGAACTAACAATAAAACATCTAGAAACCTGTGAAACTTGCAAAGGTTCAGGGGCAAAACCAGGAAGCAGACCTCAAATTTGCTCTACTTGTGGGGGAACGGGTCAAGTTCGCCGGGCGACAAGAACTCCTTTTGGTAGTTTCACTCAAGTTTCTGTTTGTCCCTCATGTAACGGTAGTGGACAAGTAATAGAAGAAAAATGTCCAAGTTGTGGTGGCCGTGGTCAAAACGAGGTAACTAAAAAGATCAAAATTTCTATTCCAGGAGGGGTAGACAATGGTACTCGCTTACGAGTATCTAATGAAGGAGATGCTGGTAAGATGGGAGGACCATCAGGTGATTTATATGTGTTCCTCGCTGTCAAAAATGACCCAGAATTTCAACGAGATGGCATAAATATCCTTTCTCAAATTAAAATCAGTTATCTACAAGCTATTCTAGGTTGTCGGTTGGAAATAAATACAGTAGATGGTAAGGAAGAATTAACCATTCCAGCAGGTACTCAACCTAATACAGTTTTAACTCTCGAAGATAAAGGTGTACCTCGTCTGGGGAATCCTGTAAGTCGTGGCGATCATCTAATTACAGTTGAAGTCGAAATTCCTACAAAAATTACTCCTGATGAACGAGAACTACTAGAAAATTTAGGGAAAATTAAAGGCGAGCGTACAGGAAAAGGTGGTTTAGAAGGATTTCTAGGAAATTTATTTCATCAGAAGTAAGTGATTGAGATTTCATATTTGATTGATGATAGTAAACAAGATCTAAATAAACTCAATAAACTTACTCTAAGAGTCAACTAATCTCAAAAGGATAGATAAAAAAATTGCAGAGAAAATATTAATTTATGGATGATAAATTCCAAGTCGAGCAGGAAAAAACAGTAGATGCTCAAATAGATCTGCGTGGTACTCCATGCCCAATTAATTTTGTCAAGACAAAACTCTATCTGGAAAAAATGATGCCTGGAGAAATTTTGGAGGTGTGGTTAGATCCTGGAGAACCTATTGAGCAGGTACCTGATAGTTTGGTAATGGAAGGTTATCAGATACAAGAAATATATAATAATTCCGAATATTTTGTGCTCAAAGTCCGTTGCCCGGAAACGGTCGCATGAGTTTTACTACAGAAAAAGATAATTTATTAGAAAGTGATGACCGATGGACAGGGACAGTTGTTGCTGTTCAGGCAAATTTTTATCAAGTAAACGTAGAACAAAATCATAACTCAGTAGGACTAACAAGAAAAAGTTCACCTGAGTTAATTCTGTGTACTCGTAGATCGCGATTGAAAAAAATTGGCCAGAAAGTGATGGTCGGCGATCGCGTTGTGATTGAAGAGTTAGACTTGTCTGAGGGACAAGGGGTAATTGCTGATGTTTTACCAAGAATAACAGAACTTGATCGTCCTCCCATCGCAAATGCAAATCAGATGATGTTAGTGTTTGCTTTAGCAGAACCAGATTTAGATCCAGTGGCCCTAACAAGATTTTTACTGAAAGCAGAGTCCAGCGGTTTAGAGGTTTGCTTATGCCTCAATAAATGCGACCTTGTAGATACAAGAGAAATTGAAAAATGGCGGGATCGGATTTCAGAATGGGGTTATGAACCATTGTTCATTAGTGTCAAAACAGATATGGGTTTAGGAACTAATGAAGAAATATCAGGTTCCTTATGGGAAAAACTTAATGATAAAATTACCGTCATTTCTGGTCCTTCCGGTGTAGGAAAGTCCAGTTTAATTAACTATTTAATTCCTGATGTTAATTTACGGGTGGGTAAAGTTTCTGGAAAACTGGCACGAGGACGACATACCACTCGTCACGTTGAATTATTTGAACTACCTACTGGGGGACTTTTAGCAGACACACCTGGTTTTAATCAACCACAGCTAGAGTGCGAACCTCAACAGTTAGCATATTTGTTTCCAGAAGCACGAAAGCTTTTAACAGAAGACAGTTGTCAGTTTAATGATTGTTTGCATCGCGATGAACCTAACTGTGCAGTGCGGGGTGAGTGGGAACGATATGAGTATTATTTAGTATTTCTCTTAGAAGCGATCGCTCGTCAGGAAGCGTTACAACAACAACCGGATGCTGAATCAAATTTCAAGGGAAAAACTAAGTCAGGGGGCAAACAACAGTTGGAACCGAAGCTAGCTACTAAAAAGTATCGGCGTTCTTCTCGTAGATTACAGCATCAAGAGTTACAAGATTTGTGTAAAGAGTTTGATGAATTTTAATTAGGGCTTGCTGATTAATTCTAAAAGTTAGGATAGCTAAGGCTTTTAGAGCTTTTTATCTTCAATTTATCTCCTAGTTATTGGCTCTTATTGACCTCAAAATACGAAAATTGGCTGCTGAAATCCAAGAAAATTGATTCACATAAAATGGCCTCAACCTTAGCCTGTTCCCCCCATCTCCGCGTCACCGCGTCACCGCCTACCCGTGTCCTACCCCTACCAACCAATTTTTTCAGCAGACCCTAATTAGGGGCTTACTGATTAATTCTAAAAGCATTTCTTACAAAAACAGTTTTGGGTTTTTCTGTGTTGAGAATAATTGCTGGAAAAACATTCGGCGACAAAGTTATCAAAGAGTTTTATTTGTGTTTAAATAAGTAATTTTGAAATGAAGAAAATTTAAAGGTAAATTAAATTTCGCTATCATAAAAAAATTGGAAAACTTTTAATTTAATTGAATTATGTGGGAATTATTCAGTTACGGAGTCATATCTCTGTGGCTAGAAATGACAGGTATACAAACACAAACTCTTGGGCAAGATACTATAGCAACACTAAAATGGCAAGCAGGTCTACCCCAATTAGTTTCACCTGCAAATTCTGACCAAACATTAGTAGTTGCTGTAGATAAATACTTAGAAGACTTGGCAGTTCAGGGATTACTAACTGCTGATGCTCAAGGTATTTGGCTACAATCAGAACTCAGACCTTTATATAGTAAAAATGGTAAAGTTCCCATCCCAGGAGCTTCTTTGACCAAAATCGCCACATCCTTAGCAGCACTAGAAACTTGGGGGCCTCAACATCAATTTGAAACCTTGATTAGCACCACAGGCCCAATTACAAATGGAATATTGCGGGGCGACCTGGTGATTAATGGTGGAAGTGACCCATATTTTGTCTGGGAAGAAGCGATCGCCCTGGGAAATACTCTACAAAAATTGGGCATTAATCAAGTGACTGGTAACTTAGTTATAGTCGGGAATTTTTTGATGAACTATGAATCTGACCCGGTGGTTTCTGGTCAGTTATTGCGCGAGGGTATAAATTCGGACACTTGGTCGGCTACTTTCAGAAATATTTATAACCGAATGCCACCGGGTACACCTCAGCCAAAAGTAGCGATCGCTGGCTCTGTTATTTCCCAAAAATCTCCCCCTAAAGCTATTCCAATTATTAATCATAAATCTTTACCACTTATCTACATCCTCAAAACTATGAATGTGGAAAGTAACAATGACTTGGCCGAGATATTGGCTAATAATTTGGGTGGGGCAAAAGTTGTGCAACAGAAAGCTGCTTGGACTACAGGAGTACCCCAAGCAGAAATTCAGTTAATTAATGGCTCTGGGTTGGGAGTGGAAAATCGGCTTTCCCCAAGAGCTGTAACTGGAATGTTGATGGCTATTCAAAGGTGTTTGCAAACCTCTAGGTGGTTTGTAGCTGACTTATTTCCGGTTTCTGGTTATGATCAGGGTACTTTGAGAGACCAGTCTCGGAATATTCCCCAGGGTTCAGTGGTTAAAACAGGTACTCTTAATGATGTAATTGCTTTAGCTGGAGTAATTCCGACTCAGGAACAGGGTTTGGTTTGGTTTACGATGATTAACCGTAGCCCCTATTGGGAAGCGACACGAGCCGAGCAAGATAAATTTTTACAGGAATTAGTGAATCAGTGGGGTATTGTTCTGTCACCTCCGGCTATTACTCCTAAGATAAATGGTAATAAGTTAGGTTTGGGCGCGAGTAATCGGAATGAAATTATTAAGGAATATTGATACTCCCAAAACTTCACGGCGGGAATTCTTAAGCAATCGAAAATTAGACTCTTAAAGGTATTATCAAACTGCCTCTCCTAACTCCCTTAGGAGAAAATCTCAAGATTATTGATACTTTTCTCAGAATATTATCTCCACCATTAATCTCGGCATTCACTAATAAGTTATAAATACTAATCCTCCCTTTTTCCGGCTGTGGTAGACAAATACTCCAAAAAGGGCATAAGTAGGAGATTTTTGATTAACTCTTGTTGGCATCAATATAATTTACTTCGCCTTCTTTTTTTAAACATATTGCTACTTCTTATAGAGAGGTAAATAAATCTTTTCAATCAGATGTAGAAAAATTTTTGAGATTGGGTATTATTAATCCAAGGTTGCTCCCAAGAATCCCCACCAATTTCCACACCACATAAATCGCTTCGTGCTTCCAGAATCAATTTTGAATAACTGTCCCTAACTTCTCTTAACCTTAAAATTAAATTACCCTGCATAGTATCCCGACATAAAAATATTAACCCCTTTGCTGAAGGAGCTCGCAAAGGCGTACCAGAAAGGTTTGTCCTAGCAGTCAACTCTACTTCAAACTTGTCATTTTTTGCCTGCATTTGCCATTCTCCCCAAGGCTGAATTTGCCAATTTACCTGAGAATTCCATGGCACAAACTCATAAAACTTCCCTTGGTAATGAATTCCCACCATTGCCACTTCTTCCATCCACCACAATAATCCTCGTTTACCACCACCAGCAGTTAAAGCTAAATCTGATTGATCATAGAAACTATTACAATTAACCCAAAACCATTTTTTAGGGAAAGCTCCACCCCAATTTTTCTCGCTGTAGGCGGGGGCATTTGTAAATTTATAGGTATGGCCATTCCATTCTATCCAGCCTGTAGACAGGCCATGAGCCATTAGTATTTGCCATCCAGGTTCAAATATTGGTAAGAATGAAAGCCACCCTGCAGTTGATTGTTGGGGTGCGTCTGGGTTGCCCCAACCATAAATAGGTTGGGTTTCATATTCCCAACGACAGTAATTATTTGTTCCTGGGTCCGAAAGAATTCCTTGATGCCAGATAGCAGTAGCTTGATATCCTTGTTTGACTTGAGTATTGAATACCGCTGGGTCTAGATATCCGGGGCGACCTTTTAAGTTTGTTTGTCCCCAATGACCTAATTCCAGGGCTTCTGGTGTAGCCCAAAATTTTTTGACATCTGGGAAGGTACGACAGATATATTGGTCATTTGGACCTAGTATTTGAGCGCCTCCTCCACTATGAGGTTGACCACCTATAGGGTCTTCTATGGAGTACATAAAGGCGAAGGTTTGTTTTTCTTCTGGTAAGGTGACTCGGTAGTACCAACCTTCAAAGAAACGGCGATCGCTGCCATCCCAGTGATAACCACTATGGGGTGTTTGTAGAGGATATGTTGTCACGACTGCAAATATTCATAAATAATTTTGACATCTCCAGGGGTTGAAACACCCTGGATTCTTTGGTTAGTCCACCGCCAATGGGACGGGGCGTAAAAATGTGCGGAATTTACTTCCGCACCTAGCCCCTCATAAATCCACATTTCCTTAAAGTCAACAGACTCCTAAACTCCTCGACATAATAGACCGAAATCTAGCTGTGAGTTTACTTTTTTTGTTAGCTTTCACGAGTGGTTTTACTCAAGATGTTAGAGTAATCTTCTCGCTGCTCTAGCTGTATTACTTGCTTTTCGGGCCGAATACGGAGCCAACAGCCGTCGTAGGAAATTAAGTCCCCGTCTCCTGTCCGCCCGAATTTCGCCGTACTAGCAATCTTGTCATGGCGACAAACCTTGTTTTTTATTCCTATAGTATAGGATAGTAAAACTTCGCTCCGGGCTAAAGCCCGCGTGTCGTTATTCAACCAGCCGTTAAAACAGGCGCTGCGTAATTCCTCCCGGCATTTTTCATATTTACTAATTTTTGATAGTTTAATAGTTTATTTTTTGAGCATAAGGCGTTTTGGTGAATATTTTTAGCTTTGTGCCCAAATCCAACTAGAGAATATTAGTCCTGCATAGTAATGGTAGGATATTAGCTTTTGAGTAATAAACTTCAGTTTGTGGAAATAAATTGTAGCTAGAATTTTCTAGATACAAGTAGAATTACGGAAACTATGGTTAGAATTGAACTGATCTAAATATGCCTGGTGCATCAAAAATATATAAAATTAGGAAGGTTCATGACTGACCCACAACTGCGACCAATAGGAACTTATGAAACAGGAATTTTCGACGAGAGTGCTGCCGAAATTCCAGCTTACGACCCTAATACACAAAGGCTATTTATTGTCAAGGCAAATGAAGCAGCTATAGATGTATTAGATATTAGTAATCCCAACAACCCCACCTTAATCAATCAAATCAATGTTTCCCCTTTTGGTGCCATTGCTAATAGTGTTGCAGTTAACCAAAATGGCATTGTAGCAGCAGCGATCGAAGCTGACGTTAAACAAGACCCCGGTACTGTTGCCTTCTTTAATACAGATGGCGAGACCCTCACACAAGTAACCGTGGGTGCATTACCAGATATGCTCACCTTTACTTCAGATGGCACAAAAGTCGTAGTGGCCAATGAAGGAGAGCCCAACGACGACTACAGCAACGACCCAGAAGGTTCGGTCAGTATTATTGACATTTCTGGTGGAGTAGAAAATTTAACTCAGGCAGATGTCTCTACTGCTGATTTTACTGCTTTTATTGGTCGAGAAGAGGAATTACGAAACAAAGGTGTTCGCATCTATGGCCTTGATGCAAATGCAGCCCAAGACCTCGAACCAGAATTTGTCGCTGTTTCTCCTGATGACACCACAGCATTTGTCACTCTTCAAGAAAATAATGCTGTAGCAGTTGTAGATATCAACAATGCAAGCATTGTAGACATTCTACCATTGGGAGAAAAAGATTACAGTCGTGGTCTACCTACTCTGACAGCATTTGAATTTTCCAATTTGCCAGTTGTGGGTACAACTGAAGCAGGTCAAGAAATCATACTAGGTGGTTTATCTGGACTCTGGTTTGAAGGTGAAAACGAAGACGGCAACCTGCAATTTGTCACCGTACCAGATCGCGGCCCCAATGGCGCACCCACAGATGTAGACAACGACGGTGATAACGAAAGACCATTTGCACTGCCAGACTATCAAGCCAGAATTATCCGGTTTGAACTAGACGAAAGCACTGGCAATATTGAAATCACCGAACAAATTCCCCTCACCAGGGAAGACGGAACAAGCCCGATCACAGGTTTACCTAATATTCCAGGAATAGACGAAGAACCTGTAGACTTATCTGGCAACCTCCTAGAATACGACCCCTTTGGTGCAGACCTCGAAGGTATTGTCATTAATGATGACGGTACTTACTGGACTGTAGACGAATATCGCCCTGCTATCTACCACTTTGATGTTGATGGCTCACTCATAGACCGCTTTGTACCTGAAGGAACAGCAGACCTCGCAGGAGAAACAGAGGGCACTTTTGGCACAGAAACTTTGCCTGCGGAATATTCTAACCGTCGCCGTAACCGTGGTTTTGAAGCTATAGCTTTGGATACAGATGAAGACATTCTCTACAGCTTTATTCAAACACCTTTAGCAAACCCAGACCGCACAGTTTCCGACGAGTCCAGTGTTATCCGGATGTTAGGTATAGATCCAACCACTGGAGAACCTGTAGCAGAATATGTCTACCTCCTAGAAAAACCAACTATAGACCCAGATAACGGTAGTCTATTAGTTGATAAAATGGGAGATGCTGTCTACATTGGCGATGATAAATTCTTAGTTGTAGAAAGAGATTCCTCCGTTACACCTACAGGCAAAAAATTTATATTTGAGATTGACCTCAAAGGTGCAACCAACTTACTCGCTAACAACGCACCCGAATTACCAGACGGCACCACTCTAGAACAATTAACTGCAGATGAGTTAGCAGCATTAGACATTCAAGCAGTTAATAAAACAAAAGTAACTAACCTACCTTCAATTGGTTATCTTGCCGGAGACAAGGTAGAAGGTCTGGCATTATTACCAGAATCAGATGATGGAGAATTCCGGTTAGCGGTACTTAACGACAATGATTTTGGTCTTTTGGATGAACAAATTCCTGGTGATGGTACTGTACCCCTTAATCCCGATCCAGTGCCAGTATCTCTAGGTGTGATTGATTTCTCAACAGTAAGTAATCAAATTGACCCTAGCGACCGCGATGGTGGCATCAATCTAGGCAACTGGCCTATTTCAGGGCTATTGCTACCAGATAGTATTGCCTCCTTCGTCGTAGACGGTGAAACCTATTATGTCACAGCAGATGAAGGAGATGACAGAGAATATGACGGTCTAAACGAAGCAGTGCGGGTGGGAGATGAAGAATATGTAATCGACCCCGATGTTTTCGACGTAGATGCACTAGAAGATGATGCTGCCATAGGTCGTCTAACGGTGACAAATCAAAACGGCGATATTGATGGTGATGGCGACTTTGACAAAATTTTTGCTTCTGCAGGTCGGTCTTTTAGTATTTGGGATGCAGCGGGGAACCAAGTATTTAACAGTGGCGACAGTATAGAACGAATTACTGCAGACCTGCTCCCAGATAACTTCAACTCAGACCGAGACGAAAACACTTTCGATACTCGAAGTGACAATGGTGGTCCGGAACCAGAAGCTCTAACTACTGGAGTTTTGGACGATACAACCTATGTTTTTCTGGGTCTCGAACGCATGGGAGGCATTATGGTTTATGATGTCAACAACCCCAGTAGTCCTGACTTTGTGCAATACATTAATAACCGCGATTTCTCTGTTGAATTCGATGTCGATGAAGAAGGAGACCCAGCTCCTACTCCAGAACAATTGTCAGCAGTAGGAGATTTAGCACCGGAAGGGCTTGTTTTTATCCCTCCAGAAGATAGCCCCAATGACGAAGCGTTATTAGTAGTTGCGAACGAAATTAGTGGTACTACTACTATTTATGAGTTTAGCCCCAACCAAAATATTGAAGGAACTGCCAGAGCGGATAACCTGGAAGGTGGTACAGGTAATGACCTTGTTGATGGTCTCGGTGGTAATGATACTCTGAGTGGTCTTGGTGGTAGCGATACTGTCATTGGTGGTAATGGTGATGATAATATTAATGGCAACCGTGGTGATGACCGCGTTATCGGTGGTAATGGCGATGACCGCGTTAATGGCGGTTATGAGAACGATACCGTCATTGGTGGTAATGGCGATGATATTTTAATTGGTCGTCTTGGTAACGACCGACTTTTAGGAGGTAATGACGATGATAATCTTGATGGTGGTCAAGGTCGCGATCGCCTCAATGGTGGCAGTGGTGATGATATTCTCACTGGTGGAGCTAGTATTGACCGTTTTATCTTTGCTGCTCCAGAAGAATTTAGTGACGCTAACTTAGGTGTGGATGAAATCACAGATTTTAACCCCGGTCAAGATTTGATTCTGCTTGACTTGAGGGTGTTTGCAGAAATTGAAACTGTATCTGGAGAGACTATTGACGAAGATGAGTTTGCTGTGGTAAGTAGTAACGGTGATGCTGCCAATAGTGAGGCTACAATAGTTTACAACTCTAATAATGGCGCTCTATTTTATAATGCTAATGGTAGCGCTGCTGGTTTTGGAGATGGCGGTCAATTTGCAATTTTGACTGATGCTCCCACTTTAACTGCTGAGGATTTGATTATTAGATAGTAGTAGACTTACGCAGCTAAAATTTTAGGTTAGGGCATTTATAAATGCTCTAACTCATTCACAGAGGACTTCAGAGTTATGACTAAAAAATAAGGTCTCAAGCCTCCCCTTTTAAGGGGATGAAAAAAAATAAACTTCAGTATTTCAAGCCTCTGGGTTTAGCCAGAGGTACTGTTAACTGATAACTGTTAACTAATAACTGTTAACTGATAACTGAAATGACTTGCTAGTAGCGCTATATAGAACCCATTTGGGATCTATGATTGGGAGTGTGGGAACTGTGGGGAGATGGGGGCATTTTTCTATTACTGGTATAATTACCATCTTGATTTTTTAATGGTGCAAATAAAGGATATATACAGTGTAAGAATTTCAGCTTTTCGTTCATATCTCTTTTTTAAGATTTCCATCCGCCAACTCACCCCCTGGCAATGACAAGTGTGAGTAAGCTTCCTACAAATTATATTACAGCGATTTTAAAAGCGATGGCAATTTTAGCTTATGTAACTGATGCAGGGGTAGTATATGGATACGATCGCTATCAGAATGGTTTCGCTTTCTTCTGGTTTAGAATTAATCATTTACTTCGGCAACAGAAACTAAGAGATTGTAAGAGGATTTTTTATCACGAAAAATCTCAATTTATTCGTGCTTGTACTGATTATGAGGAGGCAATTAATAACCATAATCAA
>JAAUYJ010113105.1_pt1 | contig 18245 bp, 19 predicted proteins | sample 7278031 | NCBI WGS metagenome assembly JAAUYJ01 (sample SAMN14350222, study PRJNA611818) | marine sediment metagenome | isolation source: surface marine sediment (1.8m) | place: French Polynesia: Moorea | collected 2018-08 | reverse complement strand
TTCTTGTCGAGGAAGCGCTCGAAGACCTCGGCCGCGGTCAGGCGCTCCAGGATCGCGCGCTTGCCGTTCACCGTGAAGTCGGTGCGGTTGTGGATCGATTCGATGCGCTCCTGGATCCAGGCCTTCTGCGCCGGATCCTGGATGTGCATGTACTCGACGCCAATCGTGTCGCAGTAGGTCTCGCGCACCGCCTTCATGATCTCGCCCAGGGTCGCGGTCTCGAGCCCGAGGACGTTGTTGATGAAGATCGGCCGGCCCATGTCGCGTTCGGTGAAGCCGTAGGTCTTGGGGTCGAGCTCCGGATGCGGCTCGATCGGCTTCAGGCCCAGGGGATCGAGGTCGGCCTCCAGGTGGCCGCGCACGCGGTAGGCGCGGATCAGCATCAGGGCGCGGATCGAATCGAGGGTCGCGGCACGGATGTCGGCGGCGGTGATTTCGCGTCCCTCGGTGAGCGCCGTCGCGACCGCCGCGGTGCCGTTGCCGCCGTCGACGCCGGCGCCGCGCGCGCGCTGCAGCTCCTCGAGCAGGGCGCGCGCCTCCTCGTCGAGATCGCCGAAGAAGGACCGCCAACCCGGATCGACGGCACTCGGGTTGGCCAGGAAGCTCTGGTAGAGATCCGCGATCGCCGCGGCGTTCGGATCGGAGATAAGTTGGTTCGTCATGGCTCCGTGCCTTCGCTTGTCCGCCGCGACCCCGCTCAGCCGAGGCCGACCTCGGCCGGCCGGGTCGGAGCGCTATGCGTTCATCGCCTTCAACATGGCGCTGCCCATGCCCGCCGGCGACTCCGAGACTTCGATCCCGGCCGACCTGAGCGCCTCGATTTTGTCGCCGGCGCCGCCCTTGCCGCCGGCAATGATGGCGCCGGCGTGGCCCATGCGGCGGCCCGGCGGCGCGGTCAGACCGGCGATGAATCCGACCATCGGCTTCTTGCTCTTCGAGGCCCGATAGAATTCGGCGGCCTCTTCCTCGGCGGTGCCGCCGATCTCGCCGATCATGATGATGCCCTCGGTCTTGTCGTCGGCGAGGAAGAGGTCGAGGCAATCGATGAAGTTCGTGCCGTTGACCGGGTCGCCGCCGATGCCGATGCAGGTGGTCTGGCCGAGGCCGGCGGCCGTGGTCTGGGCCACCGCCTCGTAGGTCAGCGTGCCCGAGCGCGAGACCACGCCGATCCTTCCGGCCTGACAGATGTGACCGGGCATGATGCCGATCTTGCACTCATCTGGCGTGATGAGCCCCGGGCAATTGGGCCCGATCAGCCGGGTCTGCGAGCCCGACAGGGCGCGCTTGACCTTGACCATGTCGATCACCGGGATGCCCTCGGTGATGCAGACCACGAGCCCGATCCCGGCGTCGATGGCCTCGAGCATGGCGTCCGCGGCGAAGGGCGGCGGCACGTAGATCACGCTCGCATCCGCTTCTGTCTCGCGCACCGCATCGGCCACGGTGTCGAAGACCGGCAGATCCAGGTGCGTCGTGCCGCCCTTACCCGGCGTGATGCCGCCGACCATGTTGGTGCCGTAAGCGATCGCCTGCTCGGAATGAAAGGTGCCCTGCGCGCCGGTGAAGCCCTGGCAGATGACCTTGGTGTCTTTATCGACGAATATCGACATCTAGGCTGCCTCCCGCACCGCGCCGACCACCTTCTCGGCCGCGTCTGCCAAGTCGTCGGCCGAGACGATCGGCAGACCCGAGTCGGCCAGGATCTTCTTGCCGAGGTCGACGTTCGTGCCCTCCAAGCGCACCACCAAGGGCACCTGCAGCTGGACCTCGCGGGCCGCGGCGACCACGCCCTCGGCGATGATGTCGCAGCGCATGATGCCGCCAAAGATGTTGACCAGGATGCCCTTAACGTTCGGATCCGACAGGATGATCTTGAAGGCTTCGGTGACCCGTTCCTTGGTCGCGCCGCCGCCGACGTCCAGGAAGTTGGCCGGCTCGCCGCCATAGAGCTTGATGATGTCCATTGTGGCCATGGCGAGGCCCGCACCGTTGACCATGCAGCCGATGTCGCCGTCGAGCTTGATGTAGTTGAGTTCGTGTCGCGCGGCCTCGAGCTCGGCCGGATCTTCCTCGTCCTCGTCGCGCATGTCGGCGACGTCCTTGTGGCGGTAGAGCGCGTTGTCGTCGAAGTTGATCTTGGCGTCCAGCGCCATCACGCCGCCGGCGCCGGTGACGACCAGCGGGTTGATCTCAACGATCGAGGCGTCGAGCTCCTGGTAGGCGCGGTACATGGCCATGAGGAACTTGACCGCGGTTCCGACCGCCTTGCCCTCGAGGCCGAGACCGAAGGCGATCTTGCGCGCCTGGTAGGGCATCATGCCGATCGCCGGATCTACCGCCTCCTTGAGGATTTTCTCGGGGTGCTTCGCCGCCACCTCCTCGATGTCCATGCCGCCCTCGGAGGAAGCCATGACCGTGACACGGCTGCTCGCCCGATCGAGCAGCATGCCGAGATAGAGCTCGCGCGCGATATCGCAGCCTTCCTCGATGTAAAGCCGCTTGACCTCTTTGCCGGCGGCGCCGGTCTGCTTGGTGACCAGCGTGTGCCCGAGCATCTTGCGCGCGTTGTCGCGCACCTCGTCCAGCGATTGGCAGAGCCTGACCCCGCCCTGGCCGTCCGGATCGTCCTTGAAACGCCCGGCGCCGCGGCCGCCGGCGTGGATCTGCGACTTGACCACCCAAGGCGGGCCGCTCAAGTCGCGGGCGACGTTCTCGGCTTCTTCCGGTGTGAAGGCGACGCCGCCTTGCGGCACCGTGACGCCGAATTTGGCCAGAAGCCCCTTAGCCTGATACTCGTGGATGTTCATGTGAAACCGTTCGCCGTTATCTGATCGTGTTACATCTGCTCGTGTTAGTGGAGAACGGGACTGCGTCACCCCCTCCGCATCGCTCCCGACGGAGCCGTCTCCCAGAGCCGTGTTCGGCAGCCCAGATGGCTAGAAAAAGGCCGGCCGCGCGCCCTCACCCACAGTGGCGGCGCTAGATTAACACCCTATTGAGGCAAGGCAATGACTTGGCACGGCCGGGACCCGGGCCGGCCCCCGGCCCGCCCATCCCGGCCGCCGGTTCGGGCCGCCGCGCAAAAGCCGCGACTAGCGTCTGGCCTTCTTGGCCACCTTCTTGGCGGTCTTGGCCTTGCTCGCCGCCTGGCTGCGCAGCCGCTTGCAGGTCTCGACCAGACCCCGCACGGCGCCCACCGAATGATTGAACATCTTCTTCTCGGTCGCGCTCAGCTGCAGCTCGACGATTCGCTCCACGCCACCCGCGCCGATCACCACCGGGACGCCGACATAGAGGTTCTTCACGCCGTACTCGCCCTTCAGGAAGGCGGCGCAGGGCAGCACGCGCTTCTTGTCCTTGAGGTAGGACTCGGCCATGGCGATGGCCGCGGAGGCCGGCGCGTAGAAGGCCGAGCCGGTCTTCAGCAATCCGACGATCTCGGCGCCGCCGTCGCGGGTGCGCTGCACGATCTCGGTCAGGCGCTTCTTGGTGATCCAGCCCATCTTGACCAAGTCCGGCAAGGCGATACCGGCAACTGTGGTGTAACGCTCCATCGGCACCATGGTGTCGCCGTGCCCGCCGAGCACGAAGGCGCTCACGTCCTCCACCGAGACGCTGAGTTCCTCGGCCAGGAAATGGCGAAAACGCGCCGCATCCAGGACGCCCGCCATGCCCACGACCTTGTTGGGCGGCAGGCCGCTCTCCTGCTGCAGCACCCAGACCATGGCGTCCAGGGGGTTGGTGATGCAGATCACGAAGGCGCCCGGGCAGTAGCGCTTTATGCCGGCGCCGACCTGCTGCATGACCCGGGTGTTGATCTCCAGGAGGTCGTCGCGGCTCATGCCCGGCTTGCGCGGGATGCCGGCTGTGACGATGACCACGTCCGCGCCCTTGAGCGCGGCGTAGCGGTTGGCGCCGGCCAGGCTCGCATCGAAGCCCTCGACCGGGCCCGATTGCGCGAGGTCGAGAGCCTTGCCGTCCGGCACACCCTCGACGATGTCGAACAGGACGACGTCGCCGAGCTCCTTGAGGCCGATGAGATGGGCCAGGGTACCGCCGATGGCGCCGGCCCCGACGAGCGCAATTTTCTTGCGAGCCATATGAATTCCCCCCTTTCGCGACCGATTTGCCCGGTCCGTCTAGAGCATGCGTGGGTAGTTACTCCTAATCACCGGCAGGGGCAAGACGAGGAGCGAATTGTGGACCGAAATCGAGCGGGGAAGGCCGCCCCGCAGCGTTCACCGCAGATGCTCCAGCCCCAGATACTCCTGCGACCTCATCTCCTGCAGGCGGCTGACGGTGCGCTCGAACTCCTTGGCGCCGTCGCCGCTGGGATAGAGCTGCTCGGGCGGCGCGTCGGCGGCGATCACCAGCTTGACCCGGTGCTCGTAGAGCGCGTCGATCAGGGTCATAAAGCGTCGCGCCACGTCGCGCTTCTCCGGGCCCAGCTTGGGCACGCCCGCTAGCACCATCGTGTGGTACTCGGCGGCCAGCATCAGGTAGTCGCCGGCGCCGAGCGGCTGCTCGCAGAGCTCGGCGAAGCTGTAGCGCACGACCCCGCGGGCGGTGAGCGGGATCGGCAGCACGCGGCCCTTGAACTCGATCTCGCCGCTGCAGGGCTCGGCCCCCACGGTGAGCTCCGCAAATGCCCGGTCCAGGGCCTGGTCGGCGCGCCGGCCGAGGGGCGCGTGATAAGCCGAGATGTCCTTGATGCGCCGCAGCCGGTAGTCGCGGCCGCTGTCGAGCTGCAAGACGTCGAGCCGCTCCTTCATCAGGTCGATGAAGGGCAGGAACTGCTCGCGCTGCAGGCCGCCGCTGTAGAGCTCGTCCGGCGGCCAGTTCGAGGTCGCCACCACCACGACGCCGAGCTCGAACAGCGCGGCGAACAGCCGGCCCAGAATCATGGCGTCCGCCACGTTGACAACGTGGAACTCGTCGAAGCAGAGCAGCCAGGTCTCGCCGGCCAGGTCGCCGGCCAGCTCCGGCAGAGGGTCGGCCTTGGTGCCCTTGGTCTCCTGACGCCAGCCGTGCAGCCGTTCGTGCACCTCCTGCATGAAGGCGTGGAAGTGCACCCGCCGCTTCGATTTGACGGGCGCGGTGGCGAAGAAGAGGTCCATCAGCATCGATTTGCCGGTGCCGACGCCGCCGTAGACGTAGAGCCCCTGGGGCGGGTCGACCCGCCGGCGGCCGAGGCCGAGCCGCTCTTTCCAGCCGCCGCGGCCGCTTTCCGGCGAATAGTGGTTGAGCGCGTGGTGCAGGCTCTGCAGCTTCTCGGCGGCGAGCTGCTGGCCCGAATCGGGCGTAAGCAGGCCGTCGCGTCGCCGGGCCCGATAGGACCAGAGCGGGCCCTTGGGGTCCGGCTCAGCGGCAGGTTTTGGCTCGGTCGAAGCAGGCGCGGAGGACGGCATCGCGACCGTCTCGGTCGTTAGGAGCTAGCCCGGAAACCCTGACTCAGAAATGGTAATAGGCGCTGAACAGCAGGTCGTGCGAGAGGTAATCGTCGGATTCGATCGATTCGCCGGCCGTCAGCCGGCCCGTCGAAACCTCGCCCAGGTTGATGAAACGGTACATGAACTCGGCCGACCAGCTCTCGGCGAAGCGCCAGTTCACGCCGATCAGCCCGCCGTACACGATGTTGTCCTGGTCCTCTTGCTCCTGGCGCTGGAACTGATTGCCGAGATTGGTCCTCTGCGTCGAGGCCTGATGCTGGGCCCAGCCCGCGGAGAAGCCGACGAAGGGGGTGACCGAGGAGCTGTTTCGCCATTCGAGGATCGCGTTGATGATGGCCTGCGTCGTGCCGACGTCGACCTCGTAGTCGATCGTCGGCGGCCCCAGATCCTTCACGTCCAGGTCGAAGCGCACCCGCTGGCCGGCCTCGACCTCGACCCGCGCCGGGAAGTTGTAGAAGCGCCAGCCGATGACGCCGGCGCCGCCGGCCACCTCGTCGTCGTTGTTCTCGACGATCCGCGCGCCGTTGAAGCCGCGCGCCTTGACGCTTTGCATCTTGCCGAAAGAGCCGATGAAGCGCGGGCCCATGTAAAGGCCGGCTTCCTTGGGTTTGGAGCTCTGGGCCATCGCGGCGCCGCTCGCCATCACAATCCCGCCAAGGACAAGACCGATGAGCGAACCACGAAGCGACATCTAAGCTTCCCCCCGAACTTCTCGCAGGCCATTGCGGCCCGCTAGATGGCGCCCATCTCCGGGCCCGACTCTGGACGCCAAGCTACGTCATTTAATGCATCACTGCCGGCAAAAGTCGAGATTTTTGTCCTGCTTGGCCCGTGGCGGCACCGCTTTCCCACGGTCCTGTGGCCTCAGCGCCCGCCCGAGACCCGCAGCACCGCACCGGTGACGTAGGAGGCCGCATCGGACAGCAGCCACAGGACCGCCTCGGCGATCTCCTCCGCCTCGCCGGCGCGGCCCATCGGCACCAGATGGGCCAAGCGCTCGGCCCGGTCCGGCAGGCCGGAAGAAGCGTGGATCTCGGTGTTGATCAGACCCGGCGCCACGGCGTTCACCCGGATGCCGTCCTCCGCGAGCTCCTTGGAAAGGCCCACCGTCAGGCTGTCGATCGCGCCCTTGGTGGCGGCGTACCAGACGTATTCGCCGGGGCTGCCGAGCGCCGCCGCGACCGAGGAGATGTTCACGATTCCGCCGCCCGGCCCGCCGTGCCGGGTCGAGATGCGCCGCACCGCGGCCCGGGCGCAGAGGATGGCGCCGGTCACGTTGATGTCCACCGCGCGGCGGATGGCGTCGGCCTCGGCCTCGTCGAGCCGGCTGATCCGCCCGGTGACCCCGGCGTTGTTGACCAGCGCGGTGAGCGGGCCGAGCTGGCCCTGGGCGGTTTCGAACAGGCGCTCGACCTCCTCGTCCTGCGCAACATCCGCCTGGACCGCGAGCGCCTTGCCGCCCGCCTCGGCGATCTCCGCCACCACCTGCTCCGCGGCCTCGGCGTCGCGCTGGTAGTTGACGCAGACGGCGTAGCCGCGGCCCGCGGCCAGCCGCGCCGTCGCGGCCCCAATCCCACGGCCGCCGCCGGTGATCATCATGACTCCGGACATCGCCCTTCCCTCTCGTCGATTGCCGGCCGCAGTCTAGGGCGTGGTGGACAACGAGGAAACCGAGCGGGCGCCGTCGGACGGCCACAGCGTCACGCGTAACCGTCCTCCAGCGGATAGTCGGAAAGGACCAGCGGGCCGTCGGCGCGGATCCACACCGGCTGCTCGAGCTTGACCCCCTCGCGGCCGCCAACGGCGCCGACGTAGCACTCGACGCAGACGATCATGTCCTCTTCGAAGACGCCGTCGTAGGCGCCCCACTCGGCGTCCTCGGGATACCAGATCAGCGGGTACTCGACGCCGAGGCCGCAGCCGTGCGCCACGTCGGCGTAGCGGTTGGGCAGGCAGTCGTCGGGCAGCTGGAAGGCCTTCTCGGCGTACTCGAGGAAGCCCAGGCCCGGCCGCAGCAGCGCGACGTTGTGCGCGAGCTGGCGGCGCGCCAGGTCGTAGAGCCGGCGCTGGTCGTCGTCGGGCCGCCCCTCGCCGATCACCCAGCTGCGCGAGATGTCGTTGTAGAAGCCCATCGGGCCGATCATGTCGGTGTCGAAGGAGAGCATGTCGCCGGCCTGCATGACCCGCTCCGAGGTCTCCTGGAACCAGGGGTTGGTGCGCGGACCCGAGGTCAGGATGCGGGTCTCGGGATACTCGCCGCCGCGCGCCAGGCTCTCGCGCAGCAGCAGGCCGAGGGCATCGCACTCGCGCAGACCTGGCGCAATGGCCGCGCGCATGGCGGCGACGCTCGCCTCGCAGGCGCGCAGCGAGGCCACGAAGGCGCGGATCTCCTCCACCGACTTGATCGCCCGCGCGCGCTCAAGGACCGGCTTGGCGTCGACCACCTTCAGGCCCACGGCCTCCAGCGCGCGCACCGCCAGCAGGTCGGCGCGGTCGATGGCCAGGCGCGCGCCGGCGCCGCCGTGGCGGCGCAGCAGGTCGGCGATCTCAGCCGCCCAGCGCCGCGCCATCTCCTCCTGGCGCGGCCCCACCATCATGTAGTCGAAGGCGAGCGACGGCCGAATCTCGTCGATGGTCTCCAGGCCGCGGCTGAGGTGCGCGGCGCTCGGCAGCTCGAACAGCACCGTCGGCCCCGATGCCGCCACAAAGGCGTAGCGGCAGAGGTTGTGCATGGTCCAGACCTGCATGTTGCGGCTGCCGGTGGCGTAGCGCAGGTTCACGGGATCGACGATCACGACGGCCGCCAAGTCCTCGTCCGCGAGCAGCGCCTTGAGCCGCGCCAGCCTGTGGGCGCGGATCGCCGCCTCGTCGATCGGCGCCGTCTCCTTCAGCAGCCCGTCCATGCGCTCGCTTCCCTCTTCGCCTTCGCCCTCTTGAACCGCTCTTCGGACCCACGATTCAGTGACTCCGCGGCGCCTGCGCGGCAATCTCCTATGTTGAACCGCGTTCGCCGGTCGCGGAAGGAGGAATGCGCGCCATGACTCTAACTCTCTACGAACGCCTCTGCGCCGACGACCGCCGGCCCAGCCCGTTCTGCTGGCGGTCGCGGCTCGCCCTCGCACACAAGGGGCTCACGCCCGAGTTCTGCGCGATCAAGTTCACCGAGGCCGAGCAAATCGCCTTCAGCGGCCAAGGCCAGGTACCGGTACTGGTGGACGACGACCGCGTTGTCTCGGACAGCTGGCAGATCGCCTGCTACCTCGAAGAGGCCTATCCCGAGGCGCAGAGCCTGTTCGGCGGCGCCGGCGGCCGCGAGCTCGCCCGCTTCCTGAACCACTGGACCGACAGCCGCCTGCAGCGCGCGCTCTCGCCGATCCTGGCGCCGTCGATGCTCGAGATCGTCCACCCGGACGATCGCGCCCACTACCGCGAGACGCGCGAGGTCAAGTACGGCATGCCTCTGGCCGAGCTGCGCGCCGAGCGGCCGCGCCACCGCGCAGCCCTGCAGCCGGTGCTCGAGCCGCTGCGGCTGCGCCTGGGCGAGAGCCCGTACCTTTGCGGCGCAGCGCCCGCGTACGGCGACTACCTGGTCTTCGCCGAGTTCCAATGGGCCCGCTGCGCCGACCCCGAGGACATGCTGGACGTGTCGGACAGGGCGATCCGCGACTGGCGCGGGCGCATGCTCGAGCTGTTCCACGGCCTGGCGCGCAGCGTGCCGGCTTTCGACAGCGCCGCATGACGGTTTCGGCGCTAGCTACCGAAATAGCTACCAAGTCTTTTGATTTGACCCGAGGCTACTGCGCTGCCGCGGCCGTCTCCGGCGCGAAAGCCCGCTCCATCTCGGCACGGATTCGAACGGGTTCGGCCGACTCGTCGAGCGCCACGTCGGCGCGGGTGACGACCGCGCCCGCGGCGACGTCACGCGTCAGGTCCACGCCGTGGGCCAGGCCGAGCGGCAGGGCGCCGGCCGCCAAGCTGTCGGCCGCCGGCATGAGCCGGCCCCAGACCCTGTAGCCGCCCTCGCCGTCGAGCGTCTCGCCGGCCACGAGGTCGCGTTTGGCGACCGCCACCACGTCGCCCCTGAAGCCGGTCGCCGCGCCGGTCGCCTCGCCGCGCAGGGCGGCGCTCAGCACCGAGATGCCGAGCTCCAGGCCGATCAGATGGAACGGCTTGTAGGTGGCGCTGTACCTGCCGCTCGCGTCGGTCACCAGGCCGTACTCGGCGAAGCAGCGCTCGACGTAGTCCGAAGGCGCCTCGAACACCACGTAGACGCCCCAGCGCAGGTCGCGCTCGACATCGCGGCCGTCGCGCTCGAGACTCGAGATCACCTCGACCTGGCCCTTGTGATGCAGCGTGCCTCCCTCGTTCTCGGGCCGCAGCACACTGGGCAGGGCGTCGACGCCGCAGGGCGGGAAGACCAGGCCGCCGGGCGCCGGCGTCAGGCCGGTGGCGTTGGCCACCGCGGCCATCTCGATCGCCGACTTGGTGCCGTCGATGAAGGAGTTGAACATCTGCGGGTTCATGCCGCCCGCGGCCGCGCGCTCCGGCGCGATGCCGTAGTGGCCCCACACGGTCTCGGGCGTCGAGGCGTGGAACGCGGGCAGGTACTTGGTGCCCTTGCCGGCGGCCACGACCTCGAAGCCCGCGGCGCGCGCCCAGTCGACCAACTCGCAGATCATCGCCGGCTGGTCGCCGTAGGCCAGAGAATAGACCAGCCCGGCGCGTTCGAACTCGCGCGCGATCAGCGGCCCGGCCAAGACGTCGGCCTCGACGTTGACCATGACCAGGTGCTTGCCGGCCGCGCAGCAGGCGCGGGCGTGCGCAAGACCCGCGGGCGGATGGCCGGTGGCCTCGATCACCACCTCGATCCCGTCGGCCGCGATCAGCGCCGCGCTGTCTTCGGTGACGTGGGTCGCACCCTTTTCAAGGGCCTCGCCGAAGGAGCGCGCACCGACCGCCTCCGCAGGCCAGCCCGTGGTCGCGAGCGCCTGATAGGCGCGTTCGACGTCGAGGTCGGCCACGGCCATGAGGTGAAGGCCGGGCGTGGTGCGCGCCTGGGCCAGGAACATGGTGCCGAACTTGCCGGCGCCGATCAGGCCGACGCGGACCGGCCGTCCGCTTGCGGCGCGTTCTTGCAGGAGCCGGTAGAGGTTCATCCCGTCACTCGGCCGCCGTCTGCTGGTGCTCCACCAGTTCCATCAAGCAATCGTCGGGCAGGGGCTCGATCGGCGTGAAGTCGCGGTGCGCGACCCAAGGCTTTCGGGCGAACTTGCGGATGTGGTTGGAGCACTCGCAGAGACTCAGATAGACGATGGTCCGGCTCCAGGGGCTGATGTTGGGCGCGCTGGCGTGCACCAGGCAGGAATGGAACATCAGCACCGAGCCCGCCGGGCCGGTCGGCGCCACGATGCCGCCCTCGTCGGCCAGCCGGGTGATGGTCTCCCGGCTCAGCGCCCAGAGCGGATAGCTGGTGGTCTCCAGGTCGTGGCCGGCCGGCAGCACGCCAAGCCGGTGGCTCTTCGGGATGAACATCAGCGGGCCGTTCACGGCGGTCACCTCGTCGAGGAACAAGGCGATGTTCATGGCCCGCGGCTCGGGCATGTCGTCTTCGCGCTGCCAGGTGCCGTAGTCCTGGTGCCACTGCCAGATCTCGCCCTCGAAGGCGGCCTTGGCGTTGACCTTGTACTGATGCATGTATATTTGGCCCTGCAGGATCTGCATGACAGGCTCGATCAGGCGGGGATGGCGGCCGAGGCGGCGAAAGCCCTCGTTGTAGGTCTGGGCGGCAAAGGCCGAGCGCGCCACGCCCGAGGATTCGCGCCAGACCTCTTCCCGGTCGAGCGCGTAGCAGGCGTCGGCCTCGCGCCGCAGGTAGGCCGCCTCCTCCGGCGAGAAGACGCCAGGCAGGAAGAGATAGCCTTCCCTCTCGAATTCGCCGAGTTGCGCGTCGGTGAGTTTCATGCCGCTGCTCCCTGGATCTGGCGGCCCGGCACGGCTGCGCAGCCATGCGTTGCGGCGGGCCAAGTCAGCGCCAAGGATAGGCCGGCGGGTGTGCCGGGTCGAGAGCCGAGGGGCCCTGACCCTACCAGAATCGCATCGGGCCGGTGTCGATGTGCACGAAGTCGCTGAGCGGGTAGTAGCCGACCCCGCCCGCCTTGAGCGCCCGCGCCGCCCGCCGTACGCGCATGAGATCGACGCCCGGCAGCCGTACGTCTACGGCCTGCGCACGTACGTGGAAGCTGTTTTCGGCCACCCCGCTCGAGCTTGCCAGCAGCGCCGCGTTGGTGTTGGGCGAGCGGTAGCCGGAGATCAGGTGATAGGGCGCGCCGGCCTCCAAGAGCCGCCGCAGCTCCAGCAGCTCGTGCAGCAGCCGCCGGTCCATCTCGGCCACGTCGCCGCTGCGGTGGTCGCGCATCAGGCGGTTGACCCGGGCGAGCTCGTCCGGCACCGGGGCGCCGTCGGCCCAGATCACCGCCGAGACCGACTCGCCGGTGTGCAGGTTGAGCATCTCCAGCCGTTTTTCGTGGTCGCGGACGCGGCCGATCGCCGGGGCCGCCAGCAGGCTGCCAAAACCCGCGGCACCGAGACCGAGCAGACGCCGGCGCGACAAGCGAGACGTTCTCAAGGGATCCCCCTTCCCCCCCGCAGTGACAGCCATCAGACTATCGGCCGGCAGCGCGCGGCGCAACCGTGGGCGGGGATCCGAGGTCATGGAAAGGGAAGCGCCGCCCCACCGACCGCCTACCAACGGCGGGTCGGGCCGCTGTCCAGGTGAACGTAGGTGCGGTAGTTGCCGACGCCGCCGCGATCGAGCGAATGGGCCGCCCGCAAGAGATCGCGCTTGCGCCGGCCGGGCATATGCAGGTCTACCGCCATGCCCTTCATGTGGAAGCTGTTGTAGGCCACGCCGTCGTAGCGGCGGGCCAGCTTGGCGTTGGTCTTGCGCGTGCGGTAGGCCGAGAGGATGTGGAACGGCTCCTCGGTCTCGAGCCTCTGGCCCAGCAGGTAGAGCATGTCGACCAGCTTGGGATCGATCGCCCGCATCTCGTCGGCGTGGTGGTCGCGCAGCAAGTGATAGACCTGTTCCAGCTCCTCGAGCACGTAGTCGCCGTCGGCCCAGTAAATCGCGCGGATCCGCTCGCCCGTATTCTCGTTGAGCAGGGACACCTTGCGGGTCAGCACCGGGCCGTCGGCGCGCGCCTCCCACTCGGGCCGTGGCAGTCCGACCTCGGGGCTGGCGGCGTAATCGCGTGGCGTGTCGAACAGCGCCGGCGCGGCCTTCTCTCGAACTTCCGGGGCTCGCTGCGCGGAGGGGATCACGGTGGCGGCCAATCCGGCCGAGCCGGCGGCGAGCGAGGCGCCGATGAAGAAACGGCGGCTCAGCAGCGCGGATGGCGCAGAGGCGGCCAGGACCTCCGGAGCCGGGGCCGGCTCGGGGATAGGCTCGCAAGCCACGGCGGCCGCGGCAATCGGCTCGGGGACGCTTGGGACCTCGGCAGGCTCCTCGGCCGCCGCGGCCGCTTCGCCGCGCCCCCAGCCGTTCCGCACGCGCTGCTGGGCGCGGATCAGCCTGGCCTTAGATCTTCCGATATACCCCGTCATACTTACCGGACATTAGCCTCAAATGGTTGACAGATGGAGAATGCCCCGGAAAACCCGCCAACGATAGCCGTTTTCCGCAATCCGGAAGCCCCCCCGAGTCCCCGGGCTTGGCAGACCTGCGCTCCGCCCGTTATCTCTTTCACGAACCAGCATAGCGGAGGACGACATGGACGAGGACAAATTTAACATGGAGTTAAGAAAATTCCTCAAGACGGTCGGCGTCACGTCGCAGCGGGAGATCGAGCAGGCGGTGCGCGGCGCGATCGAGTCCGGCAAGCTCACCGGCACCGAGACGGTCAAGGCCAAGGTGACGCTGACCATCGAGGGTCTCGACGTCAGCCACGAGGTGAACGGCGAGATCTCTCTGAGCTAGCTCACTTCACCAAGGTGCGCGGCAGCCAGGTCCGCCAGACTGGCGAAATGGAAATCGGGCTCGGCCGCCTCGGCCGGTGCCGGCGTCGCCCCGGATCCCGGCCGCCCCTTGCGCCGCTCGATCCAGGCCGTGGCAAAGCCCAGACGCTTGGCGGGCACGATGTCGTGGTACTGGCTTTGGGCTGTGTGCAGGATGTCGGCCCGCGCCACGCCGGCGGCGCTCAACCGCCCGCGCAGATAAGCGAAGACTTGCGGATCCGGCTTGTTGACCCCGACGTCCTCCGCCGTCACCCGGTCGTCGAAGGGATCGCCCAGGGTCCGACTCATATGGTCTAGCGCCCAGTTGTCGGCGTTGGTCGCCGCGACCAGTCGGTAATGCTTGCCGAGGTAAGCCAAGGCCTCCACCGAATCGTCAAAGGCCGGCCAATCGGCGATCGAGTCCCGGAACGATTGCACCGAGGACTCGTCCGCTGGCAAGCCGAGGGCTTGCGCCATCTCCGGATAGATCAAGGGCAACATTTGCGTAAACGGCAGCGTCGGTCGGCTGCACTGCAGAGCGTCCTCGGCGCGCGCGAAGCGCTCCAGGATCTCGTCATCCGAAACGCCGCCGACACGCGGCCGGAACCAATTCAGGATTCCCGTTTCGAAGTCGATCAGCGTGCCGACGACGTCGAAGGTCAGCGTGGTGAAGCGGGTGAGGTCTCTTCGATTGTCGCTTGCCATCGTCGTACCGTCCAAATTACGCGTGCTTCGGACACTCGATGCAACATCACTTTGCGTCCTTCGAGACGCCGCCTGCAGCGGCTCCTCAGGATGAGGGAAATCGAGCGTGGCATTGAGAAGAGTCCTCATCCTGAGGAGCCCGCGATAGCGGGCGTCTCGAAGGACGCACGATGCGAATCCAACACGCAGCGCTCAATCGCTCGCCCCATCCGCCGGAAATCTCGGCGGCAGCGTCATGCCCTTTTCCTCCATGACCGCGCGCAGGCGGTCGGGATAGTCGGTGATGATCCCGTCGACGCCCAGCTCGATCAGCGATTCCATGTCGTCGGGATCGTTCACCGTCCAGACCACGACGCGCAGCCCGAGGCGATGCGCCTCGCGCAGCTCGGCCTCGCGCAGGTCACGGTAGTAAGGCGACCAGACGGCGCCGCCGGCCTCGGCGATCAAGCGCGGCGCCGAGGCCTCGTAGCGGTCGACGTCGAGCCCGGCGGTCCAGGGCGAAACGCCGTCCTCGCCGCGCTGCAGGTTGTCGAGCCAGTCCCGTTCGGCGGTCAGGTAGACGGTTGCGATCTCCGGCGCTTGGGCCTGCACGGCCTGCAGGCTGCGCCAGTCGAAGGACTGCACCGTCGCGCGATCGGTCAGGCCGGCGCGGCGCAGCAGCGCGACCAGGGCCGACGCGAAGGCCTCAGGATCGGGCGAGGTCTCTGGGTCCGCGGGCGAGATCTTGGTCTCGATGTTGTAGCGCAGGCCACCGTCCGTGAGCCCCTCGGCGCGCGCCAGCACGGCCTCCAGGGTCGGGATGGCCACGCCGTCGAGGCCGCGCTGCTCGGGGAAACGCTCCGCGCTCTTGCCCTCGGGCCGCGGGCTCCCGACGTCGTAGTCGGCAAGCGCGGCGGCGTCCAGCGCTGTCAAGGCCGGCGCGGGCTGCTCGGCATCGAGCCAGGCGCCGCCGGGTCCGCGCGTACGGTCCGGGTTGAGGCGCCGGTCGTGGTGCACGACGATCACGCCGTCGCGCGTCATGCCGGCGTCCATCTCCAGCGTCGTGACGCCGACCGCGAGCGCCGCCTCGAAGCCGGGCAGCGTGTTCTCCGGCGCCAGCCCGCGCGCACCCCGATGCCCCTGCAGATCGAAACCGACGAGCCGCACCGGACCCGAAGACGGGTGCTCGGGCGGAAACACCAGCGTCGCGACGGCGACCGCGGCAAAGACCAGCATGGTCGCCAGCCAGGCGATCGAGCCCTTTGACATGCCGGCGCGCCGGGGCGGTTTCTTGTCCGACAAGTGCTTTCGTCCCTCGGTCCAGAACCGGGTGTTTCGGGTCGAAAGCCATGCTGCCGAAACGACAGGCTCCGGCCAAGGGACTACGACGACGTCCGGTTAAACAAATGCGAACCACTCCGGCCGGACGCCGGCACGCCGCTTGTCGAACACCGCGGAAGAACTAGCCGTCCGCCTGCTGCTTCTTCCAGTCGCCGGTGGTGTTCCACCAGCGATGGGGATTGTCGCTGTCGTCGAGCCCCTTGGAACGGCAGGCCAGGATTTGATGCACCTTGATCACCGGTTCCTGGTAGCTGTGGACCTGAAACACGGTCTCCACGACCTGCTCCAGCAGCGCTTGATCGTCGGGCAATTCGAAGCTCAGCGCGACGATGCCCGGGCGCTTGCGCACCTCCGTCTCCGCACCCGCCACCGCGCCTTCGAGCGGCCGATAGCGCTCGATGCCCGGCGCCGACTGTTGGGCGTTGCTGTCGTAGCGCTCGCCCTGGGCAAGCGGCGCGATCTCGCAGACGTGTGCCATGATGCGGTCCGCGTCCTCCTCGGGCGCGAAGACGCTGACCTGAAGCAGCCGTTCCATGCGCAGCGACTTGGTTTCGAAACCCTGATCCTTCATGGCCTCACCGTTGGGCTGATTGCGGGACTGATCCCATGGAACATAAGGCGGCGCTCCTGACAACGTGCTGTCAGGAGAGGATCACTCGCCTGCCGGCTCGAGCGCTGCCAGCGGCGCCGGGAGATCGGTCAGCACGCCATCGACCGGCCAGCCCTCGGCTTGCGCCGTGGCGCGTATCGCAGCGATCCGGTCGTCGGTCAGGGGGTGCGTGCTCATGAATTCCGGCGGCTCGCCCCCGCCGGCCTCCGCGACCGCGTGCTTCAGCACCGCGAAGAGATCGCCGGCGCCGGCGACATGGCCGTAGGTCGCCGCCAGGGCGCGCAAGGCCGCCGCATCGGCGTCGCGCTCGGCCTCGCGGCTGAAGCCCCGAGACAGCAGTGTGCCGGAGCCGGCGACCATCCCCGACACCTGCTCCGAGCTCTGGCCCAGGATCGCCGTGGTGACGATCTGCAACAGGAGGCCGCCGCTGATCGCCGCGATGACGTCGCGATGGATCACGTGGGCGATCTCGTGCGCCATCACCATGGCCAGAGCGTTCTCGCTGGTCAGCCGCGCGATCAGCCCGCGCGTGACGAATACGTGCCCGCCCAAGGTCGCGTAGGCGTTGACCGCCTCGTCGTCGATGTAGTGCACGACGATGCGGGTCTCGGGATCGGCGTCCATCGGCGCCGCCAGGCGATCGGCGAGGCCCTGCAGCGCCGCGGTGACGTCCGCGTGTTTCTCGCCGCCGGGCAGCGCCGCCGCCATGAAGCGATCCGCGAGCCGGTTCTCCCAACTCACCGGCAGGTAGCGCCCGAGCGAGCCGCCGAGCCAGATCAGGACCACCATGACGATGGCCAGCGCCAACAACAGTCCGCCGGTGAGCAGGAACAGGTCCAGGACCGGACTGTGCCGGCTGACGTTGATGCCTTCGGGAACCTTGACGTTGCGGAAGCGCATTGCCCGCTTCTCGTGTCGCTTGCTTTAGCCTTGCTCGATGACCGCGGTGCCGTAGGCCAGCACCTCGACCGAGCCGATGGATTCCCGCATGCCCTTGGAAATCGAACTGGTTTCCAGACGGACGTTGAAGACCTGGCTCGCGCCCAGGGCGCGGGCGCGTTCCTGCATGCGCAGGATCGCCTCGCGCCGCGCCCGGTCGATCAGGCTCTCGTAGGTGTGGACCCGGCCGCCGAAGAGCATGCGCAGGTAGGCGACGAAGCGCTTGAAGTAGTCGACCGAGATGACGACGCTGCCGCGCACCAGCTCGGTGCGCGGGGCGCGCGCGTAATCCGGCAGGCGCTTGGTGGTGATCACGATGAGGTCGTGCAGGTCGGCCTCGCGCCGCAGGATCGAGCGGTAGTGCCGGTGCTCGGCCCAGCGGCCGAAGCCGTAGCCGAGCGCGATCAAGGCCAGGATCGGCGCCAGGTTCGCGAACAGCTGGAGCGCAGCGAGCGACATCGCCGGTCACTCCACCACGACGGCGCTGCCGTAGGCCAGGATCTCCGACGCGCCCTGGGCCACCGACGCGGTCGAGAAGCGCACGTTGAGCACCGCGTTGGCGCCCTTGGCCTCGGCCTGCTTGATCATGCGCTGGTAGGCCTCCTCGCGCGAATCGCTCAAGAGCTCGCTGTAGCCCTTGAGCTCGCCGCCGACGATGTTCTTGAAGCCGGCGGCGATGTCGCGGCCGATGTGCTTGGCCCTGACGGTGCTGCCCTGGACGATGCCCAGATGCTCGATGACGTTCCGACCGGGCACGTATTCGAGGGTTGAGACGATCATGCGGGTCTTCCCGTGCTGCGTCTGACGCTGGCGCGAAGCTACAGATCGGCGGCCGCTTGGCAAGGACGGCGGCTCAGGCCGTGTGGGCCTCGCCCGGCTCCCCGAGCCCGGCATCGTAATCCGCGACGACGGCCAGGAAGGTGGCACCGTAGCGTGCCAGCTTGGCCTGGCCGACGCCGCTCAAGCGGGCGAAATCCTCCAGGCTGCGCGGCTTGGCCTGCGCCATCTCCATCAGCGTGGCATCGTGGAAGATGACGTAGGGCGGCACGCCCTGCGCCTTGGCCAGGGCGAAGCGCTTGGCGCGCAGGGCCTGGAACAAGGACTCAGACGCTGGATCTTCGAGCGCGACCTGGCGGCGCGGCTTGGCCGCCTTCGCCGCCTTGCGCCAGGTCGGATCGCGGCGCAGCTCGATGCGCCGCTCGCCGCGCAGCACGGCGCGGCAGTCGGGC